>Ga0209794_1000249_pt1 | contig 108331 bp, 87 predicted proteins | sample EBPBio232013_DNA_FD_185869 | JGI IMG/M metagenome (GOLD analysis project Ga0209794, IMG submission 185869) | Wastewater treatment Type I Accumulibacter community from EBPR Bioreactor in Madison, WI, USA - Reactor 1_5/23/2013_ DNA (SPAdes)... | ecosystem: Engineered > Bioreactor > EBPR >...
CTTGACACCCTCATGGAGATTCTATGTCCACCCTTTCGGTAACTAAGAGGACAAAGCGAATATATAAACGAAATTTGTGCAGAAAATGAAGAAAACTTGGGTGCTCCTATTGCTTTTTAACATAACAACTATGATCTATGAACTATGAGCTGACCTGAAAGAGCCCTTGTGGCGACAAGTGGGTAGAAAAATGGCGACCACCTTTGAAAGAGCCCTTGTGGCGACATATGGGTAGCAAAAGCGTTGAAATAACAATGGAGGAGAGATGGAAACGATAATTTTTTTAGTTGTTGGGTTGATACTGGGACTGATTATCGGATACCTGATAGCGAGTGCTAAAAAATCGGGTGTTCAGAGCGAGATGGCAGTGCTCGCGGAGAAGAGCAGCAGGTCTGAAAATGAAGCTGCAACTCTTAAGACACAGCTTGACAAGGAGAGAGGCATTTACAATGACCAGCTTCGCAGACTGGAATCGGAAAAAGGGAGATATGAAGAGAGTGCCCGCCGGGTTCCCATGCTTGAAGAAGAAGTAAAATCGCTTCAGGAGACATATAAAAATTTAAAAGCCCAAAATGCGGCTTTGAATGAACGCTACATCTCGGAAAAGGAGAGTTTTGAGCTTCGTCTTGTGGAGTTAAAAGAAGCGAAGGAAGCCCTCACCAAAGAATTTGAGAATATCGCCAACCGGATATTTGAATCCAAAAACCAGTCGTTTACAGAGCTGAGCCGACAAAACCTCGAATCCCTCCTGAAACCTTTCAAAGAAAACATAACCGAGTTCAAAACGAGGGTGGAGAATATCTACACCGAGGAAACCCGTGAAAGATCTTCCCTGAGAACCGAGTTGAGGGCTCTGCAGGAGCTGAACAGACAGTTGAGTGAGGGGGCACAAAACCTGACCGATGCTTTGAAAGGTGACAACAAAACCCTTGGGGACTGGGGGGAAGTGGTGCTCGAACGGATTTTCGAAACCTCAGGACTTGAGAAAGGGCGTGAATACGATGTCCAGTTTTCAACGAAAAATTCCGAAGGTTCGGGATTTCGCCCCGATGCAATAATCTATCTTCCGGGTGGCAAGCAAATTGTTGTGGATGTAAAGACATCGCTTAAGGCATATGAAAAATACCATGCTACTGATAATGAAGAAGAAAGGGAGTTGTTCCTTAAAGACCATATCAGGTCGGTCAGGCAGCACATCAAAATGCTAAGCGATAAAAGCTATTTCAATCTTGAAGGAATAAACTCTCTTGATTATGTTTTAATGTTTATACCGATAGAGCCTGCTTTTAACATATTGATGAAAGAGGCAAAAGAGATTTACACAGAAGCTTTCGACAAAGGGATCATTATAGTTACTCAGACAACCTTGTTTGTCACTCTAAAAACCATCCAGAATATCTGGAAAACGGAGAAAAGGAATCAGAACGCAGTTTTGATTGCAAACAAGGCACAGAGTTTCGTGAATAAACTGGAAGGATTTATCGGCAAATTTGAAGAGGTGGGAAGGTCCATCGACAAGGCACAACGACTGTTTGGTGAAGCAGATGGTCAGTTGAAGAACGGCAGAGGAAACCTTGTATCCCGGGGTTCTGAAATCGCAAGGCTAGGAGGTTTGGATACAAAAAAACTCAAGGGCAGTGACGAAGACATCCCTGAAGAAGAAGAAAATTAAATTAACTTTATAAACAAAGGAGTATTGTCATGATAAAATACACAGGCGGATCGGGTAAGACCAGAGAACAGGCAATTAAAATTACGGGCGCAGAAGACGGAGTTGAGGGAATTGGCGCCGAGTATGAGTTTTTAAGGCTGCTGTCCAATCAATTGGGGCAGGAAGTGAAGATGGTTAGACAATCTCTCCACCATCATGGCGATAAAAGCTACGATATGATGGTACTGCAGTTTGAGGATGGAAATAGTGAAGAAATCTGGTTTGATATCACAGATTTTTACGGAAATTATCCTGTAGAAGAATGATCCTGAATTCTGAAACAGTTTAGACCGGGTTAGTGGTCACAGTATCCCTTTGATATACACAAAGATGTTTGTTGCATGGTATCGTGAATTTTCGATGAACCATTTTCTGGTTTCCTGTCCGCAGCAGACTACACCTGCGAGGAAAATTCCCGGGATATTGGTCTGGAAAGTTGTGTTGTCATACTGTGGTTCCATAGTAACGGGATCGATAGTTGCGATGCCGATTCGAGTGAGGAAGTCGTAATCAGGGCGGTAACCCGTCATGGCGAGAACGAAATCGTTTTTTAATTCCTTTTCACCATCAGGGGTGGAGATTGCCACGCTATCCGGCTTGATTTCAACCACACTTGAGTTGAAATATGAGATGATACTGCCGTCTTTTATTCTGTTTTCGATATCGGGTCTTACCCAGTATTTCACACCTTTGTCAATTTCCTGATTTTTGACCACCATGGACACCCGGGCACCCTTGCGAAAAGTTTCGAGCGCCACATCCACCGCGGAGTTTCCACCACCGATTACCACCACATCCATGTTTGCGTAGAGATGCGGGTCATCGTAGTAGTGCTTTACCTTTGGAAGTTCCTCTCCGGGAATGTTCATCAGGTTGGGGAAATCGTAGAAGCCTGTTGAGACGATTACAACTCTGGAAGCGTAAACACCTTTATCAGTCTTTACGGTGAAATCCCCGATTGTGCCGGAGACATTGGATACCCTTTCGTAAAGATTGATATCGAGTTTCCATGATTCAGCCACTCTTCTGTAATATTCGAGAGCTTCACTTCTCGTGGGTTTTGTGCCGTGTGAAATGAACGGTACTTCCCCGATTTCGAGTCTTTCTGAAGTAGAGAAGAATGTCATGTTCACGGGATAATTGAAAATGGAGTTCACAAGGCAGCCTTTTTCGATCACCTTGTATGTGAGTCCATTCCTTTTAGCTTCAATTGCACAGGCGAGTCCTATCGGTCCCGCACCGATAATCAGTACATCATATTTCATGAGTTGAATATTTTTCCAAATTCTTTTGTTACAATTATACATAAAATTCGCGAATCAAAATCAGGTAAAGAGAATGGAAACAGAAATTAAATATTTTACCCCTCTTGAAGCAAAAAAGACACTTCCTCTTGTAAGAAAAATTGTGGATGACATTTTGGTTGAAGGGAGGGAACTGAAATCACTTCTTAAAACTGAAGAAAAAACTCCTGAAATTGAAGAGAGAATCGAGCTTAAGAAAGATAATATTCTCGCGTACATAGAGGAGCTTTCTGAGATTGGTTGCTTCTTCAAGGACTGGAATTTTGAGTTCGGACTTGTTGATTTCCCTTCCGTAATCAACGGAGAAGAGGTGCTGCTTTGCTGGAGGAGTGATGAAGATGACATAAAATTCTATCACGGACTGAATGACGGCTTTAGAGGCAGAAAAGAAATTCCTGCAGGTTATCTCGATTTATGATTCGGAAGTTTGATCATATAGTCATCGGTGCCGGGTATGGCGGTCTTGTTGCTGCGGCACTTTTGGCAAAGGCGGGGAAGAGAGTATTGCTTCTCGAAGCTCATACAGTGCCCGGCGGGTGTGCATCATTCTATTCGAGAAAAGGGATACTGTTTGATGCGGGTGCCACCACCTTGAGCGGTATGGCTGCCGGACAACCGATGCAAAGGATGTTTAATGAACTCGGTATTGAACCGAAAGTAAAAAAGCTTGATCCGGGGATGATTATTAAATTTGGTGACAGGGAATTGGTCAGACACGCTGATCTTGACAAGTGGATTGCTGAGACTGAGCGCTTTTTCAAACTTCCCCGTTTACGGGAATTCTGGGAGCTTGTTCACCGGATTGACAGGACCGGCTATTCACTAATCGGAAACAACAGTCGAATTCCTCCTGTCTCACCGGGGGATCTGCTTTCCCTTGCAAAACCGTCAAATCTGAAGGGCTTGCCGCTGCTTCCGTACCTTTTTAAGCCTGTTGAGAAGGTAATGAAAAAGTTCGGATTGGACAAAGACCCCCTCTTCAGAAGCTTTATTGATGAGCAACTGTTGATTACCACCCAGAATACTGCCGGAGATTCTCCATTTCTGACTGCAGCTCTCGGGCTGGCTTATCCTGCCGAAACATATTACCCTTACGGTGGCCTTTTCTTTCCTGCAAAAGAGATTGAAAAAAAGTTTAGAGCATTCGGAGGCGAAATAAAATATAAAAAACGGGTTGTTGCCATAGAGAAAAATGCAGACGGTTATCTGGTGAAAACCTCCGACGGCTCAGAATACCGGTCAGCCGGAGTGATTACCAACATCCCTCTTTGGAACATTCCTGAGATCACCTCAAATGAGATGAAAGAATATTTTGTGAAATCACTTCCCGACAGTTCGGATGCATGGGGTGCGTTTATGGTGAATTTTGCTTTTGACTATCCTTTTGATGAGGATGTAAAAACTGCCTACTGGCAGATTCATCTACCTGAGGGGGTGCCACATTGTGAATCAAAATCCTTTTTTGTAACATTATCGCTTGCTGACGATCAACAAAAAGCGCCGACAAGGATGAAAAGTGTAACCATATCGCTTCATACAAAGTCCGAAAACTGGAGAGGAATCGATCGTCAGGAGTATGAGAGAAGAAAAAATGAAACAGGGAATTTCATACTGTCGAAATTTGATGAGGCTTTCCCGGGAATGGCGAATAATAAACAATTTGTTGAGTTTGGCACACCATCCACCTTTGAGCGGTACACTTTTAGACACAGAGGACTTGTCGGCGGGGTTCCTCACTCGGTGAAGAATAATCTGTTGAAAATGCACTCAGGTGTTACACCATTTAAGGGCTTCTACAACACAGGGGATACCGTATTTCCCGGGCAGGGAACAGTAGCCGTGACCACAGGCGCTATGAACATTGTCAAGAGAATATTAGACAAAGATTAGACAAATTATTTTTTTGTCGAAGTTTTGAACTTAATTTTTTCTCTGAAGGTTAAACTGTTATCAGATAAAGAAATAAACAGAGAAATGCAAAAGAAGAATGTTGTAATTATCGGCTCGGGACTCGGTGGATTATCCGCCGCTTTAAGGCTTTCGTCGAAAGGTCACAAAGTTACGATAATTGAGAAGTTCAACAAAGCCGGTGGCAGACTCAACCAGTTGAAAATGGACGGGTTCACATTTGATGTGGGACCCTCTTTCATGAGTATGACTTATGAACTGGATGAACTTTTCGAATCGTGCGGGATAAAAAATCCGGTTACCATGCAGGAGCTCGATCCCCTCTACACGGTTTACTTTGAGGGGAATCCCAAACCATACAGAATATTCAAAGATCTGAAGAAACTCGAAAAGGAGTTCGAAGGACTTGAACCGAATCTCGCAGAAAAAGCTGATAAGTATTTAAAAAGAGCCGGTGAGTTCTTCCATGATACCGAGGGGAAAGTTGTAAAATCCAACTTCGACAACAAACTGGAATATGTACTCAAGCTGACAGGTGTTCCGATGAAGCATCTTCCATATCTTTTCAAAACGATGTGGAGCGAGGTTGGGAAGACCTTTGAATCGGAAGAAGTTAGGGTTATCTTTTCTCTGGTGGCTTTTTTTCTTGGTTCGACACCATTTCAAACCCCCTCTGTTTATTCACTTCTCAATTATACTGAGATGAGGCACAACGGATATTGGAAAGTTAAGGGGGGAATGTATAAATTAGTTGATGAACTTTTAAAACTTCTTGAAGAAAGAGGAGTTGAAATTGTTTACAATACCGAGATAACCGGAGTGGAGGAAAACAACGGTTCTGTGACAGGAATGGTTGACTCGACAGGAAAAAAATGGGAAGCAGACATCTTCATTGCAAATGCTGATGCGGCATCGTTCAGAGGGAGAGTGCTTGGCAGACCAAAATTCTCGGATGAAAGACTTGACAAGATGCACTGGACTCTGGCACCTTTCACAATTTATCTTGGGGTTAAGGGACAGATACCGAATCTGGAGCATCACAACTATTTCCTCGGCAGTAATTTTAGAGGATATGCAGACACAATCTTCACATCTTCCATATCGCCGCAGAAACCTTATTACTATGTGAATGTCTCCTCAAAGTCATTTCCTGATTGTGCTCCGGAGGGGTGCGAAAATATATTTATTCTTTGTCCTGTGCCCGATCTCAGGTACAAGAAAAACTGGGATGACAGGGAAGAACTTGCTCAGAACATCATAGATGATCTATCACAGAGAGTCGGGTATGATATTTCCGGCAACATTATCACCAAAAAAATAATGGACCCTGTAGAGTGGGAAAAAGCTTTCAACCTCTACAAAGGATCGGGACTTGGGCTGGCGCATGACATGGATCAGGTTGGCGCATTCAGACCAAAAAACAAAGATGAAAAATTTGACAATTTGTATTATGTTGGTGCTTCGACTACGCCGGGCACCGGATTACCGATGGTTGTGATAAGCTCAAAACTTGTAATGGAAAGATTAGAGAAAGACTATGGAATTTTATAGCAGCATTTGCGCAAGAACTTCTTCCCTTTTCACAAAGGAGTATTCCACCTCATTCAGTTTGGGGATACTTGCTTTTGAAAAGAGATTCCGCGAGCCAATCTACTCGGTCTATGGTTATGTGAGGCTTGCTGATGAAATAGTTGACACTTTTCATGGACATGATAAACAAACCCTCCTCTGTGAATTCAGAGAAGAAACCTATAAGGCGATTGAGCGGGGAGTTTCCACCAATCCGATTCTGCACGCTTTTCAGGAAGTGGTGAATAAATACAAAATTGATCGTGAATATATTGATGCTTTTCTTGACAGTATGGAAATGGACCTCTACAATAACTACTACGAAGAGAAAAAGTATGATGAATATATTTACGGATCTGCAGAGGTAGTGGGGCTGATGTGCCTCAGGGTTTTCACAGAGGGTGATGATGAAATGTTTAAGCAGTTACTCGAACCCGCAAGAGCACTTGGTTCAGCATTTCAGAAGGTAAACTTCCTGAGAGACATTAAATCTGATATCGACGAGAGAGGAAGAATCTATCTTCCGAATGTTGATTCAGAGCATGGAATCGATGATGAAAACAAAAAGCTTTTGGAAGATTCCATAAGAGCCGAATTCAAACTTTCACTCGAAGGAATAAGAAAACTCCCGCCCGGAGTCAGGTTGGGTGTTTACTCGGCGTATCTTTATTACATAAAATTGTTTGATAAAATCTGTTCGAAAAAAGTGCAACACCTGATGAAGGAAAGAACGAGAGTACCTGATCCTGTAAAATTGTTGTTGCTTACAAAATCGATAATAGAAGTAAAGGTTTTAAAGACTTGTTAAAGAGTATTCTTTTTTTATTGTTCGCTGTTCTTGTTACCGGCGTGAATGCCGGAAAAGCCGATCTCGATCCCTCAACAAAGGACTATATCCGCAAGACATTTTATGCCGGGGTTGAGAGTGAGGCAAAGGCGGAGGAGCTTAAGGAATTTATAGATAAAAAATTTGGCAAAAAGCTGAAATCGATGGACCCCTTTGTGGTAGCATATCTCGGAGGAACAGAAACACTTCTTGCCAAACACGCAATAAATCCTTTTACGAAACTTGACCTTCTAAATTCAGGTCTGGATAAACTCGCCTATGCCCTTAAAAAGCAACCGAGGTCATTGGAGATCCGTTTTATGCGGTTTTCCATCCTTCACTTTATTCCTGCAATACTTGGACATGCAAAAGAGAGGGATGAAGACCTTGCAATCGTTTACGAACTGCTTCTAAAAAAGGACTATTCTGAACTGGATAAAAAAACACAAACAGGACTTGTAAAATTTCTGCTTGAATCTGAGAGACTGGATAAAAATCAGACTGCAAAAATGCGGGCACTGCTTAAATAAGGCTTAAAAGATGAGCAGATATCTGCTGATTAACCTGCTAACGGTAATCTTTCCTGTAATTCTTTCTTTCGAGAAGAAGATTTCATTTTACAGGAAATTCCGTTTTTACCTGTTTTCAATACTTGTTGTAAGTCCCGTCTATCTTGTTTGGGACGCAATAGCCACTTCGAGAGGTGACTGGGGGTTTACTCCCGAATACCTGGCGGGGGTTTACCTTTTCGGATTGCCTCTCGAAGAAGTTCTTTTTTTTGTTACCGTGCCTTACTCCTGTCTGTTTATCTATGAGACAATAAAACTCTATCTCCCGGAAAAATCACTTCCTTTCAACAAAAACTATTATTACCTGGCTGGAGCAGTTCTCATAGTTGCAGCGGGAAATTACAGTTCTCAATATTACACTTCCACTGTAATGATTTTTTCTGCAGCATTTCTGATGGTAGCCGCAACTTTCAAGCCTGCAATTCTTCGATCCCGTGTTTACTGGTTATCAATTTTGATTACCTATCTCCCTTTTCTCCTCGTGAATTACTTCCTTACAGCTCCACCGATAGTATGGTATTCACCCGAGGCAATCTGGGGGATGCGATTCACAACAATTCCCGTTGAAGATTTCTTCTATTCCTTTTCGATGATCTCATGGTGGTTTTTCTTTTACCTCTTGTTTAAGAAGGATATTTAGTGAAGCGGGTGGTGGTAGTCGGGGCGGGGTTGGGTGGTCTCTCCGCTGCAATCCGGCTTCAAAAAGGAGGGTATCAGGTTACAATTCTCGAACAGAATGAGAAGGCAGGGGGTAAAGCCAACGAAATTACTGAATCCGGTTTTAGATTCGATACGGGTCCCTCGCTTCTGACGATGCCTTTTGTTATCGAGCAATTATTTCGGGAAGCGGGGCTTGATGCGGATGATTACCTTGAGTTCGTTCAGCCCGATGTGTTGTGCCGCTATTTTTATCCCGCGGGGAAAATGATTGATGCGTTCAGCAATCTCGACAGATTTATCTCCGAACTTACAGTCAAATTTGATTTGAAAAGGGAAATTGTCGAATCCTATTTTGATTATTCCAAAAGGATATATGATCTTACCGCCGATCTTTTCCTTTTTAACAGTTTCAGGGAGTGGTCAACCTTCTTCAATAAAAAAGCTGCTGTCACTCTGTTGAATCTGCCAAAAATCGATTCCTTCCGTACCATGCACGAAGCCAATGCATCCTTTTTCAGTGATCCTGAAGTAATCCAGCTTTTCGATCGATATGCTACCTACAACGGATCAAATCCATATCTTGCACCCGCAACACTAAACATCATCCAGCATGTGGAATATGGAATCGGCGGCTACACGCTTAAAGGTGGAATATATTCCCTCAGCAAGGCACTGACGGAAGTTGCCTTGAAATCGGGTGTAAAGATAGAAACAAATTGTACAGTTGATGAAATTATATTGGCGAAAAATGATGTTCGGGGTGTATGTTGCAGAGGTAGAGTGATTGACGACCCCAACAGAGTGGTTGGAGTAAGATGCGGTGATGAGGTATTCGAAGCCGATATTGTGGTTTCAAACTCCGATGTGACGAACACCTACAAAAAACTGTTGGACGATTCGCAGGTTCGCCCTGCGAGGAAATATTACAAAACAGAACCTTCCTCCTCTGCGCTGGTTTATTACTGGGGTGTGAAAGGGGAACACTCTGAATTGAAAATGCATAATATTCTCTTTTCGGAGGATTATAAAAAAGAGTTTGATGAGATTTTTGAATCCGGAAAAGCTCCCGAAGACCCTACTGTTTACATCTATATTTCATCCAGGGTAAATGAAGATGACGCACCAAAAGGATTCGAAAACTGGTTTGTAATGATTAACATGCCTCCCGCAACCTCCAAAAATTACTACAGCATTGATTCAATCAGAAGGAGCATAATCAACAAAATTGAAAAGATGCTTGGTATTGATTTGAATGAACGAATTGTTTTTGAAAGAGTTCTCACGCCGGAGAAGATAGAAGAAAAAACCTCCTCCGTTTATGGAAGTTTGTATGGCATCTCCTCAAACAACAAATACGCTGCTTTTTTAAGGCAGGACAACAAGTCGAAAGAGTACGGCGGACTTTACTTCTGTGGCGGGAGTGCTCATCCCGGCGGCGGAATACCGCTGGTGATTCTGTCGGGTAAAATAGTCTCGGAACTGGTGGCAAAATATGAAAAGTGAGAGGTTTAAAGCAGATGATAAAGGCTGACAAAAAACCATGGTTCGACCGTCTTTTCACTTTCTATCTCGAAAGACTGATGAAGAAGCACTTCTCTCATTTTTATGTCACGAATGAATTTCCCGATGTCAGCGATGATGTATCAGTAACTTTCGCACCAAATCACTTTTCATGGTGGGACGGTTTTTTCATTCAGAAGATACAACGAGAATTTCTGCCGAACAGGAATTTCCATATTTTAATGCTTTCGGAACAGTTGAAAGTTTACAGATTTTTTAACTGGATGGGTGCGTACGGAATCGACCTTAACGATACAAAAAGCATAATAAAAACGGTTAAATATACCAGAGAGCTGCTTTCGGACAGCAAAAATCTGACAGTAATATATCCTCAGGGAGAGATTCAGCCGTATGATGTGCGTCCGTTGAATCTGAAAGCGGGGATATCGAAGTTTGTGGGAGGAACGGGAGACCATTCTGTTGTGATTCCTGTTGCTTTCAAGGTGCAATATGAAGAAGAAAAACTTCCCGCACTCTATTGTTCATTCGGAAATCCGGCTCCGGCATCAAAAGTTGAGAAGGATTTTAAATATTTTGAGGCGGCATTTATGGAAAATCTGGGGGAACTTGATGCTAAGGCCGCTTCCAAATCATTTGTCAGGGATATCTTCAAGTGATCTTTGAACTGATTCTCTTCTCTGTAGTCACAGTTTTTGCATTCATCACCTTCTTAGTGAGTCTATATAATTTACTGACGGCACCGGTTCCCGGGAAAAATCTTGGTTCCCTGGGAAATAAAGAGCCGCTCCCGTTTCTCTCGATTTTGATTCCCGCCCGTAATGAAGAGGAGAATATCGAAAAATGTTTAAGAAACTGCCTGAACCAAAATCATCGAAACATTGAGGTGATGGTGCTTGATGACAATTCCGATGACAGAACGGGTGAAATTGTCGCAGAAATTGCCGCAGAAGATGACAGGGTGAAAACTCTTCGAGGCAAGTACTTGCCAAAGGGATGGCTCGGAAAGAATTGGGCTTGTCACCAGCTTTCAGAGGAAGCCAAAGGAGAGTATTTGTTGTTTATCGATGCTGATGTCATTTTGAGGGAGGATGCCGCAGAAATTGCTTTAAATACGCTGAAAAAGTTTAACCTGTCGATGTTTTCGGTTTTCCCGACCCAGTTGTTGAACAGCTTTGGTTCAGCTCTTGTTATACCCTTGATGAACTGGCTCCTGTTAAATTTTTTACCTTTGAAGCAGGTTTACAAATCGAAATCATCAAAATTTGTTGCTGCAAACGGTCAGTTTATTTTAATGACCCGGAACGCATATTCGGCAACAGGTGGTCACACCGCTGTGCGCGACAAAGTGGTAGAGGATATGGAACTTGCCCGTCTGATAAAACGGTCAGGCATGAGGATGATGACAGCGCTGGGAGGCGATGTAATAAGGTGCAGAATGTATTCCGGATTTTTGTCATCAATCAGGGGATTCACAAAGAATTTTTACGCCGGATTCGATATTTCAGCGGTACTGTTTGTTATAATGATCACATTTTTCGTTCTGGTGTACCTAATGCCGTTCGTGTTTGTGTTCTTCAATACAATATGGTTGGCACCCGTTTTATTAACTTTGCTTTCAAGATGGTTTACGAGTCGAATAAGCCATTCAAATCCGGTAATCGAAGTTTTTTGTCACCCGATTCAGATGATAATTATGTATTTTACGGGTTGGCGTTCTCTTTATTTCACGAAAACAGGCATTATTGAATGGAAAGGCAGAACTTTATAAAGAAATACGGCGGAGCGATATTGCTCGCCTTTTTCTATTCTGTTGGAATTCTCGGGCATTCCCTCGAGAATTTTCTGCCGTTAATGAAAGACCTGACTCCCATTACGCTCCTTCTTTCTGTCGCCTTTGTCATATATTTGACAAAGAGTGACTGGAACAAAAAAGTAATAATTTGGGCGGTTGCAACTTTTATTCTCACATTTTCACTTGAAGTTACCGGTGTAGCCACCGGAGCCGTATTTGGAAACTACACTTACGGTGACACACTTGGACCAAAGCTTTTTGGTGTTCCTGTTATCATTGGAATTAACTGGGTTATGATTATTTATGCGATCGTTTCCGCACTCACAAAAGCGACAGCAAATGTAGCAGCACTGGTGTTTCTGGCGGCAACTGCAACCGTGGCATTTGATTTTGTAATGGAACCTGTTGCGATGCACCTGGGGTACTGGAATTGGATGAACGACAAGATACCGTTTCAAAATTACATTGCCTGGTTCGTTATTGCTGCTATTAGTGCTCTCGGATATTTTTTCATCAGGCAAAAACCAAAGCATGACCTCCCGATTTTTCTCGTTCTGATTCAGTTCCTTTTCTTCCTGATGCTTGAAATGATTCTGGTAAAATAGATGTCGAATAAAGGGATAGTCGTCGCCTTCCTCATTATTGCATTATGGGGATCACACCTTTTTTATCTTCTGAACTACACCACTCCCGATCCGTTATCTCCGTTTTTTTACCTGCACATTATTATCCAGTCGTATCTCTACACAGGATTGTTCATCACGGGTCATGATGCAATGCACGGAACGGTGAGCAGCAACAAGACACTGAACAAAATTACAGGGTATCTGGCAACATTTCTCTTTGCGGGGATGTCTTACAATCGTTTAATAGCGCACCATTTCGACCATCACCGGTTTCCCGGGAGTGAGCGGGATCCCGATTTTAATGTGAAATCACAAAACTTTTGGGTGTGGTGGGGAACATTCATGATCAGATACACTACGGTTTGGCAGATTATAGTGATGGCGGCGTTATATAATATTCTTAAGATATGGTTTTCCGAGGCGAGTATTATTCTGTTTTGGGTGGTGCCGGCATTTCTGGGGACACTTCAACTTTTTTATTTTGGTACATATCTTCCGCATAAATATCCGCATACAGAAGAGATGAAACCGCACAATGCGAGATCACAGGTAAAAAACCATCTTGTTGCGATGCTCACCTGTTATTTTTTTGGTTACCACTATGAGCACCACAGTTATCCGGCTGTACCATGGTGGAGACTCTATAAAATAAGAGAAAAAGGGCTCTCAAAAGAAGAGATACTCAGCCACAGACATTAATCAGGAATTGTCAATCTCCCGAAGATTACCTCTCCATAAACCAGAATGCTTCAGGATCCGGAACCGGAATCTCATCCGAAATGGAAATAACCTCATCCACATAAGCAGGCTGCCTCATGCCAACCAAAACCGAAGAGACATACGGGAGTGATGCAGTCATCACGAGTGCCTTGCTGCCGAGTGAAACACCTCTTAGATTCTGCGGCAGGTAGTTATTCAGCATACCATGAAGTTTCATGTTGTTCATGTTATATTTTGCAATAACTATTGTATTAAGAATATGGAGAAATTTCCTCATCTCGGACAGGAAGTTTTGTGCGAGTTCCGCCACGATCGGAGGCATCAATTCATTCTCGATCACGGTTGATTTAATGATTCTGATTCTTGGATTTATATAAAACTCTACAAGATCGTTCAATGATACGGGATTATCGAGATCGTCGAAATTTTTCATCAGGAATTTTGCCATGCCGAAAGAGTCCTTCAGATCAAGATACTTGTCGTATCCTGTCCGGGTCAGCCTTTTAACTTCGTGGTAAATGTTTTCGGCGAGTGTATCCACATTTCTGAAACAACTCTGCAGGTCTTTAATGTTATAACTGCCGTCCATGCTGAAGTCAGTCAGTCTTTCAATCCGGTTGTTCACGATTGCATTGAGAGGTCTGTTGATAACAACACCGAGCTCATGTTTGGCTGCAAGTTTGATGACGCTTTTCCCGTTTTCCGCCTGATTTACCAGAGTCAGTCCATCCTTTTCAGTCAGATTCAAGGGAAGCTGAATAACAGATACGCCGGCATCATTTTTCCCGGCGGGGGAAATTTTTAGTATTTCTTCGAGTGAAGTGAAGTGACGGTGGAAACTCTGTTGTCCGAAGGTGTTGGAGGAGATACCATAGCTTCTGATTCTGCCGGCTTTAATCTCTTCCTCGAGATGCTCAAAGGCTGCTCTTAGTCTTCCGTAATATTCTTTGCGGAGTTTGCTTTGGTCTCTCTCGGTAGAGTACATCAGGAAATATTCAGGATTGTGCAGAAAGAAGATGTCCAGGTAGCCACAGTCGAGTCTCTTGAGTGATTCGGTGATCTGATCTTTAAGAAATTCGGGATGAATGCAGTGTTTCAGATCGGGAGAACAATTGATTATCTCGGGATAAGGTGAGCCTTTTGCCTCTCTTCGTTTGAGGTTGTCGAGATTTTTCCCCTGAATGTAACCGGCTTTGGAAGAAATTACAAAATTGACTCTTTTTGAATCGGAAGACTCCTCTATCTCCTTCAGGACTTCGCCAATCAGAAGTTCGCTGTTTCCGTCGGAATAATTTGTCGAAGTATCTATAAAATTGATACCGGAGACGAGAGCTTTTCTTAGGGCTTCTGCGTGAGAACGGACTCTTTTATCGATCCGGTACCCGCCAAACCCAAAAACCGGGACTTCAATACCGGTTTTTCCTAATTTTCTCTTCTGCATGTCTTTTCCTTATACGAGCAATTATTGGAATTCAAATATAATAAATTATTTGCTAATAATTGATTTTTGGAAGGTGATGAAATTTTACATTAAAGACACATTCTGATTCAATTAAATTTGCGGGTGAAGATACAACAACTATTTATGAGCACCGATGTTTTCAAGATACTTTGCAGTAATATTATTTTTGGTTTGTATGCCATCGTTTGGGCAATATTTGTCGTATGGTGAGATGATGAAATTACTCAATTTCAAGAGTGATACTTCCCTAATAAAAAGTGAGATGGCCGGTAAAGGGTTTTATTTGAATACAGAAGACAGCGATACAAACGGATTCCGGCTTGTTTTCGAGTCACCCCTCGAAAGCGATGACTATTTTGTTGGAGTCTTTCAGGATCTCAAAAACGACATGTACACCGTGATTGAGTACACAAAGAATCACAACAGATGGGAGGCGTATATTACTGCCGCAAAAGAGAATGGTTTTATCTTTTCAGGGATGAAAAATCCCGCAGAGGGGACAACATACTTTACCTACATGAAAGATGAAATATTGATGGGACTTCTGGTAAGAAGAGATTCTGAAGGAACGAAGTATCAGTTTTCCTTCACACGGTAGAAAAGATGTGCGGGGCAATTACAGCCTGACGAGCCAAATCCCGGCACTGGTACCTGGAATTCTTTAGCCAGCCTCATTGCCAGTTCGTGTTCAAAATCACGGTCAGCATGAAAAACCGAGATGTTTGTAATGATGGCATGTTCTTTCAATCTGTCGATATGCCAGTGAGGTTTTGAAGCTGGTCTAAGATGGTGTGAAAGTCTTCCCCGTAGCCCTCCGGGACCAAAAGCGCTTCCCGTGTAGTAGTAACAACCTGACCTGAAAAGATAAGAACCATTTTTCCCGATCTCAATTTCCGTATCCAACGGGAGTTCCATTTCGAGAAGGTAGATTCCCTTTGCCCGGGGAATTTCATCGATTACAAAAGGATTCGAAAATTTTTGATCCGTCAATTCGTCCCGCTAAAGCTATATCATCGATTTATTGTCACATTTATTACACTCGAACTGGAGTGTAGTGTGATTTATTTCAAATTTATCGTGCAGCAGGTGTTCTATCTCCTTCTGCATTTCGGTCGATTCTGCCACAGTCATATCATCCACTTCGATATGAGCTTCAAAATGGGTTTCTTTTTCATTTAATCGCCAGATGTGGACATGGTGGATATTCTGAACCAGGGGCAATGCCTCGAGTAGCTTCTTAATTTCTGAAATATCGATGTCCGCGGGTGAAGACATCATGACCATATCCACAGCCTCTTTAACGATTTTGAAAGTTTCATTTAGGATGTAAAGCGAAATAAGTATGGTGAGGACAGGATCGATCCAGTAAATCTGAAAAAAGATGATGAAGACTGCTCCGATAATAACTGCTACACTTGAGATTGTATCACTCAGCAGGTGAAAATAAGCAGAGCGGATGTTAATGTTGTCTTTTGAACCTGCTTTCAAGAGCATGATACCTGCAAAGTTGGCAGCCAGACCAACCGATGCCACTACGAGCATAAGAGTGCCCTTTATGGGTTCAGGATTGCTGAATCTTTCTATAGCCTCCTTTATCAAAAAGAAACTGATAATTATCAAGCTGCTTGCGTTAAAAATTGCAGCCAGCACTTCTGCCCTCTTCATTCCGAAAGTATACTTAAAAGATTTGGGTCTCTTACTAAGTCTCATCGCAATATAAGCAATAACCAATGCGACACCATCACTCAGATTATGCAGGGCATCCGAGAGAAGGGCAAGGCTTCCTGAGATGATGCCCCCTGCAATCTGGACAATCGTTATCAGAAAGTTTAAGGCAATCGTTATAAAGAGGTTCTTCTCCCGGGTTTCTCCCGAAACATGAGTGTGAGAATGACCGTGGGAATGATTATGGGACATATACAAATCTCTGTTAAATTATTTTCAGGGACACACATCCGGAGCCTTGACGGTTCCTTCTTCCACTTCACCAAAATACTTCTTTTGGAACCAAAGAGAGACATTTACCAGACCAATAAGTACGGGAACCTCTACCAGGGGTCCGATCACAGCAGCGAAAGCCTCACCTGAATGGATACCAAAAACAGCTATTGCAACTGCAATTGCAAGTTCAAAATTGTTACTTGCGGCTGTAAATGAGAGTGTTGCCGTTTTTGAGTAGTCAGCACCTATCCTTTTACCCATGTAAAAAGATACAAAAAACATGATTACAAAATAAATAATTAACGGGATTGCAATTCTAACAACATCGAGGGGGATTTTCACAATATATTCCCCTTTCAGGGAAAACATGACCATGATCGTAAAAAGCAGTGCAATTAGTGTAATTGGACTTATTTTGGGAATAAACTTTTTTTCATACCACTCTTTTCCGAAAGTTATTAATCCGGCAAATCTCGTTATCATACCTGCAAAAAAGGGGATTCCGAGATAAATCAGAACGCTTTCCGCAATTTGTCCAATTGTTATGTTCACCTTGAATGTCTGCAATCCAAACCATTCGGGAAGAACCGTTAAAAATACCCATGCATAGAGTGAGAAAAAAAGAATTTGGAAAATTGAATTGAACGCAACAAGTCCCGCGGCATATTCTGTATCACCTTTTGCGAGTTCATTCCAGACGATAACCATGGCGATACATCTTGCAAGTCCTATCATTATCAGACCTGCCATGTAGTGGGGATGATCAGGCAGAAAAACTATCGCCAGAACAAACATCAATACGGGACCGATTATCCAGTTTTGAACGAGTGAGAGTATCAACACTCTAATATTCCTGAAAACATCAGGAAGCTCTTCGTACTTGACCTTTGCCAGTGGAGGGTACATCATCAGGATGAGCCCGATGGCTATTGGGATATTAGTTGTTCCACTTTGGTATGAATTCCAAAAATCAACGACAGAGGGAAATAAATATCCCGAGGCAACCCCGATTCCCATCGCAAGGAATATCCAAAGGGTTAAAAAACGGTCGAGGAAAGAGAGTTTTTTTGTCAGAGAGCTCATCACAAGTTCCTGTTAGTTAAAAAATCAAGTTGAATAAAAATCCTGTCAGCATTATTCCGGTGCCGACAACACCAATAAAGGTGAGAATAAGTTGAATTTTAAGAACCTTTTTAAGGATAATCATCTCAGGCAGTGAGAGTGCAATTACCGACATCATAAAGGCGAGCACTGTACCAAGGGAGGCGCCCTTTTCTAAAAGTGCCTGCACAACCGGGATGATTCCGGCAGCATTTGAGTACATTGGTATTCCTATCAGTACTGAAAGTGGAACCGACCACCAGGCTGATTTTCCCATGAATGATGCCATAAAATCTTCGGGTACATATCCATGTATGCCCGCTCCTACTGCAATTCCGATAACAACATATACCCAGACTTTTGCAACAATCTCCTTTACAGCTTCGATACCTTTTTCGATTCTTTCGGTAAGAGAGAGCTTTTCATTCTCGAGTTCACCGTTGTTTGTTTTTATTTGGTAAACCCAGCCTTCAACATATTTCTCGAGTCCCAGCTTTCCAATGATAAATCCTGAAAAGATAGCAATGAAAAGTCCCGTGGTTACATAAATCAGAGCGGTTTTCCAGCCGAAAAGCCCAAAGAGAAGGACTACGGCAACTTCGTTCACCATTGGTGCTGAGATCAGAAATGAGAATGTTACACCGAGAGGGACACCACTTTCAATAAAACCGAGAAACAGGGGAATCGCAGAACATGAACAGAAAGGGGTAACAACTCCGAGCAGGCTTGCCATTATATTCCCAATGAACTGTTTTTTCCCGCCAAGAAGTTTTCGTGTCCGTTCAGGTGAGAACCACGATCTTATGATGCCCACAACAAAAACAACTATTGTCAGGAGCAGCAAAACTTTGGGCACTTCATAAATAAAAAAATGAATGGCGGAAGTAAGTCGTGTACCTTTCTCCAACCCTGCCACATCATAAACGATGAAGTCCGTGACGGGGGTCAGGTTAAAGTAGATCAAACCCCAAAGAATTACTGCAAAGGGGATTGCATACAGTTTTTTATTCATTATTGAGGGCTGTTTTCGATTATCCAGTGTTTTAGAGTTTCCTTGGTTGGCAATTTACCCGTGGAGACTATTTTGCCATTGATTTCCAGACCGGGGGTTGACATAATTCCCGATTTCATTATCTCCATAAGGTCGGTAACTTTTTCGATGTTCGCGTTAATATTCATTTCTGCGACTGCATCGTAACAAAGTTGTTCGAGTTTTTTACAATTGGCGCATCCACTGCCGTAAACTTTAATGTTTGTCATATTTTTCCTTGGTTATTACCACTTATAAGGGTGGCTGATTTTGAGAACAGATAACTCATTTCAGATGCTATCTGAATGGATTTTTCGTAATACTTTTCTGATTCAAGAGGGGTGTCATCAAACTTTTTCGGGTCTTCATATCGTACGGGGAATCTCTTTTCAGCTCCCGGGATAAAAGGACATGCTTCATCGGCATCGGAACAGGTCATTACTGCTGCAAAATCTTTCACCGGATTTTCAGGGTGATCATAGACCTTTGAGAAACAGTGAACCGGTTCCCGTTCATCCGAAAATGCAACGGAATAAACAGGATTCGCATCGTCAATTTCGGAGGTAATTATAAATCCTTGTTCCTTAAGGCAGTTAACTGCTCTCGGGTTAAAAGCTGTTGCTTCTGTACCTCCCGAATAACAGAAAACCTCTTCCACATCGTAAAACGAAGCAAAAAACTGAGCCCAGATCTGTGAGAGGTGACTCCGTCTTGAATTGTGTGTACAAATAAAAATCAGATTAACGGGCTTGTCCTCGACTCGTCTTTCTGCAATGTATTCAGCAAATTTGCTCAAAAGGGCTTTTCTTTCTGACGAAATATTCCGTTCCGCGGCAGAAACAGTGCGAAGGGTATGTTCAATTTTCGGGTAGATATTCATATTGTTTCGTTAATTACCGAAATAATGGATAAATATTTATTTGGCACACAATGTAATTCTGTCTGTTTGCAAAACCTTCTGCCTGTCACTCAGAATGGAGGATTCATCAGCTATCCAAAAATCGAGAGAAGAGAGGAGAGCGGATATTCTCTTATCCGCAGGATTGGGGTGAATTTCGTAATTTACCCATTTGCCATCCTTTTCCTCTATTATGAAGCCATATTCCTTTAATAATTTCAGGTGTTGGGAGACTGTCGAAGTAGCGAGGCTTAGAACATCTGTAATCTCACAGACGCACAAAGGCTTAATCTGAAGCATTTTCAGAATACGCAATCTGTTGGGATCGGAGAGAATTTTAAAGAATTTTGCTTTTTCTTCCATAAATCATTTCGTTAGTTAACGAAATATAAGAAAAATCCAGTAATCCAAAAATATCTCTGCTTTGTTCTTATGCGGCAGCTTAACAGAGTTTTATTTTAGCAGGAGCATTTTGATACTTCTTCTCTGCCTGTCAAAGGTGACATTTAAGATATAAACACCTGACGGGAGGTGAGAACCGTCAAATTTGATAATGTGTTGTCCTTGTGGAACAAACTCCGGCTGCCGGGAGTTGACAAGTTCACCCATAATGTTGTAAACAGAAACTTTCACAATTCCGGATTCAGGCAGATAATAACGGATATTTGTTGAAGGGTTAAAAGGATTTGGCCAGTTCTGAGAAAGTTCAAATTCAACCGGTACATTGGAAAGGGAGCCCTCCTCCTTCGTACCGAGAGGTTGTCCTCCCAGATTGTCAGTGACGAATATTTCATAACCGGTCGCCAGAAAGACTTTATTCGAGTCGGTAACGCTTAAAAATTGCGGGAGATAAATGCTATCTATAAAGTAAACTCCCAACCAGTTTATACCCCCGTTTGTTGTGACTCTGAAAGGGTATCGATCGCTGGTTGCCAGGATTACATAACCGGTATCCTTCGAGATAAAGTCAGCATCGATGATATCATTAGCGTCATTGAAAAGACGGGAGTGCCAATTTTTCCCGCTGTTGGTGGTTCTATATATGGTTCTACCCACTTCGACAAAAACCGTTGAGTCATTAAAACTTTTGATTACCCGGTAGAAGCTTGGTGCTTCGGTGTAAGCCGGTTCGTTGAACATTGGAATACCTTGCCAGCCTCTTCCTCCTTTGGTAATTCTAATCACATTCCCTTTTAATGTCCCAAATCCGGTGGAATCGTTGTGCATATAGATACTGCCAAGATAATAACCGTTATCATAGCGATTGATTATTTCCCATGTTCGTCCGTTGTTAGTACTCTTCCAAAGGTTTGAGGCGGAAAAACTGCCTTGGAGGGAATCAGAGGCAACAAATATTGTTGAGTCACCATACTTGTAAAGATATCTGGGTGATTGTGAACCTGAGTTAGATTTGAAAACAGTGGTATATCCCGTTTCAGGAGTAAATCTCAATACTTTTTTTGTCCCCTGATCAACAAACAGAACCGAGTTGCGACTTTCGGGATATATACTTCCTGAGAAGCCGTTAAAAGGTTCAATTGGTACTTTTGCACTCCAGGTTAAACCTCCATCGGAAGTGGAAGTGAAATAAGTTTTTAAAGGGGCATCATAAATAAGTTGCCCTTCAAGGCTGTTAAAAAATTTAAGGCTGTAAATCCGGTCAATATGGTTGGGTTCAACAGGGGTAAAATTGCGCCCACCATCAGTGGAGACCGATAACTGGTCAAGTGAATCACCGTAAGTAACGGCAATCACTTTCGAACGGGAAGGGAATGAGAGATCGTCAAGACGGGCACCGGCAGTAAATTGATGCAGCAATTCGTTACTCGAAAAGTGGTTTCTGTAGAGACGCAGTTGCAATTTTGCGGGACAATAAACATAAACCGAGTCAGGAGAGGTCATGTGAAAAATTCTCAACTCATCCGTTGAAGAGTGTATCTGCGACCATGTTTCACCCGAATTTGTTGTTTGATAGACAGCATTTCCGGGTGAGTAGAATGCATTACCGTTACCCCACAAGATGGCGATATCATCAATATTGCTACGGGGAAGAATCTGACTCGACCAGGTTGTGCCTGTATCTGTAGAAGTCAAAAGATTGACGCCATTTCGAGCGGTCATATGACCGTTTGGAAAAATTGCAATTGCCACATATCCGCTGGAATTCGTCGGCATGTTTTTTTCAGTCCAGGTGTTTCCGGAATCAAGAGTGAAATGTACCTTTCCCTGTGAGTGGTACATCCCTTCCTTCGGGGAAGAAAACACTATGCGGGATGTATTGTATCCGGGCAGGATGCTCCATGTGTTCCCCGTATCTCTGGAGACATAATGGTGTTGTTGTCCGGTTAAGAATATGGTTGAGGGACCTGTAAGTTGAATATTTCTAATAGCCTGCAATTGCGTCCCGACCTGAAAGTCGTATGGTTTATAAGTCATTGTTTCCCATCCATCGCGGGAAACCATCAATTCAGGCGATAAACCGGCAGCAACATACAATGTTGTATCCCAGGATGCAGTGGTAAAGATTGAATGGTTCTTAAATTTTGAGAACAGTCTTGTATATTGAGCATTTGATGTAAATGCCAGGAGAAAAATCAGGAAAAGTGAAGCTTTTGCTATTCTGAAAACTTTTCCTGACAAAATCAATTTCAAGTTTTTATGTCTGATCTGTTGTATCCCGTTCATAATATCTCCGAATGAATAATTTCTTACACAAAAATAAAAACATTTTCCGGATAAAAAGCAAATCCCCCGATTTTGCCCTTACAGAGCGCCCCTGTTTTCCGTAATTTGCGAAAATGGAAGAATAAATTTACCGGCAAAATTTGAAACAAAAACCTTCTTAACAAGTATTACCATAGTGAAATCATTCTTATTTTTTTGTTTGTTAATTCTCTTTGCCATACCTGTTTTTGCCCAGCCGGGAGATTTCAGGATGGCGCGGGTGAAGTATTCGGGCGGGAGTGACTGGTATAATGACCAGTCGGCGGATATTAACCTGTTGAAATTTCTAAAAGCAAACACGAATCTGAAGGTGAATCCTGAATACAGATTTGCTGATCTGGCGACAGAGGAAATTTTCAGTTATCCGTTTCTCTTTATGACCGGTCACGGAAATATCGCACTTACAGATCAGGAGATAAACAATCTCAGGAAGTATCTTGAAAACGGTGGATTTTTGTATGTCGATGACGATTACGGATTTGACAAAGGGTTCAGACGGGAAATAAAAAGGGTTTTCCCCGGTCAGGAATTAAGAGAGATTCCGTTCAATCATAAAATTTACAATATGAAGTACCGCTTTCCCGATGGACCTCCAAAAACTCACAAACACGATGAGAAACCACCTCAGGGGTTTGGTTTGTTTATTGGTGAGAGAATGGTTCTCTATTATACATATGAAAGCAATCCGGGTGACGGATGGGTGGATGCAGAAGTACATAATGATCCCGAGGAAAAAAGGATAGAAGCCCTTCAGTTTGGAACAAATATAGTTTTATTCGCACTTACACAGTAGGCAAACCACTAATATAAGGAGAAAATAATGAGAAAGATAGTTGTTTTGGAATTCATTACCCTTGGTGGCGTTTACCAGGCTCCGGGCGGACCGGAAGAGGATACTTCCGGCGGTTTCAAGTATGGTGGCTGGACAGTGCCGTATTTTGATGAATTTGCCGGTACGATAATGGAAGAACAAATGAAACTTCCATTCGAATTACTATTGGGAAAGAAAACCTACGATATTTTCGCTTCCTACTGGCCACAGAACGGCGAAGGCTGGCCGGGTGTGAATGAAGCCCGGAAATATGTCGTCTCTCGGAATAACTTTTCACCCGAGTGGAACAATACCATCCTTCTCAATGACAATGTAGTTGAACGGATTCAAAAATTAAAGAAAGAGGACGGTCCCGACCTGAAAGTCTGGGGCAGTGGAAATCTTGTCCAAACGCTTTTGAAGCATGATCTGGTAGATATCTTGAAGCTCAAAATATTTCCCGTCACTTTGGGAAGTGGCAAGCGTCTGTTTTCGGAAGGCACGATTCCGGCAGCATTTAAAATGGTTGATTGTAAATTTTCGCCAAGTGGAGTTATCTTTGCAGAGTATGAACGGGCCGGTGAAGTCAAAACAGGTTCATTTTAGTAAGAAACAATAAATTGAATAAGACAGTATAAATGAAGTTGGAATAATTTTTGTTATTTATAGAGTTTTATTTGCACCTACACCACAGGAAAGAATTTTGAACGGAACGGCACATTACGAAGAGATATTAAAGAAGCTTGCACGATTTGAGAACAGACGGTTGATGGCAGATCTGGCTTTTGGCGGTCAGGTTTTGTTGATTGCATCGATGCTGCTTTTTACTCTTTTTTCTTTTCTGGAATATATGTTCTTTTTTGAACCGGTGGTGAGGACCGTGCTTTTCTATACCTGGCTGGGAATCACCGGCGGGTCATTTGTACACTTCATTCTTACTCCGCTATACAAACGATTTATGATCGTTCCTTCAGATCCGTTCAGATCAGCAGCACTTGCAGGCAGCCTTTTCCCGCAGGTGAAGGATGACCTGATGAACGCCATGCAGCTTGTGAAAGTGGATGACAGACGGGGATTTTCAGAGAATCTGGTTTCGGCAGCATTTGAAGAAGTATATAAAAGAGTAAGCAATCTTGAGTTTGGAAGTGCCGTTTCGTTTAATGCAGCCAGGAAACTGTTTGTTTGGACATTGGCAAGTCTCATCCTGAGCAGTGGTTCCTTCCTTTTCAGCAACGGTATGAGAGATGCCGCGGGAAGATTGATCGATCATAATGCCGAATTCCTTCCACCGCAGAAGTACAGTTTCGAAATAAAGCCCGGGAATATCGAGGCTGCCAAGGGAGACAGCATTACAATATCCGTGAAGGTTTCGGGTCCCGAAGTCCGCTCGCTCGATTTTTATTATAAAGACGAATCACAACCCGCTTTTGTGAAAGAAATTTTGAAGCCGGGCAAAGACGGCAACTTTTCCTTCACGATTTCAGCAATCAAGTATTCTACCGAATATTATGCGATGGTTGAAGACTCAAAAAGCCTTTCGTACAGGATCACCGTCACCGACAAACCCCTCGTAAGAACTTTTAAACTTTCCATAACTCCACCCGGATATACAGGTGAGAGACCTTCTGAGCAAACAGACAATGGAAATGTATCCGGGATAAAGGGAACAGCGATCTCCTTCTCTCTCGAATCAAATAAAGAACTCGCATCAGCATCACTCGAATTTCTCGAAGGGATGAACATTCCATTGGAAGTTTCCGGAACTTCAGCTTCGGGTGCATTCAGAATCACGGGAGACAACGAGTATTTTATCAAGATTACCGATACCAAAGGATATTCCAACACCTCACCGGTGAAGTACAGTGTAAAGGCGTTTTTTGATGCTGATCCGGAAATTACGGTGGTCAGTCCTGATTCAAATACTGCCCTTCCGAGGAGCCAGAGGCAGGATATTTCACTCATCATTTCCGATGATTTTGGCTTTAGTGGTCTGAGCCTGCATTACAGAATTTCAAAAAGCAAAGATGCGGCAACGGTTCAGCAGAAGTTCAGTTCCATACCCGTGCCGTTCAACAAACAGGTAAAGGAGACGGGAGTTGATTATACCTGGAGCCTTGCACAGCTTTTCCTCTCGCAGGGGGATGAGGTGACTTATTATCTGGAAGTGGCTGACAACGATGCTGTTTCAGGACCAAAAACTGCCAGATCAAGGGAATATATTGTAAGGGTTCCCACGCTTGAAGAGCTCTTCGCCACAGGTGACAAAAAACAGGAAGAGATTTTGAAAGAGCTGAGTGATGTCCTTAAAGATGCTGAAAAACTGCAAAAGGAGATGGACAAGGCAAGCAAGGAGATGAAAAGCGACAAAAAGGATCTGAGTTTCGAGGAGAAGGAAAAACTGGAAAAGATGATCGATAACTTCGAGAAACTGCAGGATAAAGTTGAGCAGTTGTCGCAAAAAATGGATGATGTGCAGAAGAACATGCAGGAAAACAATCTTCTCTCGCCACAGACCATGGAAAAATTTATGGAACTTCAGAAGATGCTTCAGGAGATTTCAACCGACGAGATGAAGAAATTGATGGACAAGATGTCGAAGAATCTCGAGAACCTCAACCGCAAAGATGCACAGCAAAATCTTGAAAACATGAAAATGGACGAGGAGACTTTCAAGAAGAGCCTTGAAAGAACCATGAACCTGCTAAAACGGGTCCAGATTGAACAGAAGATTGATGAACTCATAAAAAGATCGCAGAATCTTAATGAACAGCTCGACAAGATGCAAAACGAGACCAAAAATGCTGATCAAAAGACGATGGATCAGCTCGCCAAAAAGCAGGATGAGGTAAAGAAGCAGATGGAGGCTCTTGAAAAAGAGATGAAAGAGCTTCGTGAAAAAATGAAGGACATGAAGGATATGCCTAATGAACAGGCGGAAAAACTTCAGGATGAACTTGAAAAACAGCAGAATGATGAACTCTCTGACGAGGCGAAGGAAAACCTGAAAAAGGGACAGAAACAGCAGGCGATGCAGAATCAGCAGAAGATGTCGAAGAATATGAAAAAGATGGAGCAAGGCTTGCAGGAGCTTCAAAATTCGATAAATGAAGCAAATCAGATGCAAACCATGGCTGACATGATGAAGATTATCAGTGATATCGTCGATCTTTCGAAACAGCAGGAGAATCTGAAAAAGAAGACACAAAACAGCAGCCCTTCGGCACTCCTCAATCAGGAGATGAGAGAGCAGGACAAGATACAGCGGAATCTGGATAAAATGCTCGCGCGCCTGGGCGAACTTGCTCAGAAGTCATTTGCAGTCAGCCCCGAGATGGCAAAATCGCTCGGTGGTGCCAGAAGAGAGATGGGCAAGTCATTGGACAACATGCAAAACAGGAACAACAAGCAGGCAGCAGGAAATCAGGGGGAAGCAATGTCTTTCCTGAATCAGGCTGCCGGTATGATGCAGGATGCCCTTGCACAGATGATGCAGCAGGGAAACGGCGGACAAGGTGGCATGATGTCGATGATGCAGCAGATGGGTCAAATGGCTGGGCAGCAGATGACGCTTAATCAGCAGATGCAGGAGATGATGAAGGGGAGCGGCGGACAGTTGACCCAGGAGCAGATGTCACAAATTCAGAGATTAAGACAGGAACAGGAGAATATTAAAAAATCGCTCGATCAGATGAACAAGGAGGCAAAAGCTGCAGGCAAGTCGAAGAGCATTCCGGCAAATCTCGATAAAATTTCACAGGAGATGCAGGAGATAATAACGGATATGAGAACGGGCAGAGTAAATGATGAACTTGTGAAAAAACAGGACAAAATTCTCTCAAAGATGCTTGATGCAACAAGATCGGTGAATGAACGGGATTTTGAGAAGGAAAGAGAATCATTTACCGGGACGAATTCGAAAGGCAACTCACCGGGAGCCCTTAAACTGGACGGACAAAAGAAGGATAAAAGCTACTCGGACAACATTAATAAAGCCCTGCAGGGTGGTTTCACTAAAGATTTTGAAGATCTTACGAGGAAATATTACAATCTGATCAAATAGGTATCAGAACTTGTACCACTTTTTCTTGCTGCTGTCGTAGTAGGTTCTGGTCCTGACTCCTTTATTGGTAACACTTCCCTGTATGGGGATGTTGGCTTTTTTGGAATCGAGCAGAGTAGTGGTAATATAATAAGTTGCAGATGTTCTGTTTCCCTTTGTTCTGCTCTTATTGTAGCTTTTTATGAAGTATTTGTCTGTCAGCATTTGAGTTGGAGGAGTCCACTTGGCGAATGATTTGTTGCCGCCACCTCCTGCTGCCACAGGGGTATAAAAATGTTTCATCGCATCATTTAACAGATAGTCACCCCGAACACCAAGCTGGTCAAGAGTCGATTGAAAAGAGAAGTATTCCCAAAGCGTAAGACCGGAAAAAACAGCCAGCCCGACGAGAATCACACCCAAAACGATAAGTAATAATTGTTGTTGTCCCATACCTCAAACTCCTATTGAAAAAGCAAAATCCATTTTAAGAAACCCCGCACATACTCCAAAGACTCCGGTTTTTCCTTTATTAGTCCCTGTCTTACTTCGTCTGTGATGGCAGGGAAGAAACTTTCAAGTTTTGACACGATCATCTCTCTGTTTGCGATCGTGGTTTTTGTCAGGAGATAAAACAGAGAGAGAGCATCGAGTTCAGTGGAATTCACAATAAATGAAGCGAGTGTTTCGGGATCCAGTCCCTTCACATTCATAATATTAATTCTGCTTTTCTGCGCCGAGTCGGTAAATGCATAAACCGGAATATTGAGCAGATTTCCTTCAGCGATAGAAACCGAGTGGTTTGAAGCCAAAGAAATTCTGTGGCTGCCAATCACCACCTCAGCCCAGCCAAAATTGAGTTTGATCTGATTGAGAATCCGGGAGCATTGAAGTTGTGCCAATTCGGTTGTTATTCTGACATCTCCGAACCGGATGGAGTATGGAGGCTGGTCGGCAAATTCGACAAATTTTGCTGTGTCCAGATTTGTCATCAGCTCGAATCCGGTGCCGTTGACATCAAATATATTCTGTTCTCTGTGTCCTTTAATCAACTTGAGAGTACTTTTCGGGTAGAGCTTTATTGTTGCCTGAGAGGGAATAACGATTTTAGCGGTCGAGGCTTCTTCGGTGCTTGCCACTTCATTCTCATTAAGATCAGTCTCCGTGGTACCGTTAATTGATACATCGCCTTCGAGTGCCCTGACGCTCCATGGAGTGTTATATTTCGAATACTCCAGATAACCATAAACTCCTGCTGCAGTAAGAACAAGAATCAGAAGTGTAACCAAAAGTTTCTGAACATCGATAAAAGATGCTTTGTAGCCGAGGGATTTTGCTTTGCCGATCGCCCTGCCGCCGATACCAGAAGAGGTTTGACTTGCGGTTGACCTCGCCAGTGACTGGAGTTCCTGATTCCTTATTTCCTTCTTGCGGGAGTGCCTCTCTTTTATTTTGTTCTCATTGATCAGTTCATCCTGAATCTCATCCAGAATCCCTGTTCTAACCGGTGTTGATGCAAACAAATCGCGGACAAGATCGATAAAATCTGCGAATTTATCGAGAAATTCGGGTTTTTTGTTTTCAATCACCTGTTCGGGTGATTCACCGGGAATATTGTAAGAGGAAACAAGTTTAATAAAATCGCTTTTGTGATCAACGATGCATTCTTTAAAAGGGGTAAAATAACAGAGTCGCTCCAGTTTGTCGTTCAGAATCTGTACCACGCCCTCTTCTGTTTGATCGGTAATAAAACCTGCAATGATCTCGGGGGTATAATCAAATTGAAGATAGAGCGTGAGGACGACTCTTTCGAGATCGGTGAATGAGGCATAGACTGCTTCAACCTCTGAAAATTGAGGGGAGAGGGGTGGCAGTTCCTGATCTCCGCCGTTATAGAGGGGGTGCTCCCGCAAATTATAAAGGCTGACAATTGCAGAGATTTTGCGCAGCCATTCAAATAAATCCTTTCCCTCTTTAATATGAGCAACATTGTCTGCCGCAAGCACAAAAATCTCTTTAAGTGTCTCTTCCGCCCGGTCCGGAGAGGGAATTATCTTGTAAACAAGATGATAAATCTCCTTATAGAAATTTGGTACCAGCTTAAAGAAGGCGTACTTGTCACCCTTCCGGGCGGCTTTGAAAAGGGATTCGGCGTTTGAGTCAGTGTTTTGTGTCATGATTAAAAATTTTGAGAATGAACTGAATAATATCGAAATATTTTATTATAAACAAATCCCGTCAGCAGGCTCCCTCCAATAATTGATCCTTCTGATACATAAAAACCATTCCACACAAAATAAATCCTTCTGTCACTATTGATTTTAATCTGGAATTATTCTTCACTAAATTTTAACTTTGTACTAAACATTCTAGAAAATAATGGAGGTCTTAATGGACAGATATAAAAGTTATCTGTTTCTCTTTCTCTTTCTGGTTGCCGGAAGTGTGTCCGCACAGCTAAAGGTTGACTACGAATATTACAAACTTGACAACGGGCTTAAGGTGGTTCTCTCTCAGAACAAGACCGCACCCGTGGTTACAGTGGCTGTCTACTACAACATCGGATTCAGAATTGAGCCGAAAGACAGGACAGGTTTTGCGCATCTTTTTGAACACATGATGTTTCAGGGATCGAAAAATCTGGGTAAAATGGAATTTATAAAACTTGTTCAGTCAAACGGTGGAATCCTTAACGGCTCCACAAGATTCGACTTTACAAATTACTTCGCAATCGTGCCGTCACATAAGCTTGAAACAATCCTCTGGGCGGAAGCTGACAGAATGTCGGGACTTGATATCACACAGGATAATCTCGTGAATCAGCAGGGTGTGGTAACAAATGAAGTGAAGGTAAATGTACTGAATCAACCTTACGGTGGTTTCCCGTGGCTCGATCTTCCTCAGGCTGCAAATGTAAACTGGTATAATGCCCACAACTTTTACGGTGACCTGAAAGACCTCGATGCTGCCACCCTTGCAGATGTAAAGGACTTTTTCAGCAAATATTACATACCAAATAACGCTGCTCTCGTTATCACCGGTGATTTTGAAAAACCTCAAGCGAAGGAATTTGTAAAGAAGTACTTCGGAAAAATTCCTGCCGGGAAACAACAAAAACTCCCCGACATATCAGAACCGAGACAGGAAAAAGAAAGAATCTCTGTGAAGGTTGATTCGCTCGCCAACAAACCGGCAATTGCTTTTGGCTATAAAATGCCGGCAGTCGGGACACCTGAATATTTTGCGATGGGAATCATCGATCAGGTACTTCTTCAGGGACAGGACAGCAGACTTTATCAGAAACTGATTTCCGAAAAAGGATATTATTCCGGTGTGTATGGCGGAATTAATTCCGGACTCGGAAACATGTTCAACTATAACGGACCAATGCTGTGGGATTTCTACCTTCTGCATGAAAGCAATGTTACTCCTGAAGAAATCATTGCTTCAGTGGATGAAGTTGTGAAAGGTGTTATCGAGAAACCTTTGGCAAAAGATGAAATTTCCAGAGCACTTGTAAAAATGCGTTCCAACCTCTACGATGTAGTGGAAGGAACTTTTGGTTTCGGACTTGCCGACCTTCTCGCTTGTTATGCACTCTTCAATGATGATCCGGGAAAGATTAATACCATTGAAGACTCCTTCAAAAAGGTGACGCCTGAACTGATCCAAAAAACCGCAAAGGAATATTTGAGATCAAGTAACAGGACTATTATCAAACTTGATGCAAAAGCAGCGAAATAAGGAGACAGCAATATGAAAATGAAAATATTATCACTCGTTTTGGCAGCTTTTCTTCTTTCAGGTCCTCTTTTTGCACAAAAAGAACAGCCACCTGTTGGCGGTACGCCGAAGAATTTTACCGTCCCTTCATATAAAACTGTTACTCTCAGAAACGGGATGAAGGTTACTCTTGTACCTTATGGTCAGACTCCAAAAGCAACTGTAAGACTGATTGTCAGAACCGGAAGTTTGAATGAGCCTGCAGGACAGGTTTGGATATCGGATTTCGCAGCAGATCTTCTACTTGAAGGAACAAAATCCAAATCAGCTCAGGCAATTGCAGAAGAAGTGGCGGCTTATGGTGGAGAACTTTTTGCAAATGCAGGCACTGACCAGTCACAACTCGGAGCAGATGTCCTTTCGGAATTCACCCCGAACCTCGTGAAAACGATGGCTGATGTGGTGATGAACCCTAAATTTGATCAAAAGGACTTTGAGAGAATCAAAGGTAATTATCTCACAAATCTTGCTGTCTCACAAAAGTCTCCTGATGCAATGGCAGACAAGGAACTCTACAAACTTGTGTACGGTGATCATCCATACGGTATTACCGAACCAGCGGAAGCAGCTCTGAAGGGTTACACCGTCGACATGGTAAAGAAATATCATGAAGACAATTTCGGAGCCTGGAGATCACACCTTTACATTTCAGGTGTTTTCGATGAAAAATCTGTAATGGCTGCAGTTGAACAGGCATTCGGAAAGTGGAAAGCAGGAGCAGATATTCTTACGAATCCTGCCGTTCCGCAGAGAGTAAAGAAATTCTCCCTCGTCGACAGACCCGGGTCGAAACAGTCTAAAATCATTTATGGAATTCCTGCTGTCGATCCGTCGATGCCCGACTATGTTCCATTTATGGTGATGAATTCGCTTCTTGGCGGCTCATTTGGTTCACGCATCACTTCGAATATTCGTGAGAACAAGGGCTACACCTACTCACCCGGAAGCAGCGTTATGACAAGATACCGCTCCGGTTTCTGGAGTGAGGAAGCTGATGTGACGAGCAGCGTTACAGGTGCCGCAATTAAAGAAATTCAGTTTGAAATAAAAAGACTGCGCGATGAGGCTCCATCGGAAAATGAACTTGACGGCATCAAAAACTATGAAGCTGGCATTTTTGTTCTTAGAAATTCAAGTCGTGCAGGCGTAATTGGTCAGTTGAGTTTCATCAATTTCCACGGACTTTCCGATGATTATCTTAAAAATTATGTTCAAAAGATAATCAATACAAAACCTGCGGATGTTTCGGCATTGGTTAAAAAATATCTCGACCTTGACAGATTCACTACTGTTATTGTTGGTGATAAAAAAGAAGTCGAACCTCAACTCGAGAGTTTGGATCTGAAATAACATAAATTTCGGGGGCATGAGGAAGTTACTTCATGCTCCCGGTATTTCTTTTGGAAGGAAAATCGATGATATTCGACAAACTTGAAAATTGCAAAACCTACGCATCAATCAGTGAAAATCTGAAAAAAGGATTTGAATATCTTACTGATACTTACACACTTGATACCCCTGAAGGTATTTATGAGATAGATGGCAAGTCTGTTTATGCAATTGTGACATCGTATAAAACAAAGGCTTACAGCGAGGGTGACTTTGAATCTCACAGAAAGTATCTCGATGTTCAATATATTCCGAAAGGTGAGGAGAATATAGGGATAACCGGGCTTGAAAACCTCAAACCAAAATCAGATTTTGATACCGAAAAAGACATTGTCTTCTACGAAGGGGACGGCGATCTTTTAAAACTGCCGGAAGGTTATTTTATGGTGCTTTTCCCTCAGGATGGTCACAAGCCGGGGATTATGACGGGTGAAGAAAAGCAGGAAGTGAAAAAAGTCGTAGTGAAGGTCCTGGTTTAGTCAGTCACTCCGGTCTTAATCTCTATTTCTGGTAAAACCAACCCGCACCAGCATCAGGCTTTCACTTAGAAAGAGAAATCCACCTGAATTGTCGGCATAATCATCCATGCATCAGCTTTGGTGTCGTTTCCCACGGTTTTCAGCAGTTTTATTCCAACCAGTGCATTTGCATTATCCATAAATTTGTAGATTACACCCGGACTGAAGAAATAGAATCCGATATTAACATCGTTTCTTTTGTCAGTTTTGATGTACTCAATTCCTGTGTTCCAGACAGGCAGCCACCATGGACGGTCACCCACATAATTGGAGGGAACAAATCCGAGGAGGCTTTGTGTAAAGTAACCTGCCCCGATATAAAAGTTGACAGGACTTTCATAAGCTGAATTGAAACTTAGAGTGACGAACGGGTTCAAATTGGTTGTTGCAGCGTTGTCGCTGTAGATCGATATGAATTCTTTCTTCGTGCCATCGTTGTAGGTTTCCACCCTTTTTACGACTGTTTCGGCATTGTAGAGATGCTTTTGAACCAGTACTCCCGCATCTATTCTAAAAGCGGTATTGCCGTTCAGTCCCCCGACTCCAAAACCTGCCTCACCTCCAATTGCACTTTGATTTCCGATATTCGAGAAATGAAAACCACCTGTAAAGAAGATGCTTTTTGTGAGTGGTATATCGATGTCCACACCCGCAACGATGTCAGGGAAAGACCACTCAAGATTTTGTTCTCTGAAGAATGGCTTTAGTGAATCTCTCGGGCTAAGGCTTGAATGGAAACTCCCCGAGGTTGATGTCGATATGCTTTTGTTTTGGTTTATAACCAGTTTCGGAGAGACTTTTATTTCTGAGTTTCCGCTGTTTCTGTGAATGGTTCTAACGGGGGGAGTGTTTATCGGAGCCTGCACATCCACATCGCCGAGATAGATGGTTTCCTGTACTTTGACCGTATCGCAACCGGAATAAGCGAGGATGAAAAAAAGTGCCGTGACGATGCTTAAGAGAACTTTTGAAAACTTCATGGCGAAGCCTCCGGTTATGTGTTAACTACTTTCTTAGTTCTTCCCGTCTTTCTTTCAGAAGTGTAGTCACCTTGTCATACACGGGCTGAGGTGATCTGTTTATCAGTATTGCTTCAAGCAGACGGGCATTATTGATTTTTGCAAAAAAACCGATTTGGATATTTTTTGCTACACTTTCAGCGATCATTATACCGTTGAATTTCCCCGAGAATGTTCCACCCTTCAGATTCTCGATATCGGAGTAGAGCAGCTCCTTCTCTCCGGACGACAGAAAAAAGTCAGAACAGACCAGTCTGTCATCCAAAGCGTGAATCCTGAAGGGAACGATTCGCCATATTTTGAAGAAAAAAGTATTGGTGATTAGAAATATAACGACAACCGATGAAAAAAAGAGAATGTCAACAGTTCTTGAAGACGGATTGAGCAGGAAGGGAATTATGTAGAGAGCAAGCACCATCGAGACCGGGATATTCCCGAATCTGTAAACAGTTCTCAGCACCGGATTATAGGTGAAAATGTGGTCTATCTTCTCTCTTTCCATTTCTAAAACCTGTTCATTACTTCCACAACCCTGTGGATATCATCCTTTGTGTGAAAATATGAAATGGGAAGACTAAGAGTCGTGTTGTGTATCTCCTCGGAAATCGGGTATTCACCTTCGATAATCCCCTGCATCGCTTTCTGTTTGTGCGGTGCAACAGGGTAATGAATGTCTGTTTTTATCTCATTTTTCAGGAGATATTCCCGGAGTTTGTCTCTTTTTTTATGTCTCACATTGTATATGTGGTAAACATCGTAATGGTCATCAGAGCGGTACGGCTTTATAAAGTCAGATTTTAACCCGTTGTGATAAATTTCAGCGAGTTCTCTTTTGTGTTCGTTTATTTCGTCAAGTTTCCGGAGCTTGATCGAAAGAAAACCTGCCTGCATCTCATCGAGGCGGGAGTTGTAACCAACCACTTCATTGTAGTATTTAATGTCGGAACCGTAATTGCGGAGTCTCAAAATCTTTTTGTAAAGCTCTTCATTCTGCATAAGCATTGCTCCCGCATCACCGAGGGCACCGAGATTTTTAGTAGGGTAGAAACTGAAAGCTCCGTAGTCACCGAAAGTACCCGTGAGTCTGTCGCGCCACTTTGCACCATGACTCTGAGCGGCATCTTCAATCAGTCTGAGATCAAATTTCTTTGCGATTCTGGTTATAAAGCCCATTTCGCACGGTTTCCCGTAGAGATGGACGACCATTATCGCCCGGGTTCGGTTTGTTATTTTTTCTTCAATTTTCCGGGAATCGATGTTGTATGTTTTAATGTCAGGCTCAACCAGAACAGGCTTCAGTCCCGCATGAAGAATTGCGAGAATTGTGGCAATATAAGTGTTTGAAGGTACAATCACCTCGGAATTCGGGGGGAATTCAAATGCTTTCAATGCAAGGAGAAGGGCGTCAAGACCCGATGCCACACCGAGACAGTAGGCGACACGATGATAGTCTGCAAATTCCTCTTCAAATTTCTTTACATTGTTACCGAGAATATACCAGCCTGATTTGAGGGTTTCGGCGAAAGATTTTTGGTATTCTTCAAAAAACGGCTGATTCAGTTTCCCCAGATTTTCGTACTCGATCACTTGTACTCCTCATGGATATAATCGTCGATGTCATATTCAGAAGATGCAAGCACAAGCAGAATAGCGTCATCGCTGAATTTGTGCATGATGTGCCAGTCCTGAGGCTCGAGTATCAGGCACTTCGAGGGACTGTCGAGAAGGAAATTCTCTTTGGTCGTCCCGTTGTTATTGTAAACCTCCACACTCCCTTTAAGGCAGATGGTAGCCTGAACGGTTTTTTTGTGGCGGTGTTTGGCTCTTGGGAGGTCCTTGCTGTTGTTGTAGATATAATAAACCCGTTTAATTTCGAAAGGGAGCACCTTTTCAATTACAGTCAGGCTGCCTCTTTCGTCATCTTTGGTTTGCAGATCAATAAAATACGCCATTAACTCCTCAAGAATGTTTTCTCTTCAAACACATTGTATACACCGGTTAGTTTCCTGTAAAGATAAATCAACGGTGTTTTTGGCAGAAATTTGTTTTCTCTTGCACCGTGGGGGTCGAAACCGGGATAATCGACTAAAATATCTTTTTTTATTTGATTAAGCTTGTGAATATACGGCTTATAGAAGATATTTAAAACATCATCTGTCAGGATTCTTCGTCCAAGTTCGATTTTTCCGTCCCTGAAGAACCTCAAATAGTGATAGTGATAAAAAATTACGACGAATTTTTCACCGGACGATTTCACGGTGCCTGTAATTTTATCAGATTTTGTTTCAAATTTGTATTGCTGTACATTCCATGCTGCGAGACCACCCCCGTGGTGTTGCATCACATGCACACCTTCAAATCTTTCTGTCCAGTCATCCAGGTAGAGCTGATCTCCAAATTTCCCGTCCTCATAACGGTCGTAGCACCACTCGAGGCATCTTTCCCTCCACCATGTCAGGGCTTTTCTTCCCTTTTCATCGTTTTTGAATGTGACAAATTGAACGCAGTATTTCCCGCTTTTCACTTCCTTGTTGTACTGCGGGGAATATCTGTGCTCTGTCAGCAGGATCGATTTGTCGCCCAGCTCATTGAAGATTGGTTCGGGGGACGAGTAGAAGCAGATGTCTGCATCGATGTAAGTACAGTTGTCAACTCCAAATTTGTCAAGGACATGGAGAACGGTGGAGGAGGTAGCCGTCCAGCAATACTCCGCGATTGATCTTGTTGGCTTAACTTTCAGAAGTTCGTGGTCTTCAAAGTCCTTCAGACTGATAACTTCGGTATTTTTAAGTTTCATATCCGTCAGGATTTTATAAGACCTGTCGTCGAAAGCAAAGATAAAAAGCCTGAAATCGGGGATGTGTTGCATCATCGACTGATGAAGAGCCAGTCCGCGGGTCAGGTAGTTGGAATCGAAAAGAGTGCAGAAATTATATGTCATTGGTTGAACAGTTTAGAGAATTTCTCCTTCACGGCAGGAAGGAATTTCAGTTTGAGAAGCTCTTTTTTCAGTTTTCCCTCTGAAAATTTGATCATTTCATTAAAAAGGGGATTTGAAAACCTCTCCCGTCCGTGATGGGCAATTGAAAGCGAATGTCCGTATTGCTTTTCAAGCACTGCAAAAACCCAGCCAAGCAGATGATCTCTGACGGAGAGCTTTTCGCTGAAGTCGTTAAAGTATTTTAACTCAGCCCAGCCGGGGGAATTTTTGTGGGAGTAGAAAATAAATTTTTTTAATTTTTCTGGGAGTTGCAGACTTTCCACATCATCTTCTCTCAGTCTTTGCGAGCCCTTTACGGTCATCGCTCCCAGCCAGAAGGGAAGAGATTCAAAATATTCGAAAACCTTGTACAGTTTATCTTCTCCCTTGTAGGAGTCGATAATTCCGGGCTCAAGTTCAACCACAAGTGCATTTTTTTGAATGTCTTCAGGCAGCGACCTGAATATACTAAGGTCGATTCCTTGAGTGTCGGTCTTAAGCCAGTCGATTTTATTCAGATTAAGATCGCTCAATACCTTCGAAAGAGTTGTGTTCTTTACGGTGACCTTTTTATCCACTTCAAATTTTGAGGCAAAAGCCCACTCTTCCAGTGCCTTGTTGTCGGGTTCGAGCGTACTCGAACAATAGGGAGATCCTGTCAGATAAAAATCAGTCGTGTCCCTTTCAGAAGCTGAAACGAGTGAGTTGTAGATGTAGAGCTTTTTAAAACCTTTTGATTCATCGGTAATGTAGCCGAACTCCCTGTCGTCAGCATCAAAAGCGAGGCATACAGCGTGTTTTGCGAACGCCTTCCACTCTTTGTGGATGCTTCCCGAGGCACCGATATCCACAAGAACAGGAGGTTCATCGGTTAACTCTTTGGAAAGGAAAATTCTGTCTATAAGATTCATGCTGTTTTTCTCAGTAAAAAGAGTGGCAAAAGAGAGAAAAGATTTGGGATCATCCCTGTGAGAGTGTCCTTGAAACTGTTGTTTGAAAACACAGTGGAGAATTTCTCGATTTCAAGACCGCCGACACTTTCAACGAGTTCCTTGAAATCACTTATCGATAATTGATGAATATGACCTGTGGAATACCACGAATATCCGAACATGCAGGGTTTTGGCATCCTCCCGTGCAACAGCATGTCGAGACGGTTTCTGTAAAATCCAAAGTTTGGGAACGATACAATCTGCTTTTTGGAGATGCGTTTCATCTCTTTTAGCAGCACCTCGGGATACATCACCATTTGTATTGTCACATTGCAGACCGAAATATCAAACTCTTCATCGGCAAAAGGGAGAGTTTCGTCAATTCTTCCCAAACGGGCATCAATTCCTTTTTTCTTTGATATCTCAACGCCTGACTCTGAAATCTCGAGACCAACTGCCCGGGTACACTTCCCCTTCTGCATCAGCGAATGAAGCAACGAACCGTTCCCGCAGCCGAGATCGATTATGGAAGAGGGGGTGTATATGAAGCCTTCTATTACTTCATATTCCTTTCGCACTTCACTCTCAATGCCGGTGTAGTCATAATTCCGGTTGTCGTTATGTTCGGGGCTGTTTATGTCTTTAGTCATCAAAAAATAAAATTTAAATCACCAAAAATAAGAAGAAAGTGTGATTAATGAGCTATGAACTATGACCTATGAACTATGAGCTGACATTTTTGCGAAGGGAATGAAATGGCACACGGATGAGACGGATTCAACGCATGCCCACGGATAGGGAATGGTCCCACGGATATTACGGACATATGAAAACTACAATATCGGAAAAGGAGAGACAATCGTCTCGATTGTCCTACCGACCAGCGATACCCCTGTGGTGGCATCTTTTTCGAACACGATAATCAAGATGAATAAGGATGGAAAGGATATTTCCCCCGGAGTGGGTTACATGTTCGAAGAAAAAGGAAGGATAATCCATAATTACCCCCGAAGCGGGGTTACATGTTCGTAGATGAAGAAATATAATACATTCAATACCCCCGGAGTGGGGTTACATGTTCGTAGAAGAAGGAAGGATAATCCATAATTACCCCCGGAGTGGGGTTACATGTTCGTAGAAACGGCGACAATTCACAATTAAATTTCCCCCATCCTTTAGAAGGAGGGGGGCAAGGGGGGTGGTCAGCGGTGTGCCATGTTCGTTGAGGCTTGCAAAAAAAGGCTGCCTGAATTTCGACAGCCCTAAAATGATGATTCTGTTTAAGAGGGTAGCTAACTAAACTATTCCACCTCCAGCGATTAACCTGAAAGTTCCCAGGATTACAGCGATGCCGCACAATACTACTCCTGCAATTGCTTTTCCCCGATCGCTCTCAGGGGCTGAATTCATTGCGATGATACTGATTATCAATCCAATTGCCGCGAAGGGGATGTTTAACCAGTTGAGACTGCCGAGACAGGGGAAGAATGCCACGATCATGCCGACCAGAGCAAGAATACCCCAAACCAAAGACAAGACTGCCATTTTTTACCTCTTTTTTTGTTGTACGATTTGTAAATACGCCTTGAAGCGATTACAATATTGAGTAAAAATATCGTGTAAAGTGGAATTCCGGCTTTGTTAAAGTTGAAGGATCTGGAAATTTCAAGGTTGGAAATTGCAACGAAGGAGCGGGTCATTCCGCAGAGGGAACATTCGGTTCCATATTTTGACATAGAAATGCAGACCGGAGAGATTCTGAGAGCCATCTCATCGAAAAAGGAGAGGGATATAACTCCGAATGCCATAAAACCGAAAATGATCATCAGATAATCAAATTCTCTTGAGCAGGTTATTTTCTTAAATATACTTAACATTCCGATTAAGTAATTTTTTTATGTAATACTCATAAAATAGATAAAAATTTTGAAAATCGAGAAAGTAATCACATTTTTTTATACAGTTTTACCGGTTTGGTTGATTTGCTTCTGAGTTTCAGGTTCAAAGTCTCGACAAAAATTGAGAATGCCATCGAGAAATAGATATATCCTTTGGGGATGTGATAGTCGAAACCGTCAGCGATGAGGGTGAAACCGATCATCAGCAGGAAAGAAAGGGCAAGCATCTTTATCGTCGGGTGTTTATCAACAAAATTGCTGACGGGAGAGGCAAATATCAACATGAAAATTACTGATATCACTACTGCTGTTATCATTATTTCAATTTGTGATACAATTCCTACTGCAGTAATAATTGAATCGAGAGAAAAAACAATATCGAGTATCAATATTTGTAATATCGTCATTCCGAATGACTTCGCAACCTGTCCGCCTGCCGAATGTTCTTCACCTTCCAGTTTATCGTGGATCTCAAAAGTGCTTTTCCCCAAAAGAAACAGACCGCCGATAATCAGAATCAAATCGCGACCGCTTATTTCGTTGCCAAACATTGTGAAAATTGGGGATGTCAGTTTCATTATCCAGGTGATGGAGAGAAGGAGGAGTATTCTGGTTACCATAGCGAGGATGAGTCCCAGATTCCTAGCTTTTGCCTGCATCTCTTTGGGCAGTTTACCTGCCAGAATTGAAATGAAAATGATGTTATCTATTCCAAGTACAACTTCAAGTGCTACGAGGGTGGCGAGAGCTATCAAGGCTTCGGGGTTGGTGATCCATTCCATTCTGTAAATTCCTCTTTGTTATTCTGCTGATTGTTATCCAATTAATGCGACCTGCAAAAATAAGAAAAAAGATGAGAAGGCGGAATAATTGAAGGCAGAAATTCGAAGGCTGATTTTTCATCCCTCATCTTTCATCCTTCAGCCCTCGCTATTCTTTCTTCGTTTATTCTGACTTATCATTATATTTCACGCTTGATTAAAAGAAAATTGTATGAAAAAGACATTTATAATTTTGTGGTTTTTTGCCATTTCTGTTTTCAGTCAGACGGTGATGCAGGATTGGGAAAAAGTTTTTGATGACACACATGTCGGGCGGATTGACATAACGATTGCTCCGGCATATCTTGCATGGATTTATTCTCATGTTACCAGTGACAGCGAGTTTGTTGCAAAGGTGAGGTTTCGGAACAATCATTTTGATGAAACGCTTGATTCCATCGGATTCAGATTACGGGGCAACACATCCCGGAATGCTCAGAAAAAGTCGTTTAAAGTGTCGATAAACAGTTTTTTCAAGGGGAGGAACTTTCACGGAATTGAGAAACTGAATCTGAACGGAGAGCATAACGACCCTTCGATAGTGAGGAGCAAACTATGTTTTGATCTTTTCCGAAGCGCGGGTTTGCGAGGCTCACGGGCAAACTACATGGAAGTGTATATAAACAACAAATATTACGGGTTGTATCTGAATACCGAACATATCGACGAGGAGTTTTTATCACGACAATATCCTGATGATTCAGGGAATCTTTGGAAGTGTCTTTATCCTGCAGACCTCGTGTATCTCGGTGAAAATCCCGCGCCATACATCTCCCTGGGTGGAAGCAGGCCCGCATACGAACTCTCCACAAATGAGGCGGGGATGGATTTTTCGAAACTGATTAGGCTTACGAGAATCCTTAAAAATACAGCGTCAACAAAACTTTTGGATTCTTTGGAAACCACTTTAGATGTTCTTGATGCATTAAAATATTTTTCGATGAATGTACTGGTCGGGCAGTGGGACGATTACTGGTCGAACATGAACAATTACTACCTGTACCATGAACCTGCAGAAAATCTGATTCATGTTATTCCCTACGATTATGACAACACATTTGGTATTGACTGGTTCAATATTAACTGGTCAGCGGCAAATCCATATACCTTTCCGAAAATTGGTGCCGGTGAGAGGCCACTCATTGAAAAGATGATTGTGGTTCCGGAGATTAGAAATCTTTACACCCGCCTGCTGACATATTACAAAACAAATGTTTTCACTCTGCCGGTGTTAAATCAGAGAATAGACTCCCTTCGGGAAATGATCACGCCATCGGCACTTGCGGATACTTTTCGGGTGCTCGATTACGGTTTTTCGTTCAATCAGTTTCTGAATTCCTTCTCAGCATCCTCCTTCTCCAATCAGCATGTGAAAATGGGGATCAAACAGTATATTCTATCGAGGACGAATTCCATCGGCAGTCAGTTGAATTATGTTTCCTCTGATCCCTTTGTTTACAAGATTAACTATTCGCCCAAAAATCCTTCAGCAACTGACTCCATAAGGGTGGAAGTGTCGGCATTTTCCAATGCCGGTCTCGACAGCGTTTCAATTCAGTTGGAAAATCTGGTTACGGGAAGCATGTCAAAAATTCCGATGGTGTTCTCTCCCGTTCCGGGAACGAAAAAAGTTGAGGAGAGTGACCGTTACACAGCAGTTATACCACCTTTGGGTGCAAATTTCAGAGGGAAAATAACATTCAGGACGAGAGACAATGCCGGCAAAGTGGCGGTTTATCCAAAAGCAAGGAAAATGGTTGTTTCAACTCCGGGAGTTGTCACCGCAGGCTTAAAAATAAATGAACTGCTGGCGGACAATACGACGATTCCCGACAGTTTGGGAGATTTTGATGACTGGATAGAGCTCTACAACTCTTCCAGTGATACAATTCTTTTGACCGGTAAATATCTCACCGACAAAAGTGACAATCTGGTAAAATGGAGATTTACTCAGCCCGAATTGAAGATGGCACCGAAGCAGTTTCTTGTGGTCTGGTGTGATGAAGAGGAAACGGAACCGGGTATTCATACAAATTTCAAACTCAGCAAATCAGGTGAACTTGTGTATATGACTGACACCAACGGGGTTGATATTATCGATTCAATTTCATTTGGACCTCAAACTACTGACATGTCCCTCGCACGAACAATAGACGGAGCCGGTGTCTGGATGCAGATGGCGCCAACACCCGGATATTCGAATGTACCCGTCTCAGTCGAAGATGAATCTGCTCCCGCGGGTTACACTCTGATGCAAAATTACCCGAATCCTTTTAATCCTTCAACTTTAATTCGCTATTCCATGCAGGAAAGCGGGATGGTCTCGCTGAAAGTTTACTCTTCTCTTGGTGAGGAAATAGCCGAATTGGGCGGGGATTTCAAACCTGCGGGCAGTTACCAGACTGAGTTCAATGCTCAAAATCTGCCATCCGGGGTATATTTCCTAAGGCTTTCTGTAAACGGTTTTTCAATGTCACGAAAAATGATTCTTATAAGGTGATTGCATGATCAGAATTCTCTTCTTCCTTCTCTTTGCTTTTACACTTTTTGCACAGACACCTGAGCTGAAGGTAGAGCTAAAAAACACTTCACAAGTCTTTTGCATTGCCGTTTCCGATGACGGGAAATACATGGCAACGGGTTCGATTGGGAAGGTGTTCATCTGGGATCTTGAAGAGGGGAGACTGACAAGCTGCATTAAGAATCTCCTTTACCCTGTATATTCGATGGGATTCACAACTGACTCAAAATCACTGTTGATGGCGATGGGTAACAATAATGTCGAACTTTGGGATTTGGAGACCCTTACAAAAACCACGACATATTTCGGACACTCCTACATGGTGAAGGAGCTGAAGGTAGCCAGGAACGGAAAATATTTTGTTTCGCTCGACTATAAAAACAAAATTATCCTGTGGGACATCAACAAAGGGAAAGCTCTCAGGGAATTTGAGCCGTCATCTTCACTTGTGCATTCTGTAGATTTCTCTCCGTCCGGAAAAGAGATAATAATCGGGCAGATGGAAGGCGGCATCCCTGTCATCGATCTTGCGTCAGGGAAGGAAATAAAGAAAATAAACGGGACCCGGACAACAGGCGACGATTATAAACCCGGGATGTCAGAGGACAGTATCATTATGATCTCAGTCAGGGACTATTCGATGGGAAACACTGTTCTGCATGAACCGGGAAAAATTATCGCGTTTCATGCGAATATGATAACTCTTTGGGATATTGAAAAGGGAGTGCAGGATCATTATCTTCCCCTGAAATTTACTCCTCTGAGGGCAACTCACACTCTGGACGGTAAAAAAGTGGCACTAAGAGGGGGGAAAGTAATGAAACTTCTCGACATGCAATCGATGAAAATTACAGATTCCATTTCACTCTCTCCAAACGATTTTCAACCCCTTGCCGTCGATTCAAAGGGGAAATATTTTCTCACAGGTGAGATGGACGGCAGTGTGAAATTCTTTGAAACGGGAAGCGGCAGGGAAGTAATGACCCTTTTTGCGTTCGATTCGACAGACTGGGCAGTCGTAACCCCTGATGGATATTTTGATGCATCACAGGGAGCAATGGGACTTTTGTATTTTGTTCAGGAGCTTGACATCATTCCTCTCGAGGCATATTTTGAGCAATCTTATATCCCTTCACTTTTTAGATCGGTAATTTCAGGCGGAGAAGCCAAAAGTTATAAACCTGAGAAAAGAGATGTCTTCACAAATGTGATGGTTCCTCCCTCGGTAAAACTCACTTCAGCGAATGAATCAAAGATTTCGAAGAACCCCGAAGAGGCAGTAAATATCACTATTTCCGATGAAGGTGGTGGAATAGACGAACTGCGGATTTATCAGAATGGCAAACTTGTTGATGTCAAATTTTACAAAGACAACAAACCAAAAGCAGGCACAAAGATAAAAGAAGTGTTTCCTGCACAACTGACCGTCGGGAACAATATCTTCAAGGCAAGTGCCTTTAGCAAGGGGAGGCTTGAGGGAAAATCGAACACAATTTTGATCAAATACGATGCCCCAAAACCGTCGTCAAATCTTTACATCCTTGCAATAGGTGTGAATAAATATGAGAACAGTAAATATAATCTGAATTTTGCAGGGGCTGATGCAGAACTGATCAGCAGGGAAATCGCCGGAATCAAGAACAACATTTTTAAAAATGTAATTGTAAAAACCTTGTATGATACCGACGCCACGATTAAAAATGTAAGAACCGCTCTCGACAGCATTGTTGCAAACGCAAAACCCGAAGATACATTTGTCTTTTATTTCTCGGGACATGGTGCCTCCGATGATGACCCTGAAGGAAACATGCAGGAGTTTTATTTCATCCTTCATGAAGTGCAGCAAATATACGGCAACCCTTCTGCCAGAAATCCCTTCGCACTTTCGGGAAAAGAGATGAAGGAATATTCCCTGAAGATAAAAGCACAGAAGCAGTTGATACTTATTGATGCATGTCAGTCAGGACAGGCACTCGAGAATTTTGCAATGCGTGGTGCACAGTCTGAAAAAGCCATTATCGATCTTTCTAAAAGCAGGGGTTTGTATATTATGGCTGCTTCCGAAGCGGACCAAACCGCAAAAGAGATAAAAGACCTCGGGCACGGGGTTTTTACCTACTCTCTTATTGAAGGATTAAAATGTGCCGCCGATTTCTTCGAGAAAGATGGTGTAATAAATGTGAAGGAGCTGAATATGTTTGTAAACAAAAAAGTTAAGGAAACGGCTCAGAAATACAACATTACACCCCAACGCCCCGTCAGTTGGGAATATTTGAATGATTTCCCCATAAAGGTGTGTGATTAGGGAGGTTTGAAGTTTGAAAAATTTGAGGGACGCAGATACACGCAGATTTAACGGAGCTACGCAGAGCAGGGAAGTTTGAAGTTTGAAATCAGTGGAATCCGCCGAATCAGTATAATCCGTGTTCAATTCGAACCTTTCTGATGTAGTTCACACGGTCCAAAAAAAATATTTTGCAAATCGTGCGAATATCCTTATTTTTGTAGTCTTGATAATTGGAGAATAAAAAATGGCAAAAGTTCAATCCTTCGGCGATAAAGCAAAAGGCAAGAAAAAAGATCCGTTTACCTCGGTTAAGGTGATCAAGTCGGTGAAGACTGACAAAGGTTCCTTCAAGTTTAACGAGAAATTCGTAAAACTTGACGACATGTCAAAAGTAACGGACATAAAATAAGTTTTAAAAGGCGTCCGCTCCCCCGGACGCTTTTTTTTTGTTTTACAGATTCTTTTCCTAAATTGCACCTCGAAAATCTCATCACTTTCTTTACATCAAAAAAATAACGATCATCACACAAATATGCCGTTTGTCACACGGATGAAACGACCCCGGAACATGTTTCTTCCCTGTAAGTAGAAATATTAAACAATTTCAAATTTAATAACCCGGAGACACCACAATGAAAACATCATTCAACTTTGTAGCAGCGCTTTTTGCTTTGCTTATAATCGCATCCTTTGTATCCCCCGATTTGACGGCACAGAGGAAGAAAAACCAGGTCGAGATTAATCACGACAGTATTGTAATTGCAAATTATGGAAAACCTGTTTATGGAACAGAGCAGGCAAAAAAAATTCAGGAGATTGCCAAAGTTCTTAACAAGGCAGCCGGACTTACCGGAAGCAGCATCATTAAGTTTAAGCTGATTCAAAATGAAGAGATCAACGCTTTTGCTTACATCAACGACAGCATCTATGTTCACACCGGATTGTTCAAATCGGTAGGAAACAGCATTGATCAGCTTGCATTTGTTCTTGCCCACGAGCTTGCACATGTTCTGATGAAACACCCTGCAAAAGGTGACGAATTTTTGAATAAAAACCCCAACGCCACAGAAGAGCAGTTCCTGAAACTGAGCCGTGAAATGGAATTCGAAGCAGACAAGTATGCAGTTCTCTACACAATGAGAGCCGGATACTCACCATTGGGCGGAATTGAATGGTTCAACTTCATGACAAACCAGGGATATGAGTACACACCTCACACAATGAGTTATGTTACACATCCCAACTTTACCGCAAGAGTTGTTGAAGTATTCAAACACATCGCCACCTACTATGAATATGCAAGAAATTTCGAATTTGGTTTGATCTACCTTAATTCAGGCGATTATAAAAACTCGATCACTGCTTTCAATAAATTCATCTCTGCATATCCAAACTTCAAGGAAGGTTACAACAACCTCGCAGTTGCGGTACTTTCACAGAAATTGAATCAGAAGGGAATCCAGCTTGAAGTGCTGCTCCCGACAACACTTTCAAAAGTTGACTTCTTCACCAACATATTCACTGTAAATACCAAAAGAGGTGAGTACAATCTGAAGAATTCCGAACTTGCAGAAGCTGAGAAGGCTCTTGCCAAAGCACTTGAGATCGATCCAAACTACATCCAGGCGTATGTTAACCTCGCAGTTCTGAACACATTGACCAAGAACTACAAGCCAGCAGTCGACGCTATCGCAAAAGCAGAATCAGTATCCAAGAAATCATACGATGTGATGATTGCCAAAGGATTCCTCCAGCTCGAGCAGAACAAATATAAAGAAGCTGCAGATATCTTTAAGACAGCGAACACTACTGATCCGACCAGACCGGAAGCTCTCTACAACATGGGACTCGCCTACACCTATGGTCAGATGAAAAATGAAGCTATCAACACCTGGAAAAACTTCCTCCAGAAGTTCAAAGACAGCTACTATGCTTCACAGGCTAAAGAGAAACTTGATGTACTCGAAGGCAAAAAAGCTCCATCAGCAGACAAGAAAAAAGATCCTGCTCCAAAGAAAGACGACAGACCTGATACCAGACCTAAAAACAAATTCAAAGCCGGTGCCACAAAGAATGCTCCTTCACTTGCCGGTCTGAACATGGGAATGAGCCAGAGTGATGTACTGAACAAACTGAAACTCCCTGCTTCAAAGAGCAAAGATGAATACGGCGACATCTGGTCATACGATACACCTGCAGCTATCATCTACTTCGACAGCAACAATAAAGTTGTAGGAGTTGTATCCTTCGATCCTACTCTTAAACTGACAGTGAACGGTAAATCATTCAGCGTAAACGATGACCTTCAGGATGCACTCAAGTTGCTCGGTGAAGCTACTTATGTTGACGATTTTGGTTCTGAACAGCAACTCGTATTCGAAGACTACGGAGTAATCATCTACGCAGTCGACGGAATAATTGCAGGAATCATGGCCTACTAAGACGAAACAATTCAAAAAAAAGAGGCTGTCCGAAAAAGCAGCCTCTTTTTGTTTTAAACAGTCAGGTAAAAAAACTACTCTGAAGCTGGTTTCACTCTTCGTCTTTTGAGCAGGAAGAATACCAGAACCACAACTACAACAAGACCGCCAAGAATGTAGAAGACAATATAATTGGGTTCCTGAGGTGCGAAAGTGGCTTCTATATATTTACCATCACCAATATCGTTGAACTTGAATTCCCAGATATATCTGCTTCCATCAACCTTGTGAGCATTGTGAGTGATGATCTCACCATCGAACTCAAAGATGAATGTTCTTGTGAATTCGATTCGGGGGTCAGGTCTTTCAGATGATGGTTTAATATATTGAAGAAATTTTTTCTGTCCCGGAGCCCCGTCCTGAAATGAGATGTCGAACATGTTAAACAGACGGGTGTTATTCAGCGCCTCTACCGATTTGAAGCCGATTTCGAGTTGAACAGTCCAGGCTTCTCCCTCTCCCGATTTGGTTGAGATTTTATTTATTGTGAAGAGGGTATCCTGGATCCTTTTCCTGATTTCAGCAGTGTCAAGTTGCTGCGACAGTTCTCTTCCCTGTTGAGAGCCTGCGGGGAAGGAGTAGCTCAGTTTCATCATCCCGCTGCCATCCCTGTTCAGTTGTGTCTCCTGTGAATAATTCAGGCATCCTGCTGTCAGGAGTGAGACGAAAAACAGAATGGAAAATGTCAGAGCATTCAATTTCATTTTATCCGTCATAGTCAGTTCGCTGCCTTGTCACCCATCGGAACAAAATGGAAGAAGTCGACATAGAATCTCTTCACATATTCATCAAGGAGTTTTGTTATCCGGTCATATTTGGGGGACGAAATAACGAGGCCGGCATGATACTGTTTTTTCAGTCTCCAAACTACTTCAGGATCATTGTAAGCATGAAGGTCGGGGTACTCCTGTTTTGCGAGAGAATTCAGAAGTGCTGCGTAATGTTTCTTCAACTTTGGCAGTCGGTACTTATGTCCTTTATCCAGAGTCTCAAGTTTTGCCCATTCAGCCCAGAGATTGATGCCGCTTGCAGCCAGAACGAGCTCAACGATGTTTGCACCCCCAACCCTTGCCGAGGTCTCGAGGAAGTAAAGATGCCCGTCTTTTCCTTTGATGAATTCAGTATGGTTGACCCCGGTTTTCATGCCGAGTGCTTTAAGTACAGTTTCATTCAATTTTAGAAGTGCTGCTTCGTCTTCACTGCCTCTGAGTACGGTGCGGGTTGTGAACACCCTCCCCTGATGAGCGACCTCGAGGGGCGGAAGACCATAGACACTGCATATGGCAAATTTAATTTCATGATCCTGGATTATCGTGTCGACATGATAGATATCTCCGGGGATGAATTTTTCCATCAGGTAGCCTGACTGTTCGTCACCCAGTTGATTAATAACATCCCAGGCATGCGCCTTCGATTCGAGTTTTTTCATGCCGATGGAGCCTGCCTGCATTCTGGGTTTCATAATGAAGGGGGGTTCTGTGGAATCCATGAATTTATTGATTTCATCGTAGTTGAGGACATGGATGAAATCGGGGACGAGCACACCTTTTTCGCGTGCGAGCATCCGCATCGAAAATTTGTCTCTGAAGTATCTCATGGTAGTTTCTCCCATACCCGGGACCCGGAGGTGCTCCCGAAGTGCGGCAGCCTTTTCAACATCAAAATCGTCGAGGGCGACGATTCTGTCGATAACAACATGCCGTGCAAGATAGCTTACCGCTTTAATGAGGTCGGGAAGATGCCACTCCTTGTTGTTGTCGGGCATATAATAGATTTCATCGATGCTTTCTTTGGGCCAGTTTTCATATTCGAGGCTTCTTGAAGTGATAAAAATAACATGCCAGCCGGTTTCATGAGCAGCGACCAAAAAGTCGGAACCTTTGTAAAAGCTTGAGATACAAAGGATTGTTTTCTTCTTTAAGTTAGACATCTGGTTACCTGTTAATTTTTTGATATTAAAAAGTAAAAGATAAGGAATAATCTAGATTTATGGCATTCTTTTGTCAAAAATAAAATGGAGAGGAATAAAAAAACAATTGAAATTGGTGTAAATTTTCTCTATTATTGAAGTCTGTTTTGAAAATAAATCGAGAGAAAGAGATGTTTGACCCAAATTATAAGTTTACAGTAACTGACCGTTTTTTAAGTTATGTAAAAGTGGATACACAATCAGATGATGATGCTCCGGGGTTTCCAACCACTGCCAAGCAGATGGACCTTTCGCGCATACTCGTTGAGGATCTCAAAGCTATCGGACTTGTGGATGCGGTTCTTGACGAACACGGATATGTGTACGCAACACTTCCTTCAAACAGTGAAAAGGAAGTGCCTGTCATTGGATTTATAGCTCATGTTGACACATCACCTGCAATCAGCGGGAAAGATGTGAAGCCGGTAATCCACAGAAATTATCAGTGTACAGATATTGTATTGCCGGGCGACCCGACAAAGGTTATCGATGTGGAATCGAATCCTGAATTGAAGGAGATGGCTGGTTTTGATATCATCACAACAGACGGAACCACACTTCTTGGAGCCGATGACAAAGCCGGCATTGCTGAAATTATGGACGCGATGAATTATCTGGTTACACATCCTGAAGTTAAACACGGAAAGATCAGAATCTGCTTCACACCCGATGAGGAAGTGGGCAGAGGAACCGAACATTTTGATGTAAAAGGATTTGGAGCGAAGTATGCCTACACGATAGATGGTTCAACCCGTGGTGAAGTGGAAACAGAGACATTCAGCGCTGATGCTGTGGCAATCACGATTCTTGGAAAGAATGTGCACCCGGGATACGCAAAAGGAAAGATGATAAATTCGATTCGGGTAGCGTCAAGATTCATGGAAAAGTTACCAAAGGATTCGCTCTGTCCCGAGATGACCGAAGGCAGGGAAGGTTATGTCCATTGTGTTGCATTCAACGGAACTGAGGAAAAGACGGTATTGAAGTTTATCATTCGTGACTTCATTGATGATAAACTGAAAGAATACGAGAGATTCCTCGAAAACCTGTTGAAGGATGTTATTGCCGAATATCCGGGAGCGAATTACGAGTTTCAGGTTATGGAACAGTATAGAAACATGAAATACATACTTGATCAGCATCCTGAAATTGAGAATAACGCCCTTGAATCACTAAAACGACTTGGCATAAAACCAATCCAGTCAGCAATAAGAGGGGGAACAGACGGTTCGAGACTCAGTTTCATGGGCTTGCCCACCCCAAATCTTTTTGCGGGCGGACATAATTTCCATGCAGCAACAGAATGGGTTGCAATTCAGGATATGGAAATGTCGGTAAAGAACATAGTTACCCTGGCAAATGTCTGGGAAACAAATTCCTGATCCGTCATTTAAAGTTCTAAAAACTAAAAAAGGCTGTCTCTTTCGGGCAGCCTTTTTTGTTTTATTTTAATTTAAGCTTTCTTTTTGCGGGTTCTGCGTCGTCTCGGCAGGTCCTTTGGAACCGGAGTTTTCCCCCTTATCCAGCAGTATTCTTTTGCCACTTCGATACCAAGAGCATAGAAGTTTATTTTTGGCAGAACTGCGGAATCATATCCCAGTGGCTGCATATAATTGTTGAGCTCATCAAGTGTGATTGCCCGTTTCTGAGCGTACAGAATGATATAGAACAGTTTATTCCTTTTCCAGCTTTTGGAAAGGATCAGTTTGTCCTGTAAATCAGGATGATCGAACAGGATAAAAAGATCACTCGTCAGGATTGTATTAGTAATGGTTTCGACATCGAATTCTTTAAAGAGGTCAGGTACCTTCGATAATCTCATATCGGGATATGCCGACTGGAAGAGGAAGTTGCTGATGAACAGGGGGTCTTTGGCGATGGTTTTTTTATTCTCTTCCCTGTGGTCTTTCAAGCCGTAAAAGTTTCCACCGTAGGAATCGATAAAATCGACATGCTGAAGTTTACTGGAGAATCCTGTAACGCTGACAACCCTTTTTTTATTGATCTCAGCCAGAAGTTCTTTTCCATGCATTACAAAGTTGTTTTTACTCAATACTTCGACAAGATACTCATTCACAATCTTTCTTTGGTCCATCTTTACAGAACTGTGAATAAAGCAGAAGAATCCCAGATCGACAATATCCTTCCCTCTCCTGAGAATTTGCACCAGTTCATATTTAGATCTGATGCGGGGAAACTGTTTTTTAGCGAGCTTAAAAAGAACGGAGGCATCAACAATTTTCTTCTGTTCTTCGAGAAAATCTGCAACAAGTTTTTGGATCGCAAGCGACTCATCACCCTGATAGGAAAGATGTTTTTCGACGCCGAAAGTATCCCGGTCGAGCTGCAGGACACTGGGGTTCATTCTTATGTGACACAGGGAGACCTTCAGATCGTGGTATTCTCTGCCATACAAATCTTTGATGAGAGCGATGAGGTCTTTTATTTTCATAGCCTCATCCCTTCCCTGAAGTGTGTGTTCAGCCATTTCGGGCAGGCTCAATCTCCCTCTAAGGATACATGTGTTGTTTTTGCGGATAATTTTAAAATATTTTATCGCCAGGAGGATTCTAAAAATATTAAGTTTCTCCCAGCCCTTTACATCAGAGAAGTCTTCCATGAATTGTTCCATGGTGACGCCATCTTTTTCCTTGAAATATTCACGGAGTCTCAGATAGTGGCCGTAGAGCGGATTTTCTTCGCGATAAATATTTTGAGAAACAAAAAACTTGTTACAATATGATGGAATACTCGGGTAGATGGTATTCAACATTCTGACGAAGGTGTCCACCTCCATTATATCATTATGAAAAAAATCAGGTTGGAGCACTTCGGGTTGCCTGACCAGTTGGTTCAGTATGTGCGCCTGCAGCTTTCTTTCGAGAGGAGAAATGTCGTGGCGGGCATCATCGATGAAAGCGACAAGTTTCTGCCTTACTCTTTCTGACGAGATACCGTGTTTTTTACCAATAACCTTCATATCCAGCCCCTGCCCAAAACGGAGATGAATAAAATCCTTCGTCCTCTCATCCTGGATATCGTGAAGAGCCTGCAGAATAAGAGCTGCTTCAGCGATGACATCTTTGTGGGAAGTCTTTGCAGAGTAGACATCCGTGGTCTGACTCGAGATAATCGACATGAAAGATCGAATCATATCAGTCAGGCTCTCTTTTGGTACTGTTACACTTTTAAGGTACTCATCGGGATAGAAAGCGAGCAGGTTGTGGATGTGGTAGACTTTTTTGATCCAGAGATTGCTTGAAATATACTTTTTATTTTTTGTGCTGAATTTAAGAAGGTATCTTTTTGCCGGATGATCAAGAATTTCTCTTAAGACGGGAGTAATTTCCATTTCATGACCATCGAGAAATATTTTTTCAGGGAATGTCTCCTTCAGTTTGAGAGCACTTCTCTTATCAATTTCCTTCAGAAACCTTCCCGGTTCACCGTAAAAAAGTTCGGCAATCAGGTGACGGGTCTGGTCGATGGTCACCTTTCTGACTCTGCGGTCTCTTAACAGGGAAACATAGTGAATATTCAGTATGTCCGTGTACTCTTTCGCCCCGGCAAGTTCAAAGAGTCTTTGTGAATTTTTTGGAAACAGTGACGCGTCAATCTCCACAGGGAAAATTGATTCATCAGGGGTTAAAGGGTTGATTCCGCAAAAAAGTGGTGTAGAAAGAAGTCTGAATTCCTGGTTTTCATCACCGGAAGTAATTGAATATCTCATCATGGCATCATTTAAATAGTTCGGTTAAAAATTGATATTAAATATGAATTGAAAATAATCAAAACATATCAACTTTATCAACGGCAAAATACTAATAAATTAAATTGCTTCCAAAAAATATTTGAGGGAAGGGAGTAAAATATCCTTCAATGGTAAAACTTTGTATTATAAATCATATCATGAGCCAACGGGAGAGAGAGGCTTGTCACCTGTAAGAACAGCTATAATGTTGTCTGCAGCGAGGTGCGCCATCGCTTTTCTGGTCTCAAATGTGGCACTTCCGAGGTGCGGGAGGAGTACTGCGTTGTCCAGAGAGAGGAGTTCGGGGTCAATCGCGGGTTCATTTGTGTAAACATCAAATCCAGCTGCATATATATTATTATTCTTCAAAATTCCAATAAGATGTTTTTCATTCACTATTTCACCTCTGGATGTATTAATGAAAACTGCATCCTTCTTCATCAGGTCGAGCATCGGGGCGGAAATTAATCCCCTGGTTTCAGGATTAAGCGGGATGTGGAGGGAGATGAAATCGGAAGTCCGCATCAGGTTTTCCAAATCTGAGAATTCTCCGGGCATTTCAGGTTTCCTGCTCCGGGAATAATAAATCACCTTCATTTTGAACGCAACCGCAATCCGGGCAACAGCCTGTGCTATTCTTCCGGCTCCGACCACTCCCAAGGTTTTCCCTGTAAGACCGGGACCTGTCAGCAATTCCGGTTTCCAACCTGTAAAGCGGTTTTCCCTTACCATCAACTCACCCTCCCTGAGATTCCTCGCAGCAGCCAGAATGAGGGCGAAAGTGATTTCCGCTGTGGCATCAGTAAGGATACCCGGGGTATTTGTTACCACAATGCCGTTTGCTTTGGCTGAATCCAGATCGATGTTGTTGAATCCAACCGCATAGTTCGCAATAATTTTGCAGCGGGTCAAGGAACCGATGACCTCTTTGCCTATGTTATCACTAAGAAGGGAGATGAGTCCGTCGCAGTCTTTTGCCATCTGAATTATTTCATCTCTGGTTAAAGAGCGGTTAAACGGATTTTCAGTGTATTGAATATTGTGGCTCTGAAACTTTTCTTCGAGATTGCCGGGAAGGTGATAAGTTGAAAATACTTTCATAGAGGTAACTTTAGGGACTAAATTTATGAATTTGACCATTCAAATTTAATTTTTATCATGGTTTTTATTTCAACCAAATTAATGGAGTAAAAATGACGCGCAAATCCAGTTTTATATTTTTGACGGCATTCGTTGCGGTTTTATTCTCATTCGGATTTAAAGTGTACGACAAGGCACCCGATTTCGAGTTAAAGGCGACCGACGGAAAGATGATTAAACTTTCCGATTACAAGGGAAAGATAGTGATCATAGATTTTTGGGCTACCTGGTGCCCCCCCTGCAGAAAGGGAATTCCCGACCTTGTCGAATTGCAGGAAAAATATGGAAAAGACCTCGTGATTATCGGGATAAGTCTTGATGACAAAAGAACCATCAAGGATGTGGAGCCGTTTGTTTCCAAATATAAAATCAACTATCCGGTGGTTTACGGTGACGAAAAAACAGTGGGACTGTTCGGAAATATCGAGTCGATACCTACAAGTTTTGTTATTGACCGTGAAGGGAACATTGTGAAGACACATGTGGGATTGATACCAAAATCGGAATACGAAAAAGATATTGAAGGATTACTGAAGTAGGCTGATGCCTCTCAGGGGAGGGATTTTTTCAGGCTGAAGAAGTTCTTCCCTTCCTTGTCCCTTTTATAATGTACATCGTGCCCAAGCATTGTTATAATAAACAATCCGAAATGTTCAGGGATGGAAAACCTGTCCTCCGCTTTTGGTGAGGTTCGCTCTCTGTTCTTAAGAGTAAGCTCATGTTCTCCCGTCACTTCACACACCACTTCAAAATCAGCATCGAGATGAAGGATGAATTTTTCCCCCTCGAGTCCTTTGTAAGGTGGCTTGTGTTTTACGGTTCCCGGAGTGCTGTCTTCCTTCACCGGTTTTATCGTGAATCCTGCTCCTTCAAAAACCATTTCGATGCTAAAGAGGTCCTCTTCGAACGAAAATTGAAATTCAACTTCCGAACTGCCTGAATGGTTGACGGCATTTGTGAAAAGTTCGTGGAGGAGGAGTTTGCAGTCTGAAAGGTATTTTGTGTTCTCCGCAGATTTCTCAATTCCGGCGAAGGACTCAATAATCCTGATCCCCGTTTCCGAGAAGAAGACCTGATGTCTGGCAGAAGCCGGTAATTTTAGAGAAACCTTGCAGGGGTCCATTATTCCAGTGTTTTCTTCAACTGTGTAAAGTTTTTGAATATTTCGAACAAATTGTAAAGCTTTGTCGACTCGAATGTTGATTCAACTCTTTCCTGTGTTCCAAAAACTTTTATTGTAACATTGTGTTTGAGAGATTCCTTATATCCGGCAACAAGTGACCCGATAAAAGAGGAATCGATATAGTCAACTTTGGAAAAATCAATTGCTATAATCGCACCCGGGTGCATGGTAATCTCCTCGATAAGAAGATTCCTGAATTCAGGAGCAATCGTTGAGGTAGCGCGCGGGTTATGAATACGGAAAACCTTGATTCCGCTGTGTATCATTATGTCGAAGTTCATTTTGTCAACTCTGTTGAAGAAATAAAAACCATATCCTAAACTTAAGTTGATTTGGTGAACAAATCAAATATAATTGTATCATAAATCAAAAAAGATTAAATTTATTAATTGATTTTCAAGCAAAACTAATTATACTGAATGAAATTGAATATTATTTTAGATGAAAATATAGAAAACGCCCGACAAACATTCGAATATCTCGGACGAACAGAACTGGTGCATGGCAGAAAGATCACCCCGGAGACTGTCAGGGATGCTGACATTCTTATTGTAAGATCGATAACGAATGTAAACAGGGAACTCCTCGAGGGGAGCAGTGTACGGTTTGTGGGTACTGCAACGATAGGTACAGATCATGTTGATACCGCTTATCTTGCTGATAGGGGGATTGGATTTTCGTCGGCTAAAGGTTGCAACTCAGATGCAGTGGCAGAATATGTTTTCATTTCGATTTTCCGTGCTGCGGTAAGAAAGGGGTTTTCACTTAGAGGGAAATCAATAGGTATTGTTGGATGTGGCAATATCGGCAGTCGAGTCGAAAGAATAGGAAAAGCTTTCGGTTTCGAGACAGTTGTGAATGATCCGCCACTGCATCGGGAAACAGGCGATCCAAAATTCCGCTCTTTGGAAGATGCATTGAAATGCGACATCATCTCGTTTCATACACCGCTTAACCGCACAGGGACTGACCGTACATTTCATCTGCTTGATGCTGAGAGGATGAAACTTCTGAAAAACGATGCCATTGTGATAAACGCATCGAGAGGGGAAGTAATTGACAACTCTGCATTTGATTTCAAACTTGCAGAGAGCAACATTACCGCCATACTTGATGTGTGGGAGGGGGAACCTCTCTTTTCACCTTCACTTCTTGCCAAAACCTTCATAGCATCACCCCATGTTGCGGGATACTCTCTTGAAGGGAAAATAAACGGAACCCGGATAATCCATGATGCCTTGTGCGATTTCCTCGGTTTGGAAAGGCAATCGCCTCCCGCTCTGCCCAAGGTGGAAAACAATGTGGTGGAATACCGGGACACGGGGAGTTTCGAAGATACTGTCGAGAGGATTCTCTGTTTTGATTATGATCCTGATTCAGATACCGCAAATATGCATGAAGCTGCCAAACTTCCCGACCGGGAAAGAGGTGCTGCTTTTGACAGCTTAAGAAAGCACTACAATCTCAGGCGGGAGTATTCAAACTATTTTATTAAAGGGGATATCGTTGATCCTGTCATAAAAGCGGGGCTTCAGGCGCTCAGATACAATTTTTCAGGAGGTTAGTTCCCCTTTGCGGGGAGCTTAAAATTAACGGTTATGTCTGTGAATGCGTTTACTTCCCGTCCCTTCAACTTTGCCGGTAGAAAAGCTGTGTATCGCACGGTGATTGCTGCAGACTCGTCACATCCCAGCCCGAGGGATTTTACCACTTCTGTTTTTTCGACTGCTCCTTCAGTGTTGATGAGGGCTCGGATGATGACCGTTCCTTCGAGTCCGTCTTCCATTGCTCGCGAAGGATAGAACAACCTGCTGTAGAATTCCTCTTCACCTCTTAGAAAGCGGGCAGGCTCATCGTAAGTGTCGTAAATCGCGGGGTCACCCGGGGGAATCGCAGGTTTGTATTTTTGAAGGAATGCCACTTCCTCTTTAGTGAGCTTTATGGAGGCGAGATTATATTTTTTGTTGTCGTTGTCATCACCGGCAATCTGATTGTCGGGCGAAACGGGATCTGACTTTTTTATGGCGCCGTTATAAAAATTAAGGCTGGCAACCAGGTTCCCAAGCGAATCATACCTCTCATAAATACCCGTTCTTCTTCCGTCAACTATCTGAAAAGACTCCATCACACTTCCGTTGCTGTAGTAGTTTTTTACAACTCCCTCAACTCTCCCTGATATATACGGAATTTCGGAAACAAGGTGCCCCGAGGGATCGAAAATCCTGCCGACTCCGTCTCGTACTTTGTTTTTAAGGACAAAAATTTCAGAAACAGCACCATTCGGGTGAAAATTTTTTAATGTGTCCTGAGCATTCAACAGGGGTGAGAGAACTGCCACGAAAACGGTCAGGATCAAAAGTTTTTTAGTCGTAATACTTTGCTCTCCTGTGGGTTGATTTCATACACTCCTCGCTGCATGAGTAGTCCATAACCTTGCGGCAGTCTTCGCAGCACACAAAAATCCTGTCGCAGATCAGATTGTGACAATTGATGTATTTTGAGGTTGGTTTTCCACAATGTTCGCATTCAGCCACATGTTTCAACTCCTCTTTGGTGTTCACTTCGACAACTCTGCGGTTATCGAACACAAACATGCCCCCTTCCCAGTAGGTATCGGGGTATTTGTGGAGGTAACTGACAATTCCGCCATCGAGCTGCCACACATCCTTGAAACCTTTTTCCACCATCACTGCGGATGCCTTTTCGCACCTTATGCCACCTGTGCAGTATGTAATCACGGTTTTGTCTTTCAGGTCTTCAATCTGGTCGACGAAACCGGGCCAGTCCCTGAAATTTTCGATATGGGGAGTCATGGCGTTTTTGAATCTGCCAATCTTGCTTTCATACCAGTTGCGGGTGTCGATGATAACAAATTCCTTCCCTTCCTCGTAGAATTTAAGGAGCTGTTCGGGAGAAAGTCTTTTGCCGCCGAGGCTCAGGTCGATGTCCCTTGCCCCCGAATTGACCAGTTCGTTTCTTACTCGCACGAACATTTTTTCATGGCAGAGACCTGTAATCGGGTCTTCCTTGAATACAACTTCGCCAATGAAAGGAAAAGACTGAAGATACTGCTTGAAAATTTCGATTTTTTTCCTCTCGCCGGAGATGGAACCGTTTATTCCTTCATTGGCAAGATAGATTTTCCCCTTAATCTCTTCCTGGAGGCAGAAATTAAGGAGAACCGGCTGAAATTCTTCGGGGTCTTCAATTTTTGTGTATTTGTAGAATGTAATAACTACACAACTGTTGTTATCGGACAGAATGGATTCCTTTTAAAATAGAAAAGCAGTACAAAATAATTTACAAACTACTGTGTACTGCCAAAACTCAAAAAAAACTGACTATTTTGCTGAGGTTTCGCCTTGGGCAGTTTCTTTTTTTGCCCTGTTGATGTTCTTCAGGGTAGGTCTGAATTTGCCGTTGGATCCTTTAAAGATCTTTCCTCTTTTTGTTCTTGGGTCGCCTTTGCCCATTATGCACCTTTTTAATTGATAAACAGTCTGCAAAAATACACTATAATCAGTTAATAATCAAGAGGGAAATAAAAGTCTCGACAGGAGCGGGAGTCCTGTAATCCAATAGGATATTCTCCATCCCGGTGATTACAATTTCGAGTGATTCCAGTTCGGCCTTAATTTCTTCCAGATAGTATTTATCAAGCATAAAGTACTTCCGAATAGTATCAACCTTGTGACACCATGTTTCTTACATATTGAGATTGCTCTATTTATTACTTCGTTTGCCATAAAACTAAATTTTTAGGTGAATCATAAATTCAAACATCAGATGGTAGCAGAGAATCTTACTCAAAATTATGCAATTGGTCTGAATTACTTGTAAACTTCAAACAAGGCCTATTATGCTGCATAAAGAATTTTACCATTTTTTAAAACTGACTGGGTGAAGCCACTATTATCATTTTCAAGAGAGAGTATGACGGGTTCGATACGGGCATCCACTTCCCAGGCCAGTCGAAATAAAAAAGCATTATCTTCCAAAATGTTTGTGCCTTCATACTTTTCAAAAACTACAGCTATATCTATGTCACTAAATTCCTTCTGCTCTCCCCTTAAATACGAACCGAATAAAATGACATATTTGGGACTGAATGATTGTTTTATTTTTAATATGAATCTGTCGATTACTGAGATTGTTTCAGTATCCAATTTGCCAACTCCTCAGTTTTGTTTAACAACAAATTACAATGTTCTTTTGTCTGGATTTTTCCAATTTCTTCTTTTTCATGCGAATATCTACCCGCAATGTTAAGAGGCATCAACTCAGATAAAAGTATTTTTTGCTCAATCGTGAGCAAATTCGACAGACCGGAACGGTCACTTAAAATTACCAGATTGTGAGTGAATGGCGGCTCTTCTTGAATTTTAAACCAAAAATGACCCTTAAGAGCCTTTTCAATAATTAGATGGCAAAAAAATCCGACATAAAGATACCTCTTTGACTCAAGCATGGCTTTTGCAGTTTCCAAATCATAGAAAACCATTTCAAACCAATAGTTAACTTTCTTTTTTATCTCTTCAGTCAAGAATATCCAAAATGAATTGTAAATGAACCTAAACTTAAGAAATAAGCGATTAAAAAAAAAGCTACCCCGCAGAGGAGGGATTGGATATTCACATATTCCTCTTTTTACCATTTGTTAACCCTTGTGTAGCCGGATTGGAAAAGTGCCACGGGTTTTCGCCTGTTTATGAATCGAACCCGGTGCTTTTTATCATGGTTTTCATCACAGTAAGCATGGTTAAAACAAAAAACAAGTCAGACTGCCACCGGAAACAGGGATCCCCTAAACGAGCGGTAAAATAAAATTATGGTCGGTTGAAAAAATGAGAAATATCAAGCAACCTTTTCTGATATTTCGTGGTCAAAAGAACAGAACTTAATAACAAGGAAAATCACATGAAATCTTCAAGTAACACAATCAAAAAAACGATCTTTTTGCTCCCTCTTTTGGCGGTATCCCTGATATCATCCTCATGTTCCACCCACTACAGCGATTACAGTCACAAGGATGTGGTAGCCAAACTGCTTCTGGAAAAGTCATTTCAGGTTACGGCAGGAGGGAAACTGGGTGTTGAAGTGGTGGCGGCTGATGTCGATGTAACCACATGGAACCAGAATGAAGTAAGCGTAAAGATTTACGGGGATGAAGATGCGCTTGACAAGGTTGACATCGCAGTTGAACAATCGGGCAACACAGTTTCTGTATCCATTGAGAAAAAAAGTTTTCTGAAAAGCCTGAGCAATCTCGATTTAAGGGTTGAAGTAAAAACTCCCGCAAGCTACAGTGCTGAAGTGAAGACCAGCGGTGGATTTATCAAATTGAAAGACATGAACGGAAGCCTCGCTCTTAAAACATCGGGTGGTAACATTGGAGTTGCCAATTCTTCAGGGTCACTTGATGCCAGAACAAGTGGCGGTGATGTAAAGCTTGGTAAATTCAAAGGTTCTGCAAAACTTCATACATCGGGTGGAAATGTTCAGGTGAAGGATGTCGAAGGTTCCATCGAGGCAGGCACATCAGGTGGAGATGTTGATATAGACAGTCAGTCCGGTTCCATAGTAGCAAAGACATCAGGCGGAAGCATTCGCCTCAAATATACAGGAGAGAATCAGGGGGTTGAATGTTCAACCTCGGGCGGTGACATTGATGTATTCGTTCCTGAATCCTTCAAGGCAGATGTGATGCTGAAAACCTCGGGCGGATCGGTAAGTTGCGAACTCCCGGCATCGAATGTAAAAACAGGCAACAGCAGTTTCACAGGCACGGTAAACGGTGGTGGTGTTCCTCTAATCTGCAAAACCAGCGGTGGATCGATATCGCTGAACAAGCTCAAATAGTTTTCTAAAGAGAACAACCGGATAAAAAGCATGCTGGAGAAATCCCGCATGCTTTTTCCTTTTAAAGGGGTTATTCTGTTATTCGGAGCAAGAACCCCAATTCAATACTTTGTAGTGATGCAAATTTGATTTATTTTGAACTTTGGTTTTAATAAATTCACGATACAAATAAATGCAGCAAACAAGCGACTTTCTAATTGATCTCGACGACCGGTTAAGGATAAAAAGTGTTGAAACAAAGGGGAAAGAAAGAAGACTTTCTGCATCAGCACTTCACGGAAGAAACTTCAGGGAAGTATTCCGTCCTGTAACGAGCGCAAGCGCTTTCGACATAGAATCGATACTAAAAAACGGCTTTGCCGGTTCTTTTCTATCGAGGGAGATTCCGGGCAACGGAATGTTCATAAAGATAGTGCCTAAGGAAGAGGGATTCACTGCTTTCGGTTTTTTTCTCACCACATCTGACAATGAACTCAGTGACCCTGTTCTGAAGGATCTGCTTTCGTCTCACTCGGATATCGATTTTTTCCTGTGGCAGGACAGTGATCCGATGAATCCCAATGCACCCGTCAGTTTTAATGATCAGGTTGAAAAAATAACAGGCTACACATCCGTGGAGTTGAATAAAATGCACGGACGGCTCTTCTCGATAATTCACAGGGCTGATGTGACTAATGTTCTACGGGTTTTGAATGAGGCAAAAAACAACCATGCCCAGCATAAGGTAAAACTTGAATTCAGACTGGTTACGAAAAGTGAAGAGGTGATTTGGGTTTCGGAACTGCGGAACATCACGAGAAACAGCAAAGGTGATCCTGAAAAGGTTTCGGGAATTGTTACCGATATTACAAAACTGAAACTCAAGCAGTTCAACCTTGAGGAATCGGAGACACACCTCAAACGGCTGAATGATTCCAAAGACAGATTTATCAACATCCTTTCGCATGATCTCAGGGGCCCATATACCAGTATCCTGGGGTTTGCCGAGATCCTTTTGAATGAGCCTGATCTTCCGGAACATGAGAAAATAGAGTACCTTACTTACATCTATGAAGCTTCGGTCTCACAGTTGCAGTTTATTAATTATCTGCTGGACTGGTCACGACTCAGAACGGGAAAATTGAAACCCGAAAGTCAGAGATTGCCGGCTCATGCGCTGATTCACAATTGTGTTTCGAACCTCACCGGAAATGCCATCAGGAAAAATATTGAGATTGTTCTTGATGTGCCGATAGATTTATATGTCCATGCCGATGAGAGACTTGCGGGTCAGGTGATTTCAAATCTCTTGAACAACGCTATTAAATTTTCCTTCGAGAACAGTAAAGTGGAAATTACCGCGGGGCTTTTCAATACCCGGCAGGTGGAGTTTATTGTAAAAGATCACGGTATGGGAATTTCACCCGATGACAAGGCGAAGCTCTTCAACCTCGATAAGATTGTCTCTAAAGAGGGTTCAAAAGGGGAAAAAGGAAGCGGATTTGGCTTGACCCTCGTGAAGGAGATAGTGGAAAAACATGGCGGGGAGATATGGTTTTATTCGGAAGAGGACAGCGGAAGCGAGTTCCACTTCACCCTGCCCGTACCTGCGAACACCATCATGATAGTCGATTCAGAACCGGAAGAAGAGAAATCACTCAGGGAAATGATTCATTCAGAGTTTAAGGATTACGAGCTTGTCAGCGTGGATAACGGTTATGAGGCGGTCGATCTCTTAAAAGAGAGTGCCCCGGCACTTATCATAGCAGGGAAAAACATGCCGCTCATGTCGTGTGAGCAATTTATCGAGGCAGTGAATCCTTCAGACAGCCACTTCAAAACCCCTGTTGTTCTGCTTAGCGATGACGGGAGAGCGGATTCGGATTTCCATTTGGAGCGGGGAGTAAAAGCAATTCTTCAGAGACCAATAGACAAGACCAAACTAACAGAGGCAGTAAAATCAATAATCAACTAACATTGTCAAACCAACAGAGGCAATCAGGCATGAAACAGACCAAACTTTTTTTCTTTTTGCTGGCAGCACTTGTCATCCTCAACGCAGGAAGTTTACAATCCCAGGACTGGAAAAAACTCGTCGAGGAGGGAGATAAACTTGCCACAAAGCAGTTCAAAAACAACGATGCTTTGAAAAAATTCAAGGAAGCAGACAAACTTTCGCCCAACAACTGGGAGATTTACTGGAGACTCAGCAGAACTTATGTTGACATCGGTGAACACTCGGGCGGAAATTCACAGCTTTCCAACTTTGAAACCGCGGAGAGTTATGCCTCGAAAGCGATAAAACTTGCTCCGGACAAATCTGTCAACTACCTCAGACGCGCTATCGCCAACGGCAGAATCGCACTTTTTAAAAATGTGTTCAGCGCAGCAGGCATAGTTAATTCGGTAAAAGCTGATGTGGAGAAAGCTATTCAGCTTGGTAACGGCGGATCAGAGATTCAGGCAACGGCAAATTATGTACTGGGCAGAACCCACAATAAACTTTGTGAAAAAGCTTATATCTTTAGAGCCCCTCTTGGTCTGGGCTGGGGTGATATTGATGAGGCAATAAAATATTTGAATAAAGCGATCAAACTCCGTCCAAATTTCAGAATGTTCCATCTCGAGATTGCAAAAGCATATATTGAAGATGATCAGTATGACAAAGCCCGCACACATTTGAATAAAGTGGCGGGGATTCCTTTCCTTGATGAAGATGATGCGACAGTGCTTGCGGAGGCAAAAAACCTGCTAAATGAGATCAAAGGAAAATAACATTCAGGTATGAAGTTTTACGGGAGAACAAAACTTTAATGTCTTATGATATAGTAATTCCGAAAGAGTTGATAAACAGACTGGCAGATTCGAGGAAAGTGGTTTTTTTTACGGGTTCCGGTGTCAGTGCCGAAAGTGGTATCCCCACTTTTCGCGGTGATGATGGCTTGTGGAAAAAATTCAGTGCCCAGGAACTGGCAAATTTCGACTCTTTCATGAAGAATCCGGAGTTGGTGTGGGAATGGTACCAGTACAGGCGCCGAATAATTAATGAAGCCCGTCCCAACTCCGGTCATCGTGCAATCAAAGATTTTGAGAAGTATTTCGATGTCACAGTTGTGACCCAGAATGTGGATAATCTCCACCAGAGAGCGGGAAGTTCCTGCGTCTATGAACTGCACGGGAACATCACCCGCAATAAGTGCACCCTCTGTGGAAAGAGATATGACAGCGAAATCGATCTGAATGACAACAAACCGCCAAGATGCGACTGCGGTGCCCTCATCAGACCCGATGTGGTATGGTTTGGCGAAAACCTTCCCGGAGGCGTTTATGAGATGGCCGAGGAAGATTGTGAATCATGCGATGTGATGATAGTCGTGGGTACCTCGGGTGTGGTATATCCTGCTGCACTTCTTCCTTCTGCTGCCCTTTCATCGGGTGCAATGGTTTGTGATATCAATATCGATGAATCGGACCATCATCAAGGAAGGCGACTTTTCATCAACGGCAGATCGGGTGATGTGTTGCCTGCAATATTCGATGAAGTGAAAAGACTGAAAGAATATTGAAGAAGGATAAAACAAAATTTGTTTGTGCCTCCTGCGGATACGAAAGCATAAGGTGGCTTGGCAAGTGTCCCGAGTGCGAATCGTGGAACAGTTTCAGTGAGGAACTTGTCGTTAAAGAGGAAGCAAAAGGGAAACGGACTTTTTCCGGTTCGTTGAACATAAGCAAACTTGAAAAGATTGAGTCCTCATCAATTGCCCGTTTTTCTTCAGGTATCAGTGAACTCGACAGGACACTCGGTGGCGGGTTTGTGCCCGGATCAGTGATTCTTCTCGGCGGTGAACCTGGAATAGGGAAGTCGACCATCCTGCTTCAGTCGCTGGCACTTCTTGCAAAACCTTCGTTGTATGTTACAGGCGAGGAATCGCTGCAACAGATCAAGATGAGGGCGGAAAGACTCGGAATTCGTTCTGACCTTATAACCATTCTTGCTGAAACCGATGTGAACAAGATTTTAGGTGCCATAAACGACACTTCCCCCTCACTCTTTGTAATCGATTCCATTCAAACCGTCCACAATCCCGAATTAATGAGCTCCCCAGGTACCGTTTCCCAGATCAGGGAGTCGGCATATGCCTTGATGGAAAATGCCAAAACCACAGGGAGAACCGCCGTGATTATCGGTCATGTCACAAAAGAGGGCTCGCTTGCGGGTCCGAAGATCCTTGAACACATGGTGGATACTGTTCTTCAATTCGAGGGAGACAGCAACAATCTCTTCAGGATTATCAGGGCGATAAAAAACAGGTTTGGCAGCTCGAATGAAATCGGTGTATTTGAAATGCAGGGGAGCGGACTGATGGAGGTCTTGAATCCTTCGGGCGTTTTCCTTAACGAAGATAAAACCGTGAATTCCGGAAGTTGTATCACTGCTGTTTTCGAGGGGACGAGGGCTATTCTTACGGAAGTGCAGGCACTGGTTGTCCCTTCATATTTTGGGAATCCATCACGAATCACCAGCGGATTCGATCAGAGGAAACTCTCAATACTTCTCGCAGTCCTAGAAAAAAGGGCGAAAATAAACCTTTCCAACAAAAATGTATTTATAAATGTATCGGGTGGAATGCGAATTGACGAACCTGCCTCCGATCTGCCGATCTGTCTGAGTGTAATCTCATCAGCTCAGGAGAAGACACTTCCCGCAGGAATGATCGTAATCGGGGAGGTCGGTCTCGGCGGGGAAATAAGAGGAGTTTCGCAAATCATCGCCCGCCTGAAGGAAGCTGAAAAACTCGGCTTCACCTCCGCAATAATCCCAAAAGCCAATCTCCCCGAAACCAAAGGGAAAACCGGCATGAAAATCAGAGCGGTAGCTACGATTGAGGAGGCTGTGGGTTAGAGGAGCCGGGCTGTGTCTCTCCATGGCAGAACTGAAGTACCAAGTCTTTGTTGGGCTTCATCTCCCCCGTACACCAGGTATTTTTGATCGTTGGAATTCGGATCCAATTCAGACCAGTATGTTAAATTCGCAAAGAAGTCTTTATTGATAGTCTGTCCGGCTTTAATTTCAATCATCGTTTTTGAAGTGCCGTTATCCAGAAGGCAATCGATCTCCCTCCCCGATTTATCTCTCAGGAAAAACAAATTATTAGACAGACCGCTGTTATATCTTTTTTTCAAAATATCAGCAATTATCATATTTTCGAAGAGAGAACCGGCTTGGAAATAAGTTCTCAGGTGCTCCACCTTTTGAATCTCGAGGAGTGACACAGCCAAACCGGTATCGTAAAAAAATATTTTTGGTTGCTTTACCAATCGTTTATTTATATTCGAAAACCATGGCTGGAGTGAAAACACCACAAAACTTGTTTCGAGGAGTGATATCCAACTTTTTGCCGTATTTACACTTATTCCTGTCTCAGTAGCGATGGAACTGATGTTGAGGAGTTGTCCAATTCTTCCTGCGAGCAATTTCAGGAAAATGATAAATGTTCCAAGATCGCCGATGTTTTTGATCAGTCTGACATCTCTTTCAACATAGGTGGAGATATAGTTAGGATACCAGTCGTTCGGATCAATTCCTCTGTCATGCAGTGGCGGGTAGAAACCGTTGAATATAATATCGAATCTGTCCGCATTCCCGTATTTTCCTGTGGAGAAAAGTTCATCCATGGTAAACGGTAAAAGATTGAGAATTGCGACCCTGCCGGCGAGGGTTTGAGATATCTTCTCATTTATTAACAAGTTCTGTGACCCGGTGATTATAAACTGTCCGGAAATCCCTTCCTTGTCAACAATACTTTGAATATACGACAGCAGAACCGGAGCCCTTTGAATCTCATCAATAATCATTTTGGGATATTGAAGAAACGATCTGGGGTCCTCCTCTGCAAATAATCTGGTGTCAGGCTCTTCCAGGTTCACATATTTATAGTCACTGAAGAGGGCTTTGGCAAGTGTAGTCTTACCCGATTGCCTCGGACCAAGAATCGCCACAACGGGAAATTTCCCGCTCAGGGCGACAAGCTTTTGCTCAATTTCTCTTTTTATCATACTCAAAAATACAAAAACCGGACAAATTTGCAATCAGATTGCAAAATTGTCCGGAAATCATGAATTGTGGAGGTCACTCGGGGTAATTTGCAGGCGGTCAACGCATTTTTTTGTAAAAAGTAATTTTAATTGCGCAGGAATTTGGAAAAAATTCATAAATTTGACTCTATCAAAATATATGATTCCAATTAATGTGTTAGGGCTTCCATGCGACTAAAATTTACTTTGCGAAGTGCTTCAAAATCGATTCAGGCAAACTTCTACTATCATTTTAGTGCGGCTATTTACGACCTTTTAAGGTTGGGTTCTCCCGAATTTTCTGAATTCCTTCATAACAAGGGATACAGACTTGAATCGGGTAAAAATTACAAACTCTTCTCGTTTGGTGTCGAGTTCTCTCAGATAAAAGTGGTGAAAGACCATTTTTATTTTATTGACCCCGCGACCACACTCTATGTCTCTTCCCCTAAAGCTGAAGAATTTTTCACTTCATTTGTCCTCGGGACCTTAAATAAATCGATTTTTAAAGTTGGTACCATCGACCGGTACACTACTTTTATTATCGAAGAGCTTGCCGGCTTGGGAGAGCCTGAAATAAAGGAATCGATGAACTTCAGACTCCTTGCTCCCATGGTGATTTCAAAACCCGTCGAGTATAACGGGAAACAAAGCACCCGTTTCCTTCGTCCTGATGAGGAGGAGGAAGCATCAAGAATTCTCTCCCAAAATCTCATAAACAAACATCTGCTGATAACCGGTGAAGACCTGACCGGGAAAGCTTCTGTTGTTCTCGAGTGGGATAAAGATTACATCAGAAGGAGAGACCGGGTAACCAAAAAGATTACTGTCAATCCCAATTCCCCAAAAGCCACCGATGTAATTGGTATTCTCGCTCCATTCAAAATAACTGGCGATGTCAGATTGATAAAAGCAGGGTATGATTGCGGCTTTGGGAATAAAAATTCAATGGGTTTCGGACTTGCACAAATAAAAAAGGAGGACAAATGATAACCGAACTTTCAAATTATGTCAATTCTCTGGGAGATAAATTAAACTGGCTGCTGTTTGAGAGTAAACCTCTCGAAGAAGGAGAGTATTTCATTTATGTTAAGGACTCAGAGAACCCGGTGAATTTCAAACTTCATTATCACTTTGAAGTTGATAAAAAGGGAAAACTAACCGCTGATGTTGAGGAAGTTGCAATTCACGAGTTTATTACGAAATCTCAGTTTAATAAGAAACTCTTCCTGTCGAGAGCAGTAAGCAGTAACAAGACGCTCGTAAAGCAGATTTATACAAACAATCCCTTTGTTATACAATTAAATACCAAAAATCTCGAAAAGCTTCAGAGCTCGGTAGATGCTTTTTATGCAACTGCCGGAGACCTTTACGAGAATATATTCACAAGAACCGAAATAAACGGTGAATATGCGATTGCACAATCTATTTTTAGAGATTTAATTGGTCGTGTCGGGCTTTTTCATCCTGGCGATGAGAAAAAAATCACAATTCTTTTCGATATGCCACTTGAAATCATACAAGATATATCAGATGATTATTTTAAAAAGAAGATATACAATGTGAATGATTACACTATTGAAAACGGAAACTATGGGATTCATTCCTTCAAAATTGACACTAACCAGAAGAAACCCTATAAATTTTCTCAAAGCTCTTTTGCACATTCATTCAGACTGACAGATTTCAGAACCGCTATAAACCTGAATGTTTTTGAAGTTTTATTGCGACTTAAAGAAAACAGAATTCCCAATCCTCTGCCGGTCTTCATATACGAAGAACAACTGAACGGTGATATAATTGAGACCCTAAAACAGGACGGTAAATTTTCTTACCGGGGTATGATAGAGCGAATTTTTAAGGAAAAAGGAGCGGATCAACTTGGTGACTATTATCTTCTAAACTGGAGCAAGGGGATGAGTATATCAATAAATGATTTCGATTTTGTTGAACAGTTTGTTTATCAATTGGAAGATTTCAGGATAATCAAGTTGATGCAAAATCAAAGAGAAAGTGATGATGTAAAGAATATATTCGACTTTGAGTTCAGGGTTGCAAATGCGATTTTTAACAACATGCTTATCACAGGGAAGGAAAACCCGAGTTTTCACTATTTTGATGATCTTGGCGCGAACAGGTTTTTCAACAAACAACCGTGCAAGTCCGTTATCAACAATATCGAAAAATACCGTTACTCCATTTACGAATACATTTACAAGTCGAAGACGGATGCCATCACCGGTAAAAGTTTCTACAACCTGATAATTTCAAATGTTACTGACCTTATACTGTCATCGGAAAAGCTGCCTTTCGACAGCATCCGAAACATATTAAACATACTATTTAGCTTAAATCACAAATTCGATAAAAATAACACTAATTTCGGAGGAAGAGATATGCCAAGCGAGATACCCAAATATTTCGAGAGGATTGGAGAAATCGTCAAGTCATCAGAGAGTCACATTCGGGATGACTACGAATACGCATTCTGTGCCGGGCAGTTAATCTATTACTTGCTTTCGCAGAGTCAGTCAGGCAATAAGACACATTCACTGATTGAACCTTTCATCAACAGGACAACTGTTGAATCTTTTAACGACCAGTTGATAAGAGTGTTTAATCAGTACAAACACGCAATCTCTTTCAACAGCCTCAGGTTTAACAGGTTGTTTGAAGAAGTAATAGGATACAGGCCTGAAACAGGGTACAAGGAAATGTTGCCTGTACTGTTTGCGGGATATTTCGGAGATAACATTTTATATAAATCGAAAGAAACTATACAGGAGACCAATTAAGATGGCTACAGAAAAATTCAACAATCGCGTTTACGGATGTGCAGTAATCCGTTCAATCAATTCAAACTTTAATGCAGACTTCACTCATTCACCCCGTACTCTTCCTGACGGTACTGTGTATGCAACGGACAAAGCATTGAAATATGCTATCAAAGACTATATAAAGAAAAATTATGAAGGCACTCCCGGAAACCATGTTCTTTACATAAAAAGATACAATAACGACATGGTTCCATTCAATCTCGAAGAAGCCTATGAAAAAATGGTTGCATCAGTTGATGGCATGATTAAATCTTCCGGGAGCGAAGAAGGTGCGAAATCAGCAAAAAAAGAGAAGGGCAAATCGAAGTTCACCTCTCTTTTTAACCTGTTTAACTGCATTGATGTAAGACTGTTCGGTGCAACATTTGCAAAACAGTCAAAAACAGACAGTGTAAATCTTTCAATTCATGGACCGGTACAGATAAATCACGCTGTAAACAAGTTCAATGAGAATGTAATTTATACTGAGGACATATTGTCACCATTCCGCACGGGAACTGAAGAAGATGATAAGCAGAATGCAACAATTGGCAATCAGACGAACCTGCAGGAGGGTCATTATGTCTATCATTTCTCTATAAATCCAAAGAATCTTGAAGATTATTACAGACTTTTGGAAAATCTCGAGACACCGGACGGCGAAAAAAGGTTAGCCAGGCATCTTTCCAATAAGGATATCGATGTCTTAAAAGAAGCCATGACAAAAGCTGTAACCTACTTGGATTCCTCAAGGAAAATCGGGTCAGAGAACGAAATGGCTCTGTTTGTTACCCTGAAAGAGGGATCAAACAAGGTACTTCCCGGTTTCACAGAACTGATTGATGTGAGAAGAGACAAGGACAAAAAAGTGGTAATAGATGCCACTAGAGCTGCCGAGGTAATAAAGAGTGTGATTGAAGAAATTGAAAAGGTCGAACTCTATTACAATCCAACTGACACAATTGTGACCGGTTTTGACGGGATGAATATAGAAAAATATAATCTTCTCAACTCGCAAAAAATTTAGAGCCGGTCATGAAAGAGACGGTTATTTCGGTCAGAATCAGGTCTCCACTGGGTTTTCTAAAGAAGACTGATATGAACGAGGATTTGTATTTGACATACAATTCACTTCACAAGCCTGCACTTCTTGGTATTCTGGGCGCAATTGCAGGTTTGGGAGGTTTCTATCAGAGTTACATTGAAGACACAAAAAAGCTTCCTGAATATTATCAGAAGTTAAATTCCATTTGTGCAGGCATTAAGCCCGTTACAGGTGGCGATTCAGCCGTGTTCAAGAAGAGTTATTTGAAATACAACAACAGCACTGGCTTCGCCAGTCATGAGGAAGGCGGCAACCTTATAGTACAGGAGCAGATTCTTATCAATCCTGCTTTTGATGTCTATTTGAAACTGGATCTTGACATTGAAGAACAAAAAGTGATTTATGAGAATTTGAAAAAAAGTGATGCTGTTTACATTCCTTATCTCGGGAAAAATGAATTCCAGATCTGGTGGGAAAATTTTCGTGAGTACGAATTCTCGGAATTTCATCCTGCTGATGGTGAGCAATACCAAATAGAGACGGCATTCATCAAGCAGGAAGGCGTGAGAGTCGAAGGTGTAAAATCACCTGGTTTCTTCACCTTTATTCAATCGAACCCGGTCTTCAACTTCGAGAGGCTTCCTTCCGGTTATGATGAGCAGAGGAGAGTGTATGCTTTCAGTGACTTCGTTCTTACTAATGTGAAGTTTGACGGCAGATACAATCCCGGAAATCTCTATTTGCTGAAGGAAGGCGAAAAAAAGATAATTGTTCAACTAAACTGAGTAACAAAGATGCGTTCTATCAGGGAAATAACAGCGAACACTAATTTTTCGGTACCCGGGTTTATTCGGGAACATGAAAAATATATTGCCCATCTCTCCAAAGACGGGAATGAGCGGGAAACACTTCATGAGCATACAAGCCTGGTCATTCACTACTTTGTTAAACTTGTTGAGGCAAACGGACTTGATCGTGTAATAGACGATCTTGTTTTCAATTTCCTTGAAAAGAACGGATCGGAAGGTATTCAGGAAACTGCTGAACTGATAAAAGAGGCATTTGCCGGGGTTGTGTTGTTCCATGATTTTGGGAAGATCAACCCCGGTTTTCAGTATGAAAAAATGAAGAATCCGGGCTTCAGGAAACAGGATACTCTACTCGGCTCCCATCATTCTGAAGCAGGCGCATATTTCTTTACCGCACACTTCATGAAACTGGCTCTGGAGAGAGGTATCCTGAAATTGGAAGGAATGCCGCCGAAGGGATTTCCCGTTTTTTACATGATTATTGCATTATCATATCCATTAAGGATGCACCACGGGCAGTTGTATGAGGCATTCTGTTCTGAATCATCTCCGTTTAATCCCGAAGTGCTCGAAGAGTTGAAGGCTCTATCTGAAGTTTTTATCCCTGATATCTCCTCTGTTCACGAAATTCTGACAAAGATATTCGACTCGAATTCCTGGAAGAACATAGTATTGATGGAAGAATTCTTAAAACTTGGCAATACAGCGGCTTATTCATTGATCAAAATGAGCTTTTCTCTTCTAACAGCTGCTGACTACTATGCCACGAATCAATTTATGAGCGGTATGGATTGGAATGATTTTGGCATCTTTTCTGACAGGCTCAAGGAGAAGTTCTGCAGAAATCTTTACAGTATCGAATACAACAAGAGATTGAAAGATGAAGAACGAGAGAAATTGAAATTGGATCCGGCAACACTGTCTGAAATGTCAAATGAGAATCTGAACCGCTTGAGGTCTTCTCTCGCTTCGGAGGTGCTGGGCAATATAGCTGAGAATAAAGATAAACGGCTTTTTTACCTCGAAGCTCCGACAGGGAGCGGCAAGACAAATCTCTCTTTTCTCGCAGCATCTGAACTGATTCAGAATGACGACAGGATCAACAAGATTTTTTATGTTTTTCCTTTTACAACCTTGATCACCCAGACACATAAAACTTTAACAGAAGCTATCGGTCTAACCAATGAGGAAGTGGCAGAGTTGCACTCCAAAAGTGGAAGCACTTTGAAACACAATCCGGAAGACGAAATAAAAGATGGTCAGTACGGAAGCGAAAAACAGAACTATCTTACCGAATATTTCTACAACTACCCTGTGATTTTAACGAGTCATGTCCGGTTTTTTAGTCTAATGCTCTCTCACAGAAAGGACAGGATTTACGGATTTCACCGTCTTGCAAACTCAATCGTGATAATTGACGAAATTCAGAGTTATAACCCTGAGATTTGGGACAAACTAATATTCGCGATAAATGAATATGCCGATCTTTTGAACATCAGATTTTTCATCATGTCGGCGACACTTCCCAAAATCAGCAAGTTGTTGAACATGGTGAATGATCCTTTTGTATCATTGGTAAAAAACAGGGATGCATATTTTACAAATCCAAATTTCATGCATCGGGTGGAGTACGATTTTTCCCTGTTGAAAGATGGTGAATTTGATCTCGATGAGTTTGCTTCAAAAGTCTCGGGGATCGTTCAGCCTTTATTGTCACAAAAGAAGAATTTAAAGGTTTTAATAGAGTTTGTGACGAAGAAAAACGCAGGCGAATTTTATTCCAAAATATTAAACCGTGAGGATTATTCATCTATCAGGAACAAGTTCCTTTTGTCAGGAAACATACTTGAACCGAGAAGAAAGGACCTTATTCAGCGGCTTAAGGGGGAAATTACGGGTCCCGTCATTGTTGTGGCAACTCAGGTTGTTGAAGCGGGAGTTGATATTGACATGGATATCGGATTTAAGGACAGGGCAATTCCTGATGCTGAAGAACAGTTTGCCGGAAGGGTAAACAGAAACGCCGGCAAAAAGGATTGCAGGGTATTTATCTTTAACAGCGGAAAAGCCAATGATGTTTACAGGGGTGATAAAAGGCTTGAGATAGTAAAGAAGGAATTGAGCGGTGAAGATTATGCTGATATTCTCAAAGAAAAACGGTTCGAGGAATTTTATGATCGGGTGCTTTCAAAGATAGATGCAAGAAACAGGTTAAATTTTGCGGGAGGTTTCGAAGAGTTTAAGAAGCTTTTCAAAAGACTGGAATTCCAAAGTATCGACCGTGAGTTCAGACTGATAGAGGATGATTCGGTCAGGGTGTTTGTCCCTCTATCCATTGAACTTGAACTGCTGGGAGAAAGAGAAAAAGAAACGGCAAGGCATTTCGATCTTGTGGATTCAAATGACTGTGTCTCCGGCAAGGAACTTTTTGCAATCTGGAACGGTGTATTGGCCGGAAAAGACGATGACTTTGTTAGAAAGTCCGCCAAAATAAAAAATATTGCAGCTCTAATGTCGAATTTCTCTTTCAGTGTGTCCCGATACGGAAAGGAATTTAAAGCTGTTGAGAAATATGGCGAGTTCGTCGGAGATCTGTTCTATTTAAGGGAGTACTCTAATGTTTACACTTTCGAAAACGGGATTGAGAGTGATGTGATAGACGGAACGGACGATATTAACTTCATATGATTACAGGAACTCAACTCCAGTATTATTTTCACTGTAAAAGGCACCTGTGGTTATTCTCAAACCACATTAACATGGAATTCAATTCCGACACCGTGGCGGTTGGCAGGTTTATATCTGAGAACACTTATAAACGGGAGAATCATGAGATCAGGATCGAGGGCATCTCACTTGATTATTTTGACAGGCAAAGGAAGGTCATTCATGAGATTAAGAAGACAGATAAAATGGAAATGTTGCATGTGAGGCAGGTGCAGTATTACATTTATGTCCTCGAATCAAAGGGTATTACTGATGTAACGGGTATTATTGATTACCCCAGACTCAAGAAAAGATTGCGGGTAAAGTTGAGTGACAAGGAGAGGGAAGTATTTGACAGGATAATTCCTGAGATTGAGTCGATCATACGGTTGGAGAGTCCTCCCGAGGTCATTCACAAGAAGTTCTGCAGGCGGTGCAGCTATTTTGAACTCTGTTATGTTGATTAGTGAGGAATTGATTTGAAAAGGAACTACTATATATTTTCATCCGGAAAACTGATGCGGAGAAATAATACACTTTATTTTGAACCTGGCTATGAAGACCCCGGAGACTCTGTAAATGGTGAAGAGGAGGAGTTCTCGGCAGGGGATGAAAATGAGGCTTATTCTGAAGAGAGCGAGGTACTGGAGCCTCAAAGAATTACACGGAAACCGATCCCTGTTGAGGATATTGAAGCCATTTTTTCGTTTGGAGAGATAAAGTTTAACACCCGTTTCATTAATTTTTGTGCCACGAAGGGGATTCTTCTGCACTTCTACAATTATTACGGCAATTATACGGGGTCCTTTGTTCCGAAGGAGACACTTGTTTCAGGAAAACTTACTGTAAATCAGGTTATGCACTACTCCAAAAAAGAGAAGAGGGTAGAGCTTGCGTCGAAACTGATACTGGGAGCAAGTGCGAATATTTTGAAGAATCTCAACTATTATAATGTCAGAGACTGCGATCTAAAAGAGGAAATCGGGGTCATTAACGGATTAAGGGACACACTTCCCGCGGCGAAAACAGTTGCTGAGATCATGGGTATAGAGGGGAACATACGGCAGACTTATTACCAGTGCTGGAACAAAATTCTTAACCCTGGCTTTCATTTTGATAAAAGGAGTAAGCAGCCACCCCTGAATCCAATTAATGCTTTGATTTCGTTCGGGAATTCGCTCGTGTATAATGTGGTTCTTTCAGAGTTGCACAAAACTCAGCTTACACCAACTATCAGTTTCCTTCATGAGCCGGGTACTGCGAGATACTCCCTGAGTCTGGATTTGGCAGAGATATTTAAACCATTGCTTACTGACAGAATAATATTTTCTGTGATCAACAAAGGAATAATTCAGCAAAAGCATTTTACTAAAGAGCTGAATTTCTGTCACCTTAAAGAGGAAGGACGAAAAATCTTTCTGAAAGAATTCGACGAGAAACTTAAAACAACTATCAAGCACAGAACGCTTAAGCGAAGCGTTAGTTACAGGCAGTTAATCAGGCTGGAAGCGTATAAACTGATTAAACACCTGCTTGGTGACAAAGAGTATAAACCTTTTGTAATCTGGTGGTGATTTATGTATATAATTATGGTTTATGACATTGCAAACCCGAAACGGGGAATAAAAATATTAAACTATTTGAGGACCCGTCTGATGTGGGTGCAAAATTCAGTATTCGAGGGTGAAATAACTAACTCAGGATTTGAGGAAATCAGGGCAAAAGTGAAAAACATAATTAACAGTTCTGAAGATTCTGTTATATATTACACTTTTGATTCACGAAATTATACAACCCGGAATGTAATCGGTAAAGATAAAAACGATACCGACACATTCATTTAGTCGTCGAAACTGCACACTTTTTACACTATCTGTCCTCGACGATTTTTACAATATGTTTTTCTTTATTTTTAGCCCGTTTTCGCATGTTTTTGTACGGGTCTTAAATCGAACCTATGAGGGATTGAAATCCATAATCACCCGAGAGAGTGACTTCTTTAAGCTCGTCTTAAATCGAACCTATGAGGGATTGAAATAAACTGTCGAAGGCTATCAGATGTCAGACACACAAAGTCTTAAATCGAACCTATGAGGGATTGAAATGTTGTGGCAGCACTCTTGGTTTTCACGGTGAAATTGTCTTAAATCGAACCTATGAGGGATTGAAATAATTGATTAATCTCATTCTCGAGATCCATCTTTGTTGGTCTTAAATCGAACCTATGAGGGATTGAAATTCTCAATCTGATCATCTTTTGTATCGTCTGAAATAGGTCTTAAATCGAACCTATGAGGGATTGAAATTCCGCTTTAGGGGCGTCACCGCTCTTAAACCGTGTGAGTCTTAAATCGAACCTATGAGGGATTGAAATCATCCTACCAGAAATTAAAGGCCGAAACCGGTTCAGTCTTAAATCGAACCTATGAGGGATTGAAATGCTATACCGAGGTCGATCCTGATTGCTATGATATGGTCTTAAATCGAACCTATGAGGGATTGAAATGACAAAATGAAGAACTGTGCAGACGGGTAAAAAACCTGGTCTTAAATCGAACCTATGAGGGATTGAAATTCAGAATAGCTTCCTCTAAATACTGAAGGGTTTCTGTCTTAAATCGAACCTATGAGGGATTGAAATTCATGTGCCCTACAGAAGGAGCGTAGATACCTCGTATGTCTTAAATCGAACCTATGAGGGATTGAAATATTATGAGCACAATAATAACGAGCTGGGCACAGAGTGGTCTTAAATCGAACCTATGAGGGATTGAAATATCGTGGAATGTCAACACCCTCTGAAATCATTTTTACGTCTTAAATCGAACCTATGAGGGATTGAAATGCATGCCAGTCCGCAGTATGAAGGAATGTCAGGTCGCGTCTTAAATCGAACCTATGAGGGATTGAAATCTTCATTACAGTGCACACACTCGTAGTAAGCGGTTGGTCTTAAATCGAACCTATGAGGGATTGAAATCCGTCTGAACGCTCTGTGGGTCGCTGTTGAACTGGTGTCTTAAATCGAACCTATGAGGGATTGAAATGCTATGTAGCGGGCTTTATAGTCATCCAACACGCGGTCTTAAATCGAACCTATGAGGGATTGAAATATAGACGCAATGGGTATTGCAACAAGAAGAAGATTAGTCTTAAATCGAACCTATGAGGGATTGAAATAAATATCAGAAGCAAATAAAGCTTTAGTTGTAAAAGTCTTAAATCGAACCTATGAGGGATTGAAATGTGAATATTCGATTGAAGCTGATATGGACAATTTGTGTCTTAAATCGAACCTATGAGGGATTGAAATTATTGAGTGTAACCAAAAGGGGCGCGGCGATCGTAACGTCTTAAATCGAACCTATGAGGGATTGAAATTGGTTTGGTAGCCTGCGGTACACGGACAGGAACACGTCTTAAATCGAACCTATGAGGGATTGAAATATATAAACAGGCTGTGAGATTTTTGGTTTCTGAACTGGTCTTAAATCGAACCTATGAGGGATTGAAATCGAACAAAGGATTCGGGCGATCGAAATAAAGCAGGAAGTCTTAAATCGAACCTATGAGGGATTGAAATCTTTCCTTTCTTCGAACAACTGTCTTAAGTACCTTGGTCTTAAATCGAACCTATGAGGGATTGAAATAATATTTATTGTTGTTTAGAGAGCCTGACAGAGCTTGTCTTAAATCGAACCTATGAGGGATTGAAATTACTGTGATCCTCGAAAAACCCAGTCATGAAAAAACTCGTCTTAAATCGAACCTATGAGGGATTGAAATATCTCATATTCTTCGTACTTTTTCATTTTTTCACCCAGTCTTAAATCGAACCTATGAGGGATTGAAATAGTTATGATTATGCGTAACAAACTTCCCGAGGGTTAGTCTTAAATCGAACCTATGAGGGATTGAAATATTACGACAGTCGAGGCACTTCTTAACCAAAAAACAGTCTTAAATCGAACCTATGAGGGATTGAAATGGTCTTTGTGAACCGATGGATCGACCCAAACAGCCATGTCTTAAATCGAACCTATGAGGGATTGAAATGGTAACAGCGTAACAACCAACACCACCGATACCTTCGTCTTAAATCGAACCTATGAGGGATTGAAATAAGATTATCCCTGTCATTTATCAAAAAAGTCTGTTTGTCTTAAATCGAACCTATGAGGGATTGAAATATCTTTACGGGCAAAACTGATATACCGTATTCCGTGTCTTAAATCGAACCTATGAGGGATTGAAATACTGAGGAAATTATAGGGTCTGCTCCGGTATTTTCCTCGTCTTAAATCGAACCTATGAGGGATTGAAATAGGTCGGAACGCACAAGCCGATGAAAGGTGAAGCCCGTCTTAAATCGAACCTATGAGGGATTGAAATAATTCTACCTCATAACCTGACCCTCTGTCAATCTCAAGTCTTAAATCGAACCTATGAGGGATTGAAATAAAGCTGCCTGTGAAGGGTTAAAATATCGGGCACAGTCTTAAATCGAACCTATGAGGGATTGAAATCGATTAGAGGTAAAGCTTGATATGATGAAAGACCGGAGTCTTAAATCGAACCTATGAGGGATTGAAATTCTTCTTGCAGGTTGTAAGCCCGTGCAAAATAATTCTTGTCTTAAATCGAACCTATGAGGGATTGAAATGGAGATACCGGAGCTAATTGTAAAACAGTATGACGGTCTTAAATCGAACCTATGAGGGATTGAAATAAGGAATCAGTCGTGTGGGTAATTATGTTGTTGGTGAGTCTTAAATCGAACCTATGAGGGATTGAAATGCAGTTTAAGTGCATGCCATCCGTCCGCGAGGAAAAAGTCTTAAATCGAACCTATGAGGGATTGAAATACATTGTAGTAATGTAGTAAGATAATATCTATATAAAGTCTTAAATCGAACCTATGAGGGATTGAAATATTGTTACTGCAGAGGTACTCCGTAACCAAAATATGTCTTAAATCGAACCTATGAGGGATTGAAATTTCTTTGCCGACTCTTTGCAGCAGTCTGTTTCCAGCGTCTTAAATCGAACCTATGAGGGATTGAAATTAAATGGATTCGAGATAAACCTTAACATCCTGATGGAGTCTTAAATCGAACCTATGAGGGATTGAAATGTCGCTGTGTTATCTGAAAAAGTGACAGGGTTTGTGGTCTTAAATCGAACCTATGAGGGATTGAAATGTGGTAGTTTTGTAGGCGGCTTCAAACTGTTGGATTGTCTTAAATCGAACCTATGAGGGATTGAAATAATGTAAAGACTTACAGAAAAATCCCTCAAATGTTGTCTTAAATCGAACCTATGAGGGATTGAAATATTGGTACAAGTCCAAATTTCAACGGTCAGATAGCAACGTCTTAAATCGAACCTATGAGGGATTGAAATAGTTCTACAGTGAATATTATTGATAGTTTATGCTTTGTCTTAAATCGAACCTATGAGGGATTGAAATACGATGTAAATCTTTTCCCCGGGGTTCATCCTGCTTGTCTTAAATCGAACCTATGAGGGATTGAAATTCAGAATGTTCGGTGTTATTAACTGCTTCGTGATATGTCTTAAATCGAACCTATGAGGGATTGAAATGTATTTGTTAGAGATGTTAGGTCTTCTAATCTTTTTGGTCTTAAATCGAACCTATGAGGGATTGAAATGTGAAAAGCTTGCATCCGGGCATGAGGGAGTCTAGTCTTAAATCGAACCTATGAGGGATTGAAATGCCAGTTGTTGATCGTGCAATTGTAGGCGTTCTTTTGTCTTAAATCGAACCTATGAGGGATTGAAATTGGGTAAAAAATGGGATTATGATGTTCCATCTATTGAGTCTTAAATCGAACCTATGAGGGATTGAAATTGTCTTGTGTGGTATTGGTTAGGTTGATGGCTGCCTTGGTCTTAAATCGAACCTATGAGGGATTGAAATGTGGTGTTGCTTTTCAGGATACCCTGCCTTATCTCTTGTCTTAAATCGAACCTATGAGGGATTGAAATACGGGAGATGGTTTTTTACCCCTCTTGGTTCAATGGTCTTAAATCGAACCTATGAGGGATTGAAATCTTTAGCAGGCACGGTAAGTTATACGGGTTGTTTCAAGTCTTAAATCGAACCTATGAGGGATTGAAATGTTGATTTCTCTAATCTCTTGGCTATCTTGGCATATGTCTTAAATCGAACCTATGAGGGATTGAAATTTTTGAAAGGTCTCATTTTTTTCTCCAAATAAAATAAGTCTTAAATCGAACCTATGAGGGATTGAAATGGTCTTGCGTTTCGCTCCCACGAGTTGCCCCGCAAAGTCTTAAATCGAACCTATGAGGGATTGAAATTCTGACACGATCCCCTTAAGCTTTTGAACAACATCACGTCTTAAATCGAACCTATGAGGGATTGAAATTTTTGTTGCTCCTTTTGTTAGGTTGTTTATTTCGTGTTGTCTTAAATCGAACCTATGAGGGATTGAAATGCTTAAGCGAAGTGTATTCTCCCTTTCCGAACTTCGTCTTAAATCGAACCTATGAGGGATTGAAATTTTTTTGGTTTCCTTTTTATTTAACTTTCAATAAAGTCTTAAATCGAACCTATGAGGGATTGAAATAATTGGATTGAGCTTGAGGAAGGGGTAAAACTGAAAATCGTCTTAAATCGAACCTATGAGGGATTGAAATAGTATTTTAATGCCACGGAAACAAATGCAAGACGGGTCTTAAATCGAACCTATGAGGGATTGAAATAGCATTTCTTTAGTCTCGGCTTCGGATTCTTTTACCAAGTCTTAAATCGAACCTATGAGGGATTGAAATAACAAAGGTATTTCGTTTCAGAAAGTGCGATTTCAGCTCGTCTTAAATCGAACCTATGAGGGATTGAAATGACTTATCATAACGCCACCAATCCCAAAACTGCAAGTGGTCTTAAATCGAACCTATGAGGGATTGAAATGGAGAAGAGTTTTTCCAGCTCTGTCCGGGTTCCAGTCTTAAATCGAACCTATGAGGGATTGAAATGGGCTTTTACGCGTTTACGAGGCGTTTTAAGATGAGGGTCTTAAATCGAACCTATGAGGGATTGAAATAGATCAGGATAGTCGATACCCTTTGGATGGAGAAAGTCTTAAATCGAACCTATGAGGGATTGAAATGGTTGAATGAGTCTTTTGGTATGGAGATAGTGGTTTGGTCTTAAATCGAACCTATGAGGGATTGAAATTTAAAAAAATCCCGTATCGGTTCGATTGATTGGGGAGGTCTTAAATCGAACCTATGAGGGATTGAAATTGTGTAAAGGGATTTATTATAGATGCAGAAACAAAGTCTTAAATCGAACCTATGAGGGATTGAAATAGTGCGAAGCTCGATCCCATGCTTGAAGATACCAAGGTCTTAAATCGAACCTATGAGGGATTGAAATGATTACTTTCCCGTCTTCACGGAAGAGGAACTCGAAGTCTTAAATCGAACCTATGAGGGATTGAAATTGCGATTCGTCTTCCTGAGCTTTTCTGACCAGGATTGTCTTAAATCGAACCTATGAGGGATTGAAATAATCTGTATTGTTTTTATTTCGGGTGCCCGCTGCCAGTCTTAAATCGAACCTATGAGGGATTGAAATGGAGATGCAGACTAAAGGAGTCGAAATCGATCCGCAGGTCTTAAATCGAACCTATGAGGGATTGAAATCGCTAATACCATATCAACAACAGGCAAGAAAATCTATGTCTTAAATCGAACCTATGAGGGATTGAAATTTGTATTGTGGGTTTTCTGATCTACCATTTGTATTGTCTTAAATCGAACCTATGAGGGATTGAAATATTGTTACTGCAGAGGTACTCCGTAACCAAAATATATGTCTTAAATCGAACCTATGAGGGATTGAAATAATGATGGATCTGAATTAATTTCCACACTCATCTTGGTCTTAAATCGAACCTATGAGGGATTGAAATCTATTACTGGCATTTTGTTCCTTTTTTTAATGTGCACAGTCTTAAATCGAACCTATGAGGGATTGAAATATCATCCTGACAAAAATAAAGTCAGTGCCGGCAATAAGTCTTAAATCGAACCTATGAGGGATTGAAATGCAAGATGTTCGGATATGTCAATCCATGTCAGGGTGGTCTTAAATCGAACCTATGAGGGATTGAAATATGGTTGGCCCCAGGTATAAGATCGGTTGAGGGTTGAGTCTTAAATCGAACCTATGAGGGATTGAAATTGTTTCTCCATCAATTGTAAGGCCAATCAATAAAGAGGTCTTAAATCGAACCTATGAGGGATTGAAATTTTAAAAGTGAGCCATCCTCTGCATATCCCTTAAATAGTCTTAAATCGAACCTATGAGGGATTGAAATAACCATATCTTATTGAAGGGTTTGTTGTGACACCTTGTCTTAAATCGAACCTATGAGGGATTGAAATTTTTTGACTGGTTGACTACTAATGTCGGTGGAACGGGTCTTAAATCGAACCTATGAGGGATTGAAATACTTCTTTAGTGTCGTTAATAAATGTGTAGGTTACGTCTTAAATCGAACCTATGAGGGATTGAAATGATGTTAGCAATGAGACCCTTCAAAAATCATTAAAATGTCTTAAATCGAACCTATGAGGGATTGAAATCCATTTTTTATTGTACACCTGTGAACAGTATTATCGGTCTTAAATCGAACCTATGAGGGATTGAAATTTTTTATTTGGCAAAAATGTTACCTTTTGTTACTATTTGTCTTAAATCGAACCTATGAGGGATTGAAATATAATCGTATGCTTCCCAATTCCAAAGTATTTCTTTAGGTCTTAAATCGAACCTATGAGGGATTGAAATAAAATAAGCAAAAAAAACTAAAACGGGAGGTCGTCCTGTCTTAAATCGAACCTATGAGGGATTGAAATGCATATAAAAATAGGTGATCTGGTTATTTGTAAACTCGTCTTAAATCGAACCTATGAGGGATTGAAATCCAAGATATAAGATTGAGTTGCAATTTGCACCCATTGGTCTTAAATCGAACCTATGAGGGATTGAAATTAACGGCATTTGGGTAAACGGCAATGTGACATTATGGAGTCTTAAATCGAACCTATGAGGGATTGAAATCCACAACAGGGAAAAAAATATATGTTTATTCTGGCAGTCTTAAATCGAACCTATGAGGGATTGAAATATCGAGTTCCGCAAAGAATATAATTAATCGAGGTCAGTCTTAAATCGAACCTATGAGGGATTGAAATGGTGTTACCTGTCTGAAAGTTAGATCAGCCCCGCCGAGTCTTAAATCGAACCTATGAGGGATTGAAATGCTGTCAAAAAAGCCCGCTGTTTCGGTTCGGGTTTCGTCTTAAATCGAACCTATGAGGGATTGAAATGCGAGTTCCATTGTTTGCCGGTCATGGAACTTATTGCGTCTTAAATCGAACCTATGAGGGATTGAAATACTTTGTTACCTGTTTTGTTGGCTGCTATTTGGATCGGTCTTAAATCGAACCTATGAGGGATTGAAATCATTCAACACGGGTCAGGTTATCCGAATCCCTTGCAAGTCTTAAATCGAACCTATGAGGGATTGAAATCAGAGTTTGTCCAATTACCACCTTTTGCAATACAGAGTCTTAAATCGAACCTATGAGGGATTGAAATTATTACAAACGCTCCCACATCCCATATACCCGCCTGGTCTTAAATCGAACCTATGAGGGATTGAAATATGTTATCTGCGTACACCGTATTACCAATAATTTTCAGTCTTAAATCGAACCTATGAGGGATTGAAATAATTATCTAAAGAATGTTGCAAATATTATTAGTATATCGTCTTAAATCGAACCTATGAGGGATTGAAATAACTATATTATTAGAGTTGGAACTGAAACCACAGGAGGTCTTAAATCGAACCTATGAGGGATTGAAATTCATCTTTCCACTTCAGAAAGGCATCATCGACCTGGTCTTAAATCGAACCTATGAGGGATTGAAATAGCTGAGAAGAGATCACAGACTTTCGAAGGATCTTCCAGTCTTAAATCGAACCTATGAGGGATTGAAATTCTGTTTTATAACTCATTACAGTCACATTGCTTATTATGTCTTAAATCGAACCTATGAGGGATTGAAATTGGTTCAAGAACAGGTGATAGCCATCTGCTTTCCATCTGTCTTAAATCGAACCTATGAGGGATTGAAATATACATTCTGATTGTAATCCTCTGGCAGTTTGAAGTGTCTTAAATCGAACCTATGAGGGATTGAAATTCCCATTCGGTTTCCCAAAGCATCTCGTACTCGTCTTGTCTTAAATCGAACCTATGAGGGATTGAAATTCTCTTGTAACAGATAATGTAACACCGGCTGAATTGTCTTAAATCGAACCTATGAGGGATTGAAATGGAGTACCTTTTAATCTGATACCTTCTTTCGCATTTGGTCTTAAATCGAACCTATGAGGGATTGAAATCCTCCAAGGACCCATCCAAATTCTTGCCAAGACCGGGTCTTAAATCGAACCTATGAGGGATTGAAATGTCGCTGTGTTACCTGAAAAAGTGACAGGGTTTGTGGTCTTAAATCGAACCTATGAGGGATTGAAATAGTAATAAAGAAGCAGTAGAAGCCCCGCCACTTTGACCGGTCTTAAATCGAACCTATGAGGGATTGAAATATCTTAGTGCCGTTTACCGCATCGTTTGCGATTTTGGTCTTAAATCGAACCTATGAGGGATTGAAATACAATTATAGGTTTTACGATTGATGGGGAAACCCGGTCTTAAATCGAACCTATGAGGGATTGAAATACTATTTTCCCTGATGAAACCGAGTTTGATGCGAGCGTCTTAAATCGAACCTATGAGGGATTGAAATTCTGGTAAGGATCGAAACAAATGAAGCAAAGGCAGCGGTCTTAAATCGAACCTATGAGGGATTGAAATAATAAACTAATACCAAATCCCTGTCCACCAGCAAGTCGTCTTAAATCGAACCTATGAGGGATTGAAATATGCAAGATGTGCTGCATTGATGTTCTCTGCAGCTAGTCTTAAATCGAACCTATGAGGGATTGAAATGTTGCAACAACCGGTAGAAATCAGGCAGGCTCTGCGTCTTAAATCGAACCTATGAGGGATTGAAATTTATTACTTGAAAAAGGTGCAACAATAACTCATTGTACATTCAAGTCTTAAATCGAACCTATGAGGGATTGAAATTTAAGGCATTGCGATAATCTATCTCTGCCTGTACCTGGTCTTAAATCGAACCTATGAGGGATTGAAATTGCCTAAAGAGCCGTCTTTTACCATTTTCTTTAGCTCTTGTCTTAAATCGAACCTATGAGGGATTGAAATGGTACTCAGGCAGTTGTAGTTGCTTATAGTGGGATAAGTCTTAAATCGAACCTATGAGGGATTGAAATTTTATCAATTGCCTCGCCATATATATTAACATTCTGAGTCTTAAATCGAACCTATGAGGGATTGAAATTTTTTTTCTCCAAATAAAATAATATCCCAGGATAAAGTCTTAAATCGAACCTATGAGGGATTGAAATAAGACTGACCTTCTGAAAAAGAACTATGCACAGATCAAGTCTTAAATCGAACCTATGAGGGATTGAAATGCACATCCAAGTTCATGTAATACGCGGACGCACCAGTCTTAAATCGAACCTATGAGGGATTGAAATAGATGCTGAATGATCTCGATGAGCAAATAGCGATCGAGTCTTAAATCGAACCTATGAGGGATTGAAATCGGTTACCCGATTTACGAAAAGAAAAATTAAACAACAGTCTTAAATCGAACCTATGAGGGATTGAAATCCAAGAATTTCAGCGTAGCAACCGCCGTCTTTCACAAAGTCTTAAATCGAACCTATGAGGGATTGAAATCCTCCTTTTTTCTTTGCCATGACATTTCCGGCATAGTCTTAAATCGAACCTATGAGGGATTGAAATTTTGCCTGCTCATTCCCGAATGCCTTGGTATCGTAAGTCTTAAATCGAACCTATGAGGGATTGAAATGCATATATAGTATTGCCAATTATTTTTACATCGGGAGTCTTAAATCGAACCTATGAGGGATTGAAATCGATCGAAACATTTCTTGAAGAAAAGCTGTTGCAGGAGTCTTAAATCGAACCTATGAGGGATTGAAATAGATTCAGAATGTCAAAAGTGGAAGAAGGAAGGGGGTCTTAAATCGAACCTATGAGGGATTGAAATCTATTAATTTTGCAGGCAATACAGTTGATGCAAAACACGTCTTAAATCGAACCTATGAGGGATTGAAATAGGTATACGACCGGTACTTAAAGGAACTCCCGAAGTGTCTTAAATCGAACCTATGAGGGATTGAAATTTCTGGAAATGGAAGGCGAATAATGAAAGCTGTTTAGTCTTAAATCGAACCTATGAGGGATTGAAATAGAGTGAAGATGTCTCCAGACTGACAATTACCCAGCGTCTTAAATCGAACCTATGAGGGATTGAAATCCCTAAAAAGAATTTTCGAATAAAGGAGAATCACAAGTCTTAAATCGAACCTATGAGGGATTGAAATCCTGTGACGATAAACCAAATTACGACAAACGAACGAGTCTTAAATCGAACCTATGAGGGATTGAAATGTTTCTTTGGGAGGGACAAATCAGTTTGGGTTAGACTAGTCTTAAATCGAACCTATGAGGGATTGAAATGCAACAGGGATGGTTCCGGGCGTTCCTGCCTGTATAGTCTTAAATCGAACCTATGAGGGATTGAAATTTCTTACCGGTAACCCCGCAAACGACAGACAAGTAATGTCTTAAATCGAACCTATGAGGGATTGAAATGCCCTTCTCGACAGCCAAAGGGATAAAATTCAGTTTGGTCTTAAATCGAACCTATGAGGGATTGAAATACGAGTTTAGAATTTCTGTTTAGAAGATCAAGCGGGGGTCTTAAATCGAACCTATGAGGGATTGAAATACCCAATACAAGTTAATCAGTCTGTATTATCGAAATGTCTTAAATCGAACCTATGAGGGATTGAAATGGTCTGTTATATCTGACTTCTCACCAGGAGCCTTTAAGTCTTAAATCGAACCTATGAGGGATTGAAATGCTTCGGAATGTACTCTCTGTCTTTCTTTTTCGCCGTCTTAAATCGAACCTATGAGGGATTGAAATATAGTCTCTATCTTCGGGTCTTTTGGCTCTTTTGTCGAGTCTTAAATCGAACCTATGAGGGATTGAAATGGCAAAAAAGACACCTGCAAAAGTTGCGGGCAGGAGAGTCTTAAATCGAACCTATGAGGGATTGAAATAGAACAGATATTACATTCTAAAAATGCAGACTTTGAAAGTCTTAAATCGAACCTATGAGGGATTGAAATCTGTCAATAACCGCAATCTTAGAACCGAGACCGGTTGGTCTTAAATCGAACCTATGAGGGATTGAAATGATTTGGTTGTCTTTGAGATGGCAAGCAATGGCATCTGGTCTTAAATCGAACCTATGAGGGATTGAAATAAATTGAGAACGAATTTAGTGAATGTTCCTGCCGTGTCTTAAATCGAACCTATGAGGGATTGAAATTAAAGACGGATGGCAAAATAAAATTGAATCGGTTTTTGTCTTAAATCGAACCTATGAGGGATTGAAATCGGAAGTGATGGCGTAAATGTTCTCCGTAGGCATTATGTCTTAAATCGAACCTATGAGGGATTGAAATATCCTTACGGGTTACTCCCTTTTGTAGTGTTCCGCAGGTCTTAAATCGAACCTATGAGGGATTGAAATGCGTTAAGCTCTTGCATCTCCTTTGTGCTGTCGAAAGTCTTAAATCGAACCTATGAGGGATTGAAATTTGTAAACCCAAGCATACCAATAAGACCAATTACTCCTGTCTTAAATCGAACCTATGAGGGATTGAAATCACCTATAATCTGGAGCTGAAAAACGGCAAATACATCCGTCTTAAATCGAACCTATGAGGGATTGAAATGTAATTAACTTCCTTCGTGTTAATCAGCCAAAGACCCGTCTTAAATCGAACCTATGAGGGATTGAAATCCGAAAAGTTTGGAATGGCAACACTGTTAGGGAAACTGTCTTAAATCGAACCTATGAGGGATTGAAATGGGCAAAAAAAGGGGAGCCGATAGATATATATGATGAGTCTTAAATCGAACCTATGAGGGATTGAAATAGCCGATAGTCTTTTGAAATTAATAGCCATGTCCTCTTGTCTTAAATCGAACCTATGAGGGATTGAAATTAACTGAATAAGTCTTTTTCAGTTGCTGTTTTTTCAAGTCTTAAATCGAACCTATGAGGGATTGAAATCTCTATTAAAATTAACGCTTTAGGGAGCTTGTTAGGGTCTTAAATCGAACCTATGAGGGATTGAAATAATATGCAGAAATAAGTAAAGATATTTTTTTTCGGTTAGTCTTAAATCGAACCTATGAGGGATTGAAATTTTTTATACAAAGTAAAATTAAAAAATATCAGTAGGGTCTTAAATCGAACCTATGAGGGATTGAAATGGCACGGTGGAAAACACGGACAAAACAGGCGCAGGAGGTCTTAAATCGAACCTATGAGGGATTGAAATATTCCAAAAATGTTTATTTTGTCAGCCGGCAACTGTGTCTTAAATCGAACCTATGAGGGATTGAAATTTCTTTCCGGTACCTGTTCTCCTTCAACTCTCTTGGGTCTTAAATCGAACCTATGAGGGATTGAAATAAATATCTTACTGTGACACGCCAAACAGTAAACAATTGTCTTAAATCGAACCTATGAGGGATTGAAATGCAAGATGTTCGGATATGTCAATCCATGTCAGGGTGGTCTTAAATCGAACCTATGAGGGATTGAAATGGATCAAAACTCACCCATCTACACCTGCAACTTGGGGTCTTAAATCGAACCTATGAGGGATTGAAATACGAGGGAGAGCCAAGGAGAGGTGAGTATGATCTCGCGTCTTAAATCGAACCTATGAGGGATTGAAATGCCGTCTCTGTGGAAAAACGGAAAGTAACATTCTTGTCTTAAATCGAACCTATGAGGGATTGAAATTCTTTGAACCAGGCTCCGAAAGTGAGAGATCTGTCGTCTTAAATCGAACCTATGAGGGATTGAAATATAATGCTAACGGTCTGATCTCAAATACAGCTTTGTGTCTTAAATCGAACCTATGAGGGATTGAAATGCAAATACAACCTGCAGAACAAATTTAAATAGCTCAGGTCTTAAATCGAACCTATGAGGGATTGAAATTCTTCTACCGCCTGATACATCCAGAAGGGACGGGGTCTTAAATCGAACCTATGAGGGATTGAAATAAGGAGGAAAAAGGAAGATGAACTGGAAGAACTTAAGTCTTAAATCGAACCTATGAGGGATTGAAATGCTCTTCCTGCTCTTGATTTAAGCCCTGTGGCGGTGTGTCTTAAATCGAACCTATGAGGGATTGAAATGTTTCGAAAACGGGCGCAGATTCTTCTCCCGGATTTGTCTTAAATCGAACCTATGAGGGATTGAAATATGTAATTGGCGCAAAGAAAGCGCTCAAGAAATCGAGTCTTAAATCGAACCTATGAGGGATTGAAATCCAGTATTAATACAAGTTTGCAACTCTCTATAAGAACGTCTTAAATCGAACCTATGAGGGATTGAAATAGATTGGTGTTTGCCCGGGCAGAGGCCGATATATTCCAGGTCTTAAATCGAACCTATGAGGGATTGAAATAGGTACATATTCAACAACTGAAAGTGGTAGTACATCGGTCTTAAATCGAACCTATGAGGGATTGAAATTCTTTTTCATAGACCTTTTCCATAAAACGATAACTGAGTCTTAAATCGAACCTATGAGGGATTGAAATACGGATTACCGGTACTGTTGTTCACCGGGTTTCCATGTCTTAAATCGAACCTATGAGGGATTGAAATTTAATTCGTTTGGTCTCGGTGTCCCGGGTCTTCTCCACGTCTTAAATCGAACCTATGAGGGATTGAAATACCTTGAAACCCGAACCATAACATTTACGGACGATAAGTCTTAAATCGAACCTATGAGGGATTGAAATTCCTTTGTTATCGTGGTGTCAAAACGGGAAGAATCCTTGTCTTAAATCGAACCTATGAGGGATTGAAATATTGCAGGATAGGTTGTGCCTGCCACTCTGATCGAAGGTCTTAAATCGAACCTATGAGGGATTGAAATACTGGATAAACCCAAAAACCAACACCAGCACAAAAGGTCTTAAATCGAACCTATGAGGGATTGAAATCAAAGAAGCAAGGTGAGGTCGAGGGTCAGTTAAAGGTCTTAAATCGAACCTATGAGGGATTGAAATTGTTTCTTCTCTCTCCTGAATTCCTTTGCCTGCGGGGTCTTAAATCGAACCTATGAGGGATTGAAATATCTTTACCTCCTCGAAGAAACTTGAGAGCCACTTTGTCTTAAATCGAACCTATGAGGGATTGAAATAAGTAAACAGGTAGAGAAATGGAAGCAAATATCCAAAGGGTCTTAAATCGAACCTATGAGGGATTGAAATAATCCATTGCAGAATTGCAAAGACCCGCAAGAAAGAAGTCTTAAATCGAACCTATGAGGGATTGAAATCTAACTGCCGTTTTAAAGAAGCCTGCTGTTTCATGTAGTCTTAAATCGAACCTATGAGGGATTGAAATACTCGTAACCCGTAATAATTCTGTATGCCTTACATCCGTCTTAAATCGAACCTATGAGGGATTGAAATGCATCCTCTGCCAGATTCATTCCAATTCCGGTTGCATGGTCTTAAATCGAACCTATGAGGGATTGAAATTTAAAAACAAAATAAACACCGTTCAAGGCTTTCCAGGTCTTAAATCGAACCTATGAGGGATTGAAATATTTTTCAATTTTTAATTTACGATATGCAATATCACTGTCTTAAATCGAACCTATGAGGGATTCAAAAGCAAAGCACAAAATCTTTCCAAATATCGTCACAAGGGCTTTTGGGGGATTGGCTGTCGGATGTTTCTACGAACATGTCACTCGCCCAGGCGAGTTTTCCGGGATTTCTTGGAGGTATTTTTGGTTGGGGTTGCCAAGTTTCTACCCACATTTCGCCGCAAGGGCTCTTTTTTAGCAGCTCATAGATCATAGTTCAAAGTTAATAGCTAAAAATATGTCGCCACAAGGGCTTTTGGGGGATTGGCTGTCGGATGTTTCTACGAACATGTCACTCGCCCAGGCGAGTTTTCCGGGATTTCTTGGAGGTATTTTTGTTTGGGGTTGCCAAGTTTCTACCCACATTTCGCCGCAAGGGCTCTTTTTTAGCAGCTCATAGATCATAGTTCAAAGTTGATAGCTAAAAATATGTCGCCGCAAGGGCCCTTTTAGAGTTGGGTGTCGGAATTTATCTATGAACATGCCACTCGCCCGGGCGAGTTTCCCCATAAATTGAATTTGGCGGTGGGACAATCGAGGACGATTGTCTCTCCTTTTCCAAGAATGAAATTTTGCTATGTTATTTTATTGATTTTACCCGAATTTAGCCTCAAATCAAAGCAAATCGAAAAAAAATAAATCCTGATACCTAATACCTAAATTCTCAGGTTTTTTGTTTTTTCTTTTTGGCTGCGGGGAAGAGGATATTGTTCAGAATGAGGCGGTAGCCCGGGGAGTTTTTGAAGAGGTTGAGGTCGGTCGGAGGATCTGAGACGGCGTGCTGGTAGTCTTCGGGGTCGTGACCGCCGTAGAAGGTGAAGAAGCCTCTGCCGAAAGTGCCGTGGAGGTATTTGAGCTGGTCGGTATCTTTTCTTTCACCGAGGACGATGATCGATTTTTTCACACGGTTTCTTCTGAACATGGTGGTTTGTCCCATAAATCCTTTGACCACATTCGTGTGGCACTGCGTTAGCATTGTGGGAATGGGGTCGTATTTAGCGGAGAACTCGAACAGGGTGAAATAGTCATTTCCGAAGTCGAGAATCTCGGTTGGCTGGATGTCAATGTCGCTGTACTCGTAAACATACGGATTTTGTTCAAGAATAAAATCTGTGAATGCGAGTGTGGTGCTGTAGTTGAGTTTCGATTGTGCCTGGGGGTCTGCAGCGTCTCCGTCGAACATTTGAGCGGCGATGTCAGTACCCTCGGCGGAGAGTGCGATATCGTAGGAATCGGTCGCTGAACACATTGCAAAGAGGAACCCTCCTGAAGCCACAAAACTTTTTATCCCTTTGGCGACATCGAGCATCATTTTTGAGACCTTGCCATAGCCCAGTCTTTTGGCATCGGCTTCATATCTTCTTTGGGTTTCGATGTACCAGGGAGCATTTGCGTAGCTGGCGTAAAATTTACCGTACTGTCCCGTAAAATCTTCATGGTGGAGGTGGAGCCAGTCATATTTTGAGAGGTCACCCTTTAAAATCTCCTCATTCCAGAATTTGTCGTAGGGGATACCCGAGTATTCGAGTGCGAGGGTAACGGCATCGTCCCAGGGATGGAAGCCGGGAGGTACATAAACCGCCACTTTGGGCGCCTTTTCCATTCTTACGACATCCATGTTCTGGTCTTCCTGCTGCACAAACGAGTAAATTTCGACTGCGGCACCGGGATCAAGCACTTCAAAAGCCACACCCTGCAGACGGCAGTCGAGCAGCACTTCATCAGATTTATCGATCGCAAAGGAACCACCCCGGTAGTTGAGTAGCCAGTCGGCAGTATAACCTTTGGCAAGTGCACGATAAGTAACTCCGTATGCTTTCAGATGGTCGGTCTGGGCGAGATCCATGGGGATGAGAATCTTGCTTTGGGGAAGTGTATTCGCCCAAAGCAAGAGGATAAAAAACAGAAACGGGAAACGCCTTGACATTATCAGGCTGATTTCTTTTCTCTTTCGAGGTAAATTGGTTCAGCACCATCCATCACCACATCGCGGGTGATGATGCATCTGCCGATTTCCTTTTTTTCGGGGAGGTCGAACATGATATCAACCATAAACTCTTCGACGATTGAGCGGAGGGCACGGGCGCCTGTTTTTCTCTCGATTGCCTTTTGGACAATTGCGTCAATAGCGAACGGATCGAATTCAAGTTCCACATCTTCGAGGGCAAAAATCTTTTTATACTGCTTCAGAATGGCATTTTTCGGTTCGAGCAGTATGCTCGAGAGAGCCTCTTTACTCAATGAGTGAAGTGGGGCGAGAACGGGAATTCTTCCGATAAGTTCGGGGATAAGTCCGAACCGCAGCAGGTCCTCGGGTTTTACCATGCCGATCAGGTCATCGTCGGAGAGGTGATCTGTGCTGATGGCGTCGGCACCAAATCCCATTTTGCTCTGGTTTATTCTGTTCGAGATAATCTTTTCAATTCCCTCGAAAGCACCGCCAACGATAAAAAGGATGTTTTTTGTGTTTACATAAATAAGGCTTTGTTCGGGGTGTTTTCTTCCGCCTTTTGGAGGGACACCGGCAACAGTTCCTTCGAGAATTTTAAGAAGTGCCTGCTGTACACCTTCGCCCGACACATCACGGGTTATGGATGAACCTTCGCTTTTGCGGGCAATTTTGTCGATTTCATCGATGTAAACTATGCCACGCTGTGCTTTTTCGAGATTGTAGTCGGAAGCCTGAAGGAGGTGGACGAGCACAGTCTCGACATCATCACCGACATATCCTGCCTCGGTTATGGTGGTTGCATCCGCAATTGCAAAAGGGACATCGAGGATTTTTGAGAGTGTTTTTGCGAGCAGGGTTTTGCCTGTCCCTGTAGGTCCGATGAGCATAATGTTGCTTTTTTCTATTTCGACATCGCTCAGGGTCATGAATGAATCCATCTGATTCACTCTTTTATAATGGTTGTAGACGGCGACGGCGAGAGTTTTCTTGGCTCTTTCCTGACCGATTACATGTTCACCGAGTGTGTCGAAGATGAATCTCGGGGTGACATCCATCGATTTTTTTTGTTTCGGTCTAACAGCGCTGATATTTGAGCGGAGAATTTCGACGCTGCTTTCAACGCAAACTTCGCAAATGTAAACATCGGGACCGGCAATAAGGCTGACTTCGCCTGAGTCTCTTCCGCAGAAAGAGCACCTGGCATTTTTTTCTGAAAGTCTTTTGGACATATTTTCTCAGTTGGTTTTAATTGACAAGATAGTTTCCCTGGCTTTATCGTACAAGATGGACTTTGGGAAGTTTATGAGGATTTGTTCATAAGCTGCGATAGCTTTTGGGATATCCTTTTTACCAAAATTATAAATTTCTCCCTGTAAAAATAACGATTTATCCGCATATATGTTCATTGGATCCTTGACGGATTGATTGATGACAGATATGGCGTCATCGTAACGGTCGAGAGAGGCTGCAAGTTCCGCAGTGCGAAAAACAGCAACAGATGCGACGATTTTTGAATTGGCGGCTGCAAGACCGGAGAAAATCTTATAAGCTTCCTCAAGATTTCCCTTCATGATCTCCTCTTCCCCTTTTGCGAAAGCTATTAAGGAGAGTGAGTCTGCCATGTTTTTATTGAGGAGAGGGGAAAGTTCGAGGGCGTCGTTCGCAAGATTATCCGAGGGCACGCTTAAAATTTCGGCAAGAAGTGAAGTGGTGGCAGGGATATCATTCTTAAAAAGACTGCACATCATCAGATTGAATTTTGCCCTGTTTTTTACATCGGGATCGGTAGTGAAAGAGGTGATTGCCGCCTTGAATGCGTGTTCAGCCTGTGCGGGTTCACCTTTTCTGATGGCAATCAGTCCCTTATATAACCTGCAATTTGCTGTAAACTGTGAGTTTGGTCTCTCTTCAATCAGCTTATCGAAGAATGATTCAGCTTCGTCATAATCCTTCAACTTGAACCAGAGATAGCCGGTTCTGAAGATGGCTTCGGAGGCTGTTTCAGAATTTTTGAATGTGGAAATTATTTCGCTGTATTTACCGATTACCTTTTCATATTCACTTTTTGGAGGCAGAATTTCCCTGTCGTACGGTTTCCATTCCGGGTTCAACTCAAGGTATTTCAGATTTAGAAGTTCCTCGAGAGCTTTCACGAGATTCAGATTGATGACGGGTTTATCGGGTCTTCCGGGGTATTTTTCGAGAAGTGTCGAATAGGCAGTAACTGCCGAGGGGTAGTCACCCGCATAAAAGGACTCCTCACCGAGTTTGAAGAGGGAGACTCCGTTTTCCCTGCCAAAAGATTCGAGTTTCAGGGCAGTTTGAAGCCCTTTTTCGAACATTCTTTGGTCGATATAGAGAGAGAAGAGGACGCGGAGAGCAGCCTCACCCGGGTCGTCAACTTTCTCGAAAGCTTTGATATATTCCTTAACAGCATCGGGGTTATTGGAGGTGGCTTTAATTCTTCCTTCAATTTGGCCCGCCTGCCCCGGTTCGAGTTGGAGCAATTCAACATATGCTTCTGCAGCTTTGTCGAACTGCATTACATACCCGTAGAGATAACCGAGGTCGAGGAGGAAGTAAATTGGTTTGCCCGACACTTCCTTCCCTTTTTCGAGGAGGGAGATCGCTGTTTCGAAGCCCTTCACTTCAATGGCGGAGTAGGCGAGTATTTTGGTGTAATTTATATCGTAACCGGCATTTTTGAGGAATCCATGCCACAGGTCAAGAGCATCTTTCTCTTTGCCGGAGAGGAAGAGGGTTTTCCCTGTGAGGTTCACACCGTTGATGTCACCAGGGGAGCGTTCGTTCCATTTGTTTAGCCAGGTGAGGGACTCGTCAAACTGCTTCAGACGGTTGCAGACTCTGACTACCGACTCGAGCAACATGTAATCACCGGGATTCACTTTATAGAGATCAAGATATATGGTTTTTGCTTTTTCGAACTGGTTCAACTGCTCAAACTGCTGGGCGAGCATAATTTTATTGCCAATATCACCCGGCTGGGCAAAAATCGTGATAGCAAAAAGGGTAAGAATGATCAGGAGACGCAAAAAATTCCCGTTAATTAATGGATTCTTTAAATATTAGACAACAAACAGAGCAAAATGGTTTCCTAATCGAGGAAATGGTGAAGCGCCTCTATTAGTTTGTCAAGGTCGCCGAGTGTGTTATAGCCGTTGATCGAAACCCTGATGAATCTTTCACCATTATGGCTGAATACAGGAATCTCGATATTGAACTCATCGTAAAGCTTTTGCTTCAGGTCTTCGGGGGCTGATTTCGGAAGTTTTACCGAAGCCATTTGTTTGATAAGTGAACTGTCTGAGGGATAAATGCTCTCCATCCCTTTAATCTGCTCCATTCTTTCCTTCGTTTCGAGGACGAGTTTGTGGCATTTAAGAGAGATTTGTTCCCAGTCGTGAAACTTCATAAATTTGATTGCGGCAGGAACTGCGAGGAACCCGGAGATGTCGCGGGTGCCCTGATATTCGAACTCGTCGATGAACCGGGAAGAAGTCGGTTCTTTGTGAGTCATTCCCCAGCTTATTACCGATGGAACGAGAAGGTGTTGCATATCCTTTCTCGCATAGAGGAAAGCGGTTCCCTTGGGAGCCATCATCCATTTGTGGCAGTTGCCGGTGTAAAAATCAGGATCAATTTCGCTTATATTCACAGGTATTTGTCCGGGAGCATGCGCGGCATCTATAACCGTATAAATATTTTTCCCGCGGAGTGCATCCACAATCTCTTTTACGGGAAAAATAAGAGCGGTCGCCGAGGTAATGTGGCTGATGAATACAACTTTTGTTGCGGGTGTAACAGCCGAAAGCATTGCGTCACGAATTTCTGAACTTTTTGTTACAGGAAGAGGGATTGTGGCTTTCACGAGTTTTGAACCCGTTTCTTCACATCTGAATTTCCACATCTTTTCGAGGGCACCGTATTCCTGATCGCTGATCAACACTTCATCACCCGGTTTAAGGGGGAGCGACCTTGCGACCGAATTTACTCCGGTGGTCGCATTTGAAACATATACGATGTCATCTTTTTCACATCCCAGATAACCGGCGAGGCAGCCTCTGGCTGAGGAAAGAAGCTCGTCGTGCCTTCTGTCCATGAACTCGACGGGTTGTTGCTCGAGTTCTATTTGTCTCGTCTGGTATTCCTTCATAACGGGCATGGGACAAGCACCGAAGGAACCATGGTTGAGAAATATGACATTTTCGCGTAAAAAGAAGATGGACTTCATTATTTTTGTTGTTCCTGTATTATTATATTCTGATCCAAACAGCAAAGATACGAAATGGAGATGAAATGCCGGAGTTTTTAGACTTCAGTGTGGCTGACAAAAATCTTTTTTTATACATTGGCATACTGGCTGTCGCAATAATCGCATGGTCGATTCTGCAGGCAGTTGCAATTAAAGTGGTGAGCAAACTTGTCAGAAAGACAGCGACAAAGTTTGACGATGTTATACTGAACAAAAAATTTGTCCGCCGGGCAATCTTTATTCTTCCCACAATAGTGGCGAACAGGTTTGCCTACCTGCTTGGCGGAAATACAGCCGAAGTAAAAACTTTCCTCTATGTCTGGTATTCGATACTTGCCACACTGATCGTGTTTTCTGCGATTGATGCACTGATTGAAATTTACGAGAAAAATGAAAATCTGAACAGAAAACCAGTGAAGGGGTATCTCCAGATTATCAAGATAGTGATTGGATTTTGGGCATTGGTGGTGATTGCCGGTATTTTCACGGACCAGAGCCCCTGGTCGATTCTTACCGGACTGAGTGCTCTGACTGCCATCCTGATGCTGGTATTCAGGGATACAATTCTTTCATTTATTGTTAATATTCAGATAAACTCCTATGATCTGGTGGAAAAAGGGGACTGGATAGAGGTGCCGGCATTTGGTGCGGATGGCTCGGTAACCGACATTTCGCTCCATACAATAAAGGTTCAAAACGGCGACAACACCATCTCCATTATTCCGACCTACAAACTTATGGAAGTGGGATACAAAAACTGGAGACGGATACAGGAATTGAACGCCCGCCGGATCAAGAGATCTCTGATAATAGATGTCTCATCGGTGAGGGGTGTTGATACGGAAATACTCGCTTCACTCAACGAAAAAGAGGGAATTAAACCATTTCTCGACGAGTTTTTGATGAGTGACGCATATCTGGGCTCGAAGGAGATAGATGTTACCAATCTTATGCTGTTCAGAAACTACATCAGGTGGTTCCTGCTCCGTCAGGAAAAAATAAGGGGTGATCTGAATATCTCTGCCAGACTTCTTCAGCCCGTGGAATCGGGAATTCCTTTGGAGATATATGCATTCACATCAGAGACCACATTTCTGAAATACGAGGATTTTCAGGCACAGATTTTGGAACACATTATAGCTTCATCGCACTATTTTAAGATAGTTCTCTATCAGAGGCAATCTGGGAGCTTTTAAAGTAAAAAAAAATTCGTAAATTGTAACCTGTTGGAATCTCTTTTTCAGCAAGTGGATTAATCAGTCAATAATCGTTCAATAACAAAGATCGAATGCGTAAATCACTCTTTTTCCTTCTGCTTCTCACGGTTTTCTTCGCCGGGTGTGAGGAAGAGCCACCGGTGCTTCCGGGTTTGAAATTCAGCAGTCTTACTGTTGTTTCACAACCTCAGGGTGCTGTTGTCTTCTTCAACAACAAAAATACGGGGAAAACCACGCCAACTGTACTTGAAGGGCTCGAGCCGGGATTCTATAAAATTGATCTGAAGTTGAGCAAATATGTGGACACCACTTTCTATACGCTTGTTGCCCGTGACCAGCAGGATACAATGGCTTTGGAGATGAAAGAAAATCCCGCCGACTGGTGGCAAAACTGGAACTCTTCCAATTCACCACTGCCGATGAACACAATCAATAAAATTCTGATTGATTATCAGGACAACAAATGGCTCGCTACCAACGGGAAGGGACTTGTAAAGTATGACGGGCAGGCTTGGACCATCTTCGATCGCTCCAACTCCGGGATACCCGACAATTACATTCTAGATTTTGTGATCGAGAAGCAAAACAGAATCTGGGTAGCCACTACAGAGGGCTTCGGCAGATACGACAATGGTGTATGGACTGTTTTTAACAAAGCGAACAGCAACCTTCCTGATAACTACATCAACTCGGTAGATATTGATATCTACGGAAATGTCTGGCTCGGCACATATACTGCCGGTCTCGTGAAGTTTGACGGAGTATCATTCAAAGTTTATAATTCAGGCAACAGCGGACTGCCAACCAACAGGATTAATGCTGTTAAATCCGATGGTGTTGGAAATGTTTTCTGTGGTACCCACGGCGAGGGAATAGCCCTATTGTCGCAGGCGACTGGCAACTGGACAATTTACAACACAGTTACCTCGAACATTCCCGGTCAGTTCGTAAACAGAATAGTAATCGATCAGAAAGGTGACCTTTGGATCGGGTACATTGGAGCAGTCTCCCCGGTAGGTGTTTCATCATTCAACGGTAAGTATTTCACGAATTACACTCCCGGAAATTCGGGAATAACCGGTTCGATCGTCTCCGGTATAGCAGTTTCAAATCTCGGAAATGTATGGGTTTCAACAGCCGATGCAGGAGTTTTCTTCCTCACTCACGGTAAATTCAAACGATATACCACCGCAAACTCGGGGATAAAAGACAATTCTGCCCTCTCCATCGCAATCGACAGAAATGAAAACAAGTGGATCGGCGCAGGTGGACTTAACTTTTATGTTGGAGGGAAGGAATAGTAGTTATTAGTTTTGAATTATGAGTTATTAATTAAAAAGCCCCGGCATTTCTGACGGGGCTTAATTATTTCAGCAGTTACTGATGACTTTAATCAAAAACTCATAACTAATAAGTCATAAGTCATAACTAATTATCAGTTTTGTTCTTTCACAACAAAGACTTTGATCTTTGCGGTTACGGATGAGTGAAGTTTCACGGGTACATCGTAGATGCCGAGAGCTTTGATAGGTTCGTGGAGTTCGATTGATCTTTTGTCGAGGTCGAATCCTTTTTCTTTCAAACCGTCAGCAATCATCTGTGAAGTAACGGATCCGAAGAGTTTGTCTTCTTCGCCGGCTTGAACGGTGAGTTCAATTTTCACATTTTCGATGGCAGTAGCGAGCTGTGTAGCAGCGGCAACTTCTTTTTCTCTTCTCTTAACAATAAGTTTTTTCTCATCTTCAATTGCTCTAAGGTTGCCTTTGAGGGCAGCGTAGGCATATTTTTTTGGGATGAGGTAGTTGAGAGCGTAGCCTTCGTTTACATCGATGGTATCGCCAACCTTTCCAAGAGAATCGATATTTTGTCTTAATATTACTTTCATGATCACTTCTCCTGTTGGTTATTTCAAAGAATCAGCGACATAAGGCAGAATTGCCATGTGTCTTGCTCTTTTGATAGCAGTTGTTAATTGGCGGTGATATTTAGCGCATGTACCGGTGATTCGTTTAGGGATAATTTTTCCCTGTTCGGTAACGAATTTCTGGAGGAGTTTTACATCTTTGTAATCGATGTATTTGATGCCCATCTGAGTAAATCTGCAGACTTTGTTGGGCTTCAACATACGCATTTTGTTTCTGTTGTTGCTAAAGTTATTGTTGTTGTTATGTATCATAATTACTCTTTAATAAGTTTAGATTCTTCTTGAGTAAGGAACTTGTCGAAAGAATCGGATGTGTAACCGGCAGAGTCGTCGTCATAATCAGAAATGGCTTCTTCATAGACCTCTTCACCGGTCGGTTTAAATCGTTTATTAAGGAATTGAATCCGTCTTGCTTTGATTTCAACGATACTGCGGCTGCTGCCATCTTCACCTCTCCAGGTTCTGGATTGCAGTTCACCATCGACGAGTACGGCTGATCCCTTTCTTACACGCTCACGGCAACTTTCAGCCAGTTTGTTCCAAGCGACAATTCCAACGAAACAGACATCTTCCTGCCACTGGCTTCCGGAATCCTTAAATTTTCTGTTGGATGCGATGGTAAAATTGACTACAGGTGTACCATTGGTAGTGTGCCTGTAAACAGGGTCTTTTGTTAAATTACCGGCAATAACCACATAGTTAATTTCCGGCATCTTCAACTCAGCCATAATTAATCTCCTCTGTTCATATCTACTTCGACTGTTCGCCGGTATCGTCTGTCTTCTCTGCTACAACTTCTTCTGCTGCTTCAATAACGGGAGTTTCGACGACTGGTTCAGCCACCGGCTCCTCTACAACCGCAACGGGTTCAGCTTCAACTTCGACCTCTGCTTCATCAGCTTCGGTTTCAATTACATCTGCTTCATCATCAGCCACCACTTCAAATTCGACTGCTTCAAGTTCAGCAGCTTCAGCTTCGGTTTTTCTGTTTGCAAAATATTCGAGAGCCTCTTTTTCGAGTCTGATGGTAAGGAACCTTACAACAGCCTCATCAATTTTAAGAAGTCTTTCGAATTCTGCGATGAGATCCACGGGTGCTTCGAACCTGTAGATAACATAGTAGCCAATTCTGTTTTTGTTGATAGTGTAAGCAAGTCTTTTCCTGCCCCACTTTTCAGTTTCCGATATAACGCCACCACCATCGGTGATTATACCGCTGATCTTCACCAATTCGGCTTCGATCTGTTCGTCATCCAAAGCCGCATTAATAATTACGGCTGTTTCATAGTGATTTCTTCTCAAGAATCCTCCCTATGGGCAATGACCCGGTTTTGGGAAACCGGGTAGGGTTAATAAATAAATGAACAATAAAAAAATTATTTGATTACCTTAATCAATGGTGCGATAACCAAAGCCACAACCGACATCAATTTGATGAGGATGTTGAGTGACGGACCGGAGGTATCCTTGAACGGATCGCCAACAGTGTCGCCAACAACAGCGGCTTTATGCGGATCAGAACCTTTGTAATACATTTGACCGTTGTATTCAACGCCTTCTTCAAACATTTTCTTTGCGTTATCCCATGCTCCACCTGCGTTCGACTGGAAAATTGCCATCAGAACGCCTGTTACCGTTACACCTGCAAGCAAGCCACCGAGCATTTCGGGACCGCCAAGGAAGCCGGTAAGCACCGGAACAATAACTGCGAGCAGGCTTGGTAGTACCATCTGTTTGATGGCGGAAGCTGTTGAAATCTCAACGCATTTTCCGTACTCTGCCTTCCCCTCTGCCGAGTCAAAAGTATCCTGGTCAGCCTTCGACCATGTGTCTCTTTCTTTTCCGTCGTTTTTACGCATCACATTAAGTGCGGCTTTCAACTCGGGAATCGAAGCAAACTGTCTTCTTACCTCTTCGATCATCGACATGGCAGCCTTACCAACCGCCATCATAGCCATAGCCGAGAAGAGGAATGGAACAGCACCGCCGAGGAACAGGCCTGCGATAACCTTTGCCTTCGAAATATCAATTACCTTCAAATCTGCAGCGGTCATAAAAGCACCAAACAAAGCCAGAGCTGTAAGTGCTGCAGAACCGATTGCAAAACCTTTACCGATTGCTGCTGTGGTGTTACCTACAGCATCAAGTTTATCGGTTCTTTCTCTCACTTCCTTTGGCAGATCAGCCATTTGTGCGATACCGCCTGCGTTATCGGAAATCGGACCGTAAGCATCGACAGCGAGCTGGATTCCAAGATTGGAGAGCATACCCACAGCTGAAATTGCGATACCATAAAGGCCCGCGAGTTCGAAAGAAACCACAATAGCAAAAGCTATGATGATAATCGGGATTGCTGTTGACATCATACCGGTACTAAGTCCGGCTATAATGTTGGTTGCAGTTCCTGTCATCGACTGACGGACAATATTCATAACAGGACCTTTACCGGTACCTGTGTAATATTCGGTTACAAGTCCGATCAAAAGTCCGGAAACAAGACCGATAACAGTCGCAATGAATACTCCGTTGGAAGTGTATTCCCTTACCTGACCGTAGAGGGGGTCGTTATAAGACCATGAACCCGGCAGCATATACTGGATCAGGAACCAAAGACCGATTATTGTAAAGAACGAAGATAAAAATTCACCCGTGTTAAGAGCTTTTTGAGGGTTTCCGCCCTCTTTTACCTTAACAAAATAGGTACCAATGATTGACATCACAATTCCGAGGGCGGCAATTGCCAAAGGCAAAAGCACTGCACCAAGTCCCCCAAAATGTTCAGAAAAAGTCTGAACCGGGATAAAAGCGGCGCCGAGAACCATGGTTCCCACTATAGCACCGACATAACTTTCAAAAAGATCTGCACCCATACCGGCGACATCACCGACATTATCACCGACATTGTCAGCAATAGTAGCGGGGTTAAGCGGATGATCTTCAGGGATACCTGCTTCCACTTTCCCGACAAGGTCAGCGCCGACATCGGCTGCTTTAGTGTAGATTCCACCGCCGACTCTTGCGAAAAGGGCAATCGAAGAGGCGCCGAACGAAAATCCCGTGATAACAGTAATTACTTTACTTACAGCGTTTGCGAGATTTGCCTTGTCAGCAAAAACATCCTGTGGCAGCCATAACTGCGAGTAGATGGCTAAAAGCAAACCAAGACCCAAAACGCCAAGACCCACAACACCCAGCCCCATGACAGAGCCTCCGGTGAAAGCGATGTTTAGTGCTGCACCGAGACTTTTCCGTGCTGCATTAGTTGTTCTTACATTTGCTTTTGTAGCGGCTCTCATGCCAATAAAGCCTGCAAGTGCCGAGCAAAAAGCTCCCAAAACGAAAGAAACAGCAACCAGCGGATGCGAGTCTTCTTTCATATTGGCGGTTACAGCCAGCAGGACAGCTACAATAGCAACAAAAATTGCCAGTACTCTGTACTCCGCCTTCAGGAAAGCCATCGCACCTTCTGCTATGTATCCTGAAATGCGGCTCATCTTTTCAGTGCCCACTTCCTGTTTGGATATCCAGTTTGCCTTCATATAAGTGAAGAGCAGACTTAAAATACCAAAGAGGGGCAAAATATAGATGATATATTTTTCCATTTAATCTCCCGGATTAATTATTCGCCGTTTGTTTTTTTATTTATCGTTTTACTGTTGGCATCGAGAAGCCCTTTTACTCCCGAAGCAACGAAACTGTTCATTAACACAAAACAACTTTCCATAATGCCTGACAGAAGTTCTTCCTCCTCTTTGGTAAAAGGTTCAAGAACGAAATCTGCCATTTCACCGGGGCGGAAGGAGTTACCAATACCGATCCGGATTCGCGGGAAGTTGTCGTTTTCGATGGCATAAATAATTGAGCTGATACCATTATGACCCCCATCGCCGCCATTTTTTTTGACTTTGAAGGTGCCGGGCATCAGATTGATCTCATCATGGACAACGAGCAGTTCCTCAGGAGAGGCGCCATACTCGTCGAGTACACTTTTAACGGCGTTACCGCTTAAATTTACATAAGTAACAGGCTTAACCAGCAGAAAGGGGTTCCCGTTAATGGAGCCCCGTGCCTGGTAATAATCATGTTTAGAGGGAGAAAACTTTAAAGAATGCAAAGTTGCGAACGAGTCAAGAAAGATAAAACCCGCGTTATGCCGGGTTTTCTCATATCTTTTGCCGGGATTCCCCAGCCCAACAATGATCTTCAAAGTTATTCGTCGTCTTTATCCTTGCCTCTCGAGATAACCTCGGGCTCTTTCATTTCTTCTTCAGTCTCTACAGGAATTTCAACACCGCGAGGAATGGTAATGGTGCAAAGCACTGTTTCAGCAGGGTGAAGAATTGTAATATTTTCCACATTCAATTTGCCGACATTAAAGCTGTGTCCGAGTTTCAATGGTGAAATGTCCACAATAAATGCGTTTGGCAGATCTTTTGGCAGGCACTGAATGGTAAGCTTGTGAAGATTGATCTGGAGCTGACCGCCCTGAATGACGCCGATGGAGTTTCCTTCATATTTAACAGGAACATCGATAGTAACTTTTTCACCTTTGGTGAGACCGTACATGTCGAAGTGGATGATTCTGTCGGTAACAGGGTCAACCTGCACATCTTTAAGCACGCACTGCTGAGTTTCCTTCCCTTCAATCTCGAGATTGATAAGGTAGCTTTTAGAAGTGAAGTAGATTTGTTTTATGGAATTTTCAAGTGCTTCTATTGCAACAGGCTCTGTCTTGTTAGCGTAGAAGATGCCCGGTACTTTAGCTTGGCTCTTTAATTGATTCCTTCCTGATTTTCCGAAAAGTGTCCTTACAGACGCGTTTACAACCTTTGTTTCCATTTGTTTCTCCGTTAAGGCAACTATCCCTTATCCTTGTCGAATAAAGAACTGATTGACTCGTGTTTGTTGATTCTTAATATAGCCTCACCAAAAATGGCTGAAGCGCTAAGTACCTGAATTTTGTTTCCTAATTTTTCGATTTTGTCCTCTCCGAGTGGGATAGTATCGAGGACAAATATTTTTTCAATATCTGATTCCAGAATTCTGTCGCACGCCGGACCCGAAAGCACGGGATGTGTAACAGAGGCATAAATTTTGTTTGCACCTCTTTTTTTGAGAGATTCAACGGTTCCCTTGAATGTTCCTGCGGTATCGATGAGATCATCTACGATGAGGACATCCTTACCTTCGACATCACCGATGATATGTGCAATCTCGGCGACATTCTGAGTGGGTCGGCGTTTATCGCTCACCACAAGGGATGCGTCAAGCTTGTTGGCATAGGCTCTTGCCATTTTTATACCACCAACATCTGGCGAAATTACGGCAAGATTACTGCTGAGATGCTTTAGCTCGTTATAAAATACAATTGAACCATAAAGGTGATCGAAGGGGATATCAAAGAATCCCTGGATCTGAGGGGTATGCAAATCCATTGTGATCACACGGTCGGCACCTGCAGAAGTAATCAGGTTTGCAACGAGTTTGGCAGTAATTGCCACTCTCGGCTGATCTTTTCTGTCTTGCCGGGCATATCCAAAATATGGAATTATAGCCGTGATCCGCTTAGCGGAAGCCCTTTTGGCTGCATCAAGCATTATGAGCAGCTCCATCAAATTTTCAGCAGGGGGGTTGGTTGACTGGACGAGGTAAACATCGCTTCCGCGAACATTTTCACCGTATTTCACCCAGATCTCGCCATCGCTGAACTTTTTGATCTCCAATGCCCCAAGCCGTTTATCGACATCCAAACGCCTGCCCATATAGTTTACAATTTTTTCGGCAAGCGGACGATTTGATCTTCCTGAGAAGACCTTAATTTCGGAATCCATGGTGTTCCAAAAATTTAAAGAAATATAGCTTACAAATATAGGGAATAGAGATCAGGAAATCAAGAAAATTATTTATGATTAAAGCCTATAGGAATAAATAGTGGCAAAGATGAAAAAGGTTTAGTTTTGGAATCGAAAAAAATAAAGTCCGGGAAGGAGCAGCGAATTTTTTGCCTGACTTGTGTCCCACTAATTTTTCAGGTGAACCGATTCATTAAAAAGACTGCCCCTTTCGTGACAGCCTCTTGAATTCAATCTTCAGATGTTCAAACATCAAACTTCTGACTTCAAACTTCAGTCCGCCGCGGCGGATCAGCCTTCTGCCCTCAGCCTTATTTCAACAGCAAAGCCTTCATCGTTTTGGAATATGTTGTTTTGCTCTCAAGCGATTGGGCTTGAAGCCTGAATATATAAACACCCGATGAGTGAGAGATCCCACTGAATTTCTTCTCATACAGACCCTTTTCCATCTCGCCCGTGGCAAGTTCTGCAACATTCTGGCCCGTGATGCTGTAAACTGTTAGCATTAAACTGCTCTTCTCCTTAAGTGAGAATTTAATAACCGTTTCAGGGTTAAATGGATTTGGGAAGTTGTTGTACAGGTTGTACTCGTAAACCACCGTTTCCGGCTTGTTCCCACCGGGGTGTTGTTTCACCATGGGTTTGTTTGTAAGGTTACCTTCCGGCAGTTCGCTGAACAACAGGTTTGCCATCTTCGTGTATTCCGATCCGGGATGGTTCCCGTTCAGGTATGCAAGCAGTGGTGCCACCTTGCCGGCTGTATCTATCACTCCGCCGGGGTTGTACTTCTCCTCAAGAAGATTGTTGTAGATCGTCATAACCAGTTCACTGTTATCCCCGGCTCCGTTCATCTTGTTGTTCCCAACATTCAGGATTTCCTGTTTGTATGTAGCCATGTTTTCCGTGTCAATGTTCATTAAGAGCATTGTGGTTGCTTTAAAGAGATTTCCGGTCTGCCTGATCCTTAAGAGACCGGTTATCAAATCCTGAAT
>Ga0209794_1000250_pt1 | contig 108267 bp, 100 predicted proteins | sample EBPBio232013_DNA_FD_185869 | JGI IMG/M metagenome (GOLD analysis project Ga0209794, IMG submission 185869) | Wastewater treatment Type I Accumulibacter community from EBPR Bioreactor in Madison, WI, USA - Reactor 1_5/23/2013_ DNA (SPAdes)... | ecosystem: Engineered > Bioreactor > EBPR >...
CACTGGTACAGTTCAAACCGAAATGGTGGTACAGTTTGGACCGAAATCACTGGTACAGTTCAAACCGAAATGGTGGTACAGTTTGGACCGAAATATTCAAAATACCTGAAAGAAGGGTTTCACGAAAACAACCTAAGTAAATCTACTCTGTTGTTGGCAACCGAACAATTGTGTGCAAACTATACTTCTTGCAACTACTTTCCATCCTATGAAATTGTATTGGATGAATTAAGGGATTATCGATTTTTTGAAACTGATTTTGCCCATCCAACCCAGCAAGCAATCAACTACGTTTTGCACAAATTCAGAGAGTCCTGGTTTGAACCTGAAACAAGGGAAATGATACAACAGCTTGAACAGCTTCAGAAAAGGGAAAGTCACCGCTTTTTGCATCCAGAGGCCCATTCAGCGGTGAAGTTTATTGAAGACACGCAGAAGATGAGAAGAGAATTGGAGTTAAAGTATCCTTTTCAGGATTGGACTTATTGAATGGTCTTTACCTTTTCAAGCAATTCAAACAATTCATTTTCAGGAACAAATCCATTAGAAACCAAATAGTATTTTCCTTGAATTACTGCCAATACAGCAGGGTATCCAGAAACGCCCAACTTTTTGGCTGATTCAAATACCTCAAAGGCCTTTTTCTTGAAATCTTCTGAAGCTAAACCGGCATAGAAAACGGATTCAGACAAATCCATTTTTTGCAAAAGCTCTTTGTACACAGTTGAATCAGAAAGGTTCTTCCCACCAATAAAATGCAATTTCTGCATTTCGGATGCAAAAGCAATAGCTTTTGAACTATCCATGCTCTTTACTACTTCAAGTGCAATGGAGGGCAATACCGATGAGGTATATAAGCTTTTATCTTTGAGTTGATCCAGATAGGGCTGTCCAAATTTCACACCCGAATAGCTTTCAACTCTGCCGTAAGCAGATAAAATATAGTCGGCAAAATCACCAATTGGTCCTTCCCGCTCACCTACTACCATGCCACCTGAGATGATTTCAAAATCAAGAGAATCTCCAAACTGCTGCTCAGCATTTCGGATTACACCACTAAACCCAAAGCACCAACCGCACATGGGATCAAACACATATATTATTTTTGGCTTCGACATAACTTGAAAAGTTGAAAGACTTATTACCAATAGAAACAAGAACCGGATTATTACGTTTTTCTTCATCTTACTTCCGCTATTCATGAATGGGGATTCAACCCCGTAAAAACCTTAAATTAAGACTTTTGAAAGGGATGCAACTTGGGCAAAAAATAAAGGGGCAATCCACCTGCAATTAAATGCATAGGAATAACTAGCCACCTAAAATTTGCTGGTGCAGGTGTTCCATCCGGTAATACCGATTCAAATGCTGGAAAATTTGAGAAAAACAAAAAGGCTATTCCTAAAATTAAAAACAACAAATAACCTCTGGAAAATCCTCTTACAAGGAGATAATAAACAAATCCTGAGAATAGAATTGGCAAAATACTTGAAAGCACAACAGCTACAGGAAAGTCCTTTGGCAAATGAGAAATTCTCAATAGATCTTTGCCTAAAAAAAGCCAGGCAATATTGAGCAAGGCTGCCCAAAAACCGAGTTTCAGTGCTGTGAATAACACTGAAAAAAGCTTCAACTCTTTTCCCATAATTGATTTCAACCCAGCCTATAGGCCCTTAAAGATTTCTTCTAATTTTTCACGATTCAAGGGTTTTGAAATAAACCCTTTTACCGAAGGATAGGATTTGGATTTAGCCAGATCAAAAGGATCAATGGAAGAGGTAAACATAAATACTTTAAATCCAAAACCTCTTTTTTCGTAGTCCTCCAAAAAATCCCATCCTGAATATTCGGGCATATTGATATCCAACAAAATAATCAATGAAAGTTCAGTTGACCTTATTCCCAGGTATTCAATGGCTTTTCTTCCATCCAAAAACGAATTTACCTGATAATCCGGATGACTTAGGGTAATCGTTTTTTTCGCTAGGAAAATGGTAATTGAATCATCGTCCACTACCAACACCTCAACAGGAGCTGAATTTAAGTTAGACAATGTTTCCGGGTTAGACATCTAGACAAATATGAGAAAAAATACCTTAATTTTTTATGATTAAATATGTCTTTCTGCATGGTAAGAACTTCTTACTAAGGCACCGGATTCTACGTACTTAAATCCTTTTTCAAGTCCGGCAACCTTGTAATAGTCAAACTGTTCAGGTGTAATAAACTCTTCTACATTCAGGTGCATTTTGGTGGGTTGAAGGTATTGACCTAATGTTAACACATCGCAACCATGGGCCACCAAATCATCCATTATTTCTAAAACCTCGGCTTCCGTTTCACCCAAACCAAGCATGATTCCACTTTTTGTTCTGCGCCCTCTCTCCTTGGTAAGTTTAATTTGTTCGAGACTTCTTTCATATTTGGCTTGAGGCCTAACGCGTCTGTAAAGACGTTTAACCGTCTCCATGTTATGAGAAACCACCTCAGGTTTTTCATCAATTACTTGGTAAAGCAAATCCCAACGACTTTGAAAATCGGGAATTAAAGTTTCCATAGTTGTACCCGGACTTTCTTGCTTAATCAAACGAATGGTATCAGCCCAAACTTTTGCACCTTTATCCGGAAGTTCATCTCGATTTACTGAAGTTATTACAGCATGTTTAACATTCATGAGTTTCACCGCCTGCGCAACACGTTCTGGCTCCTCCAAATCGTAATTGTGCGCTCTTCCTGTAGCAACCGCACAAAAGGAGCAAGACCGGGTGCAGGTATTACCCAATATCATAAAAGTTGCGGTTCCTTCTCCCCAACATTCGCCCATGTTTGGACAATTGCCACTTTCACAAATGGTATGAAGTTTATAATGATCTACCAGTTGCCTTACGCGACGGTAATTTTCACCGGTTGGTAATTTTACTTTAAGCCAAGATGGCTTTTTAACTTTTTCTTCTCCAAGAACAGGTAATTCAATCATGATTAATTCTTATATCCCCAATTAAATGCCAGATAAAGACCAAAGTATCGCTTTTCAGCAGGTTGGTTAGCCATTAATGGAAGTCCATCTAAAAAACTATCAACTGTAACACCGGCTTCTAAACTTTTGGTTTCGTCGGGATATTGCCCCCACTCTACCTGAAGCCCCGCTCTGCCATAGGCCCCCAATTTTACTTTGGTTTCACCAACGCCTGCAAATATGGATGAATTCCCGTAAATCCTGAATATATCGGTATGCTTTACCGGATCATATTTTTCAGAAACTAAATAGCCATTTGGGGTTCCATCAGCATATGGGTAAAACACATCCAAATAAACCGGCTTTAAAAAAGCAGTACTTAAGCCAACCGTGTAAACAAAATTCAAACCGATTGCATTCTTATAAGGTCTCTCGGTGATGGTGATTGTTTGGCCAATTCCATTCCTAGAAAAAACGGCCATATTCAACCGACCAAAAGAATATTGACTAGGTTGTTCCGTAAATCCACTTCGTTTCACTTCTTTGGGATGCTTCAAACGCAATAATTCAGATTCAAAGTGATTGAATACGCGCGCCGTCTTGTGCCAACCGTACCTAAACTGTGCTCCACCCATGCGAAAGGAGTTGAGATTCACCCCAAACTGATAGTGTTGCAGGTACATCAACTGAGGCTCAGTAATGGGTGCATTTTGAGCCCAAGCTGATGGAAGTGTAAAAACACCAAGGAGAATATGGAGTAGAATGCGTCTCAATGCTTATTTTCGCTTAAATACCTAACGAATGTACACAACAGAATTAATATATCAAGGCGCTTTGCGCTGCAATGCTACCCATATCAGATCGGGAATTCAAATTGAAACCGATGCACCCATTGACAACAATGGCAAAGGCGAAAGGTTTTCACCTACAGACTTGGTTGCTGCGGCTTTGGGTTCCTGCATGCTTACTGTTATGGGAATTGAAGCCGAAAAACATCAAATCGACCTAAGCGGCAGCCGTATTAAATTAATCAAAGTAATGGGAATTGGACCACGCAGAATTGTGGCCTTGAAAGGTGAATTACAGGTTTATCATAGCGCTTGTTCGCCGGAGCAAATTGAACTACTGAAGCAAACTGCCCTGAATTGTCCTGTTGCAAAGAGCATTCATCCGGATATCCGCCAGGAAATCGAGCTGAATTTTATTTTAAAAGGCTAGTCAGACTCCCCAAATTCAACTGAAATTTAGGGCAGCTTCCTTTGCAGGAACTCAAACTGAACATAGCGATTACTGCGGCACCAACTAATATCTTTTTCATGAATCTTAAATTTATTACTTCTGAAACGATGGAAGTGTTTTTAAGTACATTCGACCTGGAGGGCTTTTTGTCTAAAAACGGCCATCTTTCTCCTCAAACCTTCCTACTCAGCCACAAAGGTAATGAAAATTCATTTGCTAACCTCCTAGCCGACCAGTTAAAAGTTTATAAGAAAGCGATTTACAAATTACCAGTCCACTGTCAACATTTCTGTTGGTTTAGCTCAAAAAGTTATGAACAAGCCAGTAGTGAAGCGTCTGCTCTTTTAAAATCCAGGTTATTTCCAGCCAAAACTGTTCTCGATTTAAGCGGTGGATTAGGCATAGATGATTGGGCTTTTGCTAAGGCAGGAGCGGAAGTTACCTCAGTTGACCCGGATGAAATGCTGAATAAATTGGTGATAGCAAACAACAAAAAAACGGGCTACACCTCCATTTTAAGAATTACCCAAACAGCTGAAGCTTTTCTGGAAAATTTTTCAGCGAAAATTGACTTGGTTTATCTTGATGCGGACAGAAGAGAGGCTGAAAAAAGAGTAAGTCTGAAGTCGAATGGCAAGCCCGACTACTTTGAATTGGAGAAAAAATTACATGAAATAGCTGATAAAATTGTCTTGAAGCTTTCACCTTTGGTTGATTTAACTGCGTGTGAACGCGAACTCAGCTATTTAAGTAAAATCACTGTAGTATCTTTAAATTATGAAGTAAAAGAAATCCTCTGCTGCATTGAACCGAAATTTTCAGGCAAACCTTGTGTTGAAATTTTTGAATTGAATGAACAAGGTGGAGTCTTGTTTTCCATTTCCTCTGAAACCCTTAAAGACATTCAATTTTTTGAAGAGTTGGGTTCAATTGAAACTTGTTTTTTTGAGGCCAGACCTGCACTAATTAAGTCGGGATTTGCCATGCAATTCGCCAAGCAACTGGGCTTTGAGTCCCAAAATCAAAATGGGACTTGGTTTACCGGTTCAAATTTACAAAGCTCAAATGAACACATTTTTAGGGTATTTCACCTTGTAAACCGGGGCATCTTTAAGAAAAATGAGTTCATTCTGTATTTGAAATCCAATCAAATCAGAAAGGCGCATGTAAAATGCCGTGAAATTGGAATCAGTGTTGATGAGTTTAGAAAACAATACAAAATTGCAGATGGAGGGGAAGATTACTTTTTCGTTGGAAAAAGCCTTTCAGGAGAAAAAACATGGTTCCATTGCCGGAAAATTAACCCCGGCTTGCAGGAATAGTTAAACGTGAACCTTTATTAACACGGTTTCCTTTTATCTTACCCTTATTTACTTTTTTCAACTCTGCCACTGTAACCTGATGTTTACGGGCAATGCTGCTTAAATTATCCCCTTTTCGAACCACATAGGTAGTAGCTCTTGCGGAAGATACTTTCTCGGGGGTGTTCGACTGATTTATGGCCATCAGAGCTTGAGTGCTGCGGTTTCTAAATTCAGAATCTGAATTGAGTTCTGCTGCTTTCAATGCTAAATGGTAAGGCAGATTCAAAACCACTTTGTTGGTTGAAAATGGAATATAACCTTTTTTCAAAGCCGGATTCCACTGTCTAATTTCAGCCGGACTAACCTGAAGGGATACCGCCAATTGTTCTATCGACATTTGGTTATCAACCAAAACTGTGTCCATTAGCTGAGGAATGTCTTGCTGCTCGGGGTAGATATTGTGCTCCGCTGCATAGTTCATCACATACGCAGCGGCAATAAATGCCGGAACATAGCCTCTGGTTTCTCTAGGTAAGTAAGGCATAATTTCCCAGAATGTGCGCTTTCCGCCAGAACGTCGAATTGCTTTGTTTACATTGCCTGGACCACAATTGTAGGATGCAATAACCAATAACCAATCTTTGTAAATGCGGTATGAGTTCTTGAAGTACCTTACAGCGGCTTCAGTTGAACGAATGATATCGCGACGTTCATCAATTGAATGATCCGTTCTTAACCCGTAAATACGTCCTGTTGGAGCCATGAATTGCCACATACCTGTTGCGCCAACATGGGAAACTGCATTTTGGTTCAAGGCAGATTCAATCACTGCCAGGTATTTCATTTCCATAGGAATACCCTCGCGATCAAAAACCTCTTCAAAAATAGGAAAGTAATACCTTGAGGTAGTTAGTACACGACTCACCAATTTACGCCTTCTGTTGGCATAAAAGTCGATAAAGGTTCTTACATGCTGGTTGTACTGAAGCGGTATTTCTGTCTCCAACAAACTTAACCTGTATGCGTATGCGCTATCACTAAAAACAGGAATATCCTGTTCATTGTAACCGTAAATATTTAAATCACCTGGTTCTGCAATGGGTGGATACAGCTTGTTCTTCAATTTGAAGATGCTGGAATCCATCTGGGCAATTTTTACCATCGTTTCAGGGTCTGTTCCGTCTTGCAAAACTTGTGCAAACGCCGCGCCCATAGGTAAAAAAGCCAACAGAAAAGCAATCCTTTTTATCAATACCATCAGTGTTTTTTTAGGTTTGTATTTAAGGGGTAATCTACAAATGTAACAAATTCAGCTCAAGTCCGCAAGTGCCAAATTACGAGCCGCTTAATAATTCATAAGCTTCCATTGAAAAATACTACTGACAGGAATCAGGAAACCTATTGGGGAGTTATTGTTAATATTGCTAAAAATAAAACCCATTGAAGCTGGCCAAAATTCTCTTAAGTCCTTTTGCTCTTTTGTTTTTTCTCATACTTAAAACAAGGAACTTCCTTTACGACAAGGCTTTCTTTGGGGTTACTCGGTTTGATATTCCGGTAATTTCGGTTGGCAATCTTTCTTTTGGAGGCACAGGAAAAACACCTCATATTGAGTACCTGGTAAAATTACTTTGGGACCAAAATCCTGCAGTATTAAGCAGAGGATATAGACGGAAAACTAGTGGTTATTTATTTGCCAACCCCGACACCCCGGCAACCCAAATTGGCGACGAACCCCGTCAGATAAAATCACGTTTTCCAAACCTGCCTCTTGCTGTTTCTGAAAATCGGGTTTTGGGCATTCCAAATCTATTGTTTGATGCTCCCGAAACTGGAGTAGTTCTTTTGGATGATGGCTTTCAACACCGTCCGGTAAAGCCTGGCTTAAATATTTTACTCACCGAATATCGCTTGCTTTTTACACGAGATTTTCTGGCACCAATGGGGACCTTGCGCGAGTACAAATCAGCCTACAAACGCGCAGACCTGATTGTGGTAAGTAAATGTCCGGAAAATTTATCCTTAGATGAGCGTAAAACCATCATTCGTGAAATTAATCCACTACCCCATCAAAAAGTTTTTTTCAGCCACCTGAGGTATGGACAAATCTACCATTGGCTTGATCTTTCTCCATTAAAGAAATCAACCCCTGTTTTCTTTGCCGGAATTGCGAATACAAGCAGCATCGAAAATTATTTGAGTAATCACTTCAAATCGTATAAAATTAGAAAATTTAAAGACCATCATCTCTTTAGCTTTGACGAATTACGAATTCTCCAAGACGAGATAAAATCTTTGGGGGATGATGCCTTTTTGCTTACCACCGAAAAAGATTTAAGCAAATTGCTTTTACCTGAATACAGGGATTTGCTAATAAATACCCCTTTGTATGTCCTTCCTGTTGAAGTTGAATTCAATCCAGAGGATGCAATACTTTTCAATCAAACTGTAAAAACCTATGTTGACCAAACTAAACCAAGCTACAGAATTCCTTAAAGCATTCTGTACAACTCCGCCTCAAACCGGTATAATTCTAGGAACGGGTTTGGGTGCACTTGTAAACGAAATTGAAATCCGACATAGCATTGATTATCCCGAGATTCCGAATTTCCCGGTTAGCACGGTAGAAAGTCATAAAGGAAGATTAATTCTGGGAACCCTTGCCGGCAAAGAAGTTATTGTGATGCAAGGTCGCTTTCACTACTATGAAGGCTATTCCTTGCAGGAAGTAACTTTTCCGGTAAGAGTTATGATTCAACTCGGCATCAAACAACTATTCATCAGCAATGCTTCAGGTGGATTAAACCCTAGCTATGAAATTAGCGACTTGATGGTATTGGATGATCATATCAACCTTTTACCGGACCATCCGCTTCGTGGAAAAAACGAACCCACTTTAGGACCACGCTTTCCAGACATGAGTGATGCCTATGACGAATCACTTATTAAATTGGCATTTGAGGTAGCCAAGGAACAACAACTAAAACTTCAGAAAGGTGTATATGCGGCAGTTCAGGGTCCAACCTTGGAAACCAAAGCCGAGTACAAATACCTCCGGGTAATTGGGGCAGATGCAGTTGGCATGAGCACAGTTCCCGAAAATATAGTGGCACGCCACATGGGAGTTCCTGTTTTTGCTATTTCAGTTATTACAGACTTAGGGGTTCCAAATCGCATTCAAGAAACAAGTCTTCAAGACGTAATTAACGCAGCAGGAATTGCAGAGCCGCGCATGACGGCTTTGATAAAAGGTATGATTAGTAAATTGTAACTTGAGGCTAGGAAAAACCAAAGTTCTACTCAAACCTCAAGTGTTTAACAGACTCGCCTGAATCGCGCAATTCAATAAGGGCATCAATGCCAATTTCCAAGTGTTTGGTTACAAATTTCTCAGTAACCTTCTTATCACTTTTTGAAGTTTTAACACCTTCCGGCGTCATTGGATTATCGCTCACCAACAAGAGCGCACCTTTTGGAATTTGGTTTACAAAGCCAACAATAAAAATGGTTGCGGTTTCCATATCAATCCCCATTGCTCTGGTTTTGCGCAAGTACTCTTTAAACTGTTCATCGTGCTCCCAAACACGACGATTGGTGGTATAAACTGTGCCTGTCCAATAGTCCATTTCATGCGACACAATGGCAGCAGAAACAGCTTTTTGAAGACGGAAGGATGGCAATGCAGGGATTTCTTCCATGATATAATCATTGCTGGTTCCTTCCCCTCGAATGGCCGCGATGGGCAAAATCAAATCACCCAGTTTGGTATTCTTTTTCAACCCGCCACATTTGCCCAAAAAAAGTGCTGCTTTGGGAGAAACTGCCGACAACAAATCCATGCAAGTTGCAGCCATGGCACTGCCCATACCAAAGTTAATGATCGTGATATTTTCGGCTGTGGCAGTTTGCATGGGCTTGTCTTTCCCCATGATTTCAACCCCAAACCGGCTGGCAAACATCTCTACATAATTGATGAAATTCGTCAATAAAATATACTCTCCAAATTCCTCCAAAGGCCTACCTGTGTATCTGGGTAGCCAATCTTCAACTATCTCTTTCTTTGTTTTCATAAGGTATCAAGATACACAACTATTTACTCTTCTCCTAACTTAAATCCTTCATCGTTATTCATTGAAAACATTCCACTCATTAAATCCTTGAATTCCATACCCGCCGCAATTGAATGCCTGCTCAATTGACTGAACTCCGACAAGCCATAAATCACCAATTCCATAAATACCAATTGCTTTTCCTTTCCTAATCCCGGAAAACGCTCTGCCACCAATTCTTTCAGGCCTTCTACTTTGAATAGAGCCTCTTCATAGTCCTGCAATTTGCTTTCAAAACCCAGTTTTAAATCCATTCCATCGTTGAACCAATTAAGAATTGCGGCATACGGGTTAGCCTTTTTTGATTTCTTGGCTTTTTCAGGATCGGGGAAATAAGCGGTGAATACTGTTCGTATGGCCTTTCCAATCAAACTTAGGGCAACATTCCCTGCACCTTCGAGTTCGCCTTCATACACCAATTCAACCTTCCCGGTAATGCTTGGAATAGCTCCAAACAAATCGGTTAATCGCGCTCTGGTTTTTGATTCTTCATTCAACAACAAACGGCGCTCGGCAAAGCTATACAGGTTTTCATAAGCGGATATGGTTAGTCGCGCACTCACCCCACTCTTTTGATCCACCAGCTCACTCTGCCTGGCTTCCATGGCAATTTGCTCGATGAGAACAGGAAGAATCTCCGGCATCTCAATGGATAGCTTTTGCTCTTCAGTTATTTTGGCTTCCTGACTGGTGATCTTCTGTGCAATTTCGATGGTCTTGGGATAATGCGTGATAATTTGGCTATCAATCCTATCTTTTAATGGTGTTACTATACTTCCCCGATTGGTATAATCTTCGGGATTTGCAGTAAAAATAAACTGAACATCCAGCGGCAATCTAAGTTTGAAGCCACGGATTTGCATGTCGCCTTCCTGAAGAATATTAAACAATGACACTTGGATTCGTGCTTGCAAATCGGGCAATTCATTAATCACAAAAATGCAGCGATGACTTCGAGGAATCAACCCAAAGTGAATAACCCTTTCGTCGTTGTAATGCAATTTCAAAGATGCCGCTTTGATTGGGTCTACATCTCCAACCAAATCCGAAATACTCACATCAGGAGTAGCCAATTTCTCGGTGTATCTATCGTTCCGATGAAGCCATTCGATGGGTGTTTTATCACCTTTCTCCTTAATCAAATCAAGTGCATAACGAGATATGGGTTGTAATGGGTCATCATTAATTTCAGAACCTTGAACCACAGGAATCCATTCATCCAACAGGTTGAGCATTAGGCGTGCTAATCTGGTTTTTGCCTGACCCCTCAAGCCCAATAATATGATGTTGTGACGCGATAATACTGCTGTTTGAAGTTGAGGTATTACTGTTGATTCATAGCCCTCTATACCTTGAAAAGGATTTTGTTTGTTTCGAATTGAATCAATCAAATTCTTTCTCATCTCCTCTTTTACCGAGAGCGGCTTGTAGCCCGATTTTTTTAATTGACCCAGTGTGCTAAGGGTTGGTTTTGTTGTCATTTTACGCGCTTCTTTCTGTTCTTTTCAAAATCTTCAAAAATATAATCGCCTAGTCCATTGAGATTGCTGTAGTAGGCTTTTCCTTGATTTACCTCGGTAAACTCTCTTACGAACTTTTGCAGGTAAGGGTCTGAGGCAATCATGAATGTAGTTATTGGAATACGGAGCCTGCGTGCCTGGGCTGCCATAGTAAGGGTTTTATTGATGATTTTTCGATCGAGCCCAAAACTGTTTTGATAATACCCATTCCCTTCTTTTAAACAAGTAGGCTTACCATCGGTAATCATAAAAATTTGCTTGTTGGCATTCTTTCTTTTACGCAAAATATCAAGTGCAAGCTCAAGTCCTGCATAGGTATTGGTATGGTAGGGACCAACTTGCAAGTAGGGCAAATCTTTGATTTCTATGGGCCAGGCATCGTTACCGAATACCAGAATATCGAGCGTATCTTTAGGGTACCGAACCTTTATCATTTCGGCGAGAGCCATGGCAACCTTTTTGGCAGGAGTAATCCGATCTTCACCATACAGAATCATGCTATGCGAAATATCAATCATTAACACCGTGCTGGTTTGAGCCTTGAAATCGCGTTCCCGAATTTCTAAATCATTCTCGGTTAAATTAAAATGTTCTGTTCCATGATTTACCTGGGCATTCCTCAAACTGGCTGTTAAATCAATTTGATCGGCCTGGTCACCAAAAACAAAAGCACGGGTATCGGAATTCATTTCATCACCAATACCGGTATGCCTTGTCTTGTGATTGCCAAGGGGACTTTTCTTCAGCTTTCCAAAAATCTCATCCAGACTCTTTTTCCGGATGGTTTGATTGGTTTTGGCAGAAGGACTAAATTCTCCGTTGATTGGATTTTCCTTGAGATAACCTTTGTCTTTCAAATCGCGGATAAAATCGCCCATGCCATAAGCATCATCTGTAAGTTTATGTTGCCTATCAAGTTGATTCATCCAATCCAACACCTCACCCACATCTCCATCAGTGTATTGCATCAATTGCAGGAACAAATTCAACAAACGTTGAAAGGGTTCCATTCCATTTTCTTGAGGGATATAGCGCGTAAAAAGATGGGAATTCATGATATCTGTAAATTCAAGTGATGGGGAATTTATGTAAGTTCGCCCCAATAACAACGTCAAAAACCTGCTTTACAATGATAAAACAAGGCTTGCTCTCTAAAATCCTGCTTGGCATTGGTTTGGCTTTACACAGCTTCAGTAATTTAAATGCCCAAACAGGTAAAAATGTTTTCATTTCATTTTACAACCAAGAAAATCTTTTTGATACACTTGATAATCCAAACAAAATGGATGAGGAATATTTACCGGATTCAAAACTAAAATGGAATTCCGAAAAATATTTCAACAAGCTCAACAACATGAGTTCGGTAATTTTAGACATGAATCAAGGTATGGGGCCAGATTTTTTAGGTGTATGTGAAGTAGAAACCGAAGTTGCCTTGGCCGATTTGGTTAAAACCTTAAATGCTAAAACCAAAGATGCATATGCTTATATTTTCTTTGAAGGTCCGGATGAACGTGGAATTGACAATGGATTAATTTACAGAAAATCAGCAGTAAAATCCATCAAGGGCAGAGCCTATGGCATTGATCCGGATTTAATTGGAGGAGATAAAACCCGAAATATCCTGCTTGCAGATGTTAAACTCTCAAACAATGCTCGTTTGGTTTTGGCAGTTAACCATTTTCCAAGCCGACGCGAAGGTCAGAAAGAATCTGAATTTAAGCGAGTTGCCGCTGCAAATCGGCTGAGAACCATTTGTGATAGCTTATTGAAATCGGACAAAAAAATTAACATTGTCCTAATGGGCGATTTCAACGACCATCCGGTTGACCGCAGTATGGCTGAGGTTTTGGAAGGAAAATCAACCATTGGCGAAGTTGATGAAAGGCAGTTTTATAATCCCATGTGGTTGTTTCATAGCCAAGGAGTTGGTAGTCACAAATACAAAAACGATTGGGGCATGCTCGACCAAATTCTTTTGAGCAAAAACCTATTGGATGGAAAATCCAAACTCAAGTACCTTAAAGGTTCTGCTGGCATACACAAAGCTGAATTTATGCTGGAAACCGAGGAAAAGTATAAAGGAAATCCGAAGCGTACTTTTGCAGGGAACAAATACCTGAATGGTTATTCGGACCACTTACCGGTTTATATTAAATTGGAACTTGTAAAATAAGCTGTGAATCCGGAATTGTATTTAACAGCCGATGGCTCTCATACCTTGTACATCAAGGAGCTGGACGAAACCTACCATTCTAGAAATGGAGCCATTGAAGAAAGTCGATATGTTTTTATTGATAAAGGTTTTAACCATTGGCGAAGTCTTTATCCGGAGAAAGAAAGCATCCATATTTTTGAAGTAGGTTTTGGAAGCGGACTAAATGCCTGGCTATTTTCTGAACTTGCCAAAAGCCTCTCCCTTTCAATTCACTTTTCTAGCATTGAAAAATTTCCCATTTCACCAGAAATCGCTGCCACATTAAACTACCCTGAACAATTAGGGTTTGATGAAACCGGTTTTCATGAATTGCATCAAGCACCTTGGAACCAAGCGGTCTCAATTCATTCTAGGTTTCAACTCAAAAAAATAAATGCCGATTTTTTGAGCTTTGATTGGAACTCAACTCCCACCATTGATTTGGTGTTGATGGATGCATTTGGACCTGATAAACAACCTGAAATGTGGGAGGCAAAACTTCTCGAAAACCTCTTTCAAGCCTTAAATCCGGGGGCCGTTTGGGTTACGTATTCAAGCAAAGGAGAAGTAAAACGAAGTCTTAGAAATGTTGGTTTTAATGTAGAGCGCTTGCAAGGACCACCTCGAAAAAAACACATGCTTAGAGCGAGTAAACCATGAAAGAATTTGATTTCCTGATTATCGGCCAGGGGATTGCCGGAACTGTAATGGCTTACCGCTTGATGAAGGCCGGAAAATCTGTACTTATTCTCGATGAAGCCGAACCTTATCAATCAAGTTCCGTAGCTGCCGGCATGTACAATGCCATTTCGGGTAAGCGCATGACCATTTCTTGGAAATGGGAAGAAACGTTTCTCGAAGCTAAAGCCTTGTACTCAGAAATTGGAGAACTTTTAGGCAAGAACTATTTGTTTGAAAAAGAGACTTTTCAAAGTTTTGGAAACATCAAGGAACAAAATGATTTCAGTTTAAAGGCTGAAGATGAGCTTTTTCAAAAACATATTCGTCCAACTGAACAAAAGTTTCCAGCTATACGAAATGAATTTGGCTCATTTATTATTAACTCAACAGGATGGCTGCAAACCAATGAATTCCTGAAAGACTTCAAGGAGTACGCCATTCAACAAGAACAGTTAAAAACAGAACGTATAGATTGGTCAAGTTTTCAGCATAGTGAAGAAGGGATTAAGTTAAATGGGTATTTTGCCAAACAGGTAATTAGCTGTGACGGTTGGAAATTAACGCAAAATCCACTGTTTAATTTTGTTCCTTTGATTCCAACAAAAGGCGATGTATTTCTGCTCAAATGCGATGAATTACCCGATACCTTTATTTGGAAAAAAGGAGTTTACTTGGTACCACTTGGTAATGGAGTTTTTAAAGCTGGCTCAACCTACCGTTGGAATGTGGAAGAGCTTGAACCTGACAAAGACGGCTACGAGGAATTGTACTCAAAAGTAGAAGCTCAGCTTCAGGTTCCATTTGAAGTACTTGAACATTTATCGGGATTCAGACCCGCATCAAAAAACCGATATCCCATAATTGGCGCACATCCTATTTTCAAAAACTTGTTTGCATTCAATGGCTTGGGCACACGAGGAATCATGCTTGCTCCTTATGTAAGCAAACAATTAGTTGAACACATTTTACTTGGAACTGGGATTGAACCCATGATTCAAATCAACAGATATTATCCAAAATCTTCTCAATAGATTTTTGTTTTCATTCCTTTCCATTAAATTGAAACCATGGATTGGATTTTGGAAACGTTACCACTTGAGTTAAAATACACCTGGAAAATTTCACGAAATTCCAGCGAGCTGAAGCATAATTTTTTGGTAAGATGCCGGATTGACAGCTTTGAAGGCTTGGGGGAGGTTGCACCAAATATTCGGTACCAAGAAACTACTGAACGGATTCAGGAAGGCTTCAAAAGTTTCTTGAATTACCCCAATAAACACCTGATAACATCCGATTTTCAACTGAATGAAATTTTATCGAGCCTGAATTTACCCAATGCCTTACGTTTTGGAATTAATTCAGCCTGGGTGCATTGTATGGCCTCGAAAAATAAGGTTTCAACGCCCACCTATTTAGGAATCCCGGAAAAAAAAGAAATAAGTTCTTGCTATACATTTCCAATTATGGAAGCCGATGAATTGGAAAACTTTTATCAGGAGTACAACCTTCAACGGTTCAATTACCTGAAAGTAAAGGTGAACGCTGAAGAACCTTTGGAGGCGATAAAACGAATTGCCGCTTTTAGCACGCAAAACCTAATTATCGACGGAAATGAAGCCTGGACGGACCCGCAACAAGTGCTTGAATTCACCCATTTATTGGATGGGATTCGGGTTGAATTTCTTGAACAACCCATGCCTGCGGCTGAACTAGAAGCTTACCAATGGCTCAAAAGGAAAAGTACGGTTCCACTAATGGCAGATGAAAGCCTACTCGACAATCCGGATTGGGAATTGCTTGAAAAAGGATTCCATGGAGTGAACATGAAATTGATGAAAGCAGGTTCTTACCAAAATGGAATTTCCATTTTACGGGAGGCCAAAGCGAGAGGTTTTATGACCATGACCGGTTGCATGATAGAAAGTACACTTGGTATTAGCTCTGCATTTTACGCGGCTGCCCTTAGTGATTACGCAGATTTGGATGGCTGCTTAATCGTTGCAAATGAACCTTTTGGATTGGTTGCAGAAAAAGGAGGGAAATTCTTTTTGAGTTAATTAATCCGCTTTATTCATATTCACGGAAGCCCACTTAAGCAACACATTTTTTCCTTTAGGAAGCTTCAACTTTTCACAGATACTACGCTTATGCGATTCCACAGTTTTCTCGGCAATGAAGAGAAATTCTGAAATTTCTTTGTTTGTTTTAAAAGCGGCAACAAGCTCCAAAACCTTTATTTCTGTTTGGGTTAACTGCTTCATCCATTCTTTATCCGGGATAGAATCATAAACCAAACTCCCTTCCAATTCAGGACTTAAGTATTTAGCACCCTGTAAAACTTTTTCAATGCAGGAAGGAAGCTCCAATTGAGCATTATCCTTTAATACATAACCATCGCATCCTTTTTCGCGAGCAGACAATACAACAGACAGCTCCCTGTGCATGGTGAGTAATATTACCCGGGTCCGCAAATGTTTAGATTTAATATTTTCAACAATTTCGAGACCACTTATTCCTGGCATACTTACATCCACAATGGCAAGATCCGGCTTAAGAGTAACTATACCATTCAAACAACTTACTCCATTGTGGTATGAACCAATAACTTTGAAATTTAAAGTTCTTAAAAAAGCCTCAGTTCCAAGTAAGGTAATGGGATGATCATCGGCTACAACTACGGTATTCATTTTCTTACTTTATTTTAAAGGAAAAACGGGTTTCCAAATCCTTTTCCTCCAATTCAAATTCAGCACCAATTTCATGCGCCATATTGCCAATCCACTCCATGAGGTCTGAATAATCTCGTTTGAATTGTCCTACTTTACTCGTTTCTTTCTTTTGGGCGAAAATACAAACATTTACCTTAGCCTCATTTTGCTCAAGAATTAAGTTCGCCTCTGAATAACCAGGAAGGGTCCCCAACTTTTTTACCAGTACCTCAATGATTTGGTAAACCCCTAAACTCGTTCTAAAATCAAGCGGACTTCCTGCTAAATTGAGTTGAGCGTAAACCGGAAAACTATTTTTCTCACGCAATTCATCAACCAATTCCTGAATGCAATTCTCAAGTCCTTTATCCAAAACAGATGTGGACAAAGCATATCCTCTCAACGAGGTTAATGAATGATTCAATTCCTTACACAGCAGATGATGAACTTGTTTTTTCCGATTAAACTCACCGGAAATCCATTCAATTTCAGTTTGAAGAAATTTCAAGTAATCGGTCAATCCGAGTTGGTTCATGTTTGATTTGCTCATGGTTAATGGAAATCAAACTTAATCTTAGTTTTTTACCGAGAGTATCAGGGTTAACCCTGATTCGGAATAGGGACCAAGATTTCAATTCGAGTTCCCTTTTCTCCGGATTCAATTTTCAACTGGGCACCCATGGCATTGCATCGCTGCTTCATACTCATCAAGCCAAAAGCTTTACCGGAAGACGTAACACTTTGTAAATTAAACCCTTTTCCATTGTCTTGAATCAAAAGTTTCACCTGATTTTCTGAATGAACCAAATCAATTTTAGCAGATTTTGCTTCGGCATATTTTAGGGTATTGCTCAACGACTCCTGTATAATTCTGTAAATATTCAATTCCCATTTAAGCGGCAATAGCCCTTTTGAATAATCCAATTCTGTTGAGATAAAAAAGTTTTCGGATTTCTGTATGGTATCGGTTAATTGAAGGATACTAAGGGTTAAGCCCACTTCTTCAAACATGGCCGGAAATAGGTTTCTACTAATTTCTCTAACCTCTTTCAAAATTGCTTCAACTTGCCCTAAACCTTTTTCAGAATTACTTGCGATAAGGCCTTTTAAATTTAGCAATTCATGGCCAACACTATCGTGCAAATCGCGTGCAATACGCATGCGCTCCTCTTCCGTATTTTCAAGTAACAACTGCGAATAACGCTCCTCATTGGCTTTCATTAAGCGGGTGCTACGTTCTTTTTGCCAGAAGAAATATACAACAAATAGGAGGATAAGAATAACCACTAAAGCAAATAGCAAAACCAAGGTTCTGTTTCTTGATAACAATTCCTGGTCTTTTAACAACAGTTCCTGCTCTTTTAATTTGGTTTTGTACTTTACATCCATCTCGTAAATTTTACCATCAAAATTCTGACGATAAAGGAGATTCTGTAAATCAAACAAGGTATCCTGATAGGCAAGTGCAAGTTTGTAGTCACCTGAATTTCTGGCAGAATTAAACAATACATTGTACGAAGAAATAGCCTGTGAGTATTCTTTTTCTTTTCTTGTTTTGAAGGCATTCTTTTTCAAAAAATCCGGATTCGACAAGGGCTTTTTTGTGTAATTTTCATATACACCGGCATAATTTAAGTACATGGTATAGGAAGACCCTTTTTGTATTTCACAAATCGTCTTAAACCGATTTAACCAAAGCCCCATAGAATCCAGCTGTTTCAAAATTCCATGGTATTGAATATTTGAAATCGCCTGAGAATATTCCATGTTTAAATTCTTTTTTGAATAATGGTCCATTAAGTAATTGAGCCGGTGGACATTTTCCGCTAAATCTCTTGGAGAGCCCTCATCCTCAGCATAAATCAAACCCATATTATGCCGCAACATGATTTCAGTAAATGTGTCTTTCTTGAGTTGTGCCAATCGTAATGCATCCCGAATATATTCAGATGCAAGGCCGTATGCGTGAATATACCTATAGTCACTTCCCAAATTGCTTGAGCTAACGCAAAAATTTGTTGTATCCTTCTTACTTGCGTAATACTCAATATTGGCCTGCTTCAGTGCAATTGAAGAATCCATTTGATTGAGATTGGAATAACAATTTGCCAGCATCGACCTGCATTTTACGCGAGTTCGGGGCAAGGTAGCAGGATGATTCAAGGTGAAGTACAACCAATAAAATGCGGAATCTGCATCTTCAATTGTAAAGTACATACTTCCAATATAATAGCCCAATTTCACCAACTCGCTCTGATTTTCACTTGTTCCTAAGCCTTTGGTTAAATGGTCTTTTGTCCAAAACAACACCAAACTATCGTATATGTAATTCTGGTCCAATACCTCATTGAATGCAATTAGGCAAAACAAAGCTGAATCGCGTTGTCCCTTGTTCAAATACTTGAAATAAAGGTCCCTGGCTTCTGCATAATAGGCAGAATCTCCTCCCCTTGAATTGTCGTATAAAGCCCTGATGTTGGGAGGCATTAAATCGCTGGTTATTCCTCGCTCACTGTCGCCAACCGGTTTTGGCTGTTTACATGAAACCAGAAAAAGGGCTATAAAAATGGTTCCAAGAAGAAAGCGGTAAAGAATTTTCATTAAAGTTGAAAGTACTTGTTTTGACAATTTTAAGGAATTAAATCTGTATGAGGATTACCTCGATTCCCAAAATCTATGCCAGTTTAGGTATTTCGTGGGTTTTCGCATGCACCTTCCTATTTTTGTTTGATGGCCTTCCTCAAAAAAACGATTAACTCTGCCTGGCTTCCCTGGCTATTGCTTTTTATTGCCTGTGGATTTTTTATTCTATTCAGTTGGCAGCGTTTGAGCTCACCCTTTTTTTGGGATGAAGCTTGGGTATATGCCCCTGCATTAAGAACAATGGCCGATTCCGGACCGGGGCTCCTACCCTCAAGCCTTGATCCTTCCTTATCGAGAGGACACCCGTTAATGTTCCACTTTCTTGGAAGTAGCTGGATTCTACTCTTTGGAAATTCAGTCCTGGCTATGCATTCCTTTGCACTGGCACTTTCAATTTGCAGCATTGTTTTGCTTTTTGCATTTCTCAATGCACAAGGTAATGCTTGGATAGCGCTGTTCACATCAGCCGGATACTTGCTTGCGCAGGAAGTTTTTCGTATCCAAGGAATCATGGTTCTACCTGAAATCATGTTGGGTATCTGGATTACCGGATTGCTGTGGGCCCTTAAAGCAGAAAAAAACTGGTGCATTTTTGTATTTCTAAGTCTTGGCCTTCTGAGCAAAGAATCTTTCATTCCCATAGCTCTGGCTCTTTTTTTTGTGCAAGTCATTGTTGTGATTCGAAACAATTCATCCAAAAACAGGAGTTTATTGCTTGCGTTCATAGGTGGATTTCTTTGTCTATTCGGTTTTTTTTTCATTCAAAAAATCCAACAAGGCTGGTGGCTTTACCCTTTGCATCAGGGTATGATTGAACTCGACACTTGGCAATTTGCCTATAAGTTGAAAGAGGCTTTGGGTTTTGTTTTATGGAAACAAAACAGGTGGATTATTACACTCCTCTTTTTTAGTCTTTCCATCGCTTACCTCATAAAACAAAAATCGAAACTAGGTTTTGGGCTATTCTTGATTTCACTTATTTTTCTTTACCGAAACCTCATTGAAGAAAGTGTACACACCGATTTTCTAAGTTACTTTTTATTGGCCTCAATTGCAGGATTAATGATTAGCTCATTAGTTAAATTGGCTGGAAAGGAAAACCATCAGAATGAATATTTTTCACTGAGCCTAATCCTAATCGCATCTGCTTACTTAATCTTTTCCTCAATTAATTTTTTCACGGAAAGGTACCTGATGGTGCTTTTCCCTATACTGGCAATTGGGCTATTTCAGCTTGCAAATTCAAGTGTATTCAGAGACAAAAATTACCCGATTATTTTAATCGGAATTGCTTTGCTTGGCAATGCCTTTATTCCTATTCCAAAAACAAAAATTGATGATGTTTCCAAGGGTGGACTTGATGCAATTTCAGCACAACAACAGGCCTTATTTTTTCTTTCAGAAATTGCAAAAACAAACGATGGAATCATGGGACCATTCCTAATCCAAACTGCCCTAAGAGACCCCGGACAGGGTTATTTACCCAATACCTGCAAAGAAGCATTCACCAATACACATGGCCTACCAATTGATTCAGAGGACAAATTTCTGGTACTAACAAATTGGGAAAAGTTCAACCTTGAAAATGACTCAATCCAATTCAAGCAATTTGAACCGGTATTTGAAGTAGAACAAGGTCTTGCCAAGGTTGAAATACTAAAACGCATTCATCCTAATCAAACCAAATAGGGAATTTCTTTTAATAAATCGCTAGCCACAAGACTTCGTTTTCCGGAATTAACAATTCTTTGGCCGGCTTCTGAATGAATCGCAACACCCATTTTACAAGCTGTTTCAATTTCAATTCCCTGGGCCAATAAACCGCCAACCAATCCGGCCAACACATCACCTGTTCCGGCACTTGATAGCAGTGAATTGGAACTCATTTCGAATACCACTTTCGCATCCGGCCTGATAATGCGGGTAAACGCTCCTTTTAAAACCACATAAACCTGGTGCTTTTCGGCAAAGCGCCGAGCTTCATCCAACTGCTGGTAGCTGTTCATTTTTACATTCCCCAAAAGACGCTGCATTTCACCAGGATGAGGAGTAAGCACAAAATGAGATGGCAAGCGTATTTCCGGGTTGATTTGAATAAGTCGAGACAATAACGTAATGGCATCAGCGTCAAACACTGCGGGTATGTTGAGCGAGCCTAGCAGTAACTGAATCTGGTTCATGGTTTGTTCATCCGTACCCAAGCCACAGCCTACAACCAGAGCAGAATAAACACTTAGCAAGGATTGTATATCTTCTTCATGCTCAAATTTGCTACCATTCATTAAAAGCTCTGGTTGCCAAGCATGAAACAAATTAAAATTTTCTGGTGCTGTATGCACGGTTACCAATCCCGAACCCGAATGCAATGCCGCAGAAGCTGCTAACATCGCCGCTCCCTGCATTCCTTTAGACCCTGCAAAAACACCTGTATGTCCAAAACTACGTTTGTGACTAAACACCGATTTAATCTGCCTTCGGCCAATGCCTGTTGAATAAGATTGGTAAGAAAAAGGACTGGATTCAATTTGCTCAAAATCTTTGCTTAAGCCAATGTTGAGTAGTTGAAAATGCCCAACAAACCTACCCCATTCTTCAAACAAAAAACTCAATTTAGGCACCTGAAATGTAAGTGTGATATCGGCCTGAACCACTGCATCGGGAGTTGGCAAAAAAAGTGTGGGCTCTGCCGGTAATCCCGATGGCAGATCTAGGCTTACCAACCTAGCCTGACAGGCATTCATAACTTGTATCCATTTCCAGGCTTCAGAGTCAGGTTGGATAGGTCTATTCAAACCTGTTCCAAATAGCGCATCAATAAGTAATACGTGTTGATTTTGGACAGAAAATTTATCAAAGGATTCAATTTCACAATTTTCAGCCCTCAGGGCCTCTGCATAAAAAAGAGCATCCTTACTCAATTCTCCTTCCGGTTTAAATACCCTAACCGGAATCCCCTTGGCTCTCAATAGGGATGCAATTACAAAACCATCCCCTCCATTGTTTCCGTTTCCACAAACCACGCATACCTGACTGTAAAACCCAAGCTCCCACTCTTTCAAAATTGCGGGGATTGCCGAGGATGCAGCTCTATACATCAAATCCTTGGAGGAAATGGGTTCATGGGCAATGGTATAGGTATCCCAAGCCCTTATTTGGTCTGATGTGAATAGTTTTTTATCGGTTGTCATTTTGATGGATGGGGAAATTAAACCAAAACGGCCCCGAAAACAATCGGAGCCGTTGTATGAATTAGCTTCTAAATCCTGTAAGTGGCTTCCATTTTTTGTAAGCCCAAAAACCAATTAAAAATAACACCAACAAACTCCACATCCGAACCAGTACAATTGCGAGTTTCTCAATCCATGTAAACCCATCCAGGAATGCTGCCTTCAGCTCATTTACCAGCGGCATTTTGGGCGATTCCCTAAATGCAATATTGGCAATCTTTACGTGTTCAATAAACTCAGGTTGAAGCACATCAATATGCAAATCGGCATACCTGATTTTATCTTGAATACGCAATTGCTCCAACCGATACCAATCTGCCAATCGGGTTCTTTCCATCAACACTTCTTGCGTCTGAATTGCATCTCCGGCTTTGGTCAGTTGTTTGGGTTGTACGGTCTTTATCAACTGGCCATTGTAAGATTCAAGTCGTTGCTGTTCTAATCTGGCTTCCAACAAATCAAGACTAACACTATTGGCCTCCAGAGAACGTTCCACAACCTTTAATTTTAAGGAATCCAAGCCATGCAAAAAAACAGCCAAGTGCTCAGAAGGGATTCTCAAATGCAAATTTGCCGATGATTGAATCGTTCTTACCCGGGTAGATGAATCAGAAGAAAAAGGAAATTCTTCTTCGCTTAGCACGTTGCTACGTTGGTTTGATTGCTTGATAAACCCACCCAAACTCATGGTTTTGTTTTCAAGTTCATCAACTGCCCTCGAAACATTGTCAACTTCAAGTTTCAGGTTAGCTTGTTTAACCAAATCCGTTCGTGAATCCTGGAAAGTGATTGGATTAGCTCCCAAGGCATCCAGTGAATCAGAAAGTGGGACCGGTGCCTCTGAATTTAAAAATTCAGCATTTGCAGTGTCCTTGTGGTTCGCCTCTCCACAAGAAAACAGAAACAGACTCAGTGAGCCTGCATAAATCATACGTTTCATTTTGTTTGCTTTATACAGCAGACAAAACGAATTCTAACAACCTTAAATTTTTCCTATTATCCATTGACCTATCCGTCAATCCATTTTCAGGTGAACCAATTTTTCACTTGAAGGTTCAAGCCTACCAACCGGCACTTTAAAGGCGCCTAAACCTTGCTCTTCCAAAAACAAAGAAAACGCGGGCGCAGCTTCTTCTCGAACCGCAATCAATAAACCTCCGGATGTTTGCGGATCATTCAACAATTGAAAGCTACGCATGTCCATCATGCCATCTACTTGTTGCTCTATGGCATTCCAATTGCGGTACGTATTATCGGGTACACAATTCTGGCTCAACAATTCATCAATTCCTTCTATGGCCTGAATCGCTTTCACCTCAATACTGGCACTAACTCCGCTAGATTCAGCCATTTCTATCAAATGACCCAAAAAGCCAAAGCCTGTTATATCGGTAATTGCTGTTACTTCCGGCATTGAAGCCAACTGCTCTCCTAAGCTATTCAATTTTACCATGCTTGAAATGGCTGCTTGAAGTAGTTGAGCCGAAGCCAGCTTTCTTTTCACACCAGTACTAATAATTCCGGTTCCTAAGGGTTTGGTTAAAAACAACACATTACCCGCTTCACCTGTATTGTTTCGTTTGATATGTTCGGTTAAGACCGAGCCCGTAACCGACAATCCAAAAAAGGGTTCTTTTGCATCAACACTATGCCCACCTGCAAGCGGAATTCCTGCCAACTCGCAAATGGTTCTCGCCCCATTAAGCACTTGTGCAGCAAGATTGGCTGGCAATTGCTCAACCGGCCAACCAAGAATAGCATTGGCAAAATGAGGCTTCCCTCCCATTGCATAAATATCACTTATGGCATTTGCAGCCGCTATTCTCCCAAAATCAAAGGCATCGTCAACAATGGGCATAAAAAAATCCACCGTATTAATCAGCGAAAGCCCATTTCCAATCTCCCAAACTGCTGCATCATCATTGGTGCTATTTCCAACCAATAAAGATGGAAAATCAAGCCCGGGTTCAATCTCTTTTAAAATCGACTTTAAAACAGCTGGAGCAATTTTACAACCACAGCCTGCGGCATGAGCGTATTCGGTTAAGTGAATCATGCCGCAAATAAAGGGCTTTTCAAGCGCTCTCTAAAATTGCCAGGAACTACTTACACGAAGTGTATTTTCATTGAAGCGTGAATCCGGTCGTGCTGAGCCATATAAGTAGTTATTGTTGGTCCAGCGCAACCCAATTCCAAATCCGGTTCTGCTTCGGTAATCTACACCCGCATTTAACACCCACTGTTGGTCTTCGGTTTGATTTGGATTAGCCAAATTAGCCATTCTGCCTACTGAAGCACTAAGCTGCAATCGTTTTTTGAAAAGACGAAGACTTGAATTCAGCGATAAACTTTGGTTGAAAAGGTTGGCAAAACCAGAGGTAAACTTAAATCGATTGTATGCCAATCCATAATTGATAATCCCACTCAAACTAGTTCTATTCCAGGAGGCAAGGTAAATTTCACTTTGATTGTTACCTACTTTTCCGCTCAACACATTCAAATCCGCAAAATCATCCCGATTGTAAGAAAACAACAAGGTATGCATTGCTTTTTTGCCTGTAAAGTTGAATAAGGGAGATACCTGAAAATTCTGAGCAACTTGTTCGATGCGGAAACTATCATTCAATATTCCGCTTCGCGTTCCAAAATTTCCATATCCTCCGCTAAATGAAAACCAATCGCAAAATCGAATGGAAACATTGGATTGAACAATAAGTTGCTCCATAGGTGCGGCTTTGGTACCGCTGAGGTTATTTACTCGCTGACCAAATGAACCCGAAACTTGCAAATCGCCACGTAGCAAATTCAACCTAGGACTTATGGTAAATTCCATTCGGTCTGATTGCAAAAATGGATAGCCAAGCGATTTATAACCTGCTCCAACATACAATGCTTTTGCTGCAAGCCTGAACCCTTTCAATTCAAATCCAATTGCTCCATTACCGGCCAAATCAGCCCTGCTGGAAGCACTTAATTTTAGTTCTTCTGGCAATGCCGGCAGGCCAATATCCGAAGCTTTAAATGGAATGCCTAAAGTATTATCTGTGTACAAACTGGCTGCAGCTTCACTTTCCCAAAAGAAATACCTCCCCAATTGAATTCTCCACTGAGCCGATAACGCTATTCCTTGCTCGGGCTTTACGGTTGAATCAGGGAGAAGTCCTTTAACAGGTGAATCATTTCCGACGAGTGCATTCAGTGCAAAAAAAGAAGCATCGGTTCTCCCAATTCCCAAACGGAATGAAAGCTGCTCTTTTCGATAGGCTCCTGACAGACCTTTAAGGGTATCTCGGGCAAAGCCGGCCTGACTAATCCCATAACCTACACTTGCAAACATTCGTTTGCCGTTATAATCAACACCTGCTCCAAAAACAGAAATACTTCCCTGAACCAATTCCGAAAAATAAGGCGTTGATGTTCCAAGTCTAAACCGAAATTTCCCAAGCACCGGAGTAAACCCAATTCGATTAACAGGGTTACTTACAAAGCGCAAAATATCATCAGCTGTTTTTAGTTGTGATAAACTGGAAAACTGGCTTGAATATCCGTCCAAGGAACTATTAACACGTGCACTTTGGGTATTGAAGCTAATTTCAAATGGCAAAGAAATTTTCCCTTTTGAAAATCGTGTGTATACTTGAAAACGGGTCACATGCTCAGGTCTTCTGTTCTTCAAATGGTCTATTCCATTTCCGGTTAAAGAATAATAATCGTGCGAAACGCCAATCGACCCATCTACCCGAAAGGGATTCTTTTTGGTTTGCGCAATTCCACAAACCGAAACCAACAAAGCACAACATAACAACCAAAAACGCATCACAAGGAAATGGATTAATTAAATACCAGGAAACTTTGTAAGCCCTTGCAGGCATCAACCAAACGCCTTACTCTATCGCGGCTTGTCGACTTACCTCCTTTAGCGCTTTTTGCAAAGGAGTCGCGCCAAATAAACATAGCTCCCGAGTTAAGCCCAATCCAATCTGAATTGGAAGCATTGTTCTTAAAACTTAAAACAGGACCATTGGCGTTAGCAACCAGAATCAAGTCGCCTTTGCCATTCAAAACAGGTTGCGCTTTGTCCGGATTTACCTGCGTAACCAAAGGCACGGCTTTTAGGTCAATATCAAACCTGTTTTTCTGATCACATTGATTAAACAATTCCTGAATAGCTTCCATGTTGTTGCTCGGTAAAATCAAGGTTTGAACCACCTGCGAACTCCCTTTGGGCTTTAGTTGCATTTGAACAAATGGCAACTCCGGAACCCGCGTTTGTTGATTCACTCCATTGGCAACCTGGGTTGAAGGAATAGAAAAAATTCTTGGCTCTGTGCTGGTTTCACCTGACCCAACCAAATTTCCTGCATTGTCAAATGCCCGTACAATCCAGACATATCGGCCTGGCTCACGGGGGACCTCAACCGGCCAATTAACCTGAGTTGAAGGCACACTGTTTTGCCACAAAGGTTGATTTACGCGCAGGGCTTGAATGGGCTCTTGTCCGGGTTGAATTTCAAACACACTCAATTCATAACGCAATGCCCCGGGGTAAACAGGAGTTACCGGACTCCAACGAAACATGCTTAAACCTGTAGCTGGTAATACTGCGCCATTATCCGGAAACAAAGCAACAGGGGCTTGATAGGTGGTAGTTCGCGCTCCTCTGCATTGTTCCTGGCAGAGAATAATAGATGGATTATCTGCTTGATGAAGTGTAAAGCACCAATTGAGATAACCTGCAGGCAAGTAACCCGAGCGAAGTATATTGATTACAACCGGACTTTGATAATCAATGCTGTTTTGAAAAACAGCAAGGTCGTTCAGATTGTAAGTCCTAACCTGGCCGGGACCAATTATTTCAACCGGACTTTGAGATGGAAGGATGGATGCAATAACAGCATCATCAATTCCAACCTTACCGCTTGCCCTAAAGCGCTGTTCACTAGAACTGGTATTGGTAACAATAAGTTGAATTCTATCGGATTGGTCAAACAATTCTGATACCCTGGAAGGCAATGGAGGTACCATTACCTGAACCGATAATTGGCCATACAAGGCTTGAATTCCTAGTGTAAGAAGTATACTTAAAATGAATCTTTTCATCACATTACTTTTTTAGCGTTAAACTTTGCTTGAATCCCTCAAGAACCAGCTGCTGCAGAGACTCTGCCATGGGAACCTCGGAAAAACTCAAAACAACTCCCGATTCGGTTGATACCATAAACAACCCAATATCTTCGGTGAGGTAGGGCATAATGAGTGAGTAGGGCTTGGGCCGCTCAGAGACAAAAAGTTTTGTTCCGATTTGCTGTCCTTTCAACTCATCGGAATTGAGTACTGCTTTTTGCACATCGAGTGCCAGACCTAAAACAGATGAAGTAGGCTGAAGTGCTGAGCTTGCAGGCAATTTAACAGGAATACAAACTTCATTTACGGGTAATCCGGAAGGAGCTAAAAATTGTACATGTACATAAATCAATCCAACTTGAACGAGTTCCTTCGCCGTAAATTTACTTGCCACAAAACAGGTATCATTCCCTTGCCTTATGCGCGACCAAAGGGCGGTAGTATAAAATAATGGATCATTTGGCTTTACCAGATAAGCAGGTACAATTGCTTTTCGCTTTGATGCTGAAATCAGGGCTTTAAACGACTCATCAAAATCAACCTGTCTTTGATTCGCCTGCATTTCCAAATAAGCCTCTACTGGTGTATTTGTTGAGGTTTTCAATGCCGCCAAGGCAGATATCTCTCCTAAAGTTGTTGTCTCTTGTTTAGGCTTGGAATTTCCGCCATTGCCTCCTTTTCCTCCACCTTTAGCGGAAACCTCAACTTGTGAGGTATCCTTGGCGGAACCCGTCTGTCCTGTTTTAAATGCCGCCAAGGCAGATATATCTCCTAAAGTTGTTGTCTCTTGTTTAGGCTTGGTATTTCCGCCACCGCTTCCTTTTCCTCCACCTTTAGCGGAGAACTCAATTTGTGATGTATCCTTGGCTGAACCGGATTGTCCTGTTTTCAATGCCGCCAAGGCAGATATCTCTCCCAGGGTGGTAGTTTCTTGTTTAGGCTTGGGATTTCCGCCATTGCCTCCTTTTCCTCCACCTTTAGCGGAAACCTCAACTTGTGAGGTATCCTTGGCGGAACCCGTCTGTCCGGTTTTCAATGCCGCCAAGGCAGATATCTCTCCTAAAGTTGTTGTCTCTTGTTTAGGCTTGGGATTTCCGCCACCGCTTCCTTTTCCGCCACCTTTAGCGGAAACCTCAACTTGTGAGGTATCCTTGGCGGAACCCGTCTGTCCTGTTTTCAATGCCGCCAAGGCAGATATCTCTCCCAATGTTGTAGTTTCCTGTTTCGGCTTGGGATTATTCTGCTTGCTATTGTAAGTACTTGTATGAATTCCTTCTTGCTCCAGACCAATTAAGGATGGTTTTGCTTGTATTGTATCTTGTGAAGAATCACCTCCTGTTCGGTAACTAACCAAATCTCCCAAAGTCTTTACTTCTGCTCTGGGTTTGTTTTGATTGGATTGATTGGAAGTCCCTTTTTCCTGTCCACTTGTTTGGCTTTGAGCAGATGTGCTTTGCTCTTTACCCGGGGTGGGAGGAGCATCACTTCTTAAGCCGGGTTTATTGCGGGTACTTGGGATGGCGCTGCGGTTACCCGCGCCGTTGCCTTCTTGGACCAGGGTATCAGTGAGGTCTTCTCCCAAGCCAGTAACTCCGCTTGCATTCCCAGGGCTTGAAACAGGCTGAACAAACCCCTTTTTATCTTTCCTGAATAATTTTTTATCTATCACCACTCCTCGAACAGATGGCGGAACTCTTAGTCCATTCACTGAATTGGTATCTGCACGTTCTGCTCCCGTTTGCTGTCCATTTCTTTCAGTAGTTTCATCCGGTTCAGGTTGCGGAACTCCGTCCCTGCGCAATCCCGGCTTATTCCGCGTGCTGGGAATAGCACTCCTTGTCCCGGCACCACCACCTTTTTGAATCACTGTATCTGAAGGTGAATCTCCTTCGGTTCGGTAACTAACCAAATCTCCCAAAGTCTTTACTTCTGCTCTGGGTTTGTTTTGATTGGATTGATTGGAAGTCCCTTTTTCCTGTCCACTTGTTTGGCTTTGAGCAGATGTGCTTTGCTCTTTACCCGGGGTGGGAGGAGCATCACTTCTTAAGCCGGGTTTATTGCGGGTACTTGGGATGGCGCTGCGGTTACCCGCGCCGTTGCCTTCTTGGACCAGGGTATCAGTGAGGTCTTCTCCCAAGCCAGTAACTCCGCTTGCATTCCCAGGGCTTGAAACAGGCTGAACAAACCCCTTTTTATCTTTCCTGAATAATTTTTTATCTATCACCACTCCTCGAACAGATGGCGGAACTCTTAGTCCATTCACTGAATTGGTATCTGCACGTTCTGCTCCCGTTTGCTGTCCATTTCTTTCAGTAGTTTCATCCGGTTCAGGTTGCGGAACTCCGTCCCTGCGCAATCCCGGCTTATTCCGCGTGCTGGGAATGGCGCTCCTTGTGCCGGCACCATTTGCAGCTTGAATGGAAGTATCCTGGTTTAATGCCTTACATCCACTTACACAATCAAGCCCCTGGATGCTGTAAAGAACCTGATTCTGACAAGAGCATTTAACAAGTGAACTCGCTAATTCAGCAGGAATTAAAAACATCCCTGATTCAAATTTGACATCTAAAGGTAACTTCCCTACCAACAACTTTCGCCCTTGCACTTGCATGATCCACCTTTCAGGTAATGAAAATGCGGCCAGAATTTCTTTGCAATTCCTAAAGCCAAAACCTTTCAATCCGCCTTCACAATCAAGTACCCCTGCTGTAGATGATTGAACCTGAATAGAAACAGGCTCGGCTTCTGTCCCAAGGTTAATTAATTTCCCCTGCCCTTGAGCCTTGGCCCCAATCCAAAGAAAACAACAGACTAAACTAAAAATTGCACTTCTCATTCCGAATAGTTTTCCTGCAAATTTTGAGTAGCGAACAAATGATTGGGGCTATACTTTACAAGACAACATCCTCATTTAACCAAAGTCTTGTTTCGCATGAGGAACTCCCAATTCCCCGAAACAGAAAATCAGAATTAGTTAATTGCATTTAATTCCAACTTGTAGATTAAAAATCAACCAAAAACCAAAGCCAATGACTGTTAAAACATCCTTAACTTGGTCCAATTCCCCAAATTCACAATTTGTAAAAATGAACGCTTTCCTTCCCTAACCTGCCCATTCCTTAACTCAAAGTACCGGTTCATTAATCCAATCCGGTATCTTAGCAGCTATTGGTCTATTTTCCCCTGCTTTTTAAATGCTAATCACCAAAAAAATAATTGCAAGCCTTCACTGCTTAGGTGTCATACTTAGTGTGTTCTGGACAAATACTGCCCATTCTCAAGCTTCTGGAAATCCTATTAAGGTTACCCCTCTCGCAATTACCTATTCCAAATTAAATGGTCTTCCAGACCAAACCATTTACGACCTCCTACAAGACAAACAAGGCTTTATTTGGCTCGCCACCGAAAAAGGCATTTTCAGATTCGATGGAAAACAATTCAAAGCCTTTCGCTCAGATTTTCAAAATTCTTTGGCCGGAGCAAGTCTTAGGCAAGATGCATACGGAAGAATTTGGTACGAAAATTTTGATGGCTACCTCTTCTATGTCGAAAACGATTCACTTAAGACCATACCAAATCAACAACCTTCGGGTTTCTACGCCATTGCCATGAACCAGCAGTTTGTTTACCTTCACCGGAAAAACGCCCTGCTTGCCTACGATTTAAAACAACTCAACCCTAATCATATTTTAAAGATAATCGATGAACATATTAGCGATGTAAGCACAAAAGATTCCACCTTAGTTTTCGCAGATTACAACCAAATTCTCTTACTCAACGATGAATCTTCCCCTTCGCTCAAAAAGATAATTACACCTTCCATTAATGCTCCTCTGCGAATTTACGCCACCCCGAGTTCAATCTTTTTCTGTCCTAAAAACAATGAAACAGGAAAAATCTATGAAGCAAAAAATAACCGCATCACCCCAATTACAAATAGTCTGAAAAAGGGTCTGGTGAATAAAATAACTGTTGAAAATAACAGACTTTTTCTTCTTACAACCGATGGCGTGTTTGTATTCGATTTCGATGGTAAATTTTGGCAGGAAAGAGAACACTGGCTCCCCGGAACCAGCATACTCTCTTTATTAAAAGATGCATCAGGCTCCATTTGGCTTGGCACACAAAACAAAGGTTTACTCGCCATTCCAGACCCCTCCAAACAATTAATCTTCAACCCTCCTTCCCTGCAACTTCAGAAAATTATCCCTACTCAAAAGGGCTTTCTGGGAGCCGGAGCTCAAGGGCAGGTGTATCTATTCAACCAACAGCTTCAGCTGCTCGAACAAATCTACCAAGACCCGGATTCCCTACCCTTTATCTCGATTAAACTGGATGAACAAAATCAACTGCTTTTTCTAAGTGCAAAACACTCCCGCATTTACCATATTCCCAGTAAAAAGATACTTTCTCAAAATGCCTATTCACAAAAAGACATTTGTAAAATCGACGACCATTTTTATCTAATTGGTACTAGCAACAATGCCTACTTGCTTAAAAATCCAGTCCCTCCAAATTCAGCACCTGGCTCCAATTGGCAGGCTCTTTACGACCAACGCGCCTCAATTGATTTTCTCAACCACAGTGGCTTGCAAGGCAATATTCGTGTCCGTGCTGTAAGTGCCCTCAACGCCCTCAATCTTGCATTTATTGCGAGCAACAGGGGTTTGTTCATTCATAGCCCCAAACAAAAAGGAGAACTTAAATTCAGAAAAAACGGCCTATTTCTTCAAACCCTTTTGCAAGACAACAATGAGATTTGGGGACTTAGTCAAAAAGGAGAACTCCTGCTTATTGAACCTTTGGATGCCCAAACATTTAAAATCAGCCAGATTCGTAAAAACACCTCTTATACAGCCATCAAATTAGGCCCAAAAGGAGTAGTTTTAATCGACCCCGTTGCTTGCCTTTATCTCGAAAAAGAAACCCACAACGTATTAGCTGAAGTTAACCTCAACCATTTCGGTCTTCAATTGCTTGATGCTTTTGCAAGCAATGAAGAACTCTATATGCTTACCAACCAGGGCTGGCTTGTTAAAAACCTTTCAGATAAAGAACCGGCACGACCGGGCCGTTTTCATGTATATGGGCTGAATGGAAACCAAAAAAACTTTACCCCGAAACAACCCATAAGGCTACCCTGGAATAAAAACAGCCTCGATATTCACTTTTACTGGTTCCCGGGAATTGGTCCAAACGAGGATGGCATCGCCTATAAAATCAACGAAAGCAATTGGAACTTTATCGAAAACGAAGCCCGCAATATTCACCTCGAAGCTCTTAACCCCGGCGATTATCAAATTACCTTCAAAACAGGTTCCAAAATTTGGACCAATGAAGCAGTATATTTTTCCATTGAACAACCCTTCTGGCGCGAACTCTGGTTCATTCTTGGCTGCGCCCTTGCAGGTATTGGCCTCATTAGCTGGTTTTACTTCAAACGACTGAAGTCCATCGAATTCAAAAACAAACTTTCTACCGAAAAACTCATCCTCGAAAAGGAATTAAACCATTCCCGACTGTCCTCCATTCGGGCTCAAATGAATCCGCATTTTTTCTACAATGCACTCAATACCATTCAAGCCTATATTTTCCAAAAAGACCCTGAAAACGCAATCGACTACCTCAATAAATTTTCAAAATTGACACGCATGATTCTCGATTTTTCAGACAAAGAATCGGTAAGTCTCGAAAATGAATTGGAATCACTCCGCATGTACCTCGACCTCGAAAAAATGCGCTTCACCGACCAATTTGACTTTTCATTAACCTGCGATGTTCGGGATACTGAACTGATAAAAATTCCATCCATGATTATTCAGCCTTATGTTGAAAATGCCATTAAACACGGCTTAATGCATCTCAAAAATGGACGAAAACTAATCGTTTCAATTACCGAAAAAGACCAATTCCTGGAAGTGCGTGTTGACGACAATGGAATCGGTCGAAAAAAAGCAGGCGAACTCAATCAAATCAAACAAAATCGCCACCAAAGCTTCTCTACCATGGCCAACGAAAAAAGACTGCAAATTCTCAATCGTGGACTAAACAAAAAAGTACTGGTGGAATACATCGACAAAACAAATCCCTCTGGCGCCGCCTTAGGAACAACCGTTATTCTTAGAATCCCCTTATTCCAATGAAAACTTCTGCTATCATTATCGACGATGAATCCATGGCGCAAAACCTGCTTAAAGGCATGCTTGAAACCTATCACCCCGAAATTGAAGTACTCGCACTTTGCGATGATTTGCCTTCGGGAATCCGCGCCATCAAACGAAATCAGCCCAAACTCATCTTCCTGGATATTGAATTGCCCGGCCACAACGGACTTGAACTGGTAGATTTTTTTGATGAAGATGAACTCAATTTCAAAATAATTTTCACAACGGCATATAACCAGTATGCGCTGCAAGCCTTCAAACTTTCGGCAATCGATTACCTGCTCAAACCAATCGACCGTAAAGAACTCGCCTCGGCCATCGAAAAGTTCCAAAAATCAAACGACGATAAGCAATACCTCCACGTGCTGAAATCGAATTTGATGCCCGAAAAACCGAAGGTCCTGGCCGTTTCAACCGCAAGCAGTATTCATTATATTCCCGTTGAACACGTGCTATACATGAAGGCGGAGGGCGCCTATACCAAAATTATCTATTCCGGATCAGACGGCATTCTATCCAGCAAAAACCTGGGCTTCTACGAAGAAAACCTCAGCGTATTTGGCAACTTTTTCCGATGCCACAAATCCTACTTAATCAACCTCAGAAAAGTAAGCGATTTCATCAAAGCCGATGGCGGAACTGTCATCATTGATAAACAAATCAACATACCCGTAGCCCAGGATCGCAAAGAAGAATTTCACCGCCTCATGCAACAAATCGCCATTCAATAGCAGGGGTCCCTGCCTTGCAAAACAAATCCTACCCAATCCCATTTCCGTGCAGCAAGGCAGCCGGGCCATCCGCTATAGCCTTCCCTAAACTAACCATGCCTGTAGCGCAAAAAAGAGCTTCCGGTGGTCGCTTTTTTTCCTGCACAGGCATTGGCTAGTTTAGCATCAGGGCTGCCGCTACTGTCCCTGGCCCAAATCCCACCAAGAACTTAAGTGGCAAGCAAAATCAAAAACCATAGCAATTCTGTTCCAATAACAAGTCCATCTTCAAACATTACCCTATCAACTGAAAGGCATTTTGTGAAGTAAAAAAAGTCACAAGCAGTTTAAAAAGAAATCAAGGGAATACAAAAAAACTTACAAACTAGTTAGTCTACCCTCAAAAAGTCTTCGAGCAACTGAATTTCATTTTCTTAGGTCAAAAAGTAATACCACTAGTTTGCAAGGAAATCAATCGATTAACAAAAAACCTTGCAAATTACTTAACAAAAACGGATCCTATTATTGATTGGAAAAAAGTGAGTTAACCGATATAGAATTCCAGAATTTAAAAAAGGAAACTTCCCTTAAGTTGTGTGACGGAACTTTCCTGTTCCCGAAGAAATCGGGATCTTGGGATGGCAGTTCCGCATAGGCGGAATCTTTGGATGCGTGCGGGCAAAATCCGCGGGCAGGACTGTTCCGCACGTGCGGAAAAAAGGCAGGGAGGGATTTTGACCGAGGTTGGCCTGTAGGGAAAGCAGGCACCTCCAACAGGAAAAGCTTTTGGTGACTTTTGGCTACAAAAGTTACAGCAGAAAAAAACTAAACACCTCAGAAGTTAAATGTCATCAATAAGTAACTAAATGGATATCGATATTTTTAAGACGAGTTAAAATCTGAATGAGAAATTCAAAACGTAAATAAAGACTTTTTGAGGAACAACTAGTTAACAAAAACGGACCCTAATTTTGAATGGAGCAAGGAGTTTCCAATGTTCTTTGATTCTAGAATCTCAAAATTGCAGCAGAACAAAATCGTGAACGAAATGTGCAATTCAATCGAAATGACTTTCTGAACGAAAACGTTTCCTCGGCAGGCCTTCTCCTGAACGAGAACTTGCAATTGAGAAAGAACCACATTCTTACCGAGAGAAAGGAAATAGTTTTCAAATCGGGAAAAGAAAAAAGGACCGAATTCCTATATTAGCGAATAAGATGACTACCCCATTGACAACTTACTTGAACGAGTATAAGCCAATGCGCTCGCCTATTGAAGGAGCAGAATGCTACCCTTTCTCAGCCCGCAGTAGTATTCAACAAATTTTCAGAAAAGCTGTAGCTGATTCGGGAATAAAACAACCGGCCTACGTGCATTCATAAACTTGCAATAGCTCAGAAAGAATGTGATGAAACCATTTATTGGTTGGAGCTTTTGAAAGAAACTGGTTTGATGAACGAATCAGAATTTTGCAGCATGAACAACGATGCAAAGGAAATACTCAAAATCATTCGCTTCATTATTCTCACCACAAAACAATAATCTAATAATTCTATACTCATCATTCATAACTCAGAAACATGAAATCAGAAGAAATAAAAGCACTTTTTGCCCAATTTGAATCAGCAGCAGCCGAACTGGAAGGCGTAGAATGTTGGAGTGCCCGTGAATTGCAAGATTTACTGGGTTACAGTAAGTGGGAAAACTTTGAAAAAGTGATCCAAAAAGCCAAAGATGCCTGCAAAAATGCGGGTGAGGAAGTGGATTATCATTTTCCTGACGTCAGGAAAACGATACCAATGCCAAAAGGAGCTGAAAAAGAAATAGATGACATTCTTTTAACCCGCTATGCCTGCTACCTGATAGCTCAAAATGGCGATAGCCGAAAGCAGGAAATTGCCTTTGCACAAAACTACTTTGCCGTGCAAACCCGCAGGGCTGAGTTGGTGGAACAACGACTTTTAGAATATGAAAGGGTAAAGGCAAGAGAGAAACTCAGCCAAACTGAAAAACAACTTTCAGGCATCTTGTATGAAAGAGGTGTGGATAATCAGGGGTTTGCAATCATCCGTAGCAAGGGCGACCAAGCATTATTTCGCCTGAATACGCAAATGTTGAAACGAAAAATGGGTGTGCCTGATAGCCGACCTGTGGCTGATTTCTTGCCTACCATTAGCATAAAAGCAAAGGATTTGGCGGCAGAAATGACGGGTTTGAATGTCCAGAGTAAAGACCTGAAAGGACAAAGCAAAATTGAAAAAGAGCACATTGACAACAATTTGGCTGTAAGAGATATGCTCACCAAAAGAGGTATCATACCCGAAAATCTGCCAGCAGCGGATGATGTGAAAAAATTGCAACGCAAATTGGATGGTGATGAAAAGAAAGTATTGAAAGGCACTAAGAAGAAAAAGTCTTGAACCATGATTTTAATGGACTAGAAGATTACCAGGATTATGAAGCGTAAAGATTTATACACCATTTTCCAAACCCCTAATTCTAGTTGCAGCCATTTGCTTCCTTTGATAGATTTTATTACGCTTGCCTGAAACAAATTTAACACCAATCAAACTTGCCTTTCTCCCGGTTAAGCATAATTAACGTGCAGATTGTGGACTGTTTTTTTTCTAAACATCCAAAGGATTCTTCGGGACTCTTATGTTAGACACCACACTAAAAGAGCCCTCACACATTAAGGCGCATTTGGTTTTTGCCTACAACAATGCAAAAACAAAAAACCAAAAGAGCTTAAATTTACCAACGCACCAAAGAGATTATTAACTTTGAAAATAATAAATTGAGATAATAAAAAACATGTTCGAACAGACTTTTAAAAACATAGACGACATACTTTACAAAGACGCAGGGGCAGACAGCGAACTGGACTATATTGAACAAACTTCTTGGGTTTTGTTTTTGCGATACCTCGACCAATTGGAAAGTGAAAAAGCAGACGAAGCTGCTTTGGAAGGGAAAGAATATCAATACATTTTGGACGAGCAATTCCGTTGGCCAAATTGGGCAATGCCTAAAACGGCAGACGGAAAATTGGACCACCACAAAGCCATGACTGGACCTGACTTGGTGCAGTTTGTAGACTTGAAGTTGTTTCCCTATTTGGCGAGTTTCAAACAAAAAGCCATTGACAATCCAAAAACCATTGGATATAAAATTGGAGAGATTTTCAGCGAACTGAAAAACAAGGTAAAAAGCGGTTATAATCTTCGTGAGATTATTGAAATGACAGATGAACTGCCTTTTGGCAGTTCTAAAGACAAGCACGAACTCAGTCACTTGTATGAAACGAAAATCAAAAACATGGGCAATGCTGGTCGCAATGGCGGACAGTATTACACGCCACGACCTTTGATTCGTGCCATTATTGAAGTGCTGAAACCACAAGTTGGCGAAAAGATTTATGATGCAGCTTGCGGAAGTGCGGGCTTCTTGTGCGAAGCGTACGCATATATGTATGACCGCATGGAGAAAAACACAGCCAACCTAAAAACCTTACAAGAAAATACACTTTACGGGAAAGAGAAAAAGAATTTAGCTTACATCATAGGTGTAATGAACATGATTTTGCACGGCATTGAAGCCCCGAACATCATTCACACCAATACGCTGACTGAAAATATCAGAGACATTCAGGAGAAAGACCGTTACAATGTGATTCTTGCCAATCCACCTTTTGGCGGAAAGGAAAGAAAAGAAGTGCAACAAAACTTCGACATCAAAACCAGTGAAACGGCTTCTTTATTCTTACAGCATTTTATCAAAAGTTTGAAAGCAGGCGGACGAGCAGGTATTGTTATCAAAAACACTTTTTTAAGCAATGCCGACAATGCTTCTGTTTCCTTGCGAAAACATTTATTGGAAAGTTGCAACCTGCACACCATTTTGGATATGCCCGCAGGAACGTTTTTGGGTGCAGGAGTAAAAACGGTTGTGTTGTTCTTTACCAAAGGTGAGTCAACCAAAAAGATTTGGTATTACCAATGTGTGCCGGGCAGAAGTTTAGGTAAAACTTCTCCACTTAATGATGATGACCTTTCAGCATTTAAGCAATTGCAAAAAACATTAGCTGATTCTGATAACTCTTGGACGGTTGATATTTCAAGTATAAATATCAGCAATTACGATTTGAGTGTGAAAAACCCGAACGGTAAAGTGGAACAAGTTTTCCGTTCGATGGATGAGATATTGGCAGAAATGGAAGCATTGGACGAAGAAACAAGCGAAATTTTGAACGAAATAAAAGAGATGTTTTCATGAGCCAAGTTGAATTAACCACTTTAGGAAAATCGTGTGAGTTTTTCAATGGTAAAGCCCATGAAAAAAGCACTGACGAGAATGGAAAATACATTGTAGTCAATTCAAAATTCATTTCATCAGAAGGCAAATCTTTCAAACGCACCAACGAGCAAATGTTCCCTTTATACAAAGGTGACATTGTAATGGTTATGAGTGATGTGCCCAACGGCAAAGCATTAGCCAAGTGTTTCATTATTGACAAAGACGACACCTATTCTTTGAATCAACGTATTTGTTGCATACGCAGCAAAGAGTTTGACACCAAATATCTGTATTATCAACTTAATAGAAACGAACACTTTTTAGCTTTCAATAACGGAGAAAACCAAACCAATCTGAGAAAAGACGATATTCTTGCTTGTCCATTGATTAAGCCTTCAATGGATGAGCAGAAAAGAATGGTTGCGGAATTAGATGTTGCATTTTCTGAAATGGAAAAGGCTTATATGAACATAGAAAAAAACATTACAAATTCAATAGATTTATTTAAAAGCGAACTTTATTATGTTTTTAATGAAGTAATTGAAGGAGATTGGGTTCAAACAAAACTTGGAGATGTAATAGATATTATAAATGGCAAAAATCAGCAAGCTGTTCAGTCTGAAAATGGTAAGTATCCTATTTTTGGTAGTGCCGGCAATCTTATGGGATTAGCAAATGACTTTATTTGCCAATCAGGCACAACTATCATTGGCAGAAAGGGTAATATTAGTAAACCTATCTATGTAAATGAAAGATTTTGGAATGTCGATACTGCCTTTGGATTTTATCCTAAAAATGGAATTCAAAATAAATTTGTGTATTTCATCTGTTTGAATATTGATTTCGAAAAATATAATCGTGGAACTACAATTCCGAGTTTAGTAAAAACTGAATTGAAAAACATCATAATTCGATATCCAAAATCTGAAGAGTTACAGAAATCAATGATTAGGAAATTAGAAGCGTTACAGGATAAAACAGTATCACTTGTAAAGTTATATAAAAGCAAGTTGTTGAAATTGGAAGAATTGAAAGCTGGTGTAATGAAGCGAGCCTTTGAAAACGAATTAATAGAACCGGAATAATGACACATATACTTTCTGAAATAACGATAAGAAATTTTAGGTCAATCAGAAATGAGACTTTTGAATTGTCTGCCATCACTCCGCTTGTTGGCTACAACAATGCAGGAAAATCAAATATGCTTGAAGCTATAAAATGGCTTTTGAGAAGAACTGCATTATCTGACAGTTCATTTTATGACATAGCTCAACCAGTAGAAATTGAAGGCGTAATAACTGGTATAACCACAGCAATTTTAGACCAGTTACCCGAGAATCAACAAACGGCTATACAACCTTTTTTAAATGGTGAAACTCTTTCAATAAAAAGAATTCAGCCACAGCCGAATGTTGCAGTTGCACAAATCAGGCTTTTAGTGAAAGACCCTGCAAGCATTGGAACAGCTAATGAATGGCGAGCCAACCCAACAGGACTTGACCAAGCAATACAAGCACTTTTCCCCGATCCAATTCATATTGGAGCAATGGAAAACGCAGAAGAAGACGTAAGCAAAAGCAAGAACACAACAACCATCGGAAAACTTTTAGCTGAAATAATTGGACCTATCCAAACCAGTTACAGCACACAAGTTCAAACAGCTTTAGATGGTATTAAAAACCTTTTAGATGCAGACGGAACTTCACGAGCTGCTGAATTAAATGCTTTTGATGCTGCTGTAAATGGAAAAGTAGAATCATTTTTCCCTGGAGTTAGTATCAAAGTCCATGTTCCGACACCCGAATTGAAAGAAGTATTTTCAAAAGGAACAATAAAGGTTTTTGAAAATCTCAATCCTGCTGCCAGAGATGTTTCAGCACTTGGTCATGGTGCACAGCGTTCAATTCAAATGGCTTTAGTTCGCCATTTAGCGGACATCAAAAGAGATTCAGGGGAACATGCATCAAATACTATTTTGCTAATTGACGAACCTGAATTATATCTTCATCCGCAAGCTATTGAAGTTTTACGTGATGCACTCAAAACGCTTTCCACACAAGGATATCAAGTAATATTTTCAACTCATTCGCCTTTTATGATTACATCAAAGGATGTTGGAAATACTTTGTTGATTAGAAAAAACGATACACACGGAACACATAAACGTAATTCACTGAGAGCAGCAATTCCAACTGTTGTAACCACTGCACCAAGTCAGCTAGAACTTATTTTTTCATTAAGTCACTCATCCAACATTCTGTTTTCGGAAAGAGTGATTTTAGCAGAAGGCACAACCGAAAACCGATTATTACCAAACATCATTCACAAGGTAACATCAAGAACTATCGGGCTTCATAAAACTGCATTAGTATCAATGGGTGGTTCAGGCAATACTAGAAAAGCAATGCTTGTTTTGAATACAATGGACATTCCGACCAAAGCAATTGTTGATTTGGATTTTGCTTTAAAACACGGAGAAAGGGATGGTTTCCTTACAGCAGATGATGCTGATGTTGCAGCTATTCAGGCTCATTTGGCTTCAATTGCACCAACCCATTCAATCACATTAAATGCAGGTTGGCCAACAAACAGTTCAATGTCAGCAGCAGACGCTTTCAGACTTTTGGCAAGAGAAGCGGCAATTCAGGCAAATCTTACATCATTAAAAGCAAAAATGCAAGCCGTTGGAATTTACGTTTGGACTAAGGGAACTATTGAAGACCATTTAGGTGGCATTTCAAAAAATGAAACAGGTTGGGCAAATTTCAATGCACGTTTGGAAACAGAAGATTTGAATGTGATTTTGCCGCATGACCATTTAGAGATAACAGATTTAGTAACGTGGCTAATTTCATAGAATGAACGAAACCGAAACAAAAGCAGGAATATGCCAAGAGAAGTAATTAAAATAATGGTATCATCTACGGTATATGGTTTTGAAAAAGACCTGCGGGTACTTTGTGCTACTATAGAAAGTTACAAATCTGCCGAATACGAATACAAAGTACTTAATAGCCATATTGGTACCGTTTATGTTGCTCCTGGTGTTTCAAATACTGAAGCTTGCTTAAGAGCTGTAGATGAATGCCACTTCTTCTTAGGAATAATTTTACCAAGGTATGGTTCGGGTATTACTCACCAAGAGTTTGCCAGAGCGATAGAACAAGATAAACCAAGAGGATTCTTGAGCCATTACTCAGTTCGCTATGCCAGAGAATTATTAGCTCAATACATGTACACTGATATTAAGGCACGTGTGAGAAATCCTGATTTTGAGTTTAAGAAAACTCCTGTGTTTGAAGACGCTCGTATTATTGATATGTATAATGAAGCCATTCAAGATGGCAAGCCTATGGATCAAAGACGATGGGCACATGAATTTGGTCATTTTGATGGAGACGAAATGAAGTTTATAAAAACAGAATTTGAAGATATCAACAGGTTGAAGGCTGATTTAGACGAATTAGCAAGACTTAAAGCAATACAACCATGGACAACGAACAACTGATAAAGAACCTGATAAAACAGGGAGAAAGCGGACAGCTTGAATTTAAAGAAGTTGTTCGTAAAGAAGATATTGCAAAAACATTATGTGCGTTTCTCAACGCAGAAGGAGGCATGATTCTGATTGGCGTAAAGGACGATGGTAAAATCATCGGAATTGACCAAGCCGAAAAATACGAGACGGAATTAAAGCAATATCTGTTTCAATCCATTATTCCCGAAGCTCCTGTTACTGTTTCCATAGAGCAAATTGGAATAAAGAAAATATTATCCGTAAAAGTGTGGAATGGCTCGAAGCCCCCTTACATTCTTAATGACGGGAAAATTTTTTATAGACGTGGTAGTCGAACAGTACCCGCATCACCTGATGAAATTTCAAAACTCATCACCGAACGGCAAAAAACAGAGTTGCATTGGGAACGTCAACCTGCTTTAGGTGCTGATTTAGATGATTTGGATGAACTGGAAATTCGTAAAACAATACAAGACCTTACCAAATATGGCCGTGGGAAGCTATTCAGCGAAAAAGGTGTAGAAGATTTCCTGACCTATTATAGTCTTTATAGAGATGGGCATCTTACCAATGCTGCTGTTATTCTGTTTGCAAAAGAACCATCGAAATACTTACCTCAAAGCAGAGTTCGTTTAACGGTTTTCAATGATAGTAAAACATCGAATAGTTACAGTTACGATAAAGTATTTGAAGGGAATCTTTTTAGGAACATTGAAGATATACTCCAATTTTTTGAAGTAAATATTGCCACAAAAAGTAAATTCACAGAGAAAAAATGGTTGCGTGAAGATGTTACCTATCCAAAGTTTGCTTTGAGAGAAGGTCTTATGAATGCATTGATTCACAGAGATTTCACAAGCGTTTCTGGTACGGTTCATGTTGCGTTTTATCCTACCCATTTAGAAATTATTAATTCTGGCTCTTTGTTTGGAGGATATTCTCCCAGTGATTTAGCCAAAAGTCATTTATCTGTACCACGAAATCCCGACATAGCACATATTTGCTTCTTACGTCAAATGATTGAAAAGATTGGCCGGGGAACTGTTCTAATGATAGAGGATTGTGAAAGTAAAGGATATGCTAGTCCTAAATGGAATACGAATTCAGGTTGTACAACAGTTGTATTTCCTGGAGTTACTGTAACAGCAAAACATGATGCTGTAAATGATGCTGTAAATGATGCTGTAAATGATGCTGTAAATGATGCTGTAAAAAAAGGGCTTATTGATGCTGTAAGTGATACTGTAAATGATGCTTTAATTGATGCTGTAAATACAATTATACAATTAAAAGAAGGTGCAAGTATAAAGGACATCATGGATGCAACAGGAAAATCAAACGCAACGGTTAAGCGATATTTACAAGTGCTTCGAGAAATAAGCCTGATAGAATTTAGAGGTGCTGCAAAAACAGGTAGATACTACCTGACAGATAAAGCAGCAAAGAAGATAAAGCCTAAGAAATGAACGAAACCGAAACAAGAGCTGAATATATTGACCCTGCATTAAAAGCAGCAGGTTGGGGCGTTGTAGAAGGCAGTCGCATTCGCATGGAGTTTCCCATAAACAAAGGTCGTTTAATCGGGCATGGCCAGCGTAGCAAGCCCGACAAGGCAGATTATGTATTGCAATACAAAAACAGAAATCTTGCAGTAATTGAAGCCAAAGCAAGAGATAAATACTATACCGAAGGCGTTGGACAAGCCAAAGATTATGCAGGGAAATTGCAGGTTCGGTTTACTTACAGCACTAATGGTTTACAGATTTACCGCATAGACATGGAAGCAGGTCAGGAAGGCGATGTAACTTCCTATCCTACTCCAGACGAACTGTGGGAAATGACCTTTGGAGAGCAAAACAAACTTCAACCACTTTCAGCTGTTTGGCGTGACAATTTACTTTCTGTTCCTTTTGAAGACCGTGGCGGAACATGGCAACCAAGATATTATCAGGAAAACGCCATTACTAAAGTATTAGAAGCCGTTGCCAACGACCAACAACGCATTTTATTAACCCTTGCCACAGGAACAGGAAAAACAGCCATTGCTTTTCAAATTGCATGGAAACTGTTTCAGGCAAAATGGAACATCAACAAAGACGGACAACGAAGCCCAAGAATTTTATTCTTAGCCGACAGAAATATTTTGGCAGACCAGGCATTCAACGCCTTTTCGGTTTTTGAAGAAGATGCCTTGGTTCGTATCAATCCAAGCGACATCAAGAAAAAAGGCAGAGTTCCGAAAAACGGAAGTGTGTTTTTTACCATTTTCCAAACCTTTATGAGTGGGCCTAATGATACGCCCTATTTTGGTGAATATCCGAAAGACTTTTTTGATTTCATCATTATTGATGAGTGCCACCGTGGCGGAGCTAATGACGAAAGCAGTTGGCGAGCCATTATGGAATATTTCAGTCCAGCCGTTCAATTAGGTTTAACAGCAACACCAAAACGAACCATAAACGCTGACACTTACAATTATTTCGGTGAGCCGGTTTATGTGTATTCGCTAAAAGAAGGAATCAATGACGGTTTCTTAACACCTTTCAAGGTCAAGCAAATTGACACTACAATTGACGAGTATTTATTCACTTCGGACGATACCGTATTAGAAGGAGAAATTGAAGAAGGCAAGCGATACACCGAAGCGGAAATGAACCGCATCATTGAGATTAAAGAACGGGAAGAATATCGGGTTAAGATATTTATGAGCTTGATAAATCAAAGCGAGAAGACTTTGGTTTTCTGTGCTACTCAATTACATGCTTTGGCAATTCGTGATTTAATCAATCAATATGCAGATTCAAAAAATCCGAACTACTGCCACCGAGTTACTGCACATGATGGAAAAATAGGCGAACAACATTTAAGAGATTTTCAGGACAACGAGAAAAGCATTCCAACCATTCTGACCACTTCGCAAAAGTTAAGCACTGGTGTAGATGCTCCCGAAGTAAGAAACATTGTTTTGCTTCGTCCTGTAAACTCCATGATTGAGTTTAAGCAAATCATTGGACGTGGAACTCGTTTGTTTGACGGTAAAGATTATTTCACGATTTACGACTTTGTAAAAGCACACCATCATTTTAGCGACCCTGAATGGGACGGAGAACCCGAAGAACCTGAAACACCGACACCAAGACCACAGCCCCAGCCATGTGATGTTTGCGGCCATCGTCCTTGCATTTGTGTAAGAGAACCTGAACCCGCTTGTGAAGTTTGCGGATATATAATGTGCCGTTGCGACAATCCACCAAGACGAATGGTAAAGGTGAAATTGGCAGACGGAAAAGTGCGACAGTTTCAGCACATGATTAGCACATCATTTTATAGTCCAGACGGCAGACCCATTTCAGCAGAAGAATTTTTACGATCTCTTTTTGGTGCATTACCCGAACTTTTCAAAAGTGAAGATGAATTAAGAACCGTTTGGAGTAAGCCCGACACAAGAAAAAAACTATTGGAAGAGCTAACTGAAAAAGGTTTTGCCAAACAGCAATTGACAGAATTTCAGAAAATACTGAACGCAGAAAACAGCGACCTGTATGATGTTTTGGCTTACATAGCTTTTCATGCCGACATTTTGAAAAGAACAGACCGAGCAGACCGAGCAAAAATTCACTTAGACAACTATGACCCAAAACAGCAAGAGTTTTTAAACTTTGTTTTGAGCCAGTATGTAAAACAAGGAGTTGACGAATTAGACGATACCAAAATTGGCGACTTGCTTGTGTTGAAATACCACGCCATTGCAGACGCAAAAAAAGAACTTGGTGACATTGCAACCATCAGAAACACGTTTATCGGTTTCCAAACTTATTTGTATGACAAAAGAGTAGCGATTTGACAAAGTCAATTAATATATTGCAAGCCCCTATGCCAATGCTCTGAACAAAGCTTGCCAAGGAGCATATCTACCAAAACGCAAGAGAAAATTCAAATAGTTTTACCTGCCTTTCAAAAAAAACAATATAAATATTTAATTTTTGAGTGACGAGTTTCTAACTCAAAATCCATCCACCCACCCCCCCCCACCCCAAAACAAAACAAGGGATTGTGCTTTGGCACAACCCCTTGTCTATTCTAGAATTTAAAGGCCTAATTAATCTTCTTTCGAAGCCATCAGCGCAGCAAATTCTTCTTTAGAACCTACAATCAGTTTTTCAAAGTCCCTGCTACCAGTACCGGCAGGAATCAAATGACCTACGATTACGTTCTCTTTCAGGCCTAACATGGTGTCAACCTTACCGGAAATCGCAGCTTCATTCAACACTTTGGTAGTTTCCTGGAACGATGCAGCACTCATAAAGCTATGTGTTCCCAAAGATGCTTTGGTAATACCCATAATAATCTGAGTAGCTGTTGCTGGGTTTGCATCCCTTACTTCAACCAGCTTCTGGTCTTTACGTCTCAATTGAGAATTCTCATCACGTAATTTCCTTACACTGATAATCTGTCCGGCTTTCACATTTGGAGAATCTCCCGGATCTGTAACAACTTTCTTATCAAAAATCCAGTCGTTCATTTCCTTGAAATCCCAACGGTCAACAGTTTCGCCTTCCAGGAAGGTAGTATCACCCGGATCAACAACTTCAACATGCTTCATCATCTGACGAATGATGGTTTCTACGTGTTTGTCGTTGATTTTTACCCCCTGCAAACGGTAAACTTCCATAATTCCGTTCAAAATATAACGCTGAACGGCCAATGGTCCTTCAATGCGCAAAATATCTTGTGGACTGATTGAACCGTCTGAAAGTGGAGAACCTGCTTTTACGAAGTCGTTTTCCTGAACCAAGATATGCTTAGAAAGTGGAACCAGGTATTTCTTCTGCTCACCGTCTTTCGAGGTAATCATAATTTCACGGTTACCACGCTTAATGCCACCAAAGCTTACAACACCATCAATCTCGGTAACAATAGCCGGGTTAGATGGGTTACGCGCTTCAAACAATTCAGTTACACGTGGCAAACCACCGGTAATGTCTCGGGTTTTTCCAACTACACGTGGAATCTTCACAAGAATTTCACCGGCTTTAACAGTATGGCCTTCTTCAATTACGATGTGAGCTCCTACTGGTAAGTTGTATTCTTTTTCAGTGCCTGCTTTTGAATCAGCAATAACAATCGAAGGAATCTTCGTTTTATCACGACTCTCAACAATCACTTTCTCTTTGTGACCGGTTTGCTCATCACTTTCTTCTTTAAAGGTAACGTTCTCAATGATATTCAAGAAGCTAGCTTTACCGGAGAATTCAGAAATAATAACCGCGTTGTATGGGTCCCAGGTACAAATAGGTTGTCCTTTTTCAATTTTCTGACCAGGTTTAACCATCAAATGTGCACCGTAAGGAATATTCACAGTAATGATTGGATTTCTGGTTTTCTCATCCAAAATCCTAACCTCACCCTGACGTCCCAATACTACAGTTACTACTCCATCTTCAGTTTCAAGCTCAGTTGTTCTGATTTCTTCAAACTCAAGAATACCACCAAATTTAGCTTGCATTTGAGATTCAGATGCAATGTTTGATGCAGTACCACCCACGTGGAAGGTACGAAGTGTAAGCTGTGTTCCTGGTTCACCAATCGACTGTGCGGCAATTACACCTACAGCATCACCTTTTTGTGAGCCACGACCTGTTGCCATACTGCGTCCGTAACACTTGGTACAAACTCCATAACGGGTTTCACAAGTCAGCGCAGAACGAATTTCAACCGTTTCAATAGGTGATTCTTCAATAACACTTGCAATCTCTTCTGTAATATCAGCACCCGATTTGCAAATCAACTCTCCTGTTAATGGATTGTAGATATCGTGCAAACTGGTACGTCCCAAAATACGTTCGTAAAGTGTTTCTACAACCTCTTCATTGTCTTTCAATGCAGAAATTGGAATTCCGCGAAGTGTTCCGCAATCTTCTTCACTTACTACAACGTCCTGAGCTACGTCATGCAAACGACGAGTGAGGTAACCTGCGTCAGCTGTTTTCAAAGCCGTATCCGCAAGACCCTTACGAGCACCGTGGGTTGAGATAAAGTATTCAATAACCGAAAGACCTTCTTTAAAGTTTGAAAGAATTGGGTTCTCGATAATCTCACCGGTACCACCACTTAGGTTTTTCTGTGGTTTCGCCATCAGACCCCTCATACCACCAAGCTGACGAATCTGCTCTTTAGAACCCCTCGCACCAGAATCCAACATCATGTAAATTGGATTGAATCCTTGCTGGTCGTCTTTCAACTGACGGAGTAAGGTATCGGCAAGACGAGAGTTGATACGTGTCCAGATGTCAATTACCTGGTTATAACGTTCGTTATTGGTAATGAAACCGTTGTTGTAGTTATCCCAAATTTCATCAACCTCAGCTTGCGCTTGTTTGATAAAGGTATCTTTTTCAGAAGGGATATTTACATAGGATAAGTTAAACGATAATCCACCACGGAAAGCGTATTGGAAACCAAGGTACTTGATATCGTCTAGGAACATGGCACAACGGTCTTGTCCAACCTCTTTGTACATGTTACCAATGATATCACGCAATGATTTCTTGGTCAACAATTCGTTGATGTATCCATGCTCCTCAGGTACAACCTGATTGAACAATATACGACCCATTGTGGTATCAATCAAACGGGAAACAAGTTCACCGTTTTCTTTCACTTTTACACGGCATTTAACCAAGGCGTGCAAAGCAACTCTTCCTTCGTTGTAAGCAATAATTGCTTCTTCAGCCGAATAGAATACGAGTCCTTCACCTTTGATTTCATGTCCTTCAACCGATTTACGGCCTTTGGTAATGTAGTACAAACCAAGAACCATGTCCTGAGATGGAACCGTAATAGGCGCTCCGTTGGCAGGGTTCAGGATATTGTGTGGTGCCAGCATCAGCATCTGGGCTTCCAGAATTGCTGCGTTTCCAAGCGGTACGTGAACCGCCATCTGGTCACCGTCAAAGTCGGCGTTAAAACCGGTACAAACCAATGGGTGAAGTTGAATTGCTTTTCCTTCTACCAATTTTGGTTGGAAAGCCTGAATACCCAATCTGTGAAGTGTTGGGGCCCGGTTCAGAAGAACAGGATGTCCTTTCAAAATATTTTCAAGAATATCCCAAACTACTGCCTCTTTGCGGTCAACGAGTTTCTTAGCTGATTTTACCGTTTTCACTATGCCTCTTTCAAGAAGCTTACGGATAATGAATGGCTTAAACAGCTCGGCTGCCATATTCTTAGGAATACCGCATTCGTGCAGTTTCAGGTTTGGTCCTACCACAATTACCGAACGACCCGAGTAGTCAACACGTTTACCAAGCAAGTTCTGACGGAAACGACCTTGTTTACCTTTCAGCATATCGCTCAACGATTTCAAGGGTCTGTTACCTTCAGTTTTTACTGCACTTACACGGCGAGTATTGTCAAACAAAGAGTCAACAGCTTCTTGTAACATACGCTTTTCGTTACGTAGAATTACTTCAGGAGCTTTGATCTCAATCAGGCGCTTAAGACGGTTGTTACGAATAATTACCCTTCTGTACAAATCGTTCAAGTCGGAAGTCGCAAAACGACCGCCTTCTAATGGAACGAGTGGACGCAATTCCGGTGGAATTACAGGAAGAATTTTCACAACCATCCATTCAGGACGGTTTTCGCCATGAACCTGAGCATTTCTAAATCCTTCAACAACTTTCAACCGTTTCAAAGCTTCGTTTTTACGTTGTTGTGAAGTTTCAGTATTGGCTTTGTTACGCAAATCGTAACTCAGGTTATCAAGGTTGATGCGTGATAATAAGAACCAAAGCGCATCTCCACCCATTTTAGCAATGAACTTATTCGGATCATTGTCATCCAGGTGCTGGTTATCTTTTGGAAGTGAATCCAAAATATCCAGGTATTCTTCTTCAGTAATTAAATCTAAGTTGCCAACACCATCAGCTGCCTTAATTCCTGGTTGACAAACTACGTATCTTTCGTAGTAAACAACCATGTCGAGCTTCTTGGAAGGAATACCCAACAGGTAACCAATTTTATTTGGCAATGAACGGAAATACCAGATATGTGCAACCGGAACAACCAGGTTGATATGGCCCATGCGTTCGCGACGCACTTTTTTCTCAGTAACTTCAACACCGCAACGGTCACAAACAATGCCTTTATAACGAATGCGCTTGTACTTTCCGCAATGACATTCGTAATCCTTCATAGGACCAAAAATGCGCTCGCAGAACAATCCACCCATTTCCGGTTTAAAGGAACGGTAGTTAATTGTTTCCGGTTTGGTTACTTCTCCAAATGAACGCTGAAGAATGCTCTCTGGTGAGGCAAGTCCAATGCGAATTTTGGTGAAATTTGCTTTTATTTTTTGCTCTTTTTTCAAAGACATAATGCTGCTATTTGTAAAGCCCGGGTTGCCCCGGGCTCATTTTTTATTATTCCAATGTGATATCTAATCCCAATCCGCGTAACTCATGAACCAATACGTTGAACGACTCAGGCAATCCGGCTTGTGGTAGGTTATCCCCTTTCACAATAGCCTCGTAAGTCTTCGCTCTTCCAACAATATCATCTGATTTAATGGTCAGGATTTCCTGAAGAATATTGGCTGCACCAAATGCCTCCAGCGCCCAAACTTCCATCTCACCAAAACGCTGACCACCAAACTGGGCTTTACCTCCCAATGGCTGTTGCGTAATCAAGGAGTATGGTCCGATAGAACGTGCGTGCATCTTATCATCAACCATGTGACCCAGTTTAATCATGTAGATTACACCCACAGTTACAGGCTGATCAAAACGCATACCGGTCAATCCATCGTTTAGGTAAGTTTTACCCCAATCAGGAATACCTGCTTTACGGGTAAACTCAAGCACTTGGTCATCGCTGGCTCCATCAAAAATTGGAGTTGCAAATTTAACACCAAGCTCTTTTGCAGCCCAACCAAGAACAGTTTCGTAAATCTGTCCCAAGTTCATACGTGAAGGTACACCCAATGGATTCAACACAATATCAACCGGTTTACCGTTCTCCATAAATGGAAGATCTTCTTCACGTACAATACGGGCTACAATACCCTTGTTACCGTGACGACCCGCCATCTTATCACCCACTTTCAGCTTACGTTTGTTCGCCAAATACACTTTAGCAAGCTTCAGAATTCCTGTTGGTAATTCATCACCTACTGAAATGGCGTACTCTTTTCTTCTGTAGTCGGCAACTTCCTGGTTGTATCTGTTTTTGTAATTGGTAAGGATTGAACGAACCAATTCATTTTTCTCAGGATCAGTGGTCCAATTGGTAGCATTTACATTGGAGTAGTCAATGTCTGCCAGGTTTTTCTGACTAAACTTCGATCCTTTTGCAATCAGCTCTTCATTGTACACGTTGATAATACCTGCAGAGGTTTTGCCTGAAAGTACAGTAAACAATTTGTCTACCAGAATATCCTTGATGTCTTTCAGGTTCTTTTCGTGCTCGTCTTTTAAACGGGCCAACTTGGTTTTGTCATCGGCTTTAGCTGTTTTCTCTTTCTTAGCGCGAGCAAACAATTTCTTGTCAATAACAACACCGCTGGTTGAAGGAATTGCTTTCAAAGAAGCATCTTTAACGTCACCTGCTTTGTCACCAAAGATGGCACGCAACAACTTCTCTTCCGGTGAAGGTTCAGTTTCTCCTTTTGGTGTAATTTTTCCAATCAGAATATCGCCTTCGCCAACCTCACATCCAATGCGGATTAAACCGTTTTCATCCAGATTTTTGGTTGCATCCTCACTTACGTTTGGAATATCATTGGTCAACTCCTCTTCACCACGCTTGGTATCCCTAACTTCAAGTTCGTACTCAGTAATGTGAATAGAAGTAAAGATATCTTCTTTTACTACTTTTTCACTGATTACAATCGCATCCTCAAAGTTGAAACCTTGCCAAGGCATGAATGCAACTTGTAAGTTACGACCCAATGCAAGTTCACCTCCTTGGGTTGCGTATCCTTCGCACAATACAGTTCCTTTTTCAACTTTCTGCCCTTTGCGAACTATAGGCTTCAGGTTGATACAGGTATTCTGGTTGGTACGACGGAATTTAATGAGTTTATACGATTTGGTATCTGTTCCAAAGCTAACCAAACGATCATTCTCTGTTTGCTCGTAACGGATTCTGATTTCGTTGGCATCAACATACTCAACAGTTCCGTTTCCTTCAGCAACTAAAAGTGTTCTTGAATCTTTAGCAACACGTCCTTCCAATCCGGTTCCAACAACAGGAGCCTCAGGACGCAACAAAGGAACAGCCTGACGTTGCATGTTCGATCCCATCAGCGCACGGTTCGCGTCATTGTGTTCAAGGAACGGAATCAAAGAAGCTGCAATGGATACAATCTGGTTTGGAGCAATATCCATAAACTCCAACTTCTCAGCTTCTACCATCGGGAAGTCACCTTCGTAGCGGGCTTTAATTCTTGTTTCAGCAAAATTACCATGTTCGTCGTAACGGGCATTCGACTGGGCAATTACTTTACCGTCCTCGTCTTCCGCACTTAAATAGGTAACAGGATCATTCACATCAACCTTACCATTGGTTACCTTCAGGTAAGGAGTTTCAATGAATCCCATGCTGTTAATTTTAGCATGAACACACAGTGAAGAAATCAAACCAATGTTTGGACCTTCCGGTGTTTCAATGGTACACAAACGTCCATAGTGAGTATAGTGAACGTCACGCACCTCAAAACCTGCGCGGTCACGACTCAAACCACCTGGACCCAGGGCCGACATACGGCGCTTGTGGGTAATCTCAGCCAATGGATTTGTTTGGTCCATGAACTGCGATAACTGGTTGGTTCCAAAAAACGAATTGATAACGGAAGACAAAGTCTTAGCATTAATCAAATCAGTTGGAGTAAACACCTCGTTATCGCGAATATTCATACGCTCACGAATGGTACGAGCCATACGAGCCAAACCAACACCAAATTGAGCATACAATTGCTCTCCAACGGTTCTAACACGACGATTTGACAAGTGGTCAATATCATCCACGTCAGCGCGGGAGTTTGAAAGCTCAATCAAATATTTAATGATAGATACGATATCGTCTTTAGATAAAACACGATTGCTCAACGGTTCGTTTTTGTTAAGCTTTCTGTTAATCCTGTAACGACCTACATCTCCCAAATCATAACGTTTGTCTGAGAAGAACAACTTCTCAATAACACCACGTGCTGTTTCTTCATCCGGTGGATCAGCATTTCTCAACTGACGATAGATATGCTCGTGAGCTTCTTTTCCGGAGTTTGCAGTATCTTTTTGAAGGGTGTTCAAAATGATAGCAAAATCATTGTGGCTGGATTCATTCTTGTGAAGTAGGATTGTTTTAACCTCAGCTTCAACAATCAAATCAATATGATCATCTTCAAGAATCGTATCACGCTCAATGATTACTTCATTTCTTTCGATGGAAACTACCTCACCGGTATCTTCATCTACGAAATCTTCAACCCAAGTTCTCAGAACCCTTGCAGCCAGCTTACGTCCTAAAACGCGCTTTAATCCGGCCTTGCTAACTTTAACTTCTTCAGCAAGGTCGAACAGGTTCAAAATTTCTTTATCCGTTTCGTAACCAATGGCACGCAACAAAGTAGTAACAGGGAACTTTTTCTTACGGTCGATATACGCATACATGACGTTGTTTACGTCTGTTGCGAATTCAATCCAGCTACCTTTAAATGGAATTACCCTGGCAGAATAAAGTTTGGTTCCGTTGGTATGGTAGCTTTGACCAAAGAATACACCTGGTGAACGGTGAAGTTGACTTACAATTATCCTTTCAGCACCATTAATAACAAAAGTACCGCGAGGAGTCATGTACGGAATAGTACCCAAATACACATCCTGTACAATTGTTTTGAAATCCTCGTGCTCAGGATCATTACAAGAAAGACGCAACTTGGCCTTCAGTGGAACTGAATAGGTCAAACCACGTTCAATGCACTCATCAATGGAGTAGCGAGGTGGATCTACGAAATAATCCAAAAATTCAAGGACGAAAATGTTCCTTGTATCCGTTATCGGAAAGTTCTCCAGAAATACTTTAAAAAGTCCCTCATTGGTGCGACTTTCTGAAGTAGTATCCAACTGGAAAAACTCCCTGAACGACTGCAATTGAACATCGAGAAAATCAGGATAATCAATTACAGGTTTGACAGAAGCGAAACTGATTCTTTCTCCTGTCGTATTATTAATATTGGCCAATGTTTAATTAGAATTAAAGGTTACCGAATCTTCGATTTCCATAAACAGGAATGTGACCCACGGCTCCGCCGGGGTCACAGACGCTAATGAACTGAGTTCAAATTACTTAAGCTCAACTTCAGCTCCGGCTTCAGTAAGCTTGGCTTTCAAATCTTCAGCAGTGGCTTTATCAACGCCTTCTTTAACTGGCTTTGGAGCACCATCTACTAATTCTTTAGCTTCTTTCAATCCTAAGCCGGTAAGGTCTTTAACGATTTTTACAACGTTAAGTTTGTTTGCACCAGCACTTTTCAGGATAACATCAAAAGATGTTTTTTCAGCAGCGGCTTCACCGGCACCGGCAGCAGCAGGAGCTGCAACGGCTACTGCAGCAGCAGCAGGCTCAATACCGTACTCGTCTTTCAAAATTTTAGCTAACTCGTTAACTTCTTTTACTGTCAAGTTAACTAACTGTTCTGCGAACGCTTTTAAATCTGCCATTTTTCTAAGATTAAATTGTTATTGTTTCTGTGATTGATTTTTTTATTATTCCGGACGCTCCGATAATGTTTTTACTACACCGGCGATGGTATTGCCACCCGATTGAAGGGCACTAATAACATTTTGAGCTGGTGATTGAAGCATACCAATGATTTCTCCGATAAGCTCATTTTTAGTTTTAAGATTTACAAGAGCTTCTAGTGAACTGTCACCGATGAAGATATCAGCATCAATAGCTGCACCTTTCAAACGAGGAATCTCACCTTTCTTGCGAAAATCTTTGATAACTTTAGCAGGTGCTTTCATGTCTTCACAAAACATCAAGGCTGAATTGCCTTTCAATGTGTCAACTAGTCCACCAAAGTCACGACCTGATTTTTCAAATGCTTTTTCAATCATGGTGTTTTTTGCAACTTGCATAACGATACCATTTTTGAATAGCTCTCTTCTCAACTTGCTGGTTTGCTCTGCATTCAAGGATGCAATATCTGTAATGTAGATATTCTTGTATTGACCAAACTTCTCTGCAAGCGAATCTATTAATGCTGATTTTTCTTCCCTATTCATCGCTTCTCAATTAAATGCCAGGTACAGACTTCGTGTCAACAGTAATACCTGGGCTCATTGTACTGCTGATGTGAATACTTCTAAAATAAGTGCCTTTAGCTGAAGATGGTTTCAATTTGGCGATGCTCTGAATTAACTCAACTGCATTTTCATACAATTTTTCAGGTGCAAAGCTCGATTTACCAATTGAAGTGTGGATGATACCTTCTTTATCAACTTTGAAATCGATTTTACCAGCTTTTACTTCTTTAACAGTTTTACCTACTTCTTGAGTAACGGTACCACTCTTAGGATTAGGCATTAAGTTGCGTGGTCCAAGGATTTTACCAAGCTTACCCAACTTAGCCATAACAGCAGGCATAGTGATAATGATATCAATATCAGTCCAACCTTGCTCAATTTTTTGAATATACTCATCCAATCCCACAAAATCAGCACCCGCTTCTTTAGCTTCTGCTTCTTTATCGGCAGGTACCAATGCAAGAACTTTTAAAGTCTTACCTGTACCGTGTGGAAGAGCTACTACTCCACGAACCATTTGATTGGCTTTCTTTGGATCTACACCTAGACGAACATCAATATCAACTGATGAATCGAACTTTGTGTAAGAAATTTCCTTAACCAATTTTGATGCTTCTGTTAAAGTATAGGACTTATTGCCGTCAACTTTTTTCAGAACCTCTTTTCTTTTCTTACTTATCCTTGCCATTTCCTGTTAATTTTAGTTTGTGAAAGGATTTTCGCCGGTAACTGTTAGGCCCATGCTCCGTGCGCTTCCTGCAACCATTTTCATAGCTGATTCAACTTTGAAGCAATTCATGTCAACAATTTTATCCTCTGCAATCTTGCGAATCTGTTCCCAGGATACGCTACCAATTTTTTTACGATTGGGTTCTGCTGATCCTTTCTGAATCTTTGCGGCTTCAATTAACTGTGCAGCTACAGGAGGAGTTTTGATTACGAAATCAAAAGATTTGTCACTGTAAACTGAAATTACCACCGGCAAAATCTTGCCAGCCTTGTCCTGAGTACGAGCATTGAACTGCTTGCAAAACTCCATAATGTTCACACCTTTCGAACCCAAAGCTGGACCGATTGGAGGAGCAGGATTTGCAGCACCGCCCTTAACCTGTAGTTTAATAAAACCTGTTAGTTCTTTAGCCATAACCTTTAATTTTTCCGCCCAAGGCGGATATACTCATTTTTAACTTTCTTTCTCTACTTGTACGAAATTGAGTTCCAATGGCGTTCTTCTTCCGAAGATTTTTACCATAACCTTCAATTTCTTTTTATCATCCATTACCTCTTCGATGACACCGCTAAATCCACTGAAAGGACCATCGATAACTTTCACGCTCTCGCCAACAATGTAAGGCTCAAGCAAGGTTTCGCCCTGTTCGCTGATGTCGTCAACATTACCCAAAATCCGGTTCACTTCAGAAATTCTCAGAGGAGTTGGAGTTGCTTTTCCACCTAGGAAACCAACCACACCATTAACAGAATCAATGATATGACCAACTTCACCTGAAACATCTGCATGAATCAAAATATAACCCGGTAGGTAAGCTTTCTCCTTAGAGGTTTTTTTTCCGTTCTTTACCTGATAAATCTTTTCAGTAGGAATCAGAATTTGAGGCACCTGAGCAAGCAAACCGGCACGCTCGAGTTCAACCTCGATTTGGGCCTTCACCTTCTTCTCCTGACCGGTAATGGCTCTCACCACATACCACTTGAATTGATCTGTTTGTTGTTCAGACATTTGATTCTACCGATTTTCTACTGATTTTGAAAAATCTGATAAAAGAAGCCTAAAGCTCCACTACTTGCTAAGTCAATTACGTAAATAACCAAGGCAATGATCAGGGAGGCAATCATTACAATAATGGTACTCTCCTGAAGATCTTCCCAGCTGGGCCATGAAACTTTGTTCATTAGCTCATCGTAAGAGGCTTTTATGTATTCAGATAATTTGTTCATTGCTTTATCAGCTTGCACGGGCACCAGGATTCGAACCTAGATCGGAGGTTTTGGAGACCACAATTCTACCATTGAACTATGCCCGTTTGTTTGTTTTTGTTGGACTTCAAACGTAAAGTCCTGATTTTATTAACTCTATTAGACACCAAGTGTTGGCTAGCTTCCTAGCCAACACTTGAATGTCAAATGGATATTAGTCTAGGATTTCAGTTACCTGACCAGCACCTACTGTACGACCACCTTCACGGATAGCGAAACGGAGGTTTTTCTCCATCGCAATTGGAGCGATCAATTGTACAGTGATAGTGATGTTATCACCAGGCATAATCATTTCAACACCTTCAGGAAGGATAACCTCACCTGTTACGTCAGTTGTACGGAAGTAGAACTGTGGACGGTATTTGTTGAAGAAAGGAGTGTGACGTCCACCTTCGTCTTTTGAAAGAACGTAGATTTCAGCTTTGAACTTGGTGTGAGGAGTTACTGAACCTGGTTTGCAAATTACCATACCACGACGGATTTGGTTTTTGTCGATACCGCGAAGCAACAAACCTACGTTATCACCAGCTTCACCACGGTCAAGAAGTTTACGGAACATTTCTACTCCGGTTACTACTGACTTCAATTTCTCAGCACCAAGACCGATGATATCAACCTCTTCAGAAGAGTTGATTACACCACGCTCAATACGACCAGTAGCAACAGTACCACGACCAGTAATTGAGAATACGTCTTCGATTGGCATCAAGAAAGGAAGATCTACTGCGCGAGGAGGAACTGGGATGTAGCTATCAACAGCTGCCATCAATTCCATAATTTTCTCAACCCATTTAGCGTCTCCGTTCAATCCACCCAAAGCAGAACCTTGGATAATTGGAATTTCGTCACCAGGGAATTCGTATTTGCTCAACAAATCACGGATTTCCATTTCAACGATTTCCAACAATTCTGGATCGTCAACCATGTCAACTTTGTTCATGAACACAACGATACGTGGAACACCTACCTGACGAGCAAGAAGGATGTGCTCACGAGTTTGTGGCATTGGTCCGTCTGTAGAAGCTACTACAAGAATAGCACCGTCCATTTGAGCAGCACCAGTTACCATGTTTTTAACATAGTCGGCGTGACCAGGACAATCTACGTGAGCGTAGTGACGGTTAGCAGTTTGGTACTCAACGTGAGCAGTGTTAATAGTAATACCACGCTCTTTTTCTTCAGGAGCAGAGTCGATTGAATCAAAAGAACGAGCTTCAGACAAACCAGCATCAGCAAGAACTTTGGTGATTGCAGCTGTCAAAGTAGTTTTACCGTGGTCTACGTGACCGATAGTACCGATGTTTACGTGCGGTTTACTACGGTCAAATTTTTCTTTAGCCATTTTGTTTAATTGTTTATGTTTTTAATTTCAGTTTGTTCCTCCGAACAAGCTCACTTATCAACTTCACTTCCAGAGCCGTTGAGCAGGATTGAACTGCCGACCTCTTCCTTACCAAGGAAGTGCTCTACCACTGAGCTACAACGGCTTAATTTCGCTCAGAACTTCGTTCTTTACGGAATCTCGCAAAACAAGCATAACCCCTTTCGGAGTTATGCTCATTTCTGAGCGGGAGACGAGGCTCGAACCCGCGACCTACAGCTTGGAAGGCTGTCGCTCTACCAACTGAGCTACTCCCGCAATACGGTAATTTAAAAGGATTGCTGTTACGCTTTGCTTTTCAGTTTACCTGAACTGATGGTGGGGAGAAAAGGATTCGAACCTTTGAAGTCGTAAGACAACGGATTTACAGTCCGTCCCAGTTGGCCACTTTGGTATCTCCCCGATTTTAAAGAACAACGTCTTTCAGTTTGTGTTGAACATCGTCAGCAATACTGGAGCCACTTGCCGGAATCGAACCAGCGACCTACTGATTACAAATCAGTTGCTCTACCAGCTGAGCTAAAGTGGCATCGATACTAAACTATGCCTTGCATGACCCCTTTTTTTGGGTGGATGCTCAACCAAACCTGCAAAGAACTTTTACTTTTGAAGCCCTTCTCTTTCGGAAAAGGACTGCAAATGTAGCGCTTTACAGGACATTTGCAATAATGGAAGCAATTTTTTTTCTGTTAAAGACGTTGGAAGCGTAACAGCGGGTGCGAAGGTAATTATTTTTGAGGTTAATGCTAATTCTCCCCTCCTTCATTTCTCTAAATTTCTCAGATACAAGTAAAAAAAATGAAAAGGGAGGTCATATGCCTCCCCTTCCTTTTTTATTTTCTTAGATTAGTTGGTCTTTGCTTGCAACTTCTCTTTGTATCGTTTTACCTGAGATACCAATTTATCCAATACCAAATCGGTTGCTGCTTCAAAAGTAGTAGATTGCTCTTTGGCAAAAATTGGATTACCATTCAGATTTAGCTTAATCTCCACAACTTTGTTTTCTCCTCCTTGGTCTTTTTCCAGTTTGAGATAAACATCGGCGCTACGGACATTTTCAGCAAAAGTCTCGGTTTTCTTTACTTTCTGTTCAACAAATTCAAGCAACTTTTGATCTGCTTTGAAATGGATTGATTGAATGTCAACTTGCATAATTCTGATATTTAATTAGGCTCAACCATTACCTGCCTGAATGGTCTTGCCCGGTTGGGTTCATGTTTTGGCAGGATTTAAGCTCTCGGATGTTTATTTTTATAAACCTCTTTTAATCGTGTAATACTGTTGTGCGTATAAACTTGGGTGGCTGATAAATTTGCATGTCCCAACAATTCCTTAATGGCATTCAAATCTGCCCCTTTGTTTAACAGGTGGGTAGCATAACTGTGGCGCAATACATGCGGACTCCTTTTTTCCAAGGTACTCACACTTCCTAACTCATCCTTTACCATCTGATAGATTTTCCGCGGGTTCAACTCGTTACCTTCTTGGTTGCACAATAGGCCTGAACTAAACAATCCGGCCCTTAGTTTTTCTGCCCTAAAATTAGCAATATCCTCAAGGACCTCGCGATTTACAGGCACAATTCGCTCTTTTTTACGCTTTCCAAACACTTTTATCCGGCTATTGTAGGTGTCGATATCAGCCTCCTTCAACCCTAACAATTCAGATAAGCGAATTCCACTGCCATACAACAAGGAAATGACCAGCTTTTTCAGCGCAGGCTCAAAACCGGTTTCTACACGTTTATCCAACAACTCCTGCATGGGTTTTTCCTCAACGAATACAGGTAATCGTTTTGCTACTTTAGGACCTGTAATCTTTAGCATGGGGTTGATTTCTACTATCCCCTCGCGCAAAGCAAACTTGTAAAAAGAACGCAAAGCCGAAATCTTCCTGAGTACAGAACGGGAATTGAGTTTTGAATCCATCAAGTGGGCAATCCAGGAACGGATATGGGTTGATTTTAAATCGCTTAAAGTGCTTAGGGAAAATGATTCTCGTAAGAACTCCTGAAAGGCTGAGAAGTCAGACTCATAAGCATTTAAGGTATGCTCCGAGTACTTTCGTTCAAACTTCAGCAAAGTTAAAAATTGTCCAAAAGCGGCATTGAGTTCCATAGCTAATCCCTAAACTAAATTAAGCGATTTCACGAATATTCCAACTGATAATTCGCAGCTCGTGGCTTCTATTCAGAAAATCAGGCTAAAGTAAAATAAAAAAAGCCGCTCCAATTCAAGAGCGGCTTTCCTGTAATCATAACAAATTAGTTGCTGGCCTGTTGCTGAAGGAAAAGCTTGTAGGCGGCACGGATCTTTTGTTGACGTTTTACAATACAAGGCTTGGTAAATTGTTGACGGGACCTAAGTTCCTTAACAACTCCTGTTTTCTCGTATTTCTTTTTAAACTTCTTTAGCGCTTTGTCTAAAGATTCGTTTTCTTTAACGTTAATCTGGATCATAATTGTGCACCTCCTTTCCTTGAGTCTCCTGAGGTTTATTTCAGGGACCGCGAAAGTAGAACATTTATTTTAAAAATCAACTATTTGCTTGAATTACTTTTTCCAAGACCAATTAATTCACCGCATAAATATTGCCATGTAAACCGCTTTTTATTTTCACGAATGCCTGAAAGCAGCGTATTCCCGAGATTCTCCGTAAAAAAACGATTTATTTCGGAGGCAATTTCCTGCGCGTTTACTCCGCAAACTAAACCTGCCACATTATGTGGGACAAGTTCGGCCAATCCACCTACCCGAGTAACCAACATTGGTTTTTCATAATAATAGGCAATCTGTGTTACCCCGCTTTGTGTGGCAGATAAATAAGTTTGAATAACCAATTCAGAGGAAGAAAAAAAGTAAGATACCCTTTCATTTGGAATAAAATCTGTGTTTAGAACCACAGCCTCTTCAAGCCCTAAATCCTTGATTTTTTGAAGATAAGGCTTTGAGTCTTCATAAAATTCTCCTGCGATAATAAGCTTCAATTTCAAAGCCTTCCAATTGCTTTGGGCGAGACTTTCAAGCAACAATTCCAAACCTTTGTACTTCCGGATAAATCCAAAAAAAAGCAGATACCGGTAACCCGCATCTAGTCCCAACTCCTGAATGGCCTTTTGCTTTTCGATGGCGGGACCAAACATATCGTACATGGGATGAGGGACATAGGTTGAAGGCTTCAAAGGTTGTAATGCTCGAATCTGCCCCAAAACCTCCTCAGACATGGTAAGGTAACCTTGAATGGGCCTTAAAAAATAGGAAGTAAAGGGTTTGTCGAAGAACTTTTTCTCGTGAGGCACAATATTGTCTGTTATGGCTAAACAGGTAATTCCGGCCTGCGTAAAGATGCGAGCAAGGGTTCCATAAGCAGGACCCATAAAACTCATCCAATACCTAAACACCACTAAATTGTAGCCATTTTTTCTAAATTTCAAGCCAACCTGAATCCAATTGATTGGATTGATTGAGTTCAAATCAGCGTGTATGGTTACTCCTTCCGGAGGGGGTGACTCAGAGTATTGAGTTTTTCCCGGAAACAATAAGGAAGGATATTGCAAGCTAAAACTTAAAATCTCACACCCATAGCCTTGTTCTTGGAACTCGCGGCATAAGCGTTCATCAAAAGTTGCCAAGCCTCCTCTTAAAGGCCAACCCGGACCAACGATTAGAACTTTCCCAATTTTAGTCAAGACCTATTTTTTTTGTTATGCCATAAACATTGCGTTCAGTGGCATTTCTTGAAATCATTTCACCAATAAAACCTGCCAAAAACAATTGTACTCCAATAATTACGGATACTAAGGAGATAAAAAAGAGGGGCTGACTGGTAATATCTCTTGATTTATAGCCATCAGGGAGACTGGCTTCCATGTAAACAAACCAAAGTTTCTCACCTACAATGTAAAAGCTAACTAAAAAGCCAAAAATAAACATCAAGGTTCCCAACACACCAAAAAAATGCATGGGTCGTTTTCCAAATTTTGAAACGAAGAAAATGGTTAGTAAATCCAAAAAACCATTGATAAATCTGGATAATCCACCAAACTTAGTTGAACCATATTTTCTGGCTCTGTGCTGAACCACCTTCTCCCCAATTTTTCGGAAGCCTGCCCATTTGGCAATTACAGGAATGTACCTGTGCATTTCATTATAAACCTCAATGGACTTCACTACTTCTGAGCGGTAAGCCTTAAGGCCACAATTGAAATCGTGCAACTGAATGCCCGAAATCTTTCGTGTTGCCGCGTTAAAAAACTTGGTCGGAATGGTTTTGCTGATTGGATCGTAGCGTTTTTTCTTCCAACCGCTAACCAAATCATACCCTTCCTGGGTAATCATCCGGAATAGTTCAGGAATTTCATCCGGACTATCCTGCATATCGGCATCCATGGTAATTACCACCTCACCATTGGTTGAATGAAATCCAACATTCAATGCCGCGGATTTTCCATAATTCCTGCGGAATTTTATTCCCTTAACCGAACTATTCTTCCTTGTAATTTCCTCCACCAATTTCCAGGAGTTATCCGTACTTCCGTCATCAATCAGCAGTATTTCATACGAAAACTTATTTTCATTCATCACCCTTTCAACCCAAGAGACTAGCTCTGGAAGCGATTCTTCTTCATTTAAAAAAGGGACAACTACTGAGATATCAGGATGGAGAGGAGAACTCATGGATTAGGATTGCAAATTTGAATAAAAACGATTTGGATCTTCTTTTTTAGTAACAGCCGCAAGAATTAGATTAATAATCAAACCAAAAAAGAGGCTTCCAAATAAACCAATGAGTGACATTACCCAGGGTTTCATCATTTTACGACTCATACTAATGGCTTGCTCAATTTGGTCTTCCGACATTTCTTTCTTCAACATCTCTTCCTTGGCAAGGTTGAGCGCCTTTTCTACAAACTCTGGATCAATAAAGGTTAAAAATACATACTGGTACAAGGATGCAACCAATGAACCTGCTAATACAATTAGCATACCGGTTCCTAGTCCTTGGCTGTAACTCATATATCCACCTAAAGTATCATTCTTACGTGAATTCAGGCCAAAAAACAAAATGGCTGTAGTTAAAACCAGAGAAGGAAGGGCTGCTAACCAACCACTTTGGTTGATATCCATGATGTAAAAAACAAGAGAAATGCCAATACTTACCAATGCGTAAATAATGGCAAACTTGATTACTACCTGACCTTTGGTTGTTTTGTGCTCGATATCCATTGTATTAAGTTTTAACAAGTATAAACTTATTCCCCATAAAATGCGAGTACAGAATGGTAAACTGCATCTTCAAATGGTGTAAGAGCATTTCCCAGCTCCGGTTCAATTTCTTCGGCAACTTGGAAAAACAGCACCATTGGAACAAATAGACTTTTGATTGGATTGTCTTCTTGAATACCTTCTTGAATTTCCTTCAAATCAGAGATTTCTGCGTCCAAGATATCTTCATTCACAATAAAGCTTTCATAAATCCGAAGTTCGTCCTGGAATTCAGTTTCCTCAATCAAAAGAAACTCCTGAAGAAAATCGTCCAAACTAATATCTACATCGGTATCAATAGACTCACTGATGTATAAAAACAGGTTGAGCAATTCTGTTCCTCTGTCGATGGTTTTGTTTTCAATTTGTTCCCATTCCGGAGTATCGAAATAGTCGTCCGGCCTATTTTCAGTTGACAAAAACTTTACCAGTAGTAAATCAAACAAGACCTCTTCCAACTCCTGAAATTCCGGATTTTGGGCTAAACAGGCATCAAGCCCTTCAACCCTATCAAGAAATTCTCCTGATGAATCTCCAATTATCTCCCACACGGCCTCAAAAGGAGATGGTTTGTTTATCCGTGAAGCATAGCTCGTAAGTAAAACTTCGGTTGCTTCGTATACAGGAATTTCATCCTGACTTAATGGTCTTTTCATAGGTTTTAAATAATTTGTTGTATCTTATTTTTTAACACTACCGCTCTCACTTTTCCTTTCAGGTCTTTCCCTAACAGGGGAGAATTTCGGGATTTTGAAAGCGGATTTTGGTATTTCCAATTGTCGTTATGACTGTAAATGGTGAACTCTGGTTTTTGACCAACAGCTATTGCTGGCAAATCCCTATTCAAAACAGCTAAAGCCCGCCAACTAATAGCAGGTAAAATACTGTCCCATTCAATATTCGCAGGCTTTGATTGAATAAGTAATGGTAGAACTGTTTCCAAAGTACTCATTCCATGCAATGCGTAATCAAATTCAAGCACCTTCTCTTCAACGGTTCTCGGCTTATGGTTGCTAACAATAGCATCAATAGTTCCATCGGCAACTGCTTCCCAAAGCGCTTTCTGGTGATTTTTGGAGCGCAATGGTGGAAGTACTTTGAAATTAGAATCATAGCCTATCAATTGCTCATCTGTAAAAGCTAAATTGGCAATGGCTACATCGCAGCTTACTTTCAATCCCGCTTTTTTTGCCTTTCGAATTAAATCAACCGAACCTTTGGTGCTAATGCAGCTAAAATGAATGGCAGATCCTGCATATTTAGCAAGTTCTAAATCTCGTTGCACCCTAATTTCTTCTGAGAGTGCAGGAAATCCTTTCATGCCGAGAAAAGTGCTAACTTCTCCTTCGTGCATTTTGCCGCCTTTACTTAAACTCTCTTCTTCAGGTCTCGACATAACCAAGCCTTTAAAGATGTTTGAATACATTAAGGCTCGCAAAAGAAGTCCAGCATGATGAACAGGTTGGTCTGCATCAGTAAATGCAGCGGCACCCGCTTGGAACATATCAAACAATTCAGCCAACTCCTTTCCTTCCCGATCAATGCTTATGCATCCATAGGGCAAAATTGTAATTGGCAGTTTGTTTTGACTGGCCATTAACGCAGAAATTCCGGCTCTTGAGATGGGAGCAGGAACCGCGCTTGGCAAAAGGCCCACGTATCCAAATCCACCGCGGATTGCTGCATTAGAACCAGAATCAAGTGTTTCTCTATCCTCATTTCCAGGTTCAGCAAAATCAGCCCTTAAATCAACAAAAACTGGAGAAAGCAACCCTTTTGCCGCATCATAAACCTCAATTTTCGATTGAATAGGCGCAAAAAAATTCTTTCCGGAAGATTGAATATCCTTGATAATTCCATCTTGAATAAGAATATCACATAGTTTATTGTGGAATGCGGAGCGGTTATCAGAAACCTTGGCATTCAGGATAAGTAAATTCATAAACCGGACAAGTTGCGCAAATCTAGCACAAAGCGCTTAGAAATCCGAGCATTGTTAACACAAGCTTATTCGCTCAATCGTTTCAACAACAGAAATTCAATACCTAAAAATAAGATTGCAAGAAGAAGCGACCATTTCCACAAGGGTTTTCCTGTAGCGGAACTCGCCAGTTCATTGGAAAAAGCTGCCTCATCACTAGAAAACAAATCAAACCCTTTTTGGGCAAAATCTGATTCCTCATAAAACTTCAACTCCGATTCGGAACGTGGAAAGTTGAGCCCTAATTGTCCGACAATTTTAGCCCCATCAACCTGAATTGCATACCAACCGGCTTTTTGAATTTCCGGAGACAGTGCAAATCCCCATTTCCCATTTCGAGATTCAACTCCGGCAGCTACTTGAGTCTTTTCCGAAATCAGCTTAACAATTCCTTTGGGCCTTTCAGAAAGAGGCTCAATAAAATTGCGTCTCCCAAGAATCCAACTTAAGGGCATTACCCGACGAATTTGAAAGGGCATTTGCAACATTAATGGCACAAAAAACGAATGGGAAGCAAGGTTTGAATTCTCTGTTTTCAAATCCGATGTAATTAAATACAAAACACCTTTTCCAACGCGCTTCTTCATCAAAAATGGACTATTATCGCTTAGGCCCAGTATGGTTGAATATCCAAATAAGTTATTTCTTGAAAGCCTTAAGTATTTGCTGGCTAAAGGGTATTGTAGATTTTCAGGTAAATTCGTAAAAACACCTTTGAACAAGCCATCAGACAGTTCAATTTTATTCACTGGAACCGCCTTGTAAACACCTTCCAAATGTTGATTTAATTTGGAATCGAACAACCAAATTGAAGATGCCTTTTGCAAATTCGACATGTCGGGAATTTGAAAAATAACGCCACCTTCTTCCAGGTAACTTGAAAGGGAAGCAAGCAATCCCGCAGATAAACCAGATACCCCATCCAAAATAATCAATTGTTGTTCTTGAATTTGCGAAGGATTTAGGCTTAATACTTGTTTCTTTTCCAATTGAACACCTGGCTCCGTTGAAAATACCCGCTCGATTGCCGGTTCTGGTTTTGTATCAAAAACCTGAAGGACTTTTGCTGATTCAATGGCTTGAAGACTGGCGTACCAAGTATCATCAAAAGAGATTGGAAAATCCTGAATCTTGAACAAAATGCGCTGAGCATCACCATGGATTGGCGTGTAGGTGAATTTCTCGGTAACAGTTCCATCCGCATTCAGACTAGTGTTTCGGAGTCCCTTTTGAATGCCATCCACATAAAACTGAATTGGGAAATTCGTCAATTTTGCATTGCCCGAGCCCTTAATACGAACAAAAAAAGTAAGCTCCTGTCCCTTTCGTGCAAAAGGAGCATCCATCCAAACTGTATCTATCCAGCAATTTGATTTTTTTTCGGCTTGAAGTAAAACCATTTTATTGGCTTGGGCGGAATCCAAGCTTAGTTTTTCAAGTTGCAAATGAGACCTCTGACCATCGGTAATCCACCAACATTCTACGCCTGGCCCTCCGGCCATCTTTGAATAAATAGTTGAGGCATCTGATGAAAAGGGACCAATTTGCAAATCATCTAGTTGTTTTAAAAGGCCATTGTAGTCCATTGACCTTGAAGATGAGCGTGATGTTTGATTAGAAATTAGCGAGAACTGTGTTCCTTTTGGTGCTTTAGCAGCAATCATTCGAGCTCGATTTTTCGCCTCTTCAAACAAGGTAGCGGTTTTACCCTGACCAAGCATAGAAAAACTATTATCAAGGAAAATTTTCACTTCAGCCGCCCTGGTTTCTTTTTTTGAATCTGCAGGTAAAAATGGTTGCGCAAAAGCTGCAATCAGGAAGAAAAAAAACAGCATTCGAACCAGGAGCAAAAGCAAATGCTTCACCTGCCTTTGTTTTTTATTTTGCTCTACAACCCGTTTAATAAAACGGATATCCGGGAAAACAAGCTTTTTAGGTCTTCTGAAATTGAATAAATGGATAATGACTGGTATTCCCAGCGCTAACAATCCATATAAAACCTGAGGTTTAAGAAACTCCACTCCGCAAAATAGGCCTTTTGAATTTACTTCTCCAATTGGAGATTTTGGTTTCCGTTCAAAAAACAAAGCTTGACCCTACTTCTCTAACAAAGCATTAAGAAAACAGACTTGAATGTAAGCCTACTAAACTTTATTGTTCCAACAAGCAAATTTGCAATGGTATAAACAGATATTCCTAATATTGCGAGCGGAGCTTTTGAGGTGAAACTGGTTTATCAAAATTCAAAAAAAATCTCAAACTGCTTACTAGGACAGCTGGTCTAGCTAATGAATAAGTAAAAACAGGTATGGAAATAAATTTACAGGGTAAGAACGCATTGGTATGTGGTAGTACTAAAGGAATCGGGTTTGCAATTGCCAAACAATTGGCCTCATGCGGAGCTCAGGTAACTCTAATGGCTAGGAATCGGGATATCTTAGAAAAGGTAGTAAAAGACCTCTCAGCAGAAAACGGACAGAAGCATGATTTTTTAGTGGCTGATTTTTCAAAGCCAGACGCCGTAAAAGCTGCGATTCAAGAAAAAGTAAATGCCCCACAGGTTTACCATATTTTGGTTAATAACAGTGGTGGACCAAGTCCTGGACCCCTATTAAAAGCGAGAGAAGAAGAGTTTCTTATGGCCTTCAACTCCCATTTGCTGAGCAGTCATATCTTGGTTCAACAATTGGCGGATGGCATGAGGCATTCCGGTTATGGAAGAATCATCAATATCATCTCAACATCAGTTAAGTTACCGTTAAAAGGCTTAGGGGTTAGCAATACCATCCGTGCGGCTGTAGGCAATTGGGCAAAGACCTTGGCCAATGAACTGGGACCACATGGTATTACTGTAAATAATGTATTGCCTGGTGCTACTGCAACAGATAGGTTAACTCAAATTATTGAGGGTAAAGCCATGAAAACCAATACAAGTCCAGAAGATGTAAGTCATGAAATGCTAGAGGAAATTCCACTTAATCGTTTTGCTAAGCCGGAAGAAATTGCCTACGCAGTAAGCTTTTTAGCTTCTGAATATGCAGCATATATCAACGGAATTAATGTTCCTGTTGATGGAGGAAGAACCGGAAACTTGTAACTATTTATTGTGAAATTTCCTGAATTTCAGGAGATCTTCCAATGAAAAAGAAGTCGGTCATCACCAGCACTAACCAATTCCTCATTATTTAACCAAACTACTTTATTCACGGAATTGGTATGTGCATCCATTTTGAAACGGTCTGCAACTTTTAATAATTTCTGACTTTTTGATTCCCAAATTTTCAGCGTTTTATCCATACTCACAGTGGCAGCCAAAGCTCCATCTGGACTGAAAGAAATTGCGTTGATGTGGTAATTGTGAGCAGGAATATCAGCAAGCAATTGGTAGTTTGAATTCCAAACTTTGAGCATGGCATCTCTTCCCCCACTCCACAGTTCACCTGTTAGTGGATTGAACGCGAGTGCAAAAACAGAATTTGTATGAGCCTCCCATTCATGGATTTGCGACAATCGTCCGGATTCAATTTTAAACAGTCGAATAAAATTGTCACTGTAGCCTGCGGCAAAAAGGTTTCCCTCTTTGTTTATGGCCATGACTCTACAAGCTTTATCTGAAGCGGCCCAACTTTGGAGTAATGAAAAATTGGTAATATCCCAGGTATTTATCCTTCCATCCCCACCTGCTGTTAAAAGTAAATCCCCAGTTTGCTTGATATCAAACAATCCTAAAGTATGTCCTTCAATATTTCTAAGTTCTTTCTTTTCAATCAAATCAATCAAATGGAGATTTCCGGAAGCGGTTCCTGCTAGCAACTGTTTAGTTTGAGAATCCGAATGAAAAGAATAAACTGGTCTTGGCAATTTACTAATAAGCTGTCCATCAGTTTGCATTGGAATCCACTCTACAATAAACCCATCACCACCACCACTCCAAATATGGCCGGTTTGAGGATGAACCCCAAGCGCAAACAATGCATCTTTATGTCCCTGATAACGAAATACTGATTCAATTTTCATTGGCATCAAATGTAAAGCTGACAAGCTTAAAATAAAACCAATCCTTATATTCACAGCGCTATGCCTTTACATTCAATACAAGAGCTGCCTGCGGGCTCCAAACTTGCAATTTGGAAAATAAACGAATCAAAAAAGGAACTTACTCAGCTATTAGGAGATCGGGTGGATGATAACAGCAGGCCAACAAATGCAGCTGAAAATGTGGGAATCCATTGGTTTGCATCTCGGTTATGCTTAAGCGCCATGTTTCCGGGAAAACATGTAAGAGTCCAAAAAGACAGATACAATAAACCTACGTTATACATCAACGGAGAACCATGGTTTATTAGCATAACGCATTCATTTGAATTTGCAGGAATTTTAGTTAGCCGACATGCAGAAACAGGTATTGATATCGAAAAAATTGACCCTAGAGTAAATCGGGTGAGTCATAAATTTTTAAATGAAGCTGAACAATTAATTGCATTTCACCAAGACGAAACCTTCGTGAATACATTAATTTGGTCTGCAAAAGAAACCCTTTACAAAGTATACGGCAGAAAATCCATGGACTTTAAAGAAAACTTGCATATCCATCCTTTCCTTGCCGATGATTCCGGAATTTTATTGGGAAAAATAACAAATCCCGGAATTGATGTACTCCTTGATATTCATTATTCACGATTAGAAAACTATATCGTAACTTTCGCCTTACATTCGGATGACGAATAACTTATGCTTGATAAAATAGAACATATCGGAATTGCAGTAAAAAACGCAGCTATCTCCAAAGAACTTTTTAGCAAACTTTTCAATACCCCACCCTACAAGGAAGAAGAGGTTGTTAGTGAAGGTGTGAAGACCATATTCTTCCAAACAGGACCCAACAAAATCGAATTGCTTGAAGCGAGTAACCCTGAAAGTCCAATTGCTAAATTCATAGAAAAAAGAGGTGAAGGAATCCATCATATTGCCTTTGCTGTAGAAAACATTGAGGCAGAAATAGAACGGCTAAAACAAGAAGGATTTCAATTTATTCAAGAGGTGCCCAAGGATGGTGCCGACAATAAACGCATTGTTTTTTTACACCCCAAATCAACCAATGGCGTTTTGATTGAATTATGCCAGGAAAAGTCTTAAGCTGAAGACTAAACTATGAGACATATATTAAATATTGGAATATTACTTTGCCTGCTCTTACCTTTTTTGAATACGAGTTGCAATACACCTACCTATTCCCTCGAACAAGAAAAAGAACGATTGAACATTCGCCTAGAACAAGATGTGTTGAATAAAACTCAAATTGATTCCATAAAGGATAGATTGGTTGAAATTCAAACCAAAATGGAGGAGGAATCTGTGAAACCTGCAATGTTGAAATGGTTTGAGCACATAACAATGGAAAAGGGAATTTGGCGGGGATATGATTTAGTGGGATTTCCCCCTGTAACAATTTGGCTTTTGAGTGCTATAATCAACTTAATACTTGGATTTAAGACAGTTCATACCGACAAATTTCATAAAACACTTTTGTGGTTAATGCCCTTAAGTCTAGCTTCCATGGTTTTTCTTCAAGACCCCTATGACCTGATGTATGGTTATTGGTTAGCCTTCTTGTTAAGCGCTTTCAAATTATTCAGGCAATACGTTGCTTAGCCAAATCCTAGTATTAATAATATTACTTTTGCAAAGCCCATTCAAACCAGAATGGGCTTATTGCGTTTAAAAAGTTAATGAAGATTCAGGAGTTATTCAGCCATATTCAGGATTTAGAACACTTTCAGGATTTCCTTGCAAGTCAACGAAAAAATCAAGCCAGAATCCATCTGAATGGACTGGTAGGTTCATCAGCTGCTGTCCTTGCGGCAAGCAGTTGGAGTGTACAAGCCCAATGTGCTGTTTTTGTGTTGAGTAATCCGGATGATGCAGCATACTTCTATTCAGATTTGAACAATCTTCTCGAAGGCAAAACCATCCTGATGTTGCCCGCTTCTTTTAAAAGGTCTTTCAATCCTTCAAGCCTAGAAAACCACCGAGTGCTTGAACGTGCTGAAATTTTGAACCGATTAAAACAACGTAACAACAATCCGGAATTGGTTGTAACCACTCCTGAAGCTATTGCAGAATGGGTTATCAGTGAATCTGAATTGGAAAGCAATACGTTTGAATTGCGAAAAGGGGCCCAGCTTGACATGGACTTCTTCATTGAATTTTTAAATGAGCATCATTTTGAACGGGAGGACTTTGTTTATGAAGCAGGAACCTATTCCATTCGCGGTGGCATCATTGATGTATTTTCATTTAGCAACGAACAACCTTATCGTATTGAATTGGTTGGAGACGAAATTGAATCCATACGCACATTTAATCCTGTAGATCAGTTGTCGGTAAAAAAGGTAGACCGCTTTTTTATCATCCCCGATGTTCAAAAAAATAAGAATAAGCAGGAGGAGTTGTTTCATTACCTTCCGGAGGATACCATTTTTTGGTTTGATGACCTTAACCTGGCCAGAGAGCAATTAAAATCCGGATTTGAAAAAGCTGAAAAATGGTTTTCGGAAAACCATGATCATGAACTAAAGGAGAAAAATCCAGATGAACTTTGGATGAATTTGGAGTCTTGGCAAAAACAGATTTACAAGTATCGGATTGTTGAATTTGGAACCCGTAAACATTTTAAACAAATTGATGCTTCAATTGCCTTTCAAATAGCTCCGCAACCCTTGTTCCACAAAAATTTCAGAATGCTATGTGAAAACCTGAAGGAAAACACAAATAATGGCTATTCCAATTTAATCTTCAGCGAGAGTTCACGGCAAATAGAACGCTTGTACACCATTTTTGAAGACCTGGACAAGGATGTTAAATTTACTCCTATTTATCATGGCATTAGCAATGGCTTTCTGTTTCGTGATATTAAACTGGCCTGTTATACCGAACATCAGGTATTCGACAGATTCTACAAGGGCAAAGTCAAAAGTGGATTCAGCAACAATAAACTAATAACCTTAAAAGAGCTTAAGGAACTTAAACCAGGAGACTTTGTAACCCATATCGATCATGGAATTGGGAAGTTTGCAGGACTTGAAAAGTTGGAAATCAATGGCCATGTTCAAGAAGCTGTAAGGTTAGTTTATAAGAACAACGACCTGCTTTATGTGAGCATTAACTCACTACACAAGATTTCAAAATATGTAGGCAAAGAAGGAACCGAACCCAGGATGAACAAATTGGGCAGCGATGCCTGGGAGAAATTAAAATCAAACACCAAGAAGAAGGTAAAAGATATTGCACGAGACCTCATTAAGCTGTATGCCAAAAGAAAATCACAATCAGGCCACCCCTTCTCACCTGATTCCTACATGCAAGTAGAACTGGAAGCATCTTTCATGTATGAAGATACTCCAGACCAAAGCAAAGCCACAATAGATGTAAAAAAGGATATGGAAAGTCCGCATCCCATGGACAGGTTGGTTTGCGGTGATGTAGGATTTGGCAAAACGGAGATTGCCATTCGGGCAGCCTTTAAGGCAATTGCCGATAGCAAGCAGGTGGCAGTTCTTGTACCAACAACCATTTTAGCCAATCAACATTATAGAACCTTTCGTGATAGATTGAAAGACTTTCCTTGTCAAGTGGATTATGTCAATCGATTCAAATCAGCAGCTGAGCAAAAAGAAGTATTGAAAAAGGTTGCCGATGGAAAAGTTGATTTGCTAATAGGCACACATAAAATACTTGGAAAAGAAATAAAATTCAAAGATTTGGGTCTGCTAATTATAGATGAGGAACAAAAGTTTGGTGTAGCAGCCAAAGAAAAACTCAAAGGCCTAAAAACAAATGTTGATACGCTCACCTTAACGGCAACTCCAATTCCAAGAACCTTGCATTTCTCCCTAATGGGTGCGCGCGACTTATCAGTAATCAATACTCCTCCACCCAACAGGCAGCCTGTAACAACAGAATTGCACAACTTCAACGAAGAGCTAATTCGCGAAGCATTGATGCAAGAAATTGAGCGAGGGGGACAAGTGTTTTTTGTCCATCACCGCGTAAAGGATATTTATGAAATTGCAGATTTACTTGCACGCATTTGCCCTGGTATTAAAGTTGGTGTAGCCCATGGTCAATTGGAAGGTGAAAAGTTAGAAGATGTGATGATTCGCTTCATTGAAGGAGAATACGATGTCCTTGTAGCAACAACCATTATTGAAGCCGGACTCGATATTCCAAATGCCAATACCATTATCATCAACAACGCGCACATGTTTGGTTTGAGCGACCTTCACCAGATGCGTGGTCGTGTTGGAAGGAGCAATAAAAAGGCCTTTTGTTACCTGTTAGTTCCGGGTATGACAACCTTAACCAATGATGCAAGAAGAAGGCTTCAGGCCATTGAAGAATTTAGCGAACTGGGAAGTGGCTTTAATGTTGCCATGCGCGATTTGGACATTCGTGGGGCAGGTAATTTACTTGGTGGCGAACAAAGCGGTTTCATTGCTGAAATTGGATTTGAAATGTATCACAAGATTTTAGATGAAGCCATTCATGAACTGAAAGAAGATGAATTTGCAGAGTTGTTTAAGGAGGATAGTACCCTTCAACGACTTGAATCGAGGGATTGCAATCTTGAATCGGATTTTGAAGCACTCATACCTGACCAGTATGTACGAAACATAGGGGAACGATTAAGCTTGTACAATACCTTATCTACACTTTCTACTGAAGAACAACTTGAAAAATTCGGAGAAGAACTAAGAGACAGGTTTGGAGAACTACCTACACAGGTACTTGATTTATTTGACTTGATTCGTGTGCGTGAGTTAGGCAAGAAGATAGGCTTTGAACGCATGGTGCTAAAGGCCGGTAAAATGGCAGCTTACTTCCCACCTGAAAGCAAGCAGTTCTATTATCAATCAGAAAAGTTTGAACGCATTATAACCTATATCCAACAACAACCAAATCTTCTCCGTCTGAAACAAACCGGCACTATTCTATCAATGCAGGTTCAACCGGTGAATACGATAAAACATGCACATCATATTTTATCTCGCTTGTATCAAACCATAGAAAGTTAAGCATACTTTATTTCTTGATTAGGCCATGCTTATCAACCCTTGCTCGACCTCTTCTTTCCTGGTCTTCTACACTTGGACAACGTTTTACTTTGCATGCCTGAACAAGGAATAAAACACCTAAAAGAAAAAGACAAATCCTCAGACTTCTCATCGTATAATTTTAAAAGAAGATAGTGATTAGAATGAAAAAGGCCATGAATACTCACGGCCTTTAATTCTTTTGGAGAAAGCTGATTTATTTAGCGGCTTTCTTGGTTGCAGCTTTTTTAGTAGCGGCTTTCTTAGCAGCAGCTTTCTTTGGAGCAGCCTTCTTAGTTGCAGCTTTTTTGGTAGCGGCTTTCTTAGCAGCGGCTTTTTTAGGAGCAGCTTTCTTTGTAGCAGCTTTCTTAGTTGCAGCCTTCTTAGCAGCAGCTTTTTTAGGAGCAGCCTTCTTTGTAGCAGCTTTTTTAGTTGCAGCTTTCTTGGCAGCAGCTTTCTTTGGAGCAGCAGCCTTGCTTGGTGCAGCGGCTTTTTTAGTTTTTTTGGTTGTTGCCATACTTATAAAAATTTGATTGATTACGATAACAAAGTTAGAAGGCGCTTGAAGATTTTCAAGTACCTGCTGTCTATCAAGAAAAAAAAATAAGCACTTACACTGTTGATAACTACAAGCAACAAATGAAGGCCTTTGTATTTACAAGGCTTTCCATGAAACATAGTCATAAACTACATGTGATTAAATTCATGAAAGTAAGAAAGACAATCACTTTAACTGACTAGGTAATATTTATGTTATTCATCAATCTATTCTAATGATTAGGTTAAGTTTGCAAGGAAATATTACCATTCATGAAAGCTGAAATCATAACCATTGGAGATGAACTATTACTGGGTCAAGTAATCGATACAAACTCAGCGTGGCTGGGCCAGGAGCTAAATGCTTTGGGTATTCATGTCCATTATAAAACTGCTGTTTCTGATGATGAACAAGCTATACTTGATACACTAAAACTAGCTTCAAACAGAAGTTCAATTATCATCATGACGGGTGGACTTGGGCCAACACGTGATGATATAACCAAGCATACCTTATGTAGATTTTTCAATACACATTTAGTACTCAATCAAGACGTGCTTTCCTTCGTGAAAGAGATCTTTACCAAACGAAACTTACCCATGCTTGAAAGCAACAATCAACAAGCCATGTTACCAGCAATTGCTGATGTCTTGTGGAATCGCTCAGGCACAGCACCAGGTATGTGGTTTGATCAAAACAACACCATCTACATCAGTATGCCAGGTGTTCCATTTGAGATGAAAACAATATTTAGCGAAGAAGTAATTCCCAAGCTAAAAAGCAGATTCTCGTTTCCTGCAATCATTCACAGAACGCTTCAAACCTGTTCCATTGGAGAAAGCTTTCTTGCAAAGAAAATTGAACACATAGAAAACCAACTTCCATCAAACATTAAACTGGCTTACTTGCCAGCTGTTGGAAGTGTAAGACTTCGCTTTAGTGCTTATGGAAATGATGAGATACTCTTGAAAGAAAGCCTTAATGAAATCATAGCTAAGGTATATAATGAAATAAGCGAATACATCTACGCAGAGGGCGAAGTAAGCTTATCAGAAACCATTGGCAAACTCCTTAAAGCAAAAGGAAAAACACTGGCAACTGCTGAAAGCTGCACAGGAGGATTCCTAGCACATCAAATCACGCTTACACCTGGAAGTTCAGCTTACTTCCTGGGGTCTGTTATTGCTTACCACAACTCAATCAAACAAAACGAACTTCATGTTTCATCAACTACATTGAAAGAACATGGAGCTGTTAGTGAAGCTTGTGTTTTAGAAATGGCACAAGCCATTCGCAAAAAAACCGGTGCTGATTATGGCTTATCAACTTCAGGAATTGCAGGTCCGGATGGAGGCACTGATGCTAAACCAGTAGGCACCGTTTGGATAGGATTCGCTTCTGAAACCAAATCCTTTGCAAAGGTGTTCAACATGGGAGACAATAGGGAACGCACCATACTTAGAACAGCATTGATGGCGATGGATATTCTACGAAAAGAACTAATCGATTAAGCATGGAATTTAAACTTGAATCGGAGTTTGAACCTACCGGTGATCAACCTCAGGCCATTCGTTCATTGGTTGATGGAATCAATAAAGGTGAGCGCGCACAGGTATTGCTTGGTGTTACTGGATCGGGTAAAACATTTACCATGGCCAATGTTATTCAACAAGTAAATAAACCTACCCTCATCATTAGCCATAACAAAACATTAGTTGCTCAATTGTATGGTGAATTCAAGCAGTTCTTTCCAGAAAATGCAGTAGAGTATTTTGTTTCGTATTATGATTACTATCAACCCGAAGCATTCATACCAACAACGAATACTTACATTGAAAAAGACCTTCAGATAAACGATGAAATTGAAAAGCTTCGTTTAAAAACAACATCCTCTCTACTCTCGGGACGAAGAGATATTGTGGTGATGGCTTCTGTAAGTTGCATCTTTGGTGCTGGTAATCCCAAAGATTATGAGAACTCAATTATTCGAGTTCAAAAAGGTCAAACCTTATCAAGAAACACCTTGCTGTATGCATTGGTTGATTCCCTGTACAGCAGAACTACAGCAGATTTTCAACGAGGAAACTTTCGGGTAAAAGGGGATATTGTTGACGTATACCCTGCCTATGCAGACTTTGCTTTTCGCATTTCCTTCTTTGGGAATGAAATTGAAACCTTAGCGGTAATAGATCCAATCAGTGGCAGAAAACAAGAGGAAGTAGATCATATTGCAATCTTTCCGGCAAACATTTATGTAACACCAAAAGACCAATTAAATCGCGCTATCCGAGAAATTCAAGACGACTTGGTAAAACAGGTTGATTATTTTAAATCAATTGGCAAATTTCTGGAAGCAAAACGCCTGGAAGAACGCACAAACTTTGACCTTGAAATGATTCGCGAGTTAGGCTATTGCAATGGCATTGAGAACTACAGCAGGTACATGGACCAACGCAAACCCGGAGACCGTCCTTTCTGTTTGCTCGATTATTTCCCTAAGGATTTTCTATTAATTATTGACGAAAGCCATGTTACAATGCCCCAACTGCGAGGCATGTACGGAGGCGATAGAAGCCGGAAAGAAAACCTGGTTGATTTTGGTTTCAGATTGCCATCAGCATTAGATAATCGGCCTTTAATTTTCAGCGAGTTCGAGCAAATGGTAAATCAGGTAGTTTATGTGAGTGCTACTCCTGCTGAATATGAAATCCGCGAATCGGAAGGTGTAATCGTTGAACAAATCATTCGCCCCACTGGCCTCTTAGATCCAACAATTGAGGTGAGACCTTGCTTGAACCAAGTAGACGACCTCTTAGGTGAAATAGAAGAGCGAATACAGATGGGCGATAGGATTCTTGTCACCACGCTTACCAAAAGGATGGCTGAAGAATTAAGCAAATACCTCACTCGTGTAAATATCAAATGCAGATACATCCATTCCGAAGTAAAAACACTTGACCGAGTTGAAATCTTAAGAGATTTAAGGCTTGGCAAATTTGATGTATTGGTTGGGGTGAACTTACTGCGCGAAGGTTTGGACTTACCGGAAGTAAGCTTGGTTGCAATCATGGATGCAGATAAAGAAGGATTCTTGAGAAACGACCGTTCACTTACCCAAACGATTGGTCGCGCTGCCCGAAATGAAAATGGAAAAGTAATCATGTATGCAGATACGGTTACAGATTCCATGCGAAAAACAATTGAGGAAACAAATCGTCGCCGGGACATTCAAATGGCCTACAACAAAAAACATGGAATTACTCCAAGGACAGTTCGAAAAAGCAAAGACGAGATACTTCGCCAAACTTCTGTTGCCGATGCTAGAACCGGTTCAGAAACACATGCATATATTGAACCGGAAGAACCAAGTATTGCAGCTGATCCATTGGTAAAATACATGAGCAAAGAGCAATTGGAAAAGTCATTGGAGGAAACGAAAAAAAGAATGTTACAGGCTGCAAAAGATATGGAATTTATGGAAGCAGCTCGTTTAAGAGACGAGCTTTTTGCCATGCAGAAACAGCTGGAAGGAATGAGCAATTCTAAATGAATGAGTTACCTTACCAGCCAATTGACACATTAAAGAAAAGGCCACTTGTAGGTTACAAGTGGCCTTTTCTTTTTATTAGGAAGCACCTTTTATTCAAATGGACGGTTGAGCTTAGTTCATTTGTTTGATCTTGAACTTACCTTCTGTAATTTGAACACGGGTTTCGTTTTCTTCCAATTTCAGTTTTCCGCTAAAGGTACCTTCAATTACACCTCCCGAGTTGATTGCCAATTTTGAAAAATTAATTGTTAGTCCGTCACCGGCAGGAGCAGCAGTAGATTTAAAGATAAACCCACCATCGTCTTTGTATTCAACTTTGCTGATTAACTGGCTTTCGTCTAAAACAAAAATAGTTCCATCACCCCAGCCAGCAGCTGGTTTCATCAACGTAATCCCAAAGAAGTTTTTATCAGGAGACAATGCTTTAGCTGCTGAGATAAACAAAAATGAAGGATTAAGGGTATCGTCTTTGGCAGCAGAGAAGTTGGTGAACTCCATTAGCTGACCATTTGCTTTAAATGAGAAGTAATAAGTTGGAGTTGTTGGATTGGTGTTTCCTCCACCGTTGTTGGAACTTGTGGTTTCGTCTTTTTTACAGCCGGTAAGAGCAATTGAAATAACGAATAAAGAGAATAAGATTTTTTTCATGCAGATTGGTTTAAAAAATAACTGGGCCGAAACTATTGATTCCGGCCCAGTAAAAAACTTAAAATTGCCTAAACATTAATCAAATCGATGAGCAGTCTTTCTTAACTCCTCTGGTGGCAGATTCCTGAAGTAATCGTAAGTAATTTTTAATCCTTCAGCTCTGTCGATTTTTGGTTCCCATCCCAGAATTTCCTTTGCACGGCTAATATCTGGCTTACGTTGCTTTGGATCATCCTTTGGTAAAGGTTTATGAACCAATTTTTGAGTGGTTCCTGTTAGCTTAATGATTTCCTCTGCAAACTGGTTGATGGTAATTTCACTTGGATTACCAATATTAACAGGATAAGGATAATCGCTCATCAACAAGCGGTAAATTCCTTCAATCAAATCACTTTGGTAACAAAAGCTTCTAGTTTGTGAGCCATCACCAAAAATGGTAAGGTCTTCCCCTCTTAAAGCTTGCCCAATAAATGCAGGTAATACCCTACCATCATTTAATCGCATCCTAGGGCCATAGGTATTGAAAATACGAACGATTCTGGTTTCTAAACCATGGTAGGTATGATAAGCCATGGTAATGGCTTCCTGGAATCGCTTAGCTTCGTCATAAACGCCTCTTGGTCCAACCGGATTCACATTGCCCCAATAATCTTCGTTCTGAGGATGTACGGTTGGATCACCATAAACTTCTGAGGTAGAAGCTACCAAGATTCTTGCCTTCTTCGCCATGGCAAACCCCAACAGGTTATGGGTTCCCAAGGAACCTACCTTCAAGGTTTGAATTGGGATTTTGAGGTAATCAATTGGACTTGCAGGAGAAGCAAAATGAAGGATATAATCGATATGCCCCGAGACATGAACATACTTGCTCACATCATGATGGTAAAACTGAAACTCAGGTAAACCCATTAGGTGCTCGATGTTCTTCATATCTCCGGTAATCAGGTTGTCCATACCAACTACATCGTAGCCTTCATGAATAAACCTGTCACAAAGATGAGAACCTAAAAAACCTGCCGCACCTGTGATTAATATTCTTTTGTTAGGCATAAGGCTTAAGCATTATCAGTATTAACACCAATGCAATGGTATTCAAATCCATTTTCTTTCATCTCGGCAAGATCGTAAATATTACGTCCATCGAATACCAACTTGTTCTTCATCAATTTGCCCATTACCTTGAAATTAGGAGTTCTAAACTCTGGCCATTCGGTAATAATCAAAAGCGCATCGGCATCAATCAAAGCTTCATCTGAATCTTTTGCATATTCAATTTGCTCACCCAAATCCTTCTTGGCCTCGTGCATAGCAACCGGGTCATATGCCTTTACATTAGCACCTGCTGCAAGAAGTTTTTCGATGATTACCAAGGATGGTGCTTCACGCATATCATCGGTATTTGGTTTGAACGACAATCCCCAAACTGCAAATGTCTTTCCTTTCAATTCGCCATTAAAGTGCTTAACAATCTTACTAAACAATACACTTTTCTGGTCGTTGTTTACATCCTCAACCGCATTGAGAATGCGCATGTGGTAACCATTGTCTTGCGCAGTTTTAATGAGTGCTTTTACGTCTTTGGGAAAACAAGAACCACCATAACCAATACCTGGATAAATGAATCTACTTCCAATACGCGGATCACTACCTATACCACGGCGAACAAGATTGACATCCGCTCCCATGATTTCGCAAAGATTAGCTATATCATTCATGAAGCTGATTTTGGTAGCTAACATGGCATTGGCCGCATACTTGGTCATTTCTGCACTTGGAACATCCATGAAAATAATTGGGTGTCCGTTTAACAAAAATGGTTTATACAACCTACGCATTACTTCCTCAGCTTTACGTGATTCAACACCAACCACAATACGGTCCGGCTTTTTGAAATCCTCAATAGCAGCACCTTCTTTCAGGAACTCAGGATTTGAAGCTACATCAAATTCGAGGCTCATACCACGCTTGGTCAATTCTTCCTGAACAGCAGCGCGAACCTTGCTTGCTGTGCCAACCGGAACTGTGCTCTTAGTTACAACTACGATATAATCATTGATGCTTGCACCAATTTCTCTGGCAACAGCTAGTACATACTTCAAGTCGGCTGAACCATCTTCTCCAGGAGGGGTACCAACAGCAATAAATGCTACATCAGCATCTGCAAGATTTTCTTTTAAACTGGTAGAGAAATGAAGTCTTCCTTTCTCATGATTACGTATAACCATTTCTTCCAGACCCGGTTCATAGATGGGCATGATACCTTTCTTAAGATTATCAATCTTTTTGGTATCCACATCAATACAAACCACATCAATACCAACATCAGCAAAACAGGTTCCGGTTACCAAACCTACATAGCCTGTTCCAATTACTACAATCTTCATTTTATGTCTTATAAATAAGTGTGTTAATTAAAAATCATCAAAAAAAGCAACTCATTCGGAACGAAAATAAGAATTATACGCATTATTAAAACCCCTATTCCTATGAATTTTATTAGGTGGTAGATGGCAAGTAAACAAAGAATCCTGAAAAAAAAGCATATTTGTGATATGCCCAAAATCAAACCTATCGGGATTTCGATTCTTTACCTGCTTATCTCATTTTATTCTTTTGGTCAAAATTACGACCGTTATGCATTCAGCAATAAGAACTTGAACTTCAAGTTTGATTTAAACCTATCAACTCCGGGTGGAGATATGGCCAAGCGGTTTGGTAATTTTACATCCATTGGTTTTGGTGTTTTATTGAAAGGTAAAACCAATTGGTTGGCCGGAATTGATGGGGCCTACTTGTTTGGTGGAAAAATCAAGGAGTTAACTTTGCTTGACAATATGGTGAATGGGGCTGGATTCATTTCTAAGAACAATGGCTCTCCTGCCAATTATGCAGTTAATATGCGTGGTCTCACTTTTTTCGCAAAAGGCGGCCGTTTGTTCAGTTTTAGTGCCGCAAAACCAAATCAAGGATTAATCCTCCTTGGTGGCCTTGGATACTTGCAACATAAAATCAATTTCCAAACAACGCAAAATGACCTCCCGGCACTAAATCCTGATTATTCAAAAGGATATGATAGACTTACAGATGGAATAGCAATGAATGAATTTGTAGGCTACTTTTATCAAAGTCCTAACAAAATGATAAACTTTTATATCGGTTTAGAATTTGTTCAAGCTTTCACACAAAACAGAAGAGGTTTCAATTACGATACCAGAACCTTTGACACCCGCTCCAATACTGATTTAATCCAATCTGTTAGATTTGGATGGATGTTCCCGCTTGCCCTAGGATCCAAGCATGAAGACGAATTTATTTTCAGGTAAAAATGGGCATGTTTCTCTATCGAATTGGCAGCCGGATCTTTCCAAATCTGGTGAGGCTTGCGGCCCCATTCAATCGAAGAGCCAAGAAACTGATTGAATCTAGAAAACAATCAATTGAAATACCACCTATGGGCTCAGGTGAAACTAGACTCTGGGTACATGCCGCAAGTTTAGGTGAGTTTGAACAGGCTAGACCTGTGCTTGAGGAATTAAAAAAGTTAATTCCAGGATTAACAATTGCTTGCAGTTTCTTTTCTCCATCAGGCTATGAAATTCTGAAAAACGATTCTTTAATTGATTTCTCCTGTTATCTTCCCTTCGAGTCAAAATCAAATGCCGATGTTTTTATTCAAAAAATAAGTCCTGACTTTGTACTTTGGGTAAAATACGAATTTTGGCTCGACTATCTCCAAGCCATTCACAGATTCAAAATACCGAGTTTTTTAATCGCAGCAAGTTTTCAGGCCAATCAACACTATTTTGGGCTATTGGGCGGGCCGTACATTCAAGCGTTCAAAAACTTTAAACTAATTTTCACACAAACTAAGGAGTCAACTCGTCTCCTTCAAAAATCAGGGATTCATAATTCCATTCATACCGGAGACCCAAGATTTGATCGGGTAATAAGGGGAAGCAAATCTCCAAAAAAATCAGATTTAATTCAAAAATTCAAAGGGAACAAGAAATTACTTATCCTTGGAAGTTCTTATGCTTGGGAAGAGGAAATGGTGGCAAAAGTACTAGCTAGTTTCCCGGAATTAAAGGTTTTAATCGTACCTCATTTTATTGAAGAGGAAAACATTCAGCGAATTGAAAAACTCTTTCCAGGTTGTTCTCGATTTTCAGAATCAAATCCCCAGATGGAATTCAGCAACACAATGGTATTGAATAAAATTGGATGGTTAAGCGGGGCATACCAATATGCCGATGCAGCCATAATTGGAGGAGGAAGTAAAAAGAAAGGTTTACACAATGTTTTAGAGCCAGCTGTTTTTGGTCTTCCACTCGCATTTGGGAAAAAGATTTCCTATTTCCCAGAAACCAAAGAGCTACTTGAAAGTGGACAAGCTGACCTAATTTCTTCACCTGAAGAAGTAAAACATTGGTTAGATAAGTCTCTATCAGCAGGTAGTACTGAAATGAGAAAACAATGGAAGATAGGCATCCAACAGAAAGAAGGTATTGCCCATGAAATTGCAAAAAGAATCTATGAAGCCCTAAAATAAAAAAACCTCCCAAAAGGAGGTTTTTTGTTCAAATTCTAAACGATAAATTATTCGTTCTCAGAAGTTGATGAAGTTGTCTCATCAGCTTTCTTAGTAGCTTTTCCACGACGTGTGCGTTTTGCGCCGCTAGCTTTAGCAGTTTTAGCACCTAAAAGGTTTTCGTTGAAGTCAACCAATTCAATAATTGACATCTCAGCATTATCCCCTTTACGGTTTAACATTTTCAGAACGCGCGTATAACCACCCGGACGATCTGCAATTTTCTGCGCAACTGGTCCAAAAAGTTCGGCTACTGATTGTTTATTCTTCAAGTAGCTAAAAACGATACGTCTGCTATGTGTGCTATCATCTTTTGCTTTTGTAATCAAAGGCTCAACATACTTGCGCAATTCCTTTGCTTTAGCAGTTGTGGTTGTGATTCTTTTGTGAAGAATCAAAGAAGTAGCCATATTGGCAAGCAATGCCTTCCTGTGAGATGAAGTTCTGCCTAAATGATTGAAAGTTTTTCCGTGTCTCATCTTATTATCTGTCTTCGACCAGTATTAACTAGTCTTCGTTCAACTTATATTTAGAAATATCAATACCAAATGTCAGACCTTTCTCACGAACCAGCTCTTCCAATTCGCTTAGAGACTTCTTACCAAAATTCCTGAACTTAAGTAAGTCTGCAATATCGTAGGCAACAAGATCAGCCAAGGATTTGATATCAGCAGCTTTCAAGCAATTGTACGCTCTAACAGAAAGATCAAGATCAGAAAGTGGAGTTTTTAGAATCTTACGAACGTGTAAGAAATTCTCGTCAACTTCCTGAGTAGGTTCTTTAACCTGTGTATCAAGGGTAATCAACTCATCAGAGAACAACATAAAATGCTGAATTAGAATTTTAGCTGCTTCTTTAAGAGCTTCTTCAGGATGGATTGAGCCATCGGTTGAAATTTCGATTAACAATTTCTCGTAATCTGTTTTTTGTTCAACACGATAATCCTCAACACTGTATTTCACATTTTTGATTGGCGTGAAGATACTATCCATAGAAATGTAGCCGATAGGAGCATCTTTTGGTTTGTTTTCCTCTGCAGGAACATAACCACGACCCTTTTCAACTGACATTTCAATTTCAAGGTGTACAAAACTCTCCATGTTACAGATTACCAACTCAGGGTTAAGGATCCTGAACGAATTGGTATGTTTACCGATATCACCAGCCAGGAATTGATCCTGACCTTTGATATTGATAAAGATTTTCTCTGAATCAACACCATCGGCAATCCGTTTAAAACGTACCTGTTTTAGATTAAGAATAATCTCGGTAACATCTTCAATTACACCCTTGATAGTAGAAAATTCATGATCAACACCGGCAATTTTTACTCCTGTGATAGCATATCCTTCCAATGAAGAAAGAAGGATTCTGCGTAGCGAATTGCCTATGGTTACACCATATCCTTTTTCAAGAGGACGGAATTCAAACTGACCATAATTGTCAGTTTCTTTATGCATGATAACTTTATCGGGCTTTTGAAAAGCAAGGATACCCATTGGTGAATTTGATTTAGGATTATTTAGAATACAATTCAACGATTAATTGTTCTTTGATATTTTCAGGAATTTGATCCCTTTCAGGATAAGTCATGAAAGTACCTGAGAACTCCTTTGAATCCCAATTTAACCAATTAAACTTCTTCGAATTAGAAGCGGCAAGAGATTCAGTAATAATTTCGAGTGATTTAGATTTCTCTCTAACACCTACAACATCACCTGGCTTAAGGATGTATGAACTAATATCTACAACTTTACCATTCACTGTAATGTGTCTGTGAGAAACCAACTGCCTAGCTTGGGCACGAGTAGCAGCAATTCCTAAACGGAAAACTGTATTGTCTAAACGGGCTTCAAGGAATTTTAACAAATTTTCACCGGTAATACCCTTTTTACGAGCAGCTAATTCAAAGGTCTTGTAGAACTGACGCTCTAACACACCATAAGTGAATTTTGCTTTTTGTTTTTCGTAAAGCTGGATTGCATATTCTGTAAGCTTTGCACGCTTACGGGCCATCCCGTGCTGTCCGGGAGGCACATTACGTTTCTCGTAAGACTTGTCAGGACCAAAGATTGGATCTTTGAACCTTCTGGCAATCTTAGTTTTTGGACCTATATATCTAGCCATTTTAAATTAAATTATTATACACGACGTGCTTTAGGAGGACGACAACCGTTGTGAGGAAGTGGTGTGATATCAGTTATTGAAAGCACTTCAATACCTGCTGTTTGCAAAGTACGGATTGCAGATTCTCTACCTGAACCCGGACCTTTTACAAAAACATCAACCTTTTTCATACCGGCTTCAAAAGCAACTTTAGCACAATCGCTTGCTGCCATTTGAGCTGCATATGGAGTATTCTTTTTGGAACCACGGAAACCCATTTTTCCAGCAGATGCCCATGATACAACTTGACCAGTTTGATTGGTCAAAGAAATGATGATGTTATTGAAAGAAGCCTTAATGTGGGCCTGCCCGTGAGCATCCACACTTACAACTCTCTTCTTGGTAACTTTTTTATTATTCGCTGCCATCTTACTTAATTACTATTTAGTTACTTTTTTCTTACCAGCAACAGTTTTACGTTTACCCTTACGAGTACGAGAATTTGTACGAGTACGTTGTCCACGCACAGGCAATCCTTTACGATGACGCAAACCTCTGTAGCAACCAATGTCAAGAAGGCGCTTAATATTCAGCTGACGCTCTGAACGAAGTTCACCTTCAATGGTCAAACCTTCAGTGATAAATTTACGAATTGCGTTAAGCTCTTCATCATTCCATTCACTAACCTTCTTATCCCAACTAATGTTGCAGGATGTAAGGATTTTTTGAGCAGTTGGACGTCCAATACCAAAAATATAGGTCAAACCAATCTCGCCCCTTTTATTTTTGGGCAAATCAATACCAGCAATACGAGCCATAATTTATATTATCCTTGACGTTGTTTAAACTTTGGGTTCTTTTTATTGATTACGTAAACTCTCCCTTTACGCTTAACAATAATGCAGTCTTCACTGCGCTTTTTTACAGATGCTCTGATTTTCATTATCTTAGGTTTATTTATACCTGTAATTAATTCTTCCTTTTGTTAAATCATAGGGTGACATTTCTACTGACACCTTATCTCCGGGCAAGATTTTAATGTAGTGCATTCTCATCTTCCCTGAAATATGAGCAATGATTTCATGCCCATTCTCCAAACGAACCCTGAACATCGCATTACTTAGCGATTCAACAATGGTACCGTCTTGTTTTATTAATGCCTGCTTTGTCATATTATACCCAAAAGGGCTGCAAAAATACAATATTTCCTCTAATTGTCAAGGGATTGTTACATTGCAGCACCTACAGCAGATCTACCTTTTATTCTTCCACTCTTCATCAAACCGTCATAATGACGCATCATCAGATGGCTTTCAATTTGCTGCAAGGTATCTAAAACAACACCTACTAAAATTAATAGGGATGTTCCACCATAAAACTGAGCAAATTGGCTATTGATATTGAAAATACCCGCTAACGAAGGCATAATAGCAACAATAGCTAAGAAAACAGCACCTGGCAAAGTGATTCGAGACATTACATTGTCAATAAAGTCGGCAGTAGTTTTTCCAGGCTTAACACCTGGAATAAAACCTCCGTTACGCTTCATATCATCAGCAATTTGAACTGCATTCACCGAAATAGCAGTATAGAAATAGGTGAACAGAATGATCAAAATTGCAAATGTGAAATTGTATGTAAAGCTCATCGGATTGATAAAGGCTCCAAGAACTCCTTGCAAACTTTCGTAATTAGGCAGGAATTGAGCAACTGTTGAAGGAATAAACATCAAAGCTTGTGCAAAGATAATAGGCATTACACCTGCTGCATTAACTTTTAAAGGGATATACTGACGTACACCACCGTATTGACGATTTCCGACAACTCGCTTCGCATACTGTACAGGAATTCTTCGAGTACCTTGAACAAGCAAGATGGTCAACATGATTACTGCAAACAAAGCGGCTAACTCGATTAAGAAAATAACGAGACCTCCACCACTTTCACCCAGTTTAAAATCAAACTCATCTTTCAAAGCAAATGGTAAGCGAGCAATGATACCAATCATAATGATGAGAGAAATACCATTTCCAATTCCTTTTTCAGTAATCCTTTCACCCAACCACATAATAAACATGGTGCTTGAAGTTAAAATAACCACAGATGAAAGCATAAAGAAGAAGTCAGACATTACAGCTGGATTGGTTAGAGAAATAATAGCCTGAGGGTTTTCAGATTTCAAATTAATCAAAAATCCAATGGATTGGACCGCAGTAATAACAATTGTCAAATACCTGGTAATTTGATTAATACGTCTTCTACCCTCTTCTCCCTCTTTCTGCATTTTTTGGAAGGATGGAACTGCTAAACTCAGCAATTGAACAACAATTGATGCCGAGATATAGGGCATAATTCCAAGTGCAAAAATTGAACCACGGGCAAAAGCACCACCGGCGAACATATTAATTAATCCAAAAATTCCACCGTCAGCTTGTTTCTCACTACCCTGAAGCATGTTTGGATCAACTCCAGGAAGGGTAACATAAGTACCTAAACGATAAGCCAAAAGCAACCAGAAGGTAAGAACCAACTTGTAGCGCAGCTCTTCGATGCGGTAAATGTTTTGAAAGGTTTCGATTAATTTCTTCACTTGCTAGGAAGTTAAATAGGTTATGAATTAAGCTATTGATCCTCCGGCAGCTTCAATTGCCTTTTGGGCCGCTGCAGAGATGGCATCTGCTTTAACTGTAATAGCAGTTTTGATTTCGCCACGTCCGAGGATTTTAACCAAATCTTTTTTACCAATCAAACCATTGGTAAGTAGAACTTCCCTGTCAACTGAAGTAATTCCTTTTTCAGCAAGCTCTTGAAGCTTATCTAAATTGATAGGAGCATATTCTACGCGATTAAGGCTTTTAAAACCAAATTTTGGAATGCGGCGATACAATGGCATCTGACCACCTTCAAAACCACGTTTAGTTGAAGTACCACTGCGAGAACCAGCACCTTTATGACCACGTGCAGCAGTTCCACCTTTACCACTACCTTCACCACGACCTACACGTTTACCTTCTCTATGAGTAGAACCCGAAGCTGGCTTTAATGTATGTAATTTCATTTCGTTATCTTGAATTTAAGAAGCGAATGCTTCGATGATTAAATGTTTTCAACTTTTAAGAGGTGGCTTACTTTATTAATCATTCCTTGAATTTGAGGAGTAGCCTCAACTTCAATTGTTTGATTAAGTTTAGTAAAACCTAGAGCTCTAACTGTTCTCTTTTGATTTTCAGGGCGATCAATTGTACTCCTGATCTGAGTCATTCTAACTTTTGCCATCTGATTACTCTCCTCCGTTAAAAACTTTCTTAAGACTAATACCACGAGTTTGGCTAATGGTGTAAGCATCACGCATGTTTAATAATGCATTGATAGTAGCTTTTACCACGTTATGCGGATTTGAAGATCCTTTAGATTTCGCCAATACGTCGGTTACACCGGCACTTTCTAATACTGCGCGCATTGCACCACCTGCAATTACACCTGTACCGTGAGCAGCTGGTTTAAGGAAAACGCGTCCGCCTGAATATTTACCAAACTGTTCGTGCGGAACAGTACCTTTTAATACAGGTACTTTAACAAGATTTTTCTTAGCATCGTCAATTCCTTTCGAAATTGCATCGGTTACTTCCATCGCTTTACCTAAGCCATAACCAACGATACCCTGACCGTCACCAACTACTACCAAAGCTGAAAAGCTAAAAGTACGACCACCTTTTGTAACTTTCGCTACCCTGTTGATGGAAACCACCTTTTCTTTAAGCTCGATATCGCTTGATTTTACCTTTTTTATGTTTGCTGTTGACATGTTTCTGTACTAAAAAATTAGAAATTCAAACCTCCTTCACGGGCACCTTCTGCCAGAGCTTTAACTCTTCCATGGTAGAGGTAACCATTTCTATCAAATACACAAGTTGATAAACCAGCAGCAATAGCCTTTTCAGCAAGTTGTTTACCAACCAATGATGCCAATTCTACTTTGTTTGTTTTATCAGCGAATGATCTTGAAGAAGCAGCAACTAAAGTTTTACCTGCCAAATCGTCAATCAACTGAGCATAAATTTGTTTATTGCTTCTAAAAACCGAAAGGCGTGGTTTTTGAGCAGTACCCGTTACGCGGCTGCGAATACGAGCTTTGATTTTATTTCTTCTGAATTGTTTTGTAGCCATGAGTAAAAATTATTTAGAGGCTGTTTTTCCAGCTTTTCTGCGTAAAACTTCACCTTCAAATTTGATACCTTTTCCTTTGTAAGGCTCAGGAGCACGGAGGGAGCGAATTTTTGCTGCAACCTGACCGATAAGCTGTTTGTCTGATCCTTCAAGGGTAATAATTGGGTTTTTACCTTTATCCTGCTCAGTTTTTACTGAAAGTTCTTTAGGAACCTCAAAGTAAATATGGTGAGAATAACCAAGGGTAAGATCAAGAATATTTCCATCGTTAGTGGCTTTGTAACCCACACCAACAAGTTCTTGACGTTTTTTGTAACCTTGTGAAACTCCAAATACCATATTGTTCAGGAGTGCACGGTAAAGACCATGCATGGCTTTGTGACGTTTCTGATCCGTTGGGCGTGTAAGTGTGATTACATTTCCTTCAACAGAAACGGTAATATCAGCATCAACTTGCTGAGTTAAGGTTCCTTTTGGACCTTTAATGCTTACTTCATTTGATGGAGAAACTGATACTTCTACTCCGGCTGGTAAGCTAATTGGGGCTTTTCCTATGCGTGACATGCTGTTAATCTCCTGTATTAATAAATGTAACAAAGAACTTCACCACCAACATTCTGAGTTCTGGCTTCTTTATCGGTCATAACACCTTTAGAAGTGGTCAGAATAGCGATACCCATTCCATTAATAACACGGGGCATATCATCAACACCGGTATAACGACGTAAACCTGGACGGCTAACGCGCTCCATTTTCTTGATAGCAGAAGTTTTGGTAACCGGATTGTACTTTAGGGCAATCTTAATAGTACCCTGACGATTTTCAACGTCCTCGAATTTGTAATTTAGAATGTACCCTTTTTCAAAGAGTACTTTTGTGATTTCCTTCTTAAGTTTAGAAGAAGGTACTTCCACGATACGATGGTTTGCCTTGATCGCATTGCGAAGCCTGGTCAAATAATCTGATATTGGATCTGTCATATGTTTTAATTTGTTCCTTGCAGGCAGTTAGCCAAGGCTTTACTCTTTCCTGCTAAGTTGAATATGTAAACTAAAGGGCTGCGAATATAATAGTATTCACACCCCTTTTCAAAATTTTAATTTAGAAACTCGATTTGGTAACTCCAGGAATCTTACCCATGTTGGCAAGTTCACGGAATTGGTTACGACAAATACCGAAGTCTCTCATATATCCTTTCGGACGACCGGTCAACTTACAACGATTTTTTAAACGAACCGGAGAAGCGTTGCGAGGAAGCTTTTGCAATCCTTCGTAATCGCCGGCTTGTTTCAACGCTTCACGTTTGGCAGCAAATTGAGCTACCATTCTTTCTCTTTTGCGTTGACGTGCTTTTACAGACTCTTTAGCCATTTATCTATTGGATTAAGATTTTTTGAATGGAAGACCGAATTCTTTCAGGAGTGACATACACTCTTCGTCGTTCTTGGCAGAAGTAACGAAAGCGATGTCCATACCATTGATGCGGTTAACTTTGTCGATTACAATTTCAGGGAAAATGATTTGTTCAGTAATACCCATATTGTAATTACCACGGCCATCAAAACCTTTCAAGTTCAATCCTTGAAAGTCGCGAACGCGTGGTAAAGAAACTGAAATCAAGCGATCCAAAAACTCATACATACGGTCACCACGCAGTGTTACACGTGTTCCAATAGGAAGGTTTTCTCTAAGCTTGAAGTTAGAAATCGCCTTTTTGGATTTAGTAGGAACTGCACGCTGACCTGCAATCATGGATAGTTCTTCAATGGCTTGGTCAACAAGCTTTTTATCAGAAACTGCTGCTCCAATACCTTGGTTGATACAAATCTTCTCAAGTTTAGGAACCTCCATGTGGTTTTTGTATGCAAATTTTTCTTGCATAGCAGGAACCACTTGTTTGAAATATTTTTCTTTTAATCTCGGTGTGTACATAGTCCTACTTATCAATTATTTCACCTGATTTCTTTGAAACACGAACCAATTTACCTTTTTCGTTCAATTTACGACCGATACGGGTAGGATTTCCGGCACCATCAACAACTTTCAGGTTGGAAATATTAACAGGAGCTTCTTTCTTAATGATTCCACCCTGTTGGTTCTGTGCATTAGGTTTGGTGTGACGGCTAACAATATTTACTCCTTCAACGGTAGCACGATTATCCTCGCGGTGAACTTCAATCACGCGGCCTTTTTTTCCCTTATCATCACCTGCGATAACAAGGACCATATCTCCTTTTTTCAGGTGAAGTTTGGCTTTGTTCTTCATACTATTTCCCATCTTACAATACCTCCGGTGCTAATGAAACAATCTTCATAAACTGTTTTTCGCGAAGTTCGCGGGCAACCGGACCGAAGATACGGGTTGCGCGGGGCTCATCTTGAGCATTCAAAAGAACACAAGAATTGTCATCAAAACGGATATAAGATCCATCAGCACGACGTACTTCTTTTTTTGTTCTTACTACTACTGCTTTTGAAACGGCACCTTTTTTAACAGCACCAGAAGGCAGAGCAGATTTCACGCTCACAACAATTTTGTCTCCAACAGATGCATAGCGTCTGCCGGTTCCCCCAAGTACACGGATACATAATACCTCACGTGCACCACTATTATCGGCTACTTTAAGCCTGGATTCCTGTTGTATCATAGATTACTTCGCTTTTTCAATGATTTCTACTAATCTCCAACGCTTATCTTTACTTAGCGGACGAGTTTCCATTACTTTCACGATATCATTGATACCGCATTCATTTTTTTCGTCATGCGCTTTAAAAGTGGAAGTCATCTTGATGAATTTTCCGTACTTCGGGTGCATCATTTTACGTTCAACAGAAACTACGATGGTTTTTTCCATCTTGTTGCTGATTACTTTACCAACGATGACTTTTCTTGAATTTCTTTCTACTGTTGTATTTTCCATCTTGACGTTTTTTAAGCAGTTTCTAACTGACGCTTTCTGAATTCAGTAAGCAGACGGGCAATCAGCTTTTTGCTTTCCTTGATCTTGTTAGGATTCTCAACAGGCGAAACAGCATGGTTCATTTTTAGCTTTACCAATGCAAGCCGTTCTTCACTGATTCTGGCTGTCAATTCCTTGTTTGACAATTCCCTGATCTCGTTATAGTTCATAATTATTCGGCGTATTCAGGTTTAACAACAAATTTAGTGATAACCGGCAATTTTTGTGAAGCAAGACGCATTGCTTCTTGTGCAGTTGCCATTGGAACTCCATCAGCTTCAAAGATAATGGTTCCTGGCTTACAACGTGCAACCCAAAATTCGGGAGCACCTTTACCTTTACCCATACGTACTTCTGCTGGTTTACGAGTCATTGGTTTATCAGGGAAAACACGGATCCAAACTTGTCCTTCCCTTTTCATATAACGATTCAGGGCTACCCTTGCAGCTTCAAGCTGTTTTGAGGTCAGGAAGCATGTATCCAGGGCTTTCAAACCGAAAGACCCAAAAGCTACGGTGTGGCCTCTACCGGCGTTACCTTTTACTCTGCCTTTCTGCTGTTTCCTGTATTTGGTTTTCTTTGGCTGTAACATCTCTCCAGATAATTTTTTTCTTACAAATTATTTTTTCCTTCTATCGGCACCAGGTCCAGAAGATCTTCTGTCACCAGAACCGCGACGGTCTCCGCCACGACGATCAGGACGATCTCCACCGCGACGGTCTCCACGACGATCTCCACCACCACGGTTATCAGAGCCGGCGTTATTTTGACCGATATTTGGTGATAGGTCACGCTTTCCAAAGATTTCACCTTTGCAAATCCAAACTTTCACACCAATTTTTCCGTAAACAGTCATAGCTTCTGACAATGCATAATCAATATCAGCTCTCAGTGTATGTAACGGAGTACGACCTTCTTTGAATGATTCTGAACGGGCAATCTCAGCACCGGCCAAACGACCAGACACCATTACCTTAATTCCTTCAGCACCCATTCTCATGGTTGATGCAATCGCAGTTTTTACAGCACGCTTAAACGATACACGAGCTTCAATTTGACTAGCGATAGCTTCACCTACCAAAGCAGCATCCAGTTCAGGACGTTTGATTTCAAAAATGTTGATAGCAACATCCTTTTTGGTAAGCTTTTTTACTTCTTCTTTAATTTTATCAACTTCAGCACCACCTTTTCCGATTACGATACCCGGACGGCTAGTATGAATTGTGATGATAATGCGCTTAATAGTACGTTCGATGATAATTTTTGAAATACCACCTTTATTTATGCGGGCATGGAGATATTTTCTGATTTTCTCGTCTTCAATCAGTTTATCTGCCAATTTATGGCCGCTATACCAGTTAGACTCCCAGCCTCTGATAATTCCTAAACGTAAACCTATTGGGTTAACCTTCTGTCCCATTCTAATTACTATTATGCTTATTCTGCTGATTCGTTATTAACTACTGTTGCTCCGGCTTTGCTATCCACAACAAGTGTAACGTGGTTAGAGCGCTTACGGATTCTGTGTGCACGACCTTGTGGAGCTGGAAGAATGCGTTTAAGCATTGGACCACCATCAACAAAAATCGTTTTCACAAACAGTTCGCTTTCCTCAACACGGCTGCCTTCGTTTTTCTGCTCCCAGTTGGCAATAGCCGAACGAAGAAGTTTTTCTAAACGGTGAGAACTTTCCTTTTTATTGTTGAAAATAAGAATGTTGAAAGCTTCTTCAACACGTTTACCACGAATCAGGTCGGCCAACAGCCTCATCTTACGAGGAGAGGTTGGACAATTATTCAATTTTGCTACTGCTTCCATTCTGATTAATCTTTCTTAACAGGATGCGACTTAAATGTACGGGTTGGAGCAAACTCACCCAGCTTATGCCCTACCATGTTTTCGGTAACATACACAGGGATAAATTTATTACCGTTGTGTACCGCAAAGGTATGACCTACGAAATCAGGAGTAATCATTGACCGGCGTGACCAGGTTTTAATTACAGATTTCTTTTTTGCTTCATTCATTGACAATACTTTTTTCTCAAGTTTAATGTCAACAAAAGGACCTTTCTTTAATGAACGCGCCATATTCCTTATTTCTTCTTACGACTTTCAATGATGAACTTATTCGAGTACTTTTTAGGCGTACGGGTTTTGTAACCTTTTGCCTTCAAGCCTTTACGTGAACGTGGGTGACCACCTGAAGCACGACCTTCACCACCACCCATTGGGTGATCTACAGGGTTCATTGCAACAGCACGTGTACGAGGACGACGACCCAACCAACGATTGGCACCTGCCTTACCCTTACGCTCATTCATGTGGTCAGGATTTGAAACCTGTCCAACTGTTGCATAGCAACTTGCTAGAACGATACGTGTTTCACCTGAAGCCAATTTAACAACTGCGTGTTTTCCGTCTCTGTTGAGCAACTGAGCTGAAGAACCAGCAGAGCGCACCATTTGACCACCTTTACCAGGGTGCAATTCAATGTTATGAATCGTTGAACCCAGAGGAATTTCAGCCATTGGCAAAGCATTACCCAAATCTGGGCTAACACCTGAACCACTGATAATTTTCATTCCGGCTTCAAGGCCTTTAGGAGCTAGAATATAACGCTTTTCTCCATCAGCATATTTCACCAAAGCGATGAAACATGTGCGGTTTGGATCATATTGGATTGATTCAACAGTAGCCTCAATACCATGCTTATTTCTTTTGAAATCGATCAAACGATACATTTTGCGGTGTCCACCACCAATGTAACGCATGGTCATCTTACCGGTATTGTTACGACCACCTGAATTCTTTAAGCTGACAACAAGGGATTTTTCAACCTCATATTTAGGTGTCAACTCTTCGTAGGTATTAGCAGCTTTAAAGCGCGTACCCGGAGTAACTGGTTTAAACTTCCTGATTCCCATCTTTCAATTAAATATTTTGGAAGAAGTCGATTTTTTGACCCTCCGCTAAGGTTACCACTGCTTTTTTGTAGGATGGTTTGCGACCAGAGAAGAAACCACGTTTTGTGAACCTGGATTTATTTTTTCCCTGATAAACCATAGTGTTTATGTTCGTAACATTCACACTATACATGCTTTCAACAGCCTTTTTGATTTCAACTTTAGATGCAGTTTTTGCAACTACGAAACCATACTTGTTCAGCTTTTCGCTGATAGCTGTGAATTTTTCTGTGATTAAAGGCTTCTTAAGTATGCTCATTATGCCTTATTTAAAATGTTCTCAATTACACCAACTGAATTCTCAATCAGGATTAGGCGATCAGCGTGAAGAATATCATAGGTATTCAAATCACCAGCCATCATAATCCGAGTGTTTGGAAGGTTTCTTCCCGATCTGTAGATATTCTCATTGTAATCGGCAAGAACAAGAAGAGTTTTAGAATCAGCAACTTTCAAACTATTAAGAATATTTAGATAGTTCTTAGTTTTTGGAGCTTCAAAAGTGAAGTTTTCCAATACAGTGATGCTATTCTCTTTTGCTTTATAGGTAAGCGCGCTCTTACGAGCCAACTGCTTAAGCTTTTTGTTCAATTTGAAACTGTAATCACGGGGTTGTGGACCATGTATTCTAGCTCCACCAACGAATGTACCAGTTTTGATACTTCCTTTACGTGAACCACCAGTTCCTTTTTGACGATGCAGTTTTTTAGTGGAACCGCTAACCATGCTACGTTCTTTTGAGCTATGGGTACCTTGACGCTGATTAGCGAGGTACTGCTTCACATCAAGATAGATTGCGTGATCATTAGGCTCGATACCGAAAACGGTATTGCTCAATGATACTTTTCTTCCTGTTTCAGATCCGCTTGTATTTACTACTGCTAATTCCATGTTACTTCTCTATCAATACGATTGAACCTTTGTGACCTGGAATCGAACCTTTTACTACTAAAAGATTTTGATCCTTGTGCACTTTTAAAATTTCGAGGTTGGTCTTTTTAACACGTGTTCCACCTGTTTGACCGGCCATGCGCATTCCTTTGAAAACCCTTGAAGGGTCTGAAGAAGCACCCACTGAACCTGGAGCACGTAAACGGTTATGTTGACCGTGTGTTTGCATACCTACACCGGAGAAGCCATGGCGTTTAACAACACCCTGAAAACCTTTTCCTTTGCTTGTACCAACAACATCAACGAACTCACCTACTTCGAACAAATCTACAGTTAAAGTTTGACCAATAGCTAAGTCTTGCTCAAAGCCTTTGAATTCGGCTACTTTAGACTTAGGAGTAGTTTTTGCTTTAGCAAAGATTCCTTTCAATGGAGCAGGAGTATTCTTTTCTTTAGCTTCTCCATAAGCTAGTTGAACAGCTTTGTAACCATCTTTATCAGATGTTTTAACCTGTGTTACAACACAAGGTCCTACTTCGATAACCGTGCAAGCAATTTGCTTTCCACTCGCATCGAAGATGCTGGTCATTCCTAATTTTTTTCCTATTAAACCTGACATAGCTTCTATCAAACTTTAATTTCTACATCAACACCACTTGGTAATTCTAATTTCATGAGAGCATCAACAGTTTTTGCAGTTGAGCTATAGATGTCCAGTAATCTTTTGTATGAACACAATTGAAACTGTTCTCTAGCTTTTTTATTCACGTGAGGTGAACGCAAAACTGTATAGATTCTCTTTTGGGTTGGAAGCGGAATAGGTCCACTCACCACGGCACCTGTTGCCTTTACTGTTCTTACAATTTTCTCGGCAGATTTATCTACCAAATTGTGATCGAACGATTTTAACTTAATCCTTATTCTTTGGCTTACCATGATATTAAGCTTTTTGCTTACCGTTTACTTTTGCTAATACTTCTTCTTGAACGTTACGTGGAGCTTCGGCATAGTGACTGAATTCCATAGTTGATGTAGCGCGACCTGAAGTTAAGGTTCTCAACTGGGTTACGTAACCAAACATTTCTGCCAATGGAACTTTTGCCTTAACAACCTGCGATCCGGCGCGGCTATCCATACCTTCAAGTTGACCACGACGTTTGTTCAGGTCACCAATAACGTCACCCATATTTTCTTCAGGAGTCAAAACCTCAATTTTCATGATAGGCTCAAGAAGAACTGGAGCTGCGTTTCTTGCTGCTTCTCTGAAACCTATGCGAGCACAAATTTCAAATGACAATGAATCCGAGTCAACTGCGTGGAATGAACCATCAAACAGACGAACTTTCAAACTTTCAATTGCATAACCTGCAAGTACACCATTCTGCATAGCCTGGTCGAAACCTTTCTGAACAGATGGGATATATTCTTTCGGAATTGAACCACCAACAATTTCGTTAACGAATTCAAGACCTTTTTTCTCAGGATCACCAGGGATCAATTCAAACTGAATGTCAGCGAATTTACCACGACCACCAGTTTGTTTCTTGTAAACCTCGCGGTGAGAAACAGCTTTGGTGATGGTTTCTTTGTATGAAACCTGAGGAGCACCTTGGTTACATTCTACTTTAAACTCACGCTTCAAACGGTCAACAATGATTTCCAAGTGAAGCTCACCCATACCTGAAATAACTGTTTGTCCAGTTTCTTCATCGGTATGAACACGGAAGGTAGGATCCTCTTCAGCAAGTTTAGCTAAAGCCATACCTAATTTATCAGAGTCAGCCTGAGTTTTAGGCTCAACAGCCAAACCGATAACCGGTTCAGGGAAATCCATTGCCTCGAGAACGATTGGTTTCTTCTCATCACAAAGTGTATCACCTGTTTTGATGTCCTTGAAACCAACGGCTGCACCAATATCACCTGCACCCAAACGTTCAATTGGATTTTGTTTGTTAGCGTGCATTTGGAAGATACGAGAGATACGCTCTTTATTTCCACTACGGGTATTTAGAACATAAGAACCGGCATCAAGCATACCCGAGTATACACGCATGAAGGCTAAACGTCCAACAAATGGGTCGGTAGCAATTTTGAAAGCAAGAGCAGCAAACGGCTCGTTGTAATCAGGCTTGCGAACAACTTCTTCATTTGTATCAGGATTTGTACCTACAATATTTTCTTTATCAAGCGGGCTAGGAAGGATTTCCATAACCAAATCGAGCATGGTTTGAACACCTTTGTTTTTGAAAGATGAACCACAAACCATTGGAACGATTTTCATATCGATGGTAGCTTTACGCAAAGCATCCAAGATTTCACGCTCAGAGATTGAAGAAGGATCGTCGAAGAACTTCTCCATCAATTTGTCGTCGTATTCCGAAACTGCTTCAAGAAGCTTCTCGCGCCATTCAAGCGCTTCTTCCATCATATCTGCAGGAATATCAACAACTTCATAAGTCATTCCTTTGTCATGCTCATTCCAAACCATTCCACGGAAGTTGATCAAATCAACAACTCCTTTGAAATTGTCTTCAGCACCAATTGGTAATTGAAGAGGAACTGCATTAGAACCTAACATTTCACGAACCTGTTTTACCACGTTCAAGAAATCGGCACCTGAACGGTCCATTTTATTCACGAAACCGATACGAGCAACATTGTAATTATTCGCAAGACGCCAGTTGGTTTCAGACTGAGGCTCAACACCATCAACGGCTGAGAACAAGAATACAAGACCATCAAGAACACGAAGTGAACGATTTACCTCTACGGTAAAATCCACGTGACCCGGAGTGTCGATGATATTGATATGGTATTTTTCTCCTCTGTAGTTCCAGAATACGGTGGTTGCGGCAGAAGTAATTGTGATACCTCTCTCCTGCTCTTGAACCATCCAGTCCATGGTAGCAGCACCATCGTGAACCTCACCAAGTTTATGGTTAACACCTGAGTAGTAAAGAATACGCTCAGTGGTAGTTGTTTTACCGGCATCGATGTGAGCAGCGATACCGATATTTCTAGTATATTTTAAGTCGCGTGACATGATTTCGTCTTCCTGTTTAATTAGCTGATTTTGAAGTGTGAGAATGCTTTGTTTGCCTCAGCCATTTTGTGTGTATCTTCACGCTTTTTAACAGCGGCACCTTCATTTTTTGCAGCAGAAAGAATTTCACCTGCAAGTTTGTCTGCCATTGTTTTTTCACCACGATTGCGGGCATAACGGATTAACCATTTCATACCAACTGCAATTTTGCGGTCTGCTGGAACTTCCATAGGGATTTGGAAAGTAGCACCACCAACACGACGAGATTTAACCTCAACTGAAGGCATTACATTATTCAATGCTTTTTTCCAAACATCCAATCCACGCTCTTGAGCTTTCGCTTCAACTTTATCTAGGGCACTGTAAAAAATGGTGAAGGCAGTATTTTTCTTGCCACCCCACATCATATTATTCACAAAGCGAGTTACCAGTACGTCGTTAAACTTTGGATCTGGCAACAATATATGCTTTTTAGCTCTTGCTTTTCTCATGTGACTATTCGTTTCGCTGGATTAATTACTTCTTTTTGGCTTTTGGATCAACGGCTTGACCTGGTTTAGGACGCTTAGTTCCGTATTTTGAACGTTGTTGTTTACGTCCATCCACCCCAGCAGTATCTAAAGCACCACGAACGATGTGGTAACGAACACCAGGAAGGTCTTTAACCCTTCCACCGCGCACCAACACGATTGAGTGCTCCTGAAGGTTGTGACCTTCACCAGGAATGTAGGCATTCACCTCGTTTCCGTTTGTTAAACGAACACGGGCTACTTTCCTCATTGCTGAGTTAGGCTTCTTAGGAGTTGTTGTGTAAACACGGGTACACACACCACGACGCTGAGGACAAGAATCCAAAGCTGGAGATTTACTCTTGGTAATTACATCATTTCGGCCCTTACGAACCAATTGTTGAATAGTAGGCATATCTTACTCTATATACGCAATTTATTTCCAAAAACGGGAGCGCAAAGGTAAGCTGAAGAGTTAGCATTGCAAGGGCTTTACAAAAAATATTCTAAATATTTGATGCTGAGCGGGTTAATGCTAACTTTAACCATCAGTCTTAGTCTGTGCTTTTCCCTGAAAGGGCTGCAAACATACGCACTATTTTGAAATAAACAAACTGATTGTGAAAGTTTTCCAAATAAATATTCAGATTTACAGCTACTTGAATAGAACATCACTGATTATCAAACCTGTAACACAAAAAAGGGCCGACTCAATGAGCCGGCCCTTTTTTTGTGTTTTCAATCAACTTAATTCTTGATGAGTTTCAATTTAGCATGTTTAGCACCTTCGATGCTCAGAATGTAAATGCCACTCTTCAATCCTTCAGGAAGATTAATTTGTTGTGTAGTCATACCTGATTCAACTGAAGTAGAGAACAATGTTCTTCCACTCAAATCAGTCAATGTAATTGTGCGACCACCTGCAGGGATATTTTCCAGAATAAGCTCTGAACTGAATGGATTTGGATAAGCTTTCAATTCAGCTGTTGCTACTTCCTCATCTTCAGATACGGTGATTACTTTAGACAATTCAGAAGAACCATCACGATCCACCATATTCAAGCGGTAGTAAACCATTCCAACGCCTGAACCAAAGATATTGGCATCCAAACTGCGGTAAGTATTCAAGCGATTGCTGTTTCCAGCTGCTTCTACTTTAGCGATTGTTTTGAAGTTTTCACCGTCTAATGAACGTTGTACTTCAAAATGACTTGCATTTTTCTCCATTGCGGTAGACCAAGTCAATTGAACATCAGCACCCGCTTTTTCGCCTTGGAAACGAACTAAAGCAACAGGAAGTGGAGCATTGTTATCGGCACCGGTAAACAATGAGAAGTCTGTTAGACCAGTAGCAGAGATAATACCACGCACGGTATCAATAGTACTCAAGGTACTGCCATACACTACCCAACCTGTGGTTGAGTTGTATTTAGCCATTCTCAGGTCTGTCATTGAACCGCAAGTACCCAACCACTCAGGTTTAACATAAATATCAGCCTGGTAGTAGTAAGAACCTGCTGGAGCGCTAATATCAACGTAATGGTACATGTAGTTTGGAGCTGGAGAAATCAGTGGAGGAACAGTTCCAAAATAAGCACGGGCAGTTACCGATGTAGGAACAGTAGCAAATGCGTCCCAATAGATCTTAGCAACAGTATCTAAACCAAGGATAAAGGCCTGGCTAGTACCTGCAACAGGAGTTGCTGGAACGGCAGTACAGGTTGGAGGTGTAGAAGTTGGCGTGAACTGGTAAGCACCTAAGTCAGGAACACCCATTGTAACATTGGTAGGACGTGGATTTCCTAAGATATCAGTTTCAATGCGTGAATAGTGTTGTCCACGACCGTTGATACTCCATGAGTTTGCACTCGCTGCATTTGGAACCAAGTTCGTATTGCTTGTATAGCCAGGGTTGTACGAAATTGAATTCAAATCCTGCATGTAAGTTGACCTAAATGTGTTAAGGTTACGTGCAGAAACAGCATAAATTGGATTAGCACTTGCCGTAGAGAAGATATTATTAAAATCAGAATTAACAGCAGCTGTAGGAGCGGCAGAGAAATAATAGCTGTAAGTACCAGTTCCAAAGAAGATATTGTTTTTGATACGCACATCATTTAAACCACTTGCAGCTACATAGAAGTAACCACTACCTGTGCTGAATGAGTTGTTGTACACATCCAGGTTTGCAGTTACACTGTTTCCAATGTAGTAATAAATGGCAGTATTGGTTGCGATGGTATTGTTTGCAATCAATCCGCGATTTCCAACTGTATTGTTTGAATAGTAGTTGTACCAGTAATTGGTAACACCTGTACCTGTAAATCTGTTACCGGACAATACATAACCTGAATCGTTGTAGTAGAAATACATGTATTGGGTTGTTGTTCCACCTACTGAGGTTGTGGTGAAAATATTGTTCATCACTTTTGCCCAGCGGGTATAATACATGTAATAAATTGGGGAATAACGGTATCCTGAGAAATCATTTCCTCTAATTACCAGATTGTCCAAACGTGCTGTTGAACTTCCATACATGTACATACCGTAGTAAGAACCGGTAATACTATTGTTGATGAATGCATTTCCGTTGCTTTCTGTCTGGTACGCATAAACTGTATAGGTACTAGTAGTGGTATTGGTTGATGCATTGTAAGGCTGCATAATTACTTTACAGTTCTCTATAGTATCAAATTGGGTTCTGCCCAAATAATTGATTACATACATAGTAGCAGAAGTTGACAAACCGGTATTTTCGATAGTCATGTTTCTGAACGAAATACGGTCTGCAGCGCCGTTGTACTTAATAACCGCTTGGTTAGAAGAAGGAACGGTATTGAATTGCAATTTTACTGAATCTCTGTGGTTGGCTATTGATTTGAAATTAACACTTACACCGGCAGCTGTAGAACCCGGGTATGAAGTCAAATCCAATTGCTCGTTGTAAATACCAGTTTTAACCATGAAATTCACTTCACCGGTAGCACCTCTAACCTTCAATGCATTAATGGCTTCATTGAAAGTTAAATAATCTGAAGGCACTGGACCTACGATGTAGTTACCATTCATTGGAGTTGATAATTGCATGTCCAAGGTATCATTTGTTGGAGATTGGTCAGCTGACAAGTTTGGTAAAGCAGTATAAACACGAAGTGTATTGCTTGCATTTACCAAGTTCAATTGTTGTGAACCTGTGAAGTAAACAGAAACCGTATCGCAGCTATTCAATGTACCAGTGAATGTTGTAGTAACTGCTGTTCCATTGTTGAGTTTGTAACTCAAATCAAATGAGGTAACGGTAGTGGTTCCGTTGTTTCTTACAACAACTTGCAAATCCTGGGTACCTAGAGCAATTGGATAAGTTGGAGCCAAAACTGCAACTGGAGCAATATCCAAACCGGTTCCTTGGAATTCATAAGCACCAATGGTTGGATTTGCCTGACGAGCTGAATCCAAAATATCGGTGTAGAAAAAGGAGGTAATATTTGTTCCACGCAAACAACCATTGGTCAAACGGAAATCATTAACACCCATGTATGGTGGAGCCATGTTGTAGGAAGAGTCACCACCTGCAGCAGAAGTTCTGTAATTGGTAGGATTGAAGAACATACCTCTATAAAGCAAATTACCTGTAGTGGTATTGGTTGCATTGTAGTAAAGGTTGTACTCAACATTTCCAGTCATAGGTGAAGTTGCATAGTAGGCAGGAGTTATTGAACCTGCATAGTTTGCGAAAATGTTGTTTTTCACTAATACTGCTGTAGAACCAGTATTGTAGAAACATGAGTAAGATGTGCTAGTTCCAGTACTGTACATGTTGATGGTGTTGTTAAACACCTCAGCAGGATAAGAGGTACTTGCCTGATACAAATAGAAACCGTAGTAACCAGGGTAAGAACCACCAGTTTTATTGCTATTGATTAAGTTATTGTAAACTTTAACAGGAGCACCTGTGGTATTCATTGGATAATAACAGTAGATACCATAGCCACCAAAACCATTCACTTCATTACCAATGATTTCGTGAGGAATTGACGTGCTGTTGGATTGGTTGTAGTAATAGTAAACTCCGTAGTAACCATAGTTCTGGCCTTGCATGTTTACTTTATTGCGAATGAACTTAATAGGACTGTAATTGTAGGCAATGTACATACCCATATAGTTACTGTTGTTCACCACATTACCACGAATCAACAAGCCACGGTTATAAGCGGCATTTGAAGAACCGTAATGAACAATGGTATAACCACCACCGGTTACAATATTGGAATCAATTACTGAAGAGTCTGCACCCGTAGCAGCAACACCGGTACCGTTTGCAGTAGAGGTAAAGTTGATACCATAACCTGTTGTTGATGTACCCGAGGTAATAACTGGAACGTTTACTCTACACTTGATGATCTGAACCCCTACAGTTTCATAAGAACTACCTGCTCCAACTGCTGCAATACCTACAGGCGTGCTAGTATTGGTATTCGTTACAGTAAGGTTTCTAATAGTAACATAATTACACTTGTTCATTAAAACAACTGCACCAGTAATATTGCCCGAAATTGTGCGGCTGGCAGCGTCATTACCTTCAAACGTAACACGATTCGTACTTGAAGCACCAGGAATTGGTCCTTGAATAACAAGCTGACCTGTATAAGTACCTGGACGGATATCAAAAGTTACCGGACCACCAACACCATTTACTAAAGCTGCGGCAGCTGCAGAAGGTGTAGCGAAATCCGGATTTACTCCACCCACTGTATAAACACCGTTCAATGGACCCAACAATGTTGTTTTCAAGGTATCATTGGTAGGATCTGAGTCTGCATTGGTATTTGGTAAAGACGTGTAAATGGCAATTGCATTGCTGCTTCCCAAATTAATTTGGTCGGAACCTGTAAATACCACTGTATCCAGTTGACAAACAGCTAAGGTATTGCTTTTGATAACTGTTACAGCAGGATTGGTATTGTGTTTGTAGGAAGCATTGTAGGAAGTAACTGCATTGTTTCCAATGTTTTTCACTTCGAATACCAAATCTTGCAAACCAGCAACAATTGGTGAAACCGGGGTAATTAGTTTGGTAACCATCAAATTGTCACCATTTCCACCTGTGAACTGGTCGGAACCAACAGTAGGCATAATAGAGAAAGTGTCTCCGTCAATGTCATTTGGAACAAAAGCTCTTAAATCAGTTCCATAACCATTACAACCATCTGTAAGGTGGAAATTTCCAGGAAGTGGTTGACGAGAAACAAAAGAAGGTGCGTTGTTGTACGAGCTATCACCACCGGCAGTTGCAGAAAGGTAAGTTGAAGGGTTGTAGAACATACCTCTATAAAGCAAGTTTGCAGTTGGACCATTGGAGTTGTAATACAAGTTGTAGTTTACTGAGTTTCCAATTGGATTGGTAGCCAAATACATCGGAGTTGTTGAACCACCATAAGAAGCGAAGATGTTATTCTTTACCTGAACATTGGATGAACCCGTATTGTAGAATGCAGTGTAAGAAGTAGATGTTCCACCACCTTGCATTACTGAAGTATTTTGATAGACCTCTGCCGGGCAAGCGGTATTGTAATTGTACAGATAGATACCGTAATAACCAGGGTAAGAACCTCCAAGAGAGCTTACTACGGTGTTAGCATAGATTTTTGTAGTTGCACCGTTGGTAATGTTCATTGGGTAATAGCAGTAGATACCATAACCACCAAAGCCAATGATTTTGTTTCGTGAAATGAGGTGTGAAGTTGTAGTAGTATTTTGCTGATTGTAATAGAAATACAAACCGTAGTAGCCATACTGAAAACCATTCATGTTGAAGGTATTGCCAGTTACTTCAATAGGGTTGTAGTTGTAAGCAATATAACCACCCATGTAGTTACAATCGTTAACAATATTGCCCCTAACTTTCATTCCTCTGTTTACGTTATTTGAAGAACTACCGTAAATGGTAATTGCATATCCACCACCAGTTACAAAGTTTGAGTCGATTTCGATGGAGTCACCAGACATTCCCGAAACACCTGCACCATTTGCAGAACCTGTTGCAATAATTCCATAACCAATTGCACTTGTACCGGATTGAGATGGCAGGATAACAATATTTTTGAAAATACTGATTTTGTTTACCGAACCTACCATTGCAATACCTGCCGGAGTTGATGTACCTACATTTGTAACTGTGAAGTTTTTGAAAGTTAGGTAACGGGTTCCGTTAATAACCACTGTACCACCTGTTGCATTACTCGATAAAGTACGGTTTGCCGAACTTACCCCATCAAAAGTGATGGTATTAACCGGAGAAGTTCCAACAATATTTGGGATGATTATTTGTCCGGTATAAGTTCCTGGTGCAACTGTAAAAGTAACAGGTCCACAAACACCAGCCACATTCAGAGCGGCGATTGCAGAAGCAAAACTGGTAAAGTTGTTAGGTCCAGTCCCATTTGGGTCAATTGTAAATGAACCCGAAATTGAAGGTTGTTTTGTTACCGTTGCCGAATCATTCATACGCATGGTATCGGTTTGGCTATTGGGAGAAGAAGTCCAAGCTTTGATTACAGTTGGAGTTGAAGGGAAAGTGTAGCCACTTGCCAAAGTAATCTGGGTCATGTTAGAAGCTGCACCACCGGCAGTATCCAAAGAAGCAGTAGAAGTAATAGGAGTTTGAGCAACTCCATTTAGTGACCAGTTAACAGTGAAACCAGTTACCTGATTGGCACCAAAGTTCATTACACGTGCTACGATATTTTGAGGACCGCCGCAGAACGTCAGGTTGTGAAATAACTAGGTTTTTGAAAATTTGGTTGGATTTTTTACTCAAGAAGCTCACCTATTTTCGCTTTATCTTTGATTTTAGAAGGGTTAATTTTTAGGCTGCTAATATTGCTTCG
>Ga0209794_1000251_pt1 | contig 107925 bp, 82 predicted proteins | sample EBPBio232013_DNA_FD_185869 | JGI IMG/M metagenome (GOLD analysis project Ga0209794, IMG submission 185869) | Wastewater treatment Type I Accumulibacter community from EBPR Bioreactor in Madison, WI, USA - Reactor 1_5/23/2013_ DNA (SPAdes)... | ecosystem: Engineered > Bioreactor > EBPR >...
CTTGACACCCTCATGGAGATTCTATGTCCACCCTTTCGGTAACTAAGAGGACAAAGCGAATATATAAACGAAATTTGTGCAGAAAATGAAGAAAACTTGGGTGCTCCTATTGCTTTTTAACATAACAGCTATAAGCTGTTTAAATTTGGGCTGAAGTTGAATTTCTGAAACTTTATTCTCCCGTGTGCTACGAATTTCAGGAAATCAGAAGAGGAGCGACAATCGTCCTCGATTGTCCTGCTGATACTTTTATTGATTGTTGTAGATTTCTACCCATATGCCGCCCAAAGGGCTCTTTCGAAGGTGGTCGCCCGATTGCTACCCATATGCCGCCCAAAGGGCTCAAAATCCCCATCCGCGGAACCATCTCTACCCAGACATGACCCCATCCGGGGCCAAATCCCCATCTGCGGAAATCTGTTTGATCTGCGTGATTCCGCGTATCCTACCCATCCGTGAAATCTGCGCTGAATCCGCGAAATCCGTGGAACTATTAAAACCCCCATCCGTGTAAATCTGTCAAATTCGTCTCATCCGTGTGCTATTTCATATCCATCGCTAAAAAGTCAGCTAATAGTTCATAGATCATAGCTAATAGTTTTCAAAGTTTCTTCCAGTTCAATCTGCAGCTCTTCCCATAAGGCGGTTTTCTTTTCGATATCTTCCTTGAGTTGCTGGTACTGACTGGTTTTCTGCATGGCTTCGCGGGCATTGTCGAAAAATCCGGGTTTTTCCATCTCGATCTCACACTCCTGTACCTTCTTCTCAAGTGAAGCAATCTCTGATTCAATTTTTTCTATTTTATCATTGATATGTTTCGTTGCTTTGTAACGCTTGTTTCGAAGTTCGGCTTCGAGTCGTTTCTGATCTTTACGGTTTACAGAGGCGGAATCTTCTGTTTTGATAGTTCCTGTTCGTCCTGAGATGTTATCCCTCTCCATCATCTCTTCACCTCTTTTACGGAGGTAATATTCGATCGTACCGGGGAAGATTTTGAAAGAGCCCCTTCTGATTTCAACAACCTTGTTCACAATTGGCTGAAGGAAATCCACATCGTGGGAAACAATTATCAGCGAGCCCGAAAATTTAACGAGTGCATTCTGCAAAACCTGCTTGCTGGTATAATCGAGATGGTTTGTGGGCTCATCCAAAATCAAAAGGTTGGCTTTCTTCAATAGGAGAAGTGCCAGAGCAACTCTGCTTTTTTCACCTCCAGAAAGAACCCCGACTTTCTTGAAAACATCATCACCTGTGAAGAGGAATGAACCTGCAAGAGCCCTGATTTGGGGAAGTGTCATGTCACCTGATTCAGATGCAATTGTTTCGAGTACATCGAGCTCGGGATCCAAAACCTCGCTCTGTTCCTGTGAAAACCATGCTATTGAAGTGTTGTAACCCAATATTTTTTCACCTGAAGTTGGTTTCAGAACAGACGCAATAATTTTTGAGAGAGTTGATTTTCCGGCACCGTTTGGACCAACAAAAGCGATTTTATCACCCTTTTCGACCCGTAAATCTATTTTATCAAGTACAAGATTATCTCCAAACCGCATAGTGATATTTTTTAATTCAAATACAATCTGGGCGGTTTTTGGAGGCTCGGGGAACCTGAATGCGATCCCTTTTTCAAAGTCGGGGAGGTCGATCTTATCAAATTTCTCCAGCATCTTCACCCGGCTTTGTACCTGCTTCGCTTTGGATGATTTGTACCTGAACCGGTCAACAAAACTTTGAATTTCCTTCATTCTTTTCTGTTGCTGCTCATACTCATGTTCAAGCCGTTCATCCCGTTCAGCTTTTGCCTTCAAATAGTGATCGAAATTGCCGTTGAAAACCGAGAAATCGTTCATGAAAATCTCAAGAGTTTTGGTAGTGACTGCATTCACAAAACGGCGGTCGTGAGAGACCAGCAAAAGTGCCCCTTTGAAAGTTTTAAGGAAACCTGTCAGCCATTCAAGAGAATCGATATCGAGGTGATTAGTCGGCTCATCCATCATCAACAGATCATTTTCAGCAATCAGCATCTTGGCAAGAGCAATTCTCATCTGCCAGCCTCCCGAGAAGTGGTCTGTCAGCTTTTCAAAATCACTCATCTGGAATCCAAGTCCGAGCAACACTTTCTCCACCCTTGCCTCTGCAGAGTATGAATCGATCTCCTCGAGCCTAAGATGAATCTCACCGAGCTGTTCCACGAGTCCGTCCCTTTCAGCAGGATCAGAATCGGGATCATTCAGCAGAGAGGTTATTTCAGCTTCTTTTTCCTGCAGTTCCTTCAGATTGGGGACACCGGCGAGGACTTCTTCGAGGAGGGTTCTCCCCTTGTGGGTTACATTTTCCTGAGGAAGATAGCCAATGGCAATATTCTTTCTTTTGAATATATCCCCCTTTTCCGGCTCGATGTATCCATTTAACATCTTGAGAAGAGAAGATTTTCCTGTGCCGTTTGAACCGACGAGAGATATCTTGTCACCGGCATTAATTTTAAAATTAACATCCTTGTAAAGGTATTTCCCACCGAACTGCAGTGAGAGATTTACTATATCTATCATATTTTTACTTAGTTACAGTTGCAAAAACTGTCACTGTTTAAGTCTTTCTTTTAATAAATGTATGTAATCAATTTCAACCGGGTCTTTTCCCCACACGATCGCCCGGTAGTAGGTTATCCAGTCACCGTAATAAATCATGTCGAACAGTCTCTCCTGATAAGTAGGAAGATTGCTCTGAATCATTACAACCGGTACCTTCAGTTTTCCGAGAATCTCATTGAATACATCAAATCGTTTTCTGATTTGAGGATGAATTGTATCATCGAGTACTTCAAAAACAAAATACGACTCATTTATTGCGCCGTAGGTTTCCCATCCAATAATCTCGTTATGGTTCATCTCAGGGAAAATATTGTGAAATGCATGCGACTTGCCGTTCTCGTTAAACTGACCTTTTAATCTTGTACCAACCGAATCAGTTACACCTGCAGCGGAATAGATCAAAGGAAGTTTTCCGTTAACCTCGGTAGCAATCGAGTAAGCGGAATTTCCGGGCTTCGAGAACTCTTCGCCTTTCATTTTCAATCTGTCCACGATTCTTGCAATGAGGTCATCATCCTTTTTAACAAGACCGAGTTTTGAAAAGAGATTCAGTATATTAAAAAATGAGGTATAGAGAGCGAACCTCGGTTGGAAGCCTGGCATGAGGGGAATGGCAGTCACTCCATCTCTGTCAGCCCATTCTCTGAGAGTCCCGCCTGTTGTCAGACATACTCTTTTTGCTCCCTTTTCACCCGCAGCCACATACGCCGAAAGGGTCTCTTCGGTTGAACCTGAGTAAGAGGAACAAATCACAAGTGTATCGGATGAAGTAAAGTTTGGCACCCCGTAATTTCTGTTGACAAACAGGGGCACTTTCAGCTCATCCTTTGCCCACAGAGAGAACACATCACCGGCAATGGCTGAACCACCAAGACCTGAGATAACAATATTTTTAATTCCTGTTACATCAAGATTTATATCAAACCTGTTTTCAATGGCGTTTTCAATTTGTTTATATGAGTTTAACAGGACTTCGAACTGGTTAGTCGGGTCTAATTTTTTAATTAATTCTAACATTTTGCTTCTTTCTACTTTAATTTTTCCATGAATTCGGGGGGAACCTGTGTCCCGGGGAAGTCTTTAATCACCTTGTCAATATAGACTTTTGCCCTCTCCTTTTTGTTGTAAGAGAGTTCATACTGCGCTCTTCTGAGCAGCATGGCACCCGTCAGTAAACGAATCTGTTCCACATATATGTTATCAACACCACCTGTCTGATATGTAAAATCTGGATCAGGAGCCGGGATGTATTCGTCTTCGTCCGTCAGACGGAAGAAGAAAAGGTCGGGCACCAGTTTAATATTTGGCGGCAATTCAAATTCCTTGTTGGCAAGCTCTTTATCAACAAGTTCCGGTGCGAGAAATACAGGCCTGTCTTTCATATTTTTCAGAAGTATCGCCAGAATTACATTTCGATAAGCTCTCTCGATAATCTGTGCTTCATAAGGCTTCTCTTTCTCAAACGGTACCACTTCCCTCAAGAAAACATCAGCTTCAGTTTTGTAAGAGGAAGTCAACCACGGGTAACACACATTCAACTGGTTATAGTACCACGAACGCCTCAGAAGTTCCTTGTCGATCACCGCCACATCCTTCCGAAGCCCTTCAACATGCTGAAAATAGTATGATGCAGAAAGGAAATAGTCCCACTGATAACTAAAAATAAGAGAATTCTTTGGCGATTTCTCAAGAATAGCCTTTGTGTACTGTTCGAAAATCAAATTATTACTTTGATTTACAGAACCATAAGTGAATCCAACCTGAACAAGAACGATAAAAATGCCGGTTGCTACGGTCTTTTTCATATCCCTGACTTTTTCGTGCAGCCAAATAATCCCGAATACAGCAAGAAGTGATATCCCGACATATGCGAGAAGAAAATATGATTCGAGATCGACGATATCGTAGTTTATTGCATATAATACCGTACCAAAAATCAGCAGAAGTGTTGTGATCAGGAGTTTGGTGGAGTTTTTTATCTGGTAAATTATTCCAATCAGCGAAGCGAGCAGTGACAGATAAAACTCTGCCGGGAGACCTGAAAAAAACTTTGCGAAATTTTTTGCCGCAGCAGCCGATGAGCTGAAAAGCCAAACCTGATACTGCTTACCGGAAACATGTCTAAGAATTCGTTCCAGATCGACAGGATTTCCCCAGTTTATTTCAGGATTTGCCGAGGCCCTTATCGGAAGCCAGGCATACAACAAAATTAACAGAGGGAAAAAGAGAGCAAGCATTTTCCCGAGTGTGAAGAACCCTTCTTTCCGTAACCTGAATCTTAAAAAGAAAAGATAAGCAGTCGCCGGAATTATCAAAAGAGTAGTCATATGGTTCGAGAATGACAGTGCCAATGCTCCCGCAAACACAAGCCAGGGTATCTCTTTTCGTAAAATGAACCCGGTATCCTCTCCGCCTGTCCGATCTTTTGAACTCAAAGCAAAAGCTCTTAAAAGTGTGTAAAAAGCTCCCGAGATTAGTGCCAGATGAAGCGAATACACTTCAACTGATGTGCTCTGAAACCAGACGGTTTTCCCAAAAGCAAGGATTAATCCACCAAGAACTGAGAAAAGAAGTACCTCATCTGATTTGAATCCTGATTTGGCCGGCTCATCACTCTGCAAGTCCACTTGTTTCGGTTTCTCATTCTTGCGGGAAGACTTGTTTTTACCTGATTTTCGAGCTTTTGCAAAATTTTCAAAAGCGGAGAAATTCACAAGGATGTATTCCACACTCTTTATAAAGAAATAAACACCGATGGAGGTGGTAATCGCTGCGAAAAGATTAAGTTGATAAATCACAGAAAAAGGCAAAGGTATTGATGCAAACAGCCACCCGAGCATGGTAAACAAAGGGTACCCCGTCGGGTGTGCAATCCCCGCCAATGCCTGTGCTGCGGCAAGTTCTCCCGTGTCTATCTGAAGAACGGATGGAGCCATTGTTGAATAATAGACAAGGAATACAACTACCGTTGTAATTGAGGCGTAGAATCTTTTAATTGTTTCCATTAACCTTTAAGCAATTTTTGAAAGATTTCATTGTTCTTTTTAAGTGTTGTTTGAACCGTATAATACAATTCTTCATATGATTCGAATCCCAGGAATCTAAACAGCTTATCCCCTTTCGCCTTTGCAGGAAGGAGATTGTTACTTGTCCGGTACATTACTTCGACAGCAAGTCTTGTCTTTCTGAGAAATTCGAATCCTTCCAAAAGATTTTTCATCATCTCGATATCCAAAGTTACAGATGATTGTGGTGCTGCGAGTACCTTCCTGTTTCCGTTTCCCATGAATAATTTCAAAAAAATCGAATCCAAAAGTAAGAGGTATTGAGAAATAAATTCAATGTCAGTAACACCACCTCTCCCTTTTATGAGATCGGGGAGATTGTTTAGTCCGCTAAACGAGGCGGGATACAGTTTTCTTCTCATCTCGTAAACTTCTTGTCGAAGTGTCTCTTTATCGAGGGAAGCAACCTTTTCAAGTATCAGATTAATAAACTGAGAATAAACTTCATTATCCCCGTAAAGAAAGGAAACCTTGGTTAGCGACTGTAACTCCCATATCTGAACCCTCTTTCTGAAATAGTGCTCGTACGCTTTAATATCCCATATGAGCTGTCCAGATTTCCCCTCGGGTCTCAACCTGCAATCTGCAGTCAGTGGAGACAGCTCTTCCCTGATATCTGCGAGCACCTTAATGAACCATTCCTCCATTTCGGGATGCGAGGTCATGTCATCACAAACCACTATTAAATCGACATCGGAAAAAAGGTGCATCTCACCCAGGGAAAAACTGCCCGCAATGGAAACAAAAAATCCGCTTTTTCCCCGTGAAGATTCTTTTATAAGCTTTTCAACCTTAAACCGAATTGTATCGGAAATGTGTTGCGATGCTTCCGCCTCATCTATGAACCCGAGAAAAAACTGGGATGCAGCGAGGAAAAGTATCGCTTTGGTATCTAAGCCATAGTCTGATTCAGGATCAATCTTTTCAAAAATCTTTCCGGAGAAGATCAGTTCCTTCAGCGAATGATCCTCTGTCAATAAATTTATGGCATAATCCGAATATTCACACAGGTTGAGGACACAATCCATCAGGAATTCGTCCTTCATTGCCTCATACCAGTACGAAGGAAGGGCACTTCGCTGAATAACCTTGGCAAGATTTGAAAGAGCAATGTCGGGAAATTTTCGACCTGAGAGAAGGAAGAGGAGTTTTTGTTCAATCTCGAGATAGAGAGCCGTCGTTCGGGAGTCAAATTCCTTTATTTCGATCAAACCCTTGCCTTCCTTCAGAAAGAGAAGATTTTTTTTTGCTTTTGCTTCATCCTTGAAAAAAGAAAGATCGATAGCCGGTTTGGAGTCTGATTCGTCAAGCCCGATAATCGATTCATAGATGCTCCTGACCTCCTTGCGGTATGTTGTGAGCTTCGCATTGAAGGCATCGACATGATAGAATCCGAGATATCGCGTGAGACTTTGCAGCAAATCACCTTCGTCGGGAATAATATGTGTCTGCCTGTCATTCATCAATTGCAGGTAGTGTTCGATCTTCCTGTAAAATATGTATGCATCCGTCAGAAGCTTTGCCTCCTTTTCAGTCAGGATTTTGGACAACTGCAATTCGGAGATCGCTTTTAGACTGTTTCCGGTCCGCAACTGTTTGTTTTTACCTCCGTTCAGGAGTTGGAGAGCCTGAACTCCAAATTCTATGTCCCTGATTCCTCCTTTGAACAACTTAATATTTTTATCGTCACCAATCGTTCTTAGCATCGTGTTTCTTAGCCGTGCTACCTGCTCCTTTGGCGAAGAATAGAATGATGCCGGATAGATAAAAGGTGTCACGGAATCAATAAAACGCTTATAAAGCTCCTGACTTCCACAAAAATATCCCGCCTTAATCAGCATCTGTCTTTCCCAGTTCTCACCCCGGGTCTCGTAGTAAAGGATAGTATCCCGCAATGTCCTAGCAAGAGGAGCAGCATGCCCGTCGGGTCGCAATCTGAAATCCACCCTGAAAAGATAACCTGAATCTGTAACTGTGACTGCCGATTCAGTAAACAGAATTATTGTCTCATTCAGCAGTTCGAAATATTCCCTTCCGTTCGGCAGACGAAAATTATCGTTGAAGATTACAATCAAATCGATATCTGAACTGTAGTTAAGCTCACCCCCGCCAAGTTTTCCCAGACTGACAACCGCATAGCCGGTCAACCCGGAAAACAACTCTTCATCTTTTTTATCAACTTCCCTGATCCCTGCCAGTTCCGGAAAACCGATGTTATCAATTTCATACTTCTTTAATACCTTTTCAAAGCAACAAAGAAACAGTGCCTCACCCAATACGGCAGACATGTTTGAAAGTTCCTCCGTAGCCCGCTTTAGATCGATATACCCGATCAGATCTTTTACACCTGTAGAAAGGATTTCCTGTCGTTTGAGTGATTTTATTCTGCGTACTTTGTGGTCAAATGATTTTTGCATCAGAACTGAAGCAAAAACCGTTTCCCTGAAAAAGTTTCTTTCAAGGCGGGATTCCAGATGTGTAGGATCAAATATCCGGTACAGAAATTCAGGATTTCTGACAAGCACATCAGAGAGATAGTTACTATTGGCTGCCACTGAAACAAGGACCTCAAGTTGCTGTGGGAATTTTATCAAATCCCTGACAAGCGCTGCCTTGTTAAAACTGCTCTCTAAAATTTTTAAGAAATTATTCTCACACCCCCTGTGGAAGTGGTGTTTTACAACCTCTGTTTGTATCAGCTCAGACAACTTCCCGATTTCCACGGAAGGGAGATATCCTGAGACAAGTTCGAACAATCGTAAATTAAACTCTTCCGAGAGTGCCAAATCAAAACTTTAAAAGTTGAAAAAAATTAAAACTAAATGTACGGTTTATTTAAATTATTGTTATATTTGAAACAGTTACTTTTTTAATATTACAGAAACAGCACCCTTTCCCCAAAGTTTTTAAATAGTTCAATAATACCCTTGCGGAATTATTCGTAGCCACTTTTAATCAATCATGGAGTCTCAAGTGAAAAAAAATGTTTTTTCATTCATTTCTGTCTTTATAATCCTGGTCTTTACCATATTAGCCTTTAAATCTGCGGATCAGGCAAATGGGTATTACACCAAAGAAGCCTTTCTTCAATTTAAAATTGAGAAGAAAAAGAAACCATCCAAAATGAGTTACGACAAGCCGGATGAGGCAATTAAATGGCTGGTCGAGCAAAGAATGTCTGCCACCGGTTCAATTCCGGCTGACTGGCGACAGAATGCCCTGAAGCATATCGCAAAATACAATCTAAACCCTCTTGCAACCGAAGCATTCAGTTGGACAGCCCACGGTCCCGGTAACATTGGTGGAAGAATCAGGGCAATGGTGATCCATCCAACAGATACGAATACCATCTACATTGGCGCCGCCAGTGGCGGTGTTTGGAAAACCACAGATGGTGCCGAAAGCTGGACACCTTTGAAAGACCTGATGGAGAATCTAGCCGTAAATGCTCTCTGTATGGACCCCGCAAACCCCGACATTTTGTATGCGGGTACAGGTGAAGGATTTTTCAATGTAGACGCTCTTCAAGGTGAAGGAATTTTCAAGACCACAGATGGCGGCGCATCGTGGACACAACTGAATTCCACCATGAACGACAACTTCTATTTTGTAAACAAAGTGGCAATCGACCCTTCAAACGGGAAACTTTGGGCAGCTACAAGAGCGGGTCTATTCTACTCGACCGATGGTGGAGGCAGTTTTCAGCAAAGGTCACTTGGCGACAATTCGAATGTAACCGATCTCGCCATCAAAGGATCAAACATCTTTGTAGCTCAAGGATTAAGCCAGCAAGGCAGAGTTTTGGTTTCGACCAATAATGGAGAATCATTCTCTCCTTCATTTACACGCTCGGGCATTGGAAGACTCGTAGTTGCAATAGCTCCCTCAAATCCAATGATTGCCTACGCCTCGGGTCAGAACATGACCAGCAATCAGTGCGGTGCACTCGTGAAAACAACCGATGCAGGGGCTTCCTGGAATGATATCACAATTCCCGGTCCGACTGCTTCAGGTGATCCGACCTACACGGGTCAACAAGCCTGGTACAACAACATTCTTGCAGTCCACCCGACCAATCCGGATATTATTTATGCTGCAGGGCTCGACATGTTCGGTACCACGAATGGTGGAACAAGCTGGGAGCAGATTACTCAATGGGATGCTGAAAGAACCAACCCGATTTTCGCACATGCCGACCACCATATCATTGCGTTTAACCCTCTGAATCCAAATACCGTTTATGTAGGAAATGATGGTGGTGTCTACAGAAGTATTAATGGCGGTTCCGGTTGGGAAATGAAAAACAATAATCTTGCAATTACACAGTTTTATTACGGTGCTGTTCATCCTACACAGGAGAAGTACTATGGGGGTGCTCAGGATAATGGTACTCTTGTTTCTGAAACAGGTACAAACTGGAAAGAAATTATCGGCGGCGATGGCGGTGCTACAGAAGTTGACTATAACAATCCCGAATTTGTTTATGGTGAGTACACCAACTTCTGTTTCTACAAATCAACTGACGGCGGTACCAATTTTGTTAAATCGATGAGTGGTATTCCTGTTGGACCCGGAACTTTTGACGGTACAACCGACAGAACGCTCTTTATTACACCCTTCATTATGGACCCGAACAACCCGCACATTTTGCTGGGTGGTACCTACAGAGTCTGGAGAACTACAAATCAGGCAACCAGTTGGACAGCTATATCAGGTGATCTCACGGGTGACGGCACAGGTACAGAGGGAGGATCCATCTCCACACTCGCAGTTGCAAAAGGAAATTCGAATGTCATCTATATCGGTTGTACCAACGGCAGAGTTCAGGTGACGACCGATGGAGGCGGCTCCTGGAATATACGAGACAACGGTCTCCCAACTGCCTACGCAACGAGAATAGTTGTTGATCCTGCAAATGAAGCAACAGCATACATCTCATACTCTGGTTTTGCTGCCGGAAACAAGGTTTACAAGACCACCGATTATGGTTCAACATGGACAAACATTTCAGGAAATCTGCCCAATATCCCCGTGAATTCACTTTTGGTTGTTCCAACCCGCACCGAGGCAGTTTTTGCAGGTACTGACCTTGGAGTTTTCACAACCACAGATGGTGGAAACACCTGGTACAGAGACGGTTTAAGTCTCCCCAATGTCGCGATCTTCGATATGGACTACAGAGCGTCAGACGATAAGATATTTGTTCACACCCACGGAAGAGGAACCTGGTCTACCCCAGCTGCAGCCACTTCCATAAAGGAACTGGCAAACAATCCGGCTGATTTCAATCTGTTACAGAATTATCCGAATCCTTTTAACCCGTCCACAAAAATCAGATTCTCGGTACCTGTTTCCGGAATGGTGACTGTAAAAGTTTATGATCTGCAAGGGAAGGAAATCGCTACACTCCACAACTCCTCGATGAATGCAGGTTCATATGAAGTTGACTGGAAAGGATCGGATTCATTTGGGAAACCTGTAAGTTCAGGAATTTATTTCTGCAGGCTTGTATCAGGAAACAACCAGAAAACAATTAAAATGATATTAAGCAAATAAACAGAATTTGCTTTAATTACGATTATGAAGAGGCTGTCTCAAAAGGGCAGCCTTTTTCATGATTTGCTAATCCGGAGGGAAGATAAGATAATCAGTCACAATGATTATTTATCTGTAAATGTCTTTTCTGTGTGCTGCAGTAAAAATAACGACAAGTTTTGAATCATCAACTATTTGATAAACCACCCTGTAATCTCCAATACGGATACGATAATCCGATTCCGTACCGGCTAATTTTCGGGAGTTTTTTGGTCTTGGATCATCTTTCAGTTTTTGGATCTCTTTCCAAATTTTCACCTGTTGTGTTTTTGGAATTTTTCTAAAATCCTTTTCAACTGAGCTTTTGAATTCCAGTGTATACATTAATCCAATCCAAATTTGCCGGAAAAATCTTTCTCGTCAATATTTGGTTCTTTATCTCTTTCTTGAATGATTTTGACACACTTTGAATCTTCAATTAATTCAAGCATCTCAGTATATACCTTGTAATCAAGCAAGACCGTTTCGGGTTTGCCATTTTTACCGTAAAAAATTTTCTCGTTTGTTCTGAGCGTTGACAATTTTGTACCTATATTCATTATTGTTTGTGACGAACTTAAACTCGACATTTGACTAATCTGTTAGATTAAACAGTATGACTTTTATCAAAATGTATTTGAAATATATAACTTGAATCTATTAAATACAAGTTAATTTTTATTTCTTTCATCGACTTGCCTGTTCGCAACATGTCAGAGGTTAATTAATCAGGTCTATAATATTTGTATTACCTGCTTATAAGTATGATTTAAATCATCTGCCATAATTTTCATGCACAAATTGACGAAAAATAATCTTATATTTCCAAAATTAATCGAGGAATATCTTATGAAAATAATCAAATCACTTCCAATCCTTTTTATCATATTCTTTTTCTATGGATGTTGCAATTGTTCGAACAAGGACGCCGTTGACACATCCAACAAAAACAATCCACCTTCCCAGCCGGCAAGCATTCAGACAAACAAAACTATCGCTGAAGTGCAGGTTTTGAGTATGGATGTCAAAAGTGAAACTGACTATACAGCGAAAATTGCTGTCACAAAAATATTTGAAGATGATGCCTATCCAAGCATCGCAGTAATTAATGGACAATATGAAATTTTACCCAACTTCAGACTTGGTGAAAACAAGGAACTCTTAAATAATGACGAAAATCAGGCTTTAAAGGAATTCTCAAAGAAGAAAGCCGGGGATAAGGTCAAAATTGAGTTCTTCCTCAGCGATACAAAGTGGATACTCCACAAAGTTTTAAAATAAAAACCGGACAAAAAAAATGAAAAATCAATTCAAATTTGTAATCCCGTCTATCACCATCACCATCCTTCTCGTCTTTGCATTTTCATTTGCGTACGAGCATACCGGTGTAATGACGATGGAGGACTATTTACAGTATAAAATTGAGAAAAAGAAGCATGCCAAATTGAACTACGGTTCACCCGACGAGGCGATGAAATGGTTCATAGATCAAAGAAAATCGGCTACAGGTTCAATCCCCAATAACTGGCGTGAAGAAGCTCTTCAACACATTGACAGATACAACACAAGACCTGATAATTTGGATAATTCCACCGCTCTTTCCTGGTCTGAAGTCGGACCGGGCAATATAGGCGGCAGAGTAAGAGCTGTCGTAATAAATCCTAATAATGCATCAATTATTTATATCGGTGCAGTGGGTGGTGGTGTCTGGAAAACCACAAATGGAGGTACTTCATGGACCCCTCTAAAGGACCAGATGGAGAATATTGCTGTTTGTGCACTGGTTATGGACCCTTCGAATTCCAATATTCTTTACGCAGGAACCGGTGAAGGTTTCTTTAACGCAGATGCGATAAGAGGCGAAGGAATTTTCAAAACAACAGATGCCGGTGCCTCCTGGACCAGACTGAGTGCTACCACGGGATCGGATTTCTACTTTGTTAATAAACTGGAATTCGACGGAACCACCAACACGCTTTGGGCAGCCACACGAGGCGGACTGCTGAAATCCACAAACGGCGGTACATCGTTTACAAAAATAGTTAATGCCTCCAATTGTATGGATCTTGAAATTGCGGGAACATCTCCCACAACTCTATACGCCTCCTTTGGACATTTTTCTCAGGCAACTGTGCGAAGATCGACTGATGCAGGAGCAACATGGTCACAGATATTTACACAGTCGGGCATCGGCAGATATGAAATAGCTGTTTCGAAATCCTCACCCTCCACTGTTTATATATCCGGACACGATTTGAGCACGAATCAGTGCGGTGTTTTGTCCAAGTCCACAAACAGCGGTTCGAACTGGTCAAGCGTAACCATTCCTGGACCTGCCTTCTCTGGTGCAACCACCTACACATCAGGACAGGCATGGTACAATAACATAATTGCTGTTGATCCAGCAAATGCAAATATCGTATATGTAGCCGGCCTCGATGCCTGGAAAACGACAAATGGCGGTACTTCATGGACACAAATTTCCAACTGGTACACACAGGCGGGCGCACCACCTTTCATGCATGCTGACATACATGCAATCGCATTCAGCCCTTCTTCATCCTCAACCCTTATTGTGGGGAATGATGGTGGTGTCTACAAAACCACAAACAGCGGCAGTACATGGACATCCCTTAACAATGGACTGAACATCACACAATTCTACTACGGTACTATCCATCCAACTCTTGCCAAATATTATGGCGGCACACAGGATAACGGTACCCTGGGTCTCTCATCGGGAACTTCCTGGAGCGAACTTATCGGTGGAGACGGTGGAGCAACGGAAATCGACTATAACAACCCGAGTCTGATGTATGGAGAGTATGTTAATTTCTGCTTCCTTAAGTCGACAAACGGTGGAGCATCATTCAACAAATCAATGAGCGGTATTCCCGTTGGTTCAGGATTCTGGGATGGGACAACTGACAGAACTCTCTTTATCTCACCTTTCACCATGGACCCGAACAACCCGCAGATATTGGCAGGTGGAACATATCGAGTCTGGAGAACAACCAATTCTGCATCTTCATGGACAGCAATTTCAGGTGATCTGACAGGTGACGGAACCGGTGGAAATGGTGCTACAATCTCCGCACTTGCCATCGCAAAAGGAAATTCGAGCGTGATTTATGCAGGTACTTCTAACGGGCGTGTTCAGGTAACCACTAATGCCGGATCGAGCTGGAACCTGAGAAATTCAGGACTTCCTGCCTCCTACATTACAAAAGTAGTGATCGATCCCGCAAACAGTAATGTTGCCTATGCAACTTTCTCTGGATTCAGTTCGGGACAGAAAATCTACAAAACCACAAACGCGGGTGTATCCTGGACAAACATCTCATCAAACCTGCCAAACATTCCTGTTAATTCATTTGCAATTAATCCGGCTTCCACTTCGAATCTGTTTGCAGGCACAGACCTTGGTGTTTTTTCAACCACTGATGGTGGTACCTCATGGGTAAGAGATGGAAGTTCACTTCCAAATGTGGTCGTTTCCGATCTGAGAATCAGAGCTTCTGACAACAAAATTGTTGCCTTCACTCACGGAAGAAGTGTATGGACTTCTACCATTGGCGGAGGTTCGGGAGGTCAGATTACCGAGCTTGTCTATGACAATGGCTCAGTCCTGAGTGGATATAACTGGCCCAACAATGGTCAGGGATCTGCCAACAGAATGACCTCACCGGTTGCCAATGCGAAACTGACAGCAATCAGTTTCTATATCACCGGAACCACTGCCGGCACAGCCACATTTAAACCAATTGTCAGAACAAAAGCCGGAAACGGAGCACCGGGTGCAGACCTCGTGAATTACAACCCTGTTACGGCATCGACCGTACCGGGATGGAACACATGGAATACATCTGCCCAAAACATTACCGTAACGAATGATTTCTTTATCGGAATGATATATGACGGTGTAAACAGACCCAATTTTGGCTACAACCAGACCAATAACAGCAGAGCCTGGGATTTTGACGGAACAACCTGGTCCGCATGGAACGAGACATATTTCATGAGAGCAACTGTTCAGTCACCAACAGCAATCATCGACTTTGACAATTCTGTTCCGACAGCTTTCGAACTCTCACAGAACTACCCGAATCCGTTTAATCCAACAACGAAGATAAGGTTTGCTCTGCCTGAATCAGGAAATGTTACGATGATAATCTACGATATAAACGGCAAGAAAATCGCCGAAATCGCAAATGGTTATCACCAGTCAGGAAGATACACTTACGAATGGAACGGCAAAAACGATTTTGGCAGTGCAGTTGCATCCGGTGTTTACCTCTGCACAATCAAAGCGGGTGGTAAAATTCAGACCGTAAAGATGATACTGCAGAAGTAGAGTTGTTAGTTATGACTTATGATTTATGAGTTATGAATTTGACCGGTCAATGTGTGGTGGTTGAAACATAACGAGTAATGAATCAAAAATTGAAAGAGGCTGCTTGATTGTGATATCAGGCAGCCTCTTTTTTTGAAAGGTCATAATTAACTATTTGAAAAAGATCGGAATCAATGTGATGTAGAGACCTGCAATAATTGCTGAGGTTATCACTCCGCTGATGTTTGTACCAATGGCTTCGGGTAAAATTATCGATTGCGGATTTGCCTCATGGACAGATTTTTGCGCAACTTTTGCTGTCGTTGGTACACAACTCACACCTGCAATTCCAATCACAGGATTGAATTTTCCTCCCGTGATAAAATACATTATGTACCCGCCCATCAGTCCACCAACTGCTGAAAGAATCAGTGCAACTATGCCCAAAACCAGAAGGGTCAGAATCTGGGGGTCAAGAATCAATGATGCATCACAAAGAACTCCAAGCAAAAGTCCCAGAAGAAAGGTTGATCCGTAAAGCAGGGGTCCGGCAATGAAATCAACAATATGCTTCAGCCCTGCTTCCCTGACAGCGACACCCACGAACAACGAAAGGAACAATGGAGCTGCGACAGGGAAAAGGAGACACAAAATTGTACAGGCAATTACAGCAAAGTAAAGTTTTTCCGAAGCTGAAATCTGCCTGATCTTTTTCTTGGGCGGCATCTTTATCGCCCTGAGCTTTTTCGGTACCAGTAACTTGATCAGGTAGGGATAACCTCCATAAGTCAAACCCAGGTAGAGATATGCCACAACTGTGATTGCGACAAAAAGTTTTGGTGATAATTTGAGCGCCGTAAAGAGCACCATGGGACCATCCGCACCACCAATCATTGCAACAGAGGCAGCATCCTTCACATCAAGTCCCATCGCCATAGCAACAGGTACTGTGAGGAATGTGCCCAGTTCCGCACAAACTGCGAGAAACATACTCAGGAAAGGTCTTGCGAGAAGAAATCCAACATCGAGCAGAACACCTATTCCCATAAAAACAAAACAGGCGATAAGACCGTTGCTAAAAGTCAAAGTATAAATCGGCTGCAAAAAGTCAATCTGAAGGATATCAATCAACTGTTTCGGGTCTGAGACCATCGGATCAAGGAAAAGATTGCCTGTTTTTCCGGGTCCCATTATCAGCACACCTGCGTTTACCGCTGCCATGCCTATGCCCATTGGTATCATAAGAAGTGGTTCAAGTACCCCCTTTTTACCGAGATAGACAAGCAACAAACCGAGTAACATTAAGCAAATTCTTCCGATCGAAATTGTCAGGTCGGAAGTAAACAATGTAGATATTCCGGGGAATATCTCCTGTAAGATTTGAAAGTCCACTTTTTACCTCCCTTTCGGATTTTGTCTTAAGCCATAAATTTTCGAACTCCAGGGAGAGTACGGTTTCACTACTTTTTGAATGGTCATGACCGTTCTTTCGTAATCATGCATTTCTTCAAGATACTGATGTATCGCCAACCCGATAGCTGCAACTATTTCGAGATCACTCTCCTGACCTGAGGCTTCAGACTGGACCACAGCAAGATCCTCATGGACATCCTGTGATTTTTCTTTTTGAATTCGTGTGAAGTTTATTGCCAGGGAAATGAGCCTTATTAGACCTGCTACAAGGAAGGATATAACGAAGGTGGAAAGGAATATTATTCCAATCGCTGTAAATATATTCATATGTCATCTATTTTTCTTTAAACTCAACTTTTTTCAGTATAAATAATAAAAAAAGTTATCTTACAAATATAAATACCCTTTCCAATATAATCATCAACTTTTCATTTTTTTCCATCTCAAACTTCAAACTTCAAACTTCAAACTTCTGACCTCAGCCCTCAGCCTTCTGCCCTCACCATCCACCGTTGATCCTTAATACAAAAATATACATTGTTATTGTGTGACAATATAGCTAAATTTACAGGTTATAATAATTTTTTGGAGCAGACTCTAAATGTTAAAATCGGTCTTAAAAGCCATTTTTGGCGATAAACACAGCCGTACATATAAAGAATTACAACCTGTTGTACAGGAAATAAACGAGCACTACGAAACCCTCGCCTCTTTGAGCGATTTTGAATTGAAGGAAAAAGTCAAGGGTTTCAAGGAATATCTCAACAAGGAAACTGAAGAAATAAGAGGCAAACTGGCGGAATTGAATGACCGCCTCACCAGCGTTGAAGGTGAAGTTGAGAATGCAACCGAAATTCATGATGAAATTGAAACTCTTGAAAAAGAGCTTGATGATAAATACGAAGACCTGCTCGATGAAATTTTACCGGAGGTTTTCGCAGTGGCAAAAGATACCTGCCGCAGACTTGTAGGAAAATCTTACACCGTAATGGGTCAAAAAGTGACCTGGGACATGGTACCCTATGATGTACAGCTGATGGGTGGTATTGTTTTACATCAGGGTAAAATAGCAGAAATGGCAACCGGTGAAGGTAAAACACTTGTGGCCACACTTCCCCTCTTCCTCAATTGCCTCACCGGCAGAGGAGCACATCTCGTAACAGTGAACGACTACCTGGCACAAAGGGATTCCGAGTGGATGGGAGAAATTTTTAAATTCCACGATTTGACTGTCGGCGCAATACTTGGTACAATGAGTCCTGACAAAAGACGCGAATCGTATGGCTGTGATATTACCTACGGGACAAACAACGAATTTGGTTTCGATTACCTCAGAGATAACATGGCAATCGATCCTGAACACCAGGTCCAAAGAAAGCATATTTATGCGATAGTGGATGAGGTGGATTCAGTCCTTATCGATGAAGCAAGAACCCCCCTCATAATTTCAGGTCCGGTCGATTCCGACAATCAAAAATATGATGAAATGAAGCCAAAGATCGAGAGACTCCACAGGCTTCAGTCCAATATCGTTTCAACCATGCTCGCTGAGGCTGAAAAGACCCTCACTTCAAATCCTTCGAAGGATGATGTAACAGAAGCCGGTGTGAAAATTTTCAGAGCATACCGTGGTCTGCCCAAACACAAAAAGCTTATGAAGGTAATCTCCGAGCCTGAATACAAACAATTGATGCAGAACACTGAGCTTGAATACCTCAAAGATAAAAGCAGAAACATGCACATTATCGATGAAGAACTCTACTTTGTTATCGATGAGAAAAACAATTCCATCGAACTTACAGAAAAAGGGAGAGAAGAACTTGCGAAGGGTACAGCCGACGGAAAGGAATTTTTTATCCTGCCTGATTTTGGCACCGAGATAAGCAAAATTCAGAATGACACCTCCCTAAATGAGGCTGACAAAAAGAAAAAAGAGGAAATACTTCACTTCGAATACTCCGAAAAGTCGGACAGACTTCATACCATCAACCAGCTCTTAAAAGCCTACACACTTTTCGAAAAAGATGATGAGTATGTTATCACCGAGGATGGTAAAATTGCGATTGTTGATGAATTTACCGGTCGTGTACTCCCCGGAAGAAGATACTCTGACGGATTGCATCAGGCAATTGAAGCCAAGGAAAATGTTAAGGTTGAGAGAGATACTCAAACACTCGCCACCATCACACTCCAGAACTATTTCAGGATGTACAAAAAACTCGCCGGTATGACCGGTACAGCCGAGACAGAGGAAGGTGAGTTCGATGAAATTTACAAACTTGATGTAGTGGTAATCCCTACAAACCGTCCGATGACAAGATCTGATGAAGACGATCAGATTTACAGAACCAAACGGGAAAAACTTAATGCGGTTGTCAGCCAGGTTGAAGAACTTCAGAAGGAAGGACGCCCCGTCCTCGTGGGTACCACTTCAGTGGAAGTTTCGGAAACCATAAGCAGAATGCTCAAACTGAGAGGCGTCAGGCATAATGTTCTTAATGCCAAGCAACACCAGCGGGAAGCCGAAGTGGTAGCTTTTGCGGGTCAACCGGGGGCAGTTACAATTGCAACCAACATGGCTGGTCGTGGTACCGACATTAAACTCGGTGCAGGCGTTAAAGAAAAGGGCGGACTATTCATTTTGGGTACCGAAAGGCACGAATCGAGAAGAATTGACCGTCAGTTAAGAGGTCGTGCGGGAAGACAGGGTGACCCCGGAACCACTCTCTTCTTCCTTTCGCTCGAAGATGATCTCCTCCGGCTTTTCGGAAGCGACAGGGCTGCCGCCATAATGTCGCGTGCCGGTTTCGAAGAAGGAGAAGTGATTAAGCACCCGATCATTACCCGTTCTGTAGAAAGGGCTCAGAAAAAAGTTGAGGAAAACAACTTTGCGATAAGAAAGAGACTGCTCGAGTATGACAACACCATGAACCAGCAGAGAACCATCATCTATTCAAGAAGAAACCGCGCACTTCATGGTGAAAGACTAAAAACTGAAATTCTTGACATGATGGAGGAATACGCTGCTGAACTCGTTGAAAAATATTACGATAATGCGGAAATAGAGCAACTCGAAAAAGATCTTGAAACTTACCTTCTTTTGAACATGAAATTCAACAGAGAAGAATGGGGTCTCCTGAATAAAAACGGTGTAACTGAAAGAGTAATTAAAGCTGCTCACGACTACTACGCTCACAAAGAAAACATGCTCACATCTGAAATGATGGCACGAATTGAAAGATTCGCCTTCCTCACTGTTATCGACAACAAGTGGAAAGAACATCTCCGCGATATGGACGATTTGAAGGAAGGTATAAATCTTAGGGCTTATGGACAGAAAGATCCTCTCATTGAATACAAAAACGAGGCTTTCAATCTCTTTACCGAGCTGCTTGATACCATCAGAAATGAGACGGTACAGATTGCCTTCAAACTCTACCCTGCCCAACCCGAGAGTGTCCAGATTTCACGCAGACCCGAGAGAAGGCCAACCAGAACTATAAAGGAATCGGCTGATAATGCCGGTATGCACGGTGGTTATGTCCCCTCTCCCAAAGAGCAGGAGACTGCACCTGTCGGCAGACCACAACCCGTAAAAGTCGGGGAAAGAATCGGTAGAAACGATCCCTGCTGGTGTGGCAGCGGCAAGAAATATAAACAGTGCCACGGTAAAAACGCCTGAGAACGGACACCACCATGAAAAAAATAGAAGCAATTATACGACCTTTCAAGCTTGACGAAGTAAAAGAAGCCCTCATCGAGGAGGGCTTCAAAGGTCTCACTATCACCGAGGTCCGCGGTTACGGCAGGCAGAAGGGACACAAAGAAGTCTATCGCGGCAGTGAATACAGGATAGAGTTCGTCCCCAAAATGAAAATCGAACTCGTTGTTGATGATGACCGCCTCGAAACTGCCATAGATGCTATCATCAAAAATGCAAAAACCGGACAGGTTGGCGACGGAAAAATATTCATTTCTGATGTTGCTGATGCAATCAGGATAAGAACAGGCGAATCAGGATTTGATGCGCTTTGATTTTTATTTGCATTGAATAAATTCCAACTGTTCTCTAAATTCCTTCTGACTCAAATTAATTTTCGGAACCGGCTTTGAAGCTCAAAGTAATCAAATCCCTGATCCTGCTCACATCTGCCTTTTTGATATCAGGATGTGGTGTCTGGCAGGATTTCACAACATACTTCAATCTTTATCACAACGCAAAAACTCTTTACTATGATGCTGAAGAACAAATCATCAAAGAGAGGAAAGATATTTTTGCCATTTCAGAGGCAGCAATCCCTGCCGGAGCCAATCAGAACCTGCCGAAGGTAATCGAAAAATTTTCCAAACTTCTACAGTTCCACAACAAGAGTTCTTATGTTGATGATGCCCTCTTCCTTATAGGGAAAGCCTTTTTCTATCAGAGAAGTTACATCAAGGCTTCACGAAAATTTCAGGAATTGATAGCAACCCAGCCAAACAGCAGTCTTGTTATCGATGCCACTCTTTGGCTCGCAAAGTCCGAGATTCAGATGAAAAAATTTGATTCAGGGCTAAAATATCTCGATGAAGCAAAGCAGCTTGCCCTCAAAGAAGAGGACAGGGAAGTGTTGTCAGAAGTATATATCGAAGAGATAAGGTATCTGAAATTCATTGAAAAATACCTCGAAGCCGTTCAGAAATTAAGAGATCTCGTTGCTGTTGATATTTCAAACGACATCTCAGCTAAAGCACAATATGAAATCGGCGAGCTCTTCTTCAAAAAATTGAGTGATCCTCAAAAAGCTGCAGTAGCCTACAAAGCAGCTCTTGAATTTGGTCCCCCGTTTGAGATCGAATACAATTCCAACCTGAATTACAGCATCTGCCTCAGGGCAATGAACAAAATTGATGAGTCGCAGGCAAATCTTCAAAAAATGTCGAAAGAGTTTAAATATCAGGACAAAATTGATGAGATCATGCTCCAAAAGGGGTTGAGTCTAAAAAAACTCGGACAATATGATGAGGCTTATAAACAGCTTTATGCTCTTGATACACTCACACTGAATTCGGTATCATCGGGAATAGCCCGGTTCGAATTGGGTGACATGTTTGAGAACAACCTGAAAAATTTTGATTCTGCTTACATTTATTATGTAAAGGCTGAAAAAAGCGCCTCTACTGCCGACTATGTGAAGAGGATCAGAGAAAAATCGAATCTCTTCAAGCGATATGAAGGGCTTCAAACCAATCTTTATGTTTACTCCCGACAGCTCGCCTACCTGAATGATCCCATGGAATTCAAAAGAGATTCGTTAAATTTCTATGCCGATTCAGCAGACGCCAAGCTCGCAGATCTCTTCAAAGCTCCCGTTGAACTTTCCGATTCCGCTAAAAAAATGAGGGATTCGCTGCTCGCTGTCAAGGATTCGCTGAAAAACAAACCTGCACCTGAAAAACCCTCCGAACCATTGGACGAAGAAATGATTGTGGGGAGACCGAAACAGGGTGATAATCCCGAACAGCAGGGTCAAAACAATCCAAATGCCACCGTGGCTGTATTAAAAAAGGGGTGGGCACCTGTAATGCCTCAGATCACCTCGGATTCTCTAAAAAACCTCCTCTCAAAGGTCTATTTCGACCTTGGAAATGTGTTTTTTGGTGAAATCGTAATTCCCGACTCTGCCTATAATTATTATACAAAGCTTCTCGGTGAATTTCCAAACTCACGGTATAAAGGTCAGGCACTTTTTTCACTCGGTTCTTATTACCTCGACAAAAATGAAAAATCGACTGCGGATTCCATCTTCCAGATTGTCTATGATAATTTTAAAAACGAATCAGTTGTGAATCTTGCGGCTGATAAACTCGGCAAACCAAAAGTAATTCTGAATGCCTCGCCTGCCGATCTTCTTTTTGAAGAAGCAGAAGGCATTTATGTGAAAAAAGATTACCATCAGGCGGTTCAAAAGTATTATTCAGTTTATCTCAAGTTCCCCGAAACATTTACCGCTCCCAAGTCACTTCTGGCTGCCGGTTTCACTCTTGAAAATGATTTGAAATTGCTCGATTCCGCTTTTGCTGTCTACGATACTCTTGTTGCTAAGTATCCTCAAACACGCTTTACAAACAAGATCCTTCCAAAAGTTAACTTTTACAAGGAGGAAAAAGCCCGTATCAAAAAGAAAATTGAAGACTCTCTTAAAGTAATCAGGGACAGTCTGAAAGCCGATTCTATTGCGCGGAATACTCCTAAAATCGATTCCACTGCAACTCAAATCAAGGACTCAACAGGAAAGAGTATTCCAAAAATCGATTCGACTGCGATTCCTAAAAAGGATTCTGCAGCCAAACCCCAGGCTGTGCCACCAGCAAAGACGATCGAAGAGCCTAAAAAAGAGGAAATCAAAGAGGAGGTACCACCATTGAGCAATTTCATCAAACGAAGAGACCTGCTCGATCTTATTGAGGAGGGTGAAAGCACCACTACGGAATTCAAACTGAAGTTTACAGAGCCCGAGAAGATTGCCAAAGTGATGATCTCATTCGCCAACACAAAAGGCGGGTACCTGATTTTTGGAGTGAATGACAACAAAAAAGTGGTGGGACTTGAAAGCGAAAAGACTGAATTTGAGTTCATAAACGAAACCACAAATTTCTATATAACCCCAAAAATCGACTACCTTCTGCAATTCATTAATATTGACCAAAAGGAACTCGTGGTGGTTTTTGTTCCTGAATCAGACAATAAACCTCATCGAATTCAGGATTACAAAGAAGATCTTGATATAAATACCGCTCAGGTTTATATCAGAGTGAACGACAAGAGTATTCCGGCATCGAAACAAATGATCAGAATTCTCAAGGCGAGAAGTTCTTCAAATCCGCTCGTTAAATTTTCGGTCGGTGATCTCGAAAAAAAAGTTTTTACCTGGCTCGAGAAGCATGAAAAAATCAATGTGAAGGATCTTGCAAATGCTGCGAATATCTCCGAAAGAAGGGCATCGAGAACTTTAGTCACGATGGTAAGGGCAGGTTCATTAAGTATCCATACAAAGGACAACGGCGAAGAGTTTTTTACAGTCTAATCAGTTTTCCCATCGAAAACCACTCTCAGTCTGTAGACAGCAATTCCATAAGCCACAGCAACATTCAACGACTGTTTTATCCCGTATTGTGGCAGTTCTATTGTAAAATCACATAAATCCAGCAAATTTTGATTCACTCCTGTAATCTCATTTCCCAAAATGAAGAGGAGTGGGTACACTTCATCACCAATATCACAGTAGTCTATTGAAGTATCGGTCAATTCTAGAGCCGAGATTTTGTAACCCGACTCTTTATATTTTCGCACCACTTCCACTGCATCTTTCACAAATTCCCACTCCACGCTTTCAGTGGAACCAAGAGAAGTTTTCATGATATCCTTAACCGGTGGTGCCGGAGTATAACCGCAAAGGTAGAGCTTTTCAATCATTGCCCCGTCTGATGTGCGGAAGATGGAACCAACATTGTAGCTGCTGCGGATGGAATCGAGCAAAACAACAACCGGCATTTTTTTTACTTCATGCAGATTATCAAGTTTGGCTCTGTTTACGGAAATTTCTGCGTGACTGAGTTTTCTGTTACTCATGGCTTCTTATCGTAACTCCTGCAAGTTGACCACAAGCGGCGGCTATTTCATCTCCCTGGGTATCCCTGACCATCACTGTAACATATTCGTCCCGCAAACGGTCGGCAAATTCTTCGATTCTCTCCCGGGAAGTGGAGCGAAGTTCACCCGAGAATCCCTCGGGGTTCATGTGCTCAAGCGAATTGAATGGTATAATATTTACTTTGGATGGCATCCTGCGGCAGAGTTTACCGAGTGCTTTTATATCCTTGTCCCGGTCATTAATTCCCTCAAGCATTGTGTATTCGTAGGTGATTCTTGTGTTCGTCTTTTTAATGTAATACTCAATTGCATCGATATTTTCCTTCAGAGAATATTTTGCATTAATCGGCATTATTTTAGTGCGAATATCCTCAAAACAGGAATGAAGTGACAGAGCAAGTTTTGGGCGTAATCCCGTGTCTGCAAGGTCTCTGATTCTTGGGGCGATACCTGCCGTGGAAACTGTGATCTTTTTCAGACTGATACCTTTGGTAAGTTCCTGCTGAAATATTTCGAGCGATTTTACAGTGGAATCAAAATTCAGAAGTGGCTCCCCCATTCCCATGTAAACAATATTTGTTATATCCCTCTCATAAATCGACTGTGCAATTGCGTACTGATCAAATATCTCTCCGGCAGTCAGATTCCTTTTATATCCGAGCAAACCTGTTGCACAAAACTTGCAGTCCAGGGGACATCCAACCTGAGTGGAGACACACAGCGTACACCTCTTCTCCTCAGGGATGATTACACATTCAATAAGGTGATCAAGTGCAGTTTTAAGAAGAAGTTTTACAGTCCCCTCACTACCCGAAACGGATTTATCAGTCAGCTCGAGGGTGTTGATAATCGTCTCATTTTTTATCAATTCCCTCAGCGACTTTGAGAGATTAAGCATCTGATCTGCATCATCAACCAGATAATTGTACATCCAGTTGAAAACCTGCTCACCACGGAATGATTTTTCACCCTTTTTTATAAACCATTCCTTTAACTCAGGGAGTGTCATCCCCTTTAATTGTACTTTTTTTGTTTCAATCATTATTCTTGTTTCTTCTTAAAAAACCGCTGTTCCGTCTCATTCCCTTCAATTTGCTTCTTAGAATTGGACTTTCGGCGAATCTTGTTTTAAATTCCTTGTTATCAATCTGATCAAAAAAACCGGGATCAAACTCTTTGTTCAATCCGGATGTTTCATTGAATCCTGTAAAATTCTTATTGTTTGTTTCTGCACTGAACTTCCTGTTCCACGGGCACACATCCTGACAAATGTCACAACCAAAAATCCAGTCATCCATTTTTCCTTCAAATTCCGGACTGATCTCTCCCTTGTTCTCAATAGTCAGATATGAAATGCATTTGCTTCCATCAACTATATATTCACCGACGATGGCGTTTGTCGGGCAGGCGTCGATGCAGGCAGTACAGCTTCCGCAAAAATCTTCGAGGGGTGAACTGTAGTCAAACTTGATATTCGAAAAGACATTCGCAATGAAAAACCAGCTCCCCATCTCCCTGTTGATGATATTTGAATGCTTCCCCTGCCAGCCAATTCCCGCTTTGGCTGCCCAAACCTTGTCCATTACGGGACCTGTATCCACATAGCTTTTTGTCTCACACCCGGGAAAAAGGTCTCGAAGTGAGGCTTCAAATTTTTCAAGCATTTCCCACATCACGAAGTGGTAGTCCCTCCCCCAGGCATATCTTGACACTTTTTCTTTCCCAGGAGTGTAATCTCCTGACTGCCGGTAATTCAGCCCGAGCGATATCACGGAGATTGCTGAAGGCAGGATATTTTTAGGATCATTTCTTTTTTCGATATTTTTTTCGAGATACGACATTCCCCCAGAAAATCCTCTCCCGATCCATTGCCGCAAAAATTCTGTTTCCCACTCGAGCGGTTCAATCTCTGCAAAACCTGCAAGATCGAATCCAATTTCCCTGGCTAATTTTGTCACGGTCTGATTATTTCCTACCACTTCCAATGAGGAGTCTCATCTTCTACCGTGACATATATATAACCGTTTTTCACCTCGTAAGGAAAAACTTTCAGTCCCCTGTGTCCGTTTTCCTTGTTGCCGGTTTCAAGATCAAATCTCCATCCATGGATTGGACAGACCACGAATCCATCTTCAATAAATCCGGTATAGATTGCAGCCGGATGCATGTGAGGACAAATATTACTTAGCGCATGTATCTTGCCGTCAACTTTGAACAGGGCAATTTCCTCCCCGTTCACCACGAATCTTTTACCTTCACCTTCATGGAGTTCGCTTACTTTGCACAGTTTTTTTACAGCTTCATCCATACAATTCTCCTTTTGTGGCAATTTCACTCGCCAAAATAATCAGATTTGGGACAATTTTTCTTTGATTTTAAAGCCCCTGTCGGTTTTCTCCACTTTCACTGCCGGAATTAACGGATCGTGTTGCAGGATGAGTGTCCAGTCCTCCTCCACTGCTTTAGCGAGAACTTCCTTTTTTTCCTGAAGAGTAACCAGCGGTTGAAGATCGTAACCCATAATGTAGGGTAGTGGTATATGTCCGTGGGTTGGAATCAGATCAGCACAGAAAAAAAGCGTGGACGAACCGTCTGATATCTTCACTGCCTGCTGCCCAAAAGTGTGACCGTTAAGAGTGTGGAGGGTTATTCCATCCATAAATTCCGGATCCTTTTCCTCAACAAGTTCCAGCACCCCCTCTTCTATCAGAGGAAGGAAGTTGTTTTTTATATAGCTCCCCCGGTCGCGATCTGAAGGATTGACACCCCATTCAAAGTTTCTTTTTTGAACAAAATAACGGGCATTTGGAAATGCAGGTTGCAATTTGCCATCTTTTTCTACCACCGAGCCGCCCGTATGGTCGAAGTGAAGATGTGTCAATAACACTTTTGTAATCTCCAATGGTGAAATTCCTTGTGCCTTCAAACTCTTTTCGAGTGTGGTCTCAGGGTCGTGGGCATAAATATCTCTCGATTTGGCATCCCACTTCTCACCCATTCCGGTGTCAATCAACATTTTCTCGTTATCCCATTCGAGAAGAATTACACGGGTGGACATGGCTATACGGTTTACTTCGTCTGCCGGGTTGGTTTTCTCCCAAAGAGGTTTGGGAATTATTCCAAACATGGCACCACCATCAAGTTTAAAGTAATCTGATTCAAAAACTTTTACAGAGTATTTGCCTGTTCTCATCACTTTTCTTTATTTTAATAATGTACAAAAATAATAAAATTGAAAATCCTTTCACCTGTTTTTGATCCAATGCAATTGAATAAATCGTTAAAGTTCGATGTTATCATTACCGGCGCCGGAATTTCTTCGTTTGCGTCTGCGATTATACTGCAAAAATTTTTCAAAAAGAAGACCGCCCTGGTTACAGGCATAGCCCAGTCCCTCGATAACCCTGAAAAGAATTTCTATCTCGATGCATTTTATTCGGGTCAAATGGAAAGCGACAGTTTTGTCAGAAAGATATTTGATTACCTTTCAGATGATAAACTCCTTTGGGAGAGACTGCCATCGATTTATGAGCGACTCTTCTATCCAAAAGCAAAATTAAACATTTCTGACAATCTTGCACAATATATGGATGGTCTGAAAAGTCTTTTCCCAAAAGAAAAAGGAAATGTGGACAGTTTTTTCAAGGATATTCAGCATGCTGCAAACTACACAAGCTTCTACCTGCTGAGATTTATCCTCCCGCCAACTTTGCACAGACTTACAGAAAGATTTTTTGTCTCCGGAAAAAAATTCGCTGCATTGAATTCGGAAGATTATCTGAATTCTTTGTCATCTGACACTAAATTCAAGACTGTTATATCAGGGCAGTTGCAGAACCTCGCATCCTGCCGCGAAGGCACTTCCTCAATCTTTCAGGCAATCAATATGATGGGACTCCTCAACGGAGGTTTCGCTCCGGCAGGGGGAATCGATGCCATCTACAATTCCCTTAGAGAGAGTTATCTCTCATCCGGTGGAAAACTGTTTGAAAACGGGATGATTGACGATATCGTCATTTCCGGGAGAAAAGTCACTGAAATTAAAATTAAAAGCCCTGATGAAAAAATCTCTTTGAGAGCAGCCAAACTCTTTTGGGGTTCCGGCATTAAGACTCTTCCGGAGTATGTGTCCGACTCGGAAACACGGGAACGGTTGAAAGGATATTTCCCGGTTCAGGAGTTCGTTCCCTTCCCTGTGGCTTTCAAATTAAAATTTAACGAAAAGAGTGAAAAGCTCAATCTAAAGGGGGAAATATTACGATTTTTCCCGGCAAATTCAGCCGATCAGGATGAAATCCCACAGGCCTGTAATCTGTTTCCCTGGTTCCCGGAAAACTCTACATCAACTCTGCCAGCCGGATACTTCGCTGTTATCTTCATCAATGGAGACGATCCTCAATCATTTCTCACACAGCCTGACAACATTGAGGACTTAAAAAAATACCTTGATCAGTTGATGCGTTTGTATGTCCCGGAATTACCCGATTGTATCGAATCAGTTGAATTCATACCCCCTTCTTCAACAGGTGCAGGGGGATTATACAATCCTTTTGGTACAGTCATGCCGACCACGCAAAAGGTCATGCGTGAACCCGTGAACAACCCGTACAAACTAAAGAACCTTTTTATCAACGGTGCGGATTTGTTCATCCCGGGAATCACTCCCTCGATTATGGCGGGTATTACAACTGTCGGAATGGCATTCGGAGCATTTAGATTTTTCAAATTTTTCCGCTATCTAAAAAGAGTGTCAAACAAAAAAGTGAAAATAAAAATCAAGCCTTTAAAATATAAAAACGGAAAAATCGAGGGAGAGTTGGGGTGAGAAGATGCGACCGGGAATTCCAAACAAAAATAATTGGAAGAAAGCAGGAATTAATTCCCGCTTTCTCCACTAAAATAGAAGCGTTGAGAGACTATCTTCCGAGTTCGTCCAGATAATCTTTTTTCTTCAGAAGTTCTTCTTCCGTTTCAACATGCGCAGGATCAGGAACACAGCAGTCAACGGGACATACTGCCGCACACTGCGGTTCATCATGAAATCCTTTACACTCGGTACACTTGTCAGGAACGATATAGTAAAAATCGCCCGAGAAGAATCCTTCAGCACCGGATGGGGCTGCATTTCCATCACCGAAGGTTTTTCCGGCAAGTTCCCATTCTCTGCCGCCTTCGTAGATTGCAGTATTAGGGCACTCTGGTTCACATGCTCCGCAATTGATGCAATCGGTTGTTATCATTATTGCCATAATTTTTCTCCATTTATTACAAAATTTTTTAACTGTTCTGCCACCATCGCCGGCAAAGTCTCTCGGAACCGAATATCTAAAAATTTATTTTTACGACTCCAACATTAAGCATTTTTTGTCTTTTAGTCAATAGACAAGAAGGGTATTACCCTTGTTTTGCTTATTTTTGAATAAAAAACCAAGAAAATTATGAAAAACATCCTCGTCACCCTCGAAGTAGATAAAAAAAATCTCGACTATACAACAAAACTTGTAAACGATTTTGCCCAAAATATTAAAGATCTACACCCCGGTCTCAACTTCTTTAAGGCGATGACGAGTGCAGCAAAACCCGCCAATTTTTATATTTTCCTCTCTTTCGATTCCGACCATGATTACGATTCATACAAAATGCACGAACGAACCAAAAAATTCACTGTCCGACTCCATGCCATGTCAAAAGGCCTCCCCGTCTTCACAGAGCTGAATGAAGTAAAAGAGAAGGCTGAATAAAGAAGGCTGAAGGCTGAAAAGCCCGTTAGGGCGACATATGGGTAGGGGACGCAGATACACGCAGATTAAACGGATTTTCGCAGAGGGGATAGTTTCACAGATTCCACGGATTTCGCACGGATTCCACGAATGAGGATTTTGAGCCCGTTAGGGCGGAATATGGGTAGAATCTCGGTGTACAAAAATTACAAAAGCCCGTTAGGGCGACATATGGGTAGAAACATTCCAAATCTTCCCCATTTTAACCGTAGGCTTTGAAAATCTTTTCCTCTCAGAGGTGCTACACATATGCTGCCCTAACGGGCTTAAAACCTTCATCCGTGAAATCCGTGGAACTATCCCCGCTGCGAAAATCTGCGTCCCCTACACATATGCCGCCCTATCGGGCTCACACATCTTCATCTTGATTATCGTGTTCAAAAACGAAAACTAATAACTAATAACTCAAAACTAATAACTAATTCTTTCCTTCTTTGAGTTTCTCGATGATGAAGTAGGAAGCCACTGAAATTGCGAGAATCAAAAGCATTCCTCCAAAATCAGGAGTAAAGATAGATGTGAATGAGCCGAGAGGTTTTGACAAATCTTTCATGAATAAAAAATCAATTTTTGAAAAGTCGAACAATGGTTTTTGTTCTGCGGCAGAGGTTCCAGAACTTGTGTTCAGCGCATAGCCAAAGAGCAGCAACAACAAAGAGGTAAGAGTTACGAGCATTCCAATAAAAAACTTTTTACTTGCTTCAGACGGTCGAACCACCTTGGCAATTCTTCTCATCACTAACGAATTAATCGAAAGAGGAGCCTCTTCCAGTTCCATTTGAGAGAAACCATTGTGAGCTTTGAGTAAAAGGTTGTATTCATTTGCGCAAGCTTCACATGTTTTGATATGCGAAAGGAATTCCTGACGGGAAGAAGGATCAACTTCGCCGTCAATAAAATGATTAAAAAAATCGTCGTTATAGTGTTTCATCTCAGTTCATCCTCGAGATTATTTTCTTTTATCAATTTTTTAAGTTCCGTCCGGGAACGGTGGAGCAATACTTTCACATTTGGAGTATTTGTTCCCATCACTTCGGCAATTTCCTCACAACTCATCTCTTCCATGTAAAAAAGATTAACCACCATGGAATAGTTTGGGGGCAGTTTAGCCACAAGTGTGTTCACCAGTTCTTTAATTGCGTTTTTCCTCCCGGAAGTATCAGCCTCCAGATCCTCAATGTCGAGTTCGTCCCCTATCGAGAGCATCGACTGCTCAATCTGTCTCTTTTTCATCCCCAGTTTTGAGAGTGTAGTGTTATATACAATTCTATAGAACCAGGTTGAAAATTGAGCATCTCCTTTGAATGATTTCAGGTTATTGTATGCCTTGACAAAGCAATCCTGCAGCACTTCCTCTGCATCCATTCTGTTTTTCAACATTCGGAATATCATTGAGAAAGCCTTTTGCTTGTAACGGTCTATTATGAGAGAATAATCGGAAGTGTTGCCTCTTTTAACCGATTCAATTATCTCGTGATCATCAAGTTTCTTCATACAACCGTTTAGACCTGAGAGTCCTTTAAATGGTTACACCGTCATTAAATTAAAATTCCAACTGTAATAATACAAAATGAAAAAAATATTTTACCATGGTGTAACCTTTTATTTAAGCCGCTTGTCTGAAGTAGTAGAAACAAATAACAATTATGGAGAATAAAATGCCATTCGAATTCATGATACCGATAATCTTTTTCATAGTTACCGGTGCAGTCATAATTACCACCCTCTACTTCAGATCGAGGGAGAGAGAAATGATCCTTTCGAAGGATTATACTGCCGAAGAACTTAAGCTTCTCCTTAATCCCGGAGACAAGAAAAAGGGAGTGCTGGTCGTCCTTGGAATCATCACAGCAACATTCGGACTTGGAATGTTGACCGGGACAGTAGTCAAAAATCTGACCGGCGAAAATGATTATATCCCCTTTATCATGTTCATTTTTGTGGGTGCCGGGTTAATAATATCCTTTTATGTGAGAGAAAAACTCAACAAACAGAAGGAGGGCTAAAATGGAAGATGTTTTGATACCCATAGTTCTTTTTATGGTAATCGGAGCTACCATTATTGCATCTGTCAGTTTCCGTTTCCTCGAGAAGAAAAAACTTCTTGAAAAAGACCTGCCGGCAGATGATCTCTACAATCTGATGGGAGTTGACAGGGAGGTAAGAAAATCATACTGGCTCGCTGTCTCAGGTACAATAATGATTTTCTTCAGTGTGGGACTTGGAGCAGGCTTCTGGCTCGACAAACTGACAAATGAAAATCCACTTGTAGCCGTCTCTATCTGTCTGTTCACAGGGATCGGACTTATTACAGCTCACTACTACCGCAGCCATCTGGTCAACAAAGAACTGCAAACAAAGAAATAACCCAACCTTAAAATAAAAAACGCAAAGAGAACCAGTCAGGTCCTCTTTGCGTCTGTCCAATTTAATAAATCATAAATCAAAACTAATAACTCATAACTCCTGCGTTTCCAGCCATCTCTCGACATCAATCGCAGCCATACAACCGGAACCTGCCGCAGTTACAGCCTGACGGTAGGTTTTGTCGGAAACATCACCCGCAGCAAAAACACCCTCGATATTTGTGTAAGTTGAACCCGGTTTCACGATCAGGTACCCGCTCTCATCTGTATCGAGTACTCCCTTAAAGAGGCCTGTGTTTGGCTGATGACCTATCGCGATGAAAACACCTTCACACTCGTGCAAGACTTTCTCCCCGGTTTTTACATTTTTCAGTATGACACCGGTAACGGTTTTCTTGTTTCCATCTTCGGTACCAACGACCTCATCTACAACAGAATTGAGAGCGAACTTGATTTTCGGATTCTTCTTTGCCCGGTCAACCATGATTTTCGAACCTCTGAATTCATCTCTTCTGTGTACAATCACTACTTCAGAAGCAAATCTGGTAAGATATGTAGCCTCTTCGAGAGCAGTATCACCTCCACCAACAACCATGACGCGCTGATTTCTGTAGAAGAATCCGTCGCAGGTGGCACAGGCTGAAACGCCATAACCCATAAATTTACTCTCTGAAGGAAGATCAAGAAGCTTTGCTGAGGCACCGGTTGAAATTATTACCGCGTCAGCAGTGTATGTATCATCATAACTTTTTATAGTAAAAGGTCTTTTTGAAAAATCAACTTCTGTAACTTCCTGGTAGATCGACTCGGCACCAAATCTGTGTGCCTGTTTTCTCATTATATCCATAAGTTCGGGACCCTGAATCCCATGCTCAAACCCGGGATAATTTTCCACTTCAGTGGTAATGGTAAGCTGCCCGCCCGGTTGCATTCCTTCAAAGATTAACGGATTCAAATTGGCTCTGCCTGTGTAAACTGCTGCAGTAAATCCTGCAGGACCTGAACCGATTATTATCACTTTTCTGTGATTATTTTTATTCTCTGACATTAATTCTCCAAATTTTTATTTCAATAACAGTATGATGCAAAAAATATATTCAATGATTCAAAATTACCACTTTTTACCCTCATCACAGCAGTCTTTCCACAATCTCGTCGCACACAAGAAACCCGTTCCGGGTTAATTTCAGGTTGTTTCCCTCCAAACAGACCTTCCCGGCAGAAATCAGTCCATCGATAATAAGTCGCCTCCCTGCATACCAGTCCTGCATTTCCGGAGAATCCAAACACAATCCCCTGCTTCTTAAACCAAGCATTATGGATTCTTCATAAAGATCGTTTTCAGATAGCTTTTCACTGCCTGCTACCGCTTCATTTCTCTTCTGAACAGCGGCATTGTAAATACTGAGAGCGGAATAGTTCCACCACCGTTCTCCATCCATATACGAATGAGCGGAGGTGCCAAAAGAGAGGTAATTTTTACAGTCCCAGTAAATCTGGTTGTGCCTGCACTCGAATCCCGGTTTGCAGTAATTTGAGACTTCGTAGTGTTCAAACCCTTTTTCGGCAAGAAAATCCATGGTGATTTCGTAAAGTTCTGAATCAATCTCCTCATCCTGCATTTCGACCTCACCCTTCAGCACCATTTTGTTCAGGATGGTACCCCGTTCGAGAATCAGGCTGTACGCGGAGATATGAGTGATCGGAAGTGTGGCAGCAATTTCAAGATTTCTCAACCACTTTTCTTTACTCTGACCGGGGAGATTGAAAATGAGATCAAGTGAAATATCTGTAAACCCCGCGTTTTGTGCATCTTTAACTGTCTGTATCGCCGACTCTGCTGAATGTATCCTCGTAAGAAATTTCAGGTCATCCTCATCAAATGACTGAATTCCGATGCTGATTCTGTTTATTCCAATACGCCGAAACTGCCTCAACTTTTCAAGATCAACGGTGCCGGGATTTGTTTCCATTGTAATTTCGGCATCAGATGAGACAAAAAAGTTTTGTTTAAGATGGTTGATTATCGAACCAAGGTATTCGGGTTCAACTAATGAAGGGGTTCCGCCACCAAAATATATGGTATCGAACTTGTGTGTTTTCGAGAAAATTTCAGAAAAATGCTCTATTTCATTTTTTAAACAAGTCAGGTAAAGGGATTTATTATCTTCTTTGATGATGGAATAAAAATCGCAGTAGATACATTTATGGTCACAGAATGGAATGTGGACATAAAGTCCGGCGTTTTTTAGCAAACTAACCAAAAAGTCCTTCGCCTTCGATAAGCTCTTTCGCACTTTTTATGGATGCACTTGTCACCTCGGACCCGCTGATCAGTTTGGCGATCTCATTAATTTTATCTTCAGGTGATAGTTTGTTAATCTGCGTGGAAGTGGAGCCATTCTGTTCGAATTTCTGAACCGAGAAATGGATGTCAGAGTATGCGGCGATCTGTGGCAGGTGTGTGATGGCAATAATTTGATGAAACTGCGAAAGCGATTTAAGTGCAATACCAACTTTTTGGGCAATGCGTCCACTGATTCCCGTATCAATTTCATCGAAAACGAGCACGGGTATCCGATCCATTCCGGCAAGAACCGATTTAAGGGAAAGCATGACCCTGGAAACTTCACCCCCCGAAGCAACTTTTACCAGCGGCTTCGGGTGTTCCCCTGCGTTTGTGGAGATATAAAATTCCACTTTGTCAATTCCGTTTTCATCGAATTTTACTGCCTTACCGTCGTTCACAATAAAACTTCCATCTTTTGGACCCGGCTCTTCATGTGCTATATTTACAACGAAATTGCCACTCTTTATTCCGAGTTCTGAAAGTTTGGCAACTATCCCTTCAGAAAGTGCCCCTGTTGCCAAAGCTCTTTTCTCCGAAAGTTCTTTTGCAATATTTCCACAGACCTCTCTCTGTTCAGCGATCAGTCTGTTAACACCGGCAAGATGATCTGAAAAATTGTCAGCAAGATCAATCTCCTGGAGTAGCTTTTCACGGGTTTCGATGACTTCTTCCAGACTGCCGCCAAATTTTTTCTTCAGCCGGTTTATGGCAACGAGTCTCTCCCGGCATGCCTCAAGTCTGGAGGGATCGAGATCGATGTTTTTCATATAATCCCGAATCATTTCGGCACTCCCCTGAATGGCAGCAAGTGCCTGCTCGAGATCAGGAACAAGTTCCGCGAAAGAAGCATCAATCCTGCCCAATGACTCCACCTCCTTCCTGGCGGAAAAAACCAGATCATAGGAAGACGGTTCACCTTCATACAATTTAGCAAAAGCTGAGGATGTGAGGGTTAAAATCTTCTCGGCGTTCTCTAAAATATTGAGCTCTTTTTCGAGATCGACATCTTCGCCCGGTTGAGGTGAAACAGAATCAATTTCCCGAAGACGAAATGCATAAAACTCCCTTTTCTCTTTCAACTCTTCTTTTTTGGTTTCTATTTCCCTCTGTTCGGAAAGAAGTTTTTGGAGTTTGAGGGCTTCGGCAGAAAATGTATCCCGAAGTGAAGAAGTCTTTGCAAAGCTGTCGAGATATCCGATGTGATTGTCGGGGTGAAGTATCGCCTGATGTTCGTGCTGACCGTGAAGATCCACAAGGCAATCGCCAATCTCTTTCAGAGTGTTGATGCTTACTGGAGTATCATTGACAAAAGCGCGACTGCTTCCTTTCAGCGAGACTTCCCGTCTGATAATTATTTCGGTCGAGGGTTCAATTTCATTTTCAGTCAGGATCTGTTCAATACGGTCTGCAGAATTTTTGCCGGGTCTGAAAACCCCTTCAACGAAAGCTTTTTGCGATCCCGTCCTCACTGATTCGACATACGCTCTGCCTCCAAGAACCAGGCCGAGTGCATCAAGCATAATCGATTTACCGGCACCTGTCTCACCCGTAATGATATTGAGACCGGGACCGAATTCTATCGTGACTTCTTTTATGAGAGCGTAATCTTTGATGTAGAGTGAGGTGAGCATTTTTTACTTTTTAACCGCTAAACCAAGAATTTAACAGATCAACAAAAAGCATATAAGAATAAATTAAGGAGGAATCCTTGATCATTCTTATATGCTTCTGTTTCTTCACACTTTTTCCGGGTCCTTTTGGGAAAAACGAATTAACTGTCGTAGTAGGATGACAGTTCATGTCCCAAATATTTGAGGATAGATCCGATTACCCCAAGATCATCCATGTATCCGAAAAGGGGAACCAGATCGGGAATGGCATCAATTGGAGTAATAAAATAGATCAGCCCTACCACAACGATAGCTTTCCTGTACCATGAGACACGGGAATCAAGCATGTAGTTGTAGAGAGCAATAATATCACGAACAAAGGATATTTTGGTTCCGGATTCTTCAAGCTTCTGCCAGATATTGGCATCGACATACTGAGCCTGCTTCTCGTATTCCTCTTCGCTCTCGATATAATCGAAATCAAAATCTCCCTCACCGTTCCCGTTATCCTTCAGCCCCCCGTCCATGGGGACATCATGAAAGTCGAGGTGCTCTTCGCCCAAGTGATCCACGGTTTTGTCTTTTGTTTCTTCCATGACAACCTCTCTATTTTTTCTTTTCCGGTGTGTAATGTTTTTCGAACCAGTCGTAAACAGTCAGCCACCAGAGTCTTGAGTTTTGTGGTTTTGCAACAAAATGAGTTTCGTCGGGGTAATATAAAAATTTACTTTCAATTCCCAAGCGTTGAAGTGAAGTAAATAACTGAAAAGCCTGTTCTTCGGGCACTCTGAAGTCTTTTGCACCGTGTACTACGAGCACGGGAGTCTTGCAGTTGTGTATGAAACGATGGGGTGACCATTTTTCATACTCTTTTCTCTTCTCCCACGGTGTGCCACCGAACTCCCATTCAGGGAACCATAACTGCTCGGTCGTTCCGAACATGCTCTCGAGATTGAAAACTCCGGCATGCGAAACAAGTGCTTTAAATCTGTCGGTATGGCCCGCAATCCAGTTTATCATATAACCACCGTAAGATGCTCCGGCAGCAAAAGTATTGTTCTTGTCGAGGTACTTAAAATTTTTAATTGCGTAATCATAGACATTCATCAGGTCGGTGTAGACTTTCCCTCCCCAGTCCTTCGAAATCTCATCAGTGAATTTTTGTCCGTAGCCGATACTTCCTCTCGGGTTGGGGGCAATGACAACATATCCGCCTGCTGCAAACATCTGAAGGTTCCAGCGATAGTGGAAATCATCATTCCAGTGCCCCTGTGGACCACCGTGGATCAGGAATACGAGAGGGTATTTCTTTGAAGGATCAAAACCCGCAGGTTTCACCAGGATCGACTGAACCGAAGTACCACCCGCACCTTTTGTCGTGAAAGTTTCGATATCATTCATGTCGAGTTGATTCAAAACCTGCTGATTCACATACGAAATTCTCATCATTCCGCTTCCATCCACATTGGCGGAATAGATTTCATGTGGCATCGTGGAAGCCTGTTTTCTGAAAAAGAATTTCGTGCCGTTTGCCGCCAGATTAACGTCGGTTATGTTACTTCCCTTAATGATTGTTGTTAGCTTTTGTGTTGCAACATCTACACTGTAAATCTGATTGTAAACTTCGAAAGGAGCGATGAAATAGATTGTTTTACTGTCGGGTGACCAGATCAGATTTTCTGCTGTCAGATCAAATTTGGCAGAGATATCTGTCAAACTCCCTTTTGCTCTGTCGAAAATTATGATTCGTTTTTTATCAGCTTCAAATCCTTTTCTCTCCATCGATGTAAAGGCAATGTATTTTCCATCGGGCGAGTAAACAGGCTCACAATCATTTCCTTCGCTTTTGGAAATCTTCACATGCTTTGGAGTTCCACCCTTCAACACTTCTGTGAGATTGACTGTCCAAATGTCATTGTTGGTGCTTGTCGCAAGGAATTTATCCTTGTTGGCAGTGAAAACAGCTTCTTTGCCGTCAGGTGAGAAATTAAAATCATTCTCCGAGCCGAGAGCAACCGGTGGCACATCATAACCGGCATCGGGTGTAAGATCATACGCTTTTTTCGAGGCGATATCAAACAAATAAAGAAGACTTCTCTTGTCACCTCTCCACCTGTTGAAGTCACGATAATACAGTTCGGTAAACACAGAAGCTTTTACTTTGCTCTCTTCTTCTTTTTTGTCCCGGGTCTCATTGCACTCGTTTCCCAGTCCGCATGAAGGATAAACCGAGGAAGTGAAGAGTATATATTTTCCGTCATCAGAAAACTTAAAGGAATTCACTCCAGTGTAATAGCTTGTCAGAGCCTCTTCCCCCGTTCCGTCTGTATTGCAGAGATAAATCTGATCATCGAACAAGTAGGCGAGTTTATTCAAAGCAGGTACAAAAACTGGCGAACCTTCATTTTTTTCGCTTGTTTTAATCCCTTTTCTACCGGAACCGTCTGAATTAATAGTGCTGATGTTGCTGTTTCCCTTGTTTAGTTCCATGCTGTAAACAGATGAGGCATAGAATATTTTGCTTCCATCGGGTGAAACAGTTATTTTGTTTATTCTCTCCATCGACCAAAGATCATCGATGGTAATTAACCTTTTCTGCTGTGGCATCAGTAATGTACTCATGAATAATATGAAAATAAATAACCTCAAGACGGCACCTCGCTAACTTGATAAAAAAGTTGTAATAATGAGTGAAAATTTACGAAATTTTAAGGGATTGGCAGAAGGGAAAATGATGGCAAATCAGATTACCCGATTTAATCCCGACAAATCTCTAATGGTTTCCAGCCGCCATAAGACTGACAATAAAAATGAATATTGAACAAAATAATTCTTTTTTAACTATTTTTCTCATTTTACGGATTTGTTTCCCAAAAAATTGCCGTCCGTTCCACAAAAAAATTGTAAAAAATTGTCTGCATCGTGTGTATTTAAAAAATTTTCCTTATTTATTTACGATTCAAATTTTTTAATTTATAGTATAGTTTTTCAAAAAAAGTGAACAGGAATAAGAAGGAGTATCTTTTATGCCAATTATTGATGATTCAGAGAGTTTAGGAATGGAATTTTCTGAAGTTGAGCAGCCGGTCTGGCATCTGGCACAGGAATTTTTTGCATCACCCAAAAAAAGGAATCTGGATGATGAAATGGGTGATGACGATTTCGATGATGAAGATTTCGATGATGAGGATCTGGACGATGAAGACCTTGCCGAGGAAGACGAAGACCTTGACGACGATTTTGACGAAGAAGACATAGAACAGTTTCTGGAAGATTTTGACGACGGTGAACTTTTCGACGATGACGACTACGATGTAGATGATGAGGATCTTGATGATGACGATTTTGATGATGATTTCGACAGCAACCCGAAAAAAAACATAGATGATGATGACGACGACTTTTAAGTCGCTTCCCCGCTCACCTGAATTGTAAGATTATGAATACGGGCTGCCTTAAACAGCCCGTTTTCATATAATACCGCTCTGACTACTCTCCCAGAAATTTACCCGGCAACAGATAGTTTTTCACATAATCTGCAACACCTTCTTCAAGAGAATACAGTGGTGCCGTGTAACCCGACTTCCTGATTTTGGAGATATCAGCTTCTGTAAAATACTGGTATTTTGGAGCAAGATAATCCGGCATGTCAATATATACAATGTTTGGTTCCAAACCCATTGCGCTAAAAATTGCTCCTACAAGATCATTCCATGTTCTCGCCTTTCCCTGCCCCAAATTAAACAATCCGTTTTGGTCGGGGTTCCTGACAAGATGGAGTGTCATGTTTACGGCATCCTTCACATAAACAAAGTCGCGCATCTGTTCCCCGTCCTTATAAGCCGGATGGAGGGATTTGAAAAGGGTGACCAATCCGGTATCTCTTATCTGTCCGTAAGCCTTGTGAACAACACTTCGCATATCACCTTTGTGCGATTCATTCGGTCCGTAAACATTGAAGTATTTCACCCCGGCAATTTTTTTCAAATTTCCGGTCAGATAAGCCCACTGATCGAACATGTTTTTTGAATAACCGTACATGTTCAGAGGTTTTATTTTAAGGCAGTTTTCGTCGGTGTCATCGAAACCGAGTTCACCGTCGCCATAAGTGGCTGCCGATGAGGCATAAACGAATCTGATATCTCTCGCCAGACAGTATTCTGCGAGCACTTTGGTGTAACGATAGTTATTTTCCACAAGATGGTCGGCATTTCTTTCTGTGGTGGAAGAATTCGCACCCATGTGAATTATCGCCTCAACATTGCCGAAATGTACACGGTCTTCTATTTTTTTTATGAACTCTGTTTTATCGATAAAGTCACGATATTGCAGGTTTACAAGGTTTTTCCACTTCTCATCGCTGCCGAGAGTATCGACTATGAGGATGTCAGTTATACCTTCACGGTTCAACTGCCAGACTATTGCGCTGCCTATAAATCCGGCAGCACCAGTAACTATATACATCTAATTCCTGATTTCTTTGTTAATTGCGGGGATAAATTTTAAATTTGTAATCACATTTTAACGAATTGATCAAAAAAAATCAAATACTTTACACAATCTCACGAATATATTTTCATATGAACGACACAAAAGCAATTTTAGAAGCCCTTTTAAGAGAACGAATACTGATACTTGACGGCGCGATGGGCACGATGATACAGAGATACAGACTGACTGAGGAAGATTTCAGAGGTGCAGAGTATAAGAACCACCCATCCGATCTGAAGGGAAATAACGATCTTCTCTCGATAACGAAACCTGAAGTGATTAAGGAGATTCACAGAAAGTATCTTGAAGCAGGTGCTGATATCATCGAGACCAATACATTCAGCGGCACATCGTTCGCCCAGGCTGATTACGGACTCGAAAGCGAGGTTTACAAACTGAACTTCCATTCGGCAAAAATTGCAAAAGAAGTGACTGCAGAGTTTAACATCCCCGGTAACACAAAGCCCAGATTTGTGGCAGGAGCACTCGGACCTATGAACAAGTCGCTCTCACTCTCCCCCGATGTTAATGATCCGGGATATCGTGCAGTCAAATTCCAGGAAGTGGCAGAGGCTTATGCGGCGCAATTAAGAGGTCTGATTGACGGTGGAGTCGATATTATTCTGATTGAAACGATATTTGATACCATGAATTCAAAAGCTGCGATTTATGCAGTAGAAGAAGTTTTCACAGAGAAAAAAGTTTCCCTGCCTGTTATGATCTCGGGAACCATAGTTGACCTTAGCGGGAGAAACCTTTCGGGACAGACAGCCGAAGCGTTCCTGATCTCGATCAGCCATGCAAAAAATCTTGTAAGTGTTGGTCTGAACTGTGCACTTGGTGCCTCTCAGATGAGACCGTTTTTAAAAGAGATTGCTGACAAGTGTCCCTGGTTCGTGAGCGTCTATCCAAACGCCGGACTGCCGAACGAGTTTGGAGGATACGACGAAACACCTGACATGATGGCTGACATCCTGAAGGAATTTGCTTCAGAGAATATGTTCAATATCGTAGGCGGCTGTTGTGGCACAACACCAGATCATATCAAATTGATCGCTGAAACGGTGGCATCTCTTCCACCAAGGGTTCCACCGACTCCACCGAGATACCTGAGATTGAGTGGTTTCGAACCTCTCGTTGTGCGTCCTGAAACCAATTTTGTAAATATCGGTGAACGAACAAATGTGGCAGGCTCCAAAAAGTTTGCAAAACTTATCATGTCGGGCAATTACGAGGAAGCCCTCTCGATAGCGAGACACCAGGTCGAGGGCGGTGCCCAGGTTCTCGATGTAAACATGGATGAGGGGATGCTCGATTCAGAAGCAGCGATGACAAAATTCCTCAATCTGATGGGTTCTGAACCCGATATTGCCAAACTTCCTGTTATGATCGATTCGTCAAAGTGGACAGTGCTTGAAGCAGGTCTCCGTTGCCTTCAGGGAAAATCGATTGTAAACTCAATCAGCCTCAAAGAGGGTGAGGATGTCTTCAGGGAGCATGCTAGGAAAGTATTGCAGTATGGTGCAGCCGTAATCGTAATGGCATTTGATGAACAGGGCCAGGCAGACACTCTTGCAAGAAGAATTGAAATTTGTTCGAGAGCCTATAAAATCCTCACAGAAGAAGTTGGTTTTCCTCCCGAAGATATTATTTTCGATCCCAACATTCTTACTGTGGCTACCGGAATGGAAGAGCACAATAATTACAGTGTTGATTATCTCGAAGCCACCCGGTGGATCAAAGAAAACCTCCCTTACGCAAAGGTAAGCGGTGGTGTTTCCAATGTTTCCTTCTCATTCCGCGGAAATGATGTTGTCCGTGAAGCCATGCACTCCGCCTTCCTCTACCATGCCATAAAAGCAGGTATGGACATGGGAATCGTGAATGCCGGCCAGCTCGCTGTTTACGAAGACATTGACAAGGAACTCCTCGTTCTCGTGGAAGATGTGTTGCTCAACAGAAGAAGTGACGCCACGGAAAGACTTATCAACTTTGCCGAACATGTAAAAAGTAAAGACAAAGCGGAAGTAAAAACAGAAAGCTGGCGCGAAACTTCTGTCGAAGAAAGACTGAAGTATGCCCTTCTTAAAGGAATTGTCGATTATATCGAAGAGGATACCGAAGAAGCCCGGCTTAAGTACCCCGCTCCGCTCAATGTAATTGAAGGTCCGTTGATGGATGGCATGAACCTCGTGGGTGACCTTTTTGGTGCTGGGAAAATGTTCCTGCCACAGGTTGTAAAATCTGCGAGGGTAATGAAAAAATCGGTTGCTGTCCTCATTCCCTATATCGAAGAGGAGAAAAAAAAATCACCCGGTTCCAGTCAGAGTGCCGGTAAAATTCTTCTCGCCACGGTAAAGGGTGATGTTCACGATATCGGGAAAAATATAGTCGGAGTAGTACTCGGTTGCAACAATTTCGATGTCATCGATCTCGGCGTGATGGTACCTGCTGAAAAAATACTTGATACCGCTGTCAAGGAAAATGTCGATATCATCGGATTAAGTGGTCTAATAACACCCTCGCTCGATGAAATGGTAAGCGTTGCGAAGGAGATGGAACGCAGGAAGATGAATATCCCGCTTTTGATTGGTGGAGCCACCACTTCAAGAGTTCATACGGCAGTTAAAATTGCCCAGAACTATTCGGCACCCGTTGTTCATGTTCTCGATGCATCGAGAAGCGTGCCGGTGGCTGCAAAACTTATTAACCCTGAAACAGCGGGAGAGTTTGCAGAATCAATTCGAAACGAATATGACAAGGTAAGGGAAGATCACCGGAAGAAACGGGATACCAAAGAGTTTGTGACCATTCAGGAAGCAAGAAGAAACCGTTTCAAACCCGACTGGGAAAAGTACACCCCCCCTGTCCCGAAAAAGACGGGAGTTATTGAGTACAAAAACATCCCTCTCGAGACTCTGAAAGAATATATCGACTGGACTCCTTTCTTCCAGGCATGGGAAATGAAGGGTAAATACCCTGAGATTTTCGATACAGCAAAATATGGAAGTGAAGCTAAAAAACTGTTCGCTGACGCAAATGTTATTCTGGACAAGATAATCAGCGAGAAACTGCTCACTGCGAATGGTGTCACGGGAATTTACCCTGCAAATTCCGTTCATCATGACGATGTTGAGGTTTATACTGATGATGAAAGACACGGAGTTCTGACAGAATTTCATTTTATCAGACAACAGGCAATAAAAGCAAGCGGTCTTCCGAACCACTGCCTCGCTGACTACATCGCTCCGAAGGAGACAGGAAAGAAAGATTACATCGGCTTCTTTGCAGTTACCGCTGGAATTGGCGTTGATGAGCTTGTGAAGAAGTATGAATCTGAAAATGATGATTACTCGGCTATCATGGTGAAGGCTCTTGCAGACAGGCTTGCGGAAGCGTTCGCTGAATATCTCCACAAAGAGGTTAGAACCCGACTGTGGGGATATATGGCTGAGGAAAATCTGACCAACGAAGATCTTATTGGCGAGAAATACACCGGTATACGACCGGCACCCGGTTACCCCGCATGCCCCGATCATTCAGAAAAAATCACTCTCTTTGACTTGATGAATGTTACTGAGAGAACAGGTATAACCCTTACTGAAAATCTGGCAATGTATCCCACAGCGGCAGTATGCGGAATTTACTTCTCACATCCCGAATCGAAATACTTCACAACGGGCAAACTGAACAAAGATCAGGTGATCGACTACCACCGCAGAAAAGGGATGAGCCTCGACGAAATCGAGAGGTGGTTGCGTCCCGTTTTGAATTATGACGAAGGTGACTAATTAATTGTATCAGGTAAACTGGTTCGAATACTCGAATCAGTTTACCGTTATTTTCATAAGGGAGATGTCATCCGCATCGGGATTGTTATCGTAATATTTCTTCATCTTCTCACTAAGTGTGGAATTTAGATCCTCTTTCCCGAGATGTTTGTGTGCCTCAAGCCAGTCCGCCATAATACCCGTTACTTTTCCGTCCCCGATATCAAAACATTCCGAAAATCCGTCAGAATAGATATAGACCACATCACCCTTGGATAATTTTACAGACGCCTTTTCGTAGTCGGAATTGTCAAACATCCCTATCGGTATGCTGTTCAATTCGATTACTGTGGGTGTCTTATCTTTGTGAACTATGATCACAGGAGGATGTCCCCCCAGACTTATCTCAAGCTCTTTCGTTGATCTGTTGTATTTTCCGTAAACCATTGTAAAATATTGCATTACCTCCAGACCCATTTCAAAGAGTTTGTTGAGCTCGGTAAGCACCACTTCGGGTGGTGTATTCGTAAAGCTCATGGTTTCGGTTGAGTATGTTTTCAACAGTCCTCTCGTGTCCCCCTGATCCACACTTAAGAATTTGCTCAGAGTGAAAGAGAGCATCGCCGAGGAGACTCCGTGCCCCGAAACATCGAGGAGGTAGAATCCGACATTCTCTTCATCGAGTTCAAAGTAGTTAAAGATATCGCCAGCCACAAAAAGTGACGGGAGAAAAATTGAATCAAATGAAAGATCATGAATTTCGAGATGGTGCATCGGCAGGAGGCTTTTCTGCAGGTCAGCAGCAGCTTTAAGGTCTTTCTCCAACCTCTCATTGTACTTTTGCAACTTGAAATTCTTCTCTTCAAGGTCTTCCTGCAACCTGATAATTCTTTCGCCTGCTCTTATCCTTACATTCAGTTCCTGATTATTGAATGGTTTGGTAATAAAATCGTCGGCACCGGCTTCCATCCCCTCAACCAGTTCATTTTTTTCATTTTTTGCTGTAAGCAGGATCAGATAAACATATCTGCCCATGTCGGTTTCCCTGATTTTCTTGCAGAGTTCTATACCTGTGAGATTGGGCATCTCCCAGTCACTTATCACCATCGCAATATTTGAGTTTTGAAGTGCTTCCCAGGCTTCCTCTCCATCTTCGGTAGTGGTAACATTGTGACCAAGTTTTTTTAGTATTGATTTCAGAAGCAATCTTGTTTCAAGAAGATCATCAGCAACCAAAATATCCATAATTTCTTTTCCTGTTTCTTTAAATTTTTGTGAGTTATTTTTCCGCCTGATTTTCCTTGATTTCTCTCAAGGCTTCATTCGAATAGTAGTCCAGCATGTCGAGAAGTCCCGGAATTTTCCCTTCAGGATCGTTGTCAAGGGCGAGTTTTTCGATCTGTGGAACGACACCTTCAAGCTCCTTGATACCCATATAAGAGAGTGTTGGTTTGAACTTGTGTGCAACTTTTTTTATCTCCTCCCACTCTTTCTCTTCATAGAGTGATCTCAGTTTCGACAATACCTCGGGAGTATTTTCAGCGAATAAATTCATCATTTCTCCGATAATATCATCGTCACCCCCCGTCAGCTCATTCAGATAGTCAAGACGGATATATTTGAATCTGGAATCCACAGGCATAATTACCTCACTTTTTTCATCTTCTTCATTAATTTTTTCCGCCGGGATCCGGTCTCGTCCCGTGAGGGTAAAAATCTTTTTCTGAAGTTCCACCGGTTTTACGGGTTTGCTTATATAATCATTCATGCCACTCGAGAAGACCCTGTCCTTCGATTCAATCATCGCCGATGCGGTAAATGCCAGGATGGGGATATCTTTTTTCGGGAAAGGGAAATCGAGCCTGATTGCTTCCGAGGTTTCGAATCCGTTCATTACAGGCATCGAGAGATCCATCAGGATGATGTCAAAATCCTCATTTTTGAAAAGCTCTATTGCCTGTTTGCCGTTTGGTGCCACTTTATATGCACACCCCCACAGTTTGAGAATATTGGTGGCTACAAGCTGGTTCATCTCATTATCCTCGACCACAAGCACTTTTAATCCGGTTAAATCTTTTCGGGTATGGGTTGTTTCTTCAATCAGATCGCTTCCAAGGATGAGATCATCCCTTTTTGAGATTTTAAACGGCATTTTTACCGTAAATTCAGATCCAATCCCCTCGGTACTCGTCACATAAATTTCACCTCCCTGCTTTTCAACAAGGGATTTTACAATCGCAAGACCGAGACCGGTACCCATTTTTGCTCTTCTGTCCCTGTTTTTAACCTGTTCAAACGAGTCAAAAATTTTGCTCAGATATTGTTTTGGAATTCCAATGCCTGTGTCGGAAACCCGGAATTTGAGTCTGATTTCTTCCTCGTCTTTGGCAAGGACCTCGACACTCACCTTTACTTCCCCTTTTTCCGTAAATTTTACAGAATTTGAGACAAGATTCAGCAGGATCTGCCCGAATCTTACCTGATCACCCTTCACCCAGAATGGAACATCATCTTCAACCGAGGCTGCAACTTTTATCCCTTTTTCTTCCGCAGAATATCTGACAGATTCAATTACATGATTAACTGATTCGAGAATGGAGAAGTCATCGATGAAAAACTCAAGCTTGTTTGCTTCAATCTTCGAAAAATCGAGAATATCATTAATAATTACAAGCAGATTGTCGGTGGAATATTTAATCGCCTTCAGGAATTGTACCTGTTCTTCCGAAGGATTCAGTTCAAGAAGAAGGTGTGTAAATCCGAGAACGGCATTCATAGGAGTTCTGATCTCATGACTGATGTGAGCCAAAAACTGTTCTTTCGCTTTGGTTGATTCGACAGCCAGGTTTCTCGCCGCCTCAAGCTCTTTTAATCTTCTTCTTCTTTCAGTTATGTCACTTAGAGCGACGGTATAATAGACCTCCATGTTGAATTCCATCCTCGAGACATGAATTTCAACGGGAAAAGTGGTGCCGTCGCGTCTTACTCCGGTAAGTTCAATGCTCTGTCCCATTATCTCCCTGTACATCGAATCGACATCACCGGTCCATATCGAGAGATCAAACATCCCCTCCTTGAAGAGCATCTGGAAATCCTCCCGGATGAGGGCTTCCTTCGAGTAGCCCCAAATCCTTCTGACCTCTTCATTAATTAGCATTATTCTGCTGTGACTGTCGAGAAGTATAATCCCATCTGCAACAGTCTCAAGCACAGTCTGGAACAGTTTTCTCGATCTTTCCAGCGATTCGTTTGCTGCCCGCAGATCAGTGATGTCAAGACCGTAACCGATGAGATAATCTACCTCCCCTTCACTGTTCAAAATTGGATTGATCACCCTGAGAATTTTCTTTTTATTATCTTTGTTCCCCACCTCCTCCTCAAAATGGAGAGTCTTCTTTGTTTTAATTACTTCCCGAAGTGTATCCTCCCTTTTTGCTGCAGATTTTGGATCGTAACCCCGGTAAGCAAAATATTCCGAGTCTGTCTTTCCGATAATATATTTTCTTAACCCCTCATTCTTCAGACTTTCGGGGTTTATGAAAATGTAGCGAAGATTTTTGTCAAATACCGCAATTTGACCCGGAAGATCATTTAGAATTTTCTCATAAAACTGCTTCAGACGGTCGATTTCTGCGTTAAGACTTTTCGATTCTGTAATATCCCGTGCAACTGCATGCAGACCTGACAACCTGCCATCCAGTATATTTAGTCTGACATTTTGACCAACCCAAAGGGTTTTCCCGCTTTTGGTGGTCATCCTGAATTCGAGATAGGTATTTTCCGTCTGACTCACAATTTGATTAATGTAGTGTTCTTTAACCCTTTGTTTATCTTCAGGATGAACGAGTTCCAGGTAGTTCATCTTCAACAGCTCTTGAAGCGAAAATTCACTCAAAGTCTCACCTTTGGGATTCACAAATGTAAAATCCCCCTTCACGGTGGCACTGTAAATGATATCGCTTGCATTTTCAATAATCTGACGGTACTTGAATTCATTTTCACGCAACTGTCTGTCAGCTTCCTTTCGGGCAGTTATATCACGGTATGCCCAAAGATGACCTTTGTATTCGGACTGCACGAATATCGGAACATAGTCTCTTTCGAATGATCTTCCATCTTTTAGCTGCAGTTCTTCATTTTTTACCAACTCCTTCCTTCCCAGTAAAGTAACAATCCCTGACACAAACTCCTCGGGATCGAGGAAAAGGTTTTTCGATTCCTCTGCTGAATTACTGCAATCCGCCCCGATCAATAGTGCCGGCTCAACAGGAATCGAGAAAAGATCGCAGAACATCTTGTTTAGTGCTATTATTCTTCTATCCTCATTTTCGACAAGAACCCCTGCATTCAAATTCATCAGCAGTGCTTCCAGTGTGGAAGAAAATTCCCTGATCTTTCGGGAAGCTTCCTTCTCTTTCACGCTGTGAATTATCCGATGACAGTTTAGAGACATGATTCTGGTTAGAAATGATGACAGTGATTTGAATTCTTCGTTGTAGAAGTCAGGAAATTCACTCACATAACCAACACATCCGTAACATTCGTCATCATGAAGAAGTGGAAAATATATTCTGGAATTGACATTAAATGATCTTTTGCTAGAAACTGAAATGTTGTCATTTTCTGAGTCCCCATCACCTGTGACAAGATTCTTCCTGTTTCTTATAACCCAGCCGGGGTGTCTTTCCCAGGCTGTTCTCTCGGCTTCCAGTCTCTCGACCTCTGAAAATCCTTTCGAGTGAAGGAGGCGAAGATCATTTGTGTAGGGGTCTATCAGATAGAGAGCTGTTTTTTCAATATTGCCATATGCTTCTACAAAAACATCGAACGCATGTGCAAATTCTTCAATTGATGTGGCGGTTGAAAATAAAACTGTTACTTCTTCGAGGAGTTGTAATTGTTTGTCCATTTGAAGCCAGAAGTCGTGGTTAAGATTTTTAAAGATTCTTCAATTCCATCCCTAAAATATGTAAAATGGCTTAAAAAGTTATCGATCTAATCAATAATTTATTTATTTTTACAAAAATACTTATGAAAATTCGACTAAAATCACATTGAAATTCACCTGTCTTATTACATTTATACTGTTACTGTTTATCGCAATCCCGGTACAGGGACAGTTCGCCAAGGCATATTCGGTTGTCGCCGGATCAGGAGGCAGCAGGGATGCCGTGGACAAAATAACGGAAAAAGTGAATTCTGCCGGTTTTGTCGCGTTTACGATCGATTTTTCAAATGACAAGAAATCCCTTTACAGAACCTGCTCAGGTTATTTCTCAAATCAGAGCGATGCCATTTCCCTTCGTGATGCTATAAAATCGAAAACAGGAATAAAAGATGCATGGGTTTTCAATATTGCTTCTGAATACGAACCCCTGTTTTCCGAACTTAAAACGGGTAAACCGGTTGAAGAGCCGGAGAAACCCGTGGATAAAGATAAAGATATTGACACTCAAAATCAGACTCCTGTCCCAAACAGTGATACAGGAAAACCGCCTTACCTGATTGACACCTCCCCGGATAATGCTGGTGATCTCGACAAACTGATTTCAATTTACACGGAAATCAACTCGGCTCTGACAAAAAACAAACCTGATTTGATAGAAAAATATATCGATCCCGAAACCGGAATAATCGAGATCATCGACCCTGGTGGCATACCTTTTCCTATCCACTCCGTTTCATTCTCTCAGGCTGTAATTCAGGGGCTTTTCCTGTCACTTTCGGGTAAAACACCCGTGAAAGACTACCTCCCCGAATTCGATTGTAATGCCGGCATTTGGACCAAAAAGGGTACCTTCATTTCGAAGATTAAAAACTACTCCAAGCTTACCTCAATTCTCCCCGGAGCCTCGGAAATAATCTATCTCGACAAATCTCTCCTCTCCTCCATCGAAAAGATGGAGTATCGTATTTCAGTGATTATTCTGGCAACTGACGAGTCCCTCCTCGGCTTCTTCAAAAAGGAAGGGAACTGGTACCTCGGCATCATCGATAACAGTTTTGACTGCGTTCAATAAATTTACAAATTCCACTTGTTTTGTATTAACTCAATTGTTTATCTTCGCTTTTTAGATAATAGTATTTTAATATCTCATCGAAATCTTGAATCCGCCCCAAATGCGGCTAAATTAATCTATACCTGAATTATTTCAATCAATCTATTCACTTACCAACTATAAAGAGGTTTCCATGCGGAAATTATTACTTCTTTTTGTTTTGGCTGTTTCCATGTCCAGTCTCGTTTACTCACAAACGGGCACTGACTGGAAGTGGCTTCACCCTTCACCACAGGGCAATACCCTCAGGTCAATCCAGGCTATGAGTGCCACAACCTGGTATGCTGTAGGAGCTGCCGGTACTTTCATGAAGACCACGGATGCGGGCGCTACCTGGACTTTCAACCACCTTGCAGGAGCTCCTTTTGGGACATCAGGTCAGTCTTCGAACGCATTCGATCTCCACTTTTTTGACCTGAATAACGGGCTCGTATGTGGATCAACGGGTGGAATTTATAAAACCACTGACGGTGGTAACACCTGGGCACCTGTGGCAACAAATCCCATCGCAAACACTGTCACTCTTAATCAATTTCAGTTTTACGATGCCACTTCCGGTTTTGTTTGTGGATCAAGTGGAAATTTGGCTAAAACCACTGATGCCGGAAATACATGGACAAGCGTCCCCTCAGGCGTTACAACCGCCTTTGGTGATGTCTGGACAGAAGATGGAAACACCATCCTTCTTGCAACCACCGTGGGTAATGTAAGAAGATCGACTGATGGTGGTGCTACATGGGCAAATGTTAATACAGGTGTCTCATACACCGTTCAAAAAATCGGCGGCAGTGGCTCAACAGTCATGGCTGCTGGTACAGCCGGTAATGTCAGAGTATCAACGGATGCAGGCGCTACCTGGGCAGCAGCAAATACAGGCTTGCTCGCAACGAATGTTTACTGGGATGTAGATTACCTCAACAATACATTTTATCTCACCGGACCAAGTTTCAACCTCTACAAATCAACCAACCTTGGTGTTTCATGGGATACTCTTGCACTGTTAAATCCCGGTCAGCCCTGGACCTCAACTTACTACGCATCAGTTTTCTCCCCCACCGGTGATTCTGTAGTGACTGTCGGTGCATTCGGACTTATCCAGTCCAGATTCGGCGCTACTGCTACTCCAACCAATCACACAAAACTCATTAAACCGGGTACATGGTATGATGTATGGTCTTCAGCTCCCGATGGAATTGTCATCGCTGTAGGAGCCCCGAGTCTGCCGGCTCAGGATCAGGTTGCCAGATCGACGAATGGAGGAGGAACATGGACTTTGGTTCCAATGCCTGCCTACTCCACTGCATCATTCTGGAGTATTGACATGATTGACAATAACAACGGATTTATCTCCGGTACAAACAGTGCAGTTTATAAAACCACCAACGGTGGTGCCTCATGGGATTCTGTTGCTGCCACGGGACTTCCTGCCGGTGCAACATTCAGAAAAGTTGACTTCGTCGATGCAAATACCGGATGGGTGTTTGCGAGCGCTCCAAGTACGCTTACCAATTTCATCTTTAAAACCACTGACGGTGGTGCAACATGGACTGCACAGTCACATGGTATTATTGCTGCAAGTGCCGGTCAGGTTTATGGTGCCCATATGCGCGATGCAAACAAAGGTGTGCTTCTTACCTGGGAACCTGTTCCGTACAGCACAGTCGATGGTGGTGCTACCTGGAGAAGAGATACAACAAAAGACGACTTCGGTGGTTTCCTTTACGATGTGAAAATGGTAGATGATTCACTCGGTTACATGGTAGGCAGCAGCGGAAGAATCTATAAAACGACAAACGGTGGTATCATGTGGGATACACTCTCCAAACCAACCGGAAGCAGTTACTCTTTCAATTCACTCGAAGTATATTCGCCAAATACTTTCGCAGTTTTTGGCGGAACCGGAACATTCCTTCTGACGACAGATGCAGGTATTACCTGGAGTGTAAAAAACACCTCGGGTGGCACTCTTAACGGTTCTCACTTCTCAGCGAACAACAACAACAGTACTTACGCATGGTTTGCAGTTGGAGTCAACGGTTATATGTTCAAAAACTCATTGAGCATTGTTCCCGTCGAACTGGCAGCACTGTCAGCGACTGTAGCGGGGAACGATGTAAACCTTTTGTGGACAACAGCTTCAGAACTGAACAATAACGGTTTCGAAATCGAGAGAAAATCGGGTGAAGGTTCATGGTCGAAAGTTGCTTTTGTTAAAGGTAACGGAACAACCACTAAAATCTCTGAGTATGCTTTCACTGATAAAGGCGTAAAAACGGGTAAATACCAGTACCGCCTGAAACAGATCGATTTTGACGGATCGTTCAGTTATTCCTATGCAATCGAAGTTGAAGTCGGTACTCCGATGACATTCGAACTGTCACAGAACTTCCCGAATCCTTTCAACCCGACAACAACCATATCCTACAGAATCCCTGAGACTTCAGGTGTTACTCTTAAGATATTCGATGTTACGGGCACAGAAGTTATGACTCTCGTCAACCAGAAACAGGAAGCCGGTTCATATACCATCAATTTCGATGCAACAAATTTTGCTTCCGGAATGTACATCTATAAAATTGAAGCCGGAAAATACTCATCTGTCAAGAAAATGATGTTGATGAAATAAATGTTTAGCTATGAGGTATGAACTATGAGCTATGAGCTTGTGGTTTAATCCTGGATGCTGAAGTTTTTAAGCCCCGTCGGAACCGGCGGGGCTTTTTATTAAGGGGGGTTACAAATAAACCTGAAGTTAATATTGGCTAAGCATTTTACAGATTAAAATCTGTATCCAACACTGCAGGTAAGAAGACCTTTCATCCCGAATCCGAGTCCCGCATGGACAATAAATCTTTTGCCAAACCGCAAAACCACCGGTTCGAACTGTGCAGCCAGAATGGTTTTACTCACAGATTCACTCTTTCCGTCGTAATTGCTCTCAGAACTGATAAAAGCGGCTCCAACTCCCAGACTTAGACAGGCACCAAACGATTCAGAACTTGCGTACTCATAACGAACCTCAAGCATCGGTGAAGCAATTACGGCTTCTATCCTCCCTGCATTTCGGGCACCGTATGCCACATCTTTTACCAGTTTTTCGTAAGTGATTGAACCGCCAAAGGAATAGCGGTCGCTTTGATAGAATTGATAGCCGAGTGAAACTGCCGGCACAGCAGACCGGGTATCGCTTCCCGAGTATCCTGCCGTGAGTGCGACAAGCCATACATCTACAAACTTGCTCACGATTTCAGGTGCACTAAGAGTTCCGATTCCGGTGTAGATAAAATGCTGCTTCGGGTTTTCCTGAGGAAACGAATTTGAAGTGAAGAGCAGAATGCATAATGCAACGACTAATGTTGATTTTTTCATTTTTTGCCGGATTAAAAATAAAAAACACTCGAAAAATATTATAAATTATACGGAAATTGACATTTTTTTAATGATTGTACCAACTTTTACGGTTTTTCAGCATCTTCATAGTAAAGAAATTTATTTTTTATGGACAGCACACTCGACTTCACAATCTGTTATAACAGATACAAAAAGAAACTTTTCAATTTTGTTCTCCGCATGACCGGCGACCGGATGACATCGGAGGATATTGTCCAGACTGTTTTTCTCCGTTTCTTTCGAAATATGGGAAACATCAGGAACAGTTCGAGTGTTGTTTTTTGGCTCTACAAATCTGCAAGAAACGAGATATACACCCATTTCAGGACAAAGAAGAGATTTTCAGAAAAACATGTATCCGATGATGTCTCGGAGTTAAATCTGAAATCGGGTGGAAATGCAGAGACTGAATTCATAAAAAATGAATTGCGGGAAGCTTTGATGACGCAGATAAATTTACTCCCCGACGACCAAAAGGAAGTATTCCTGCTAAAAGAGTACAGCGATCTCTCTTATGAGGAAATTGCTTCGATCTGCGAAATTGAAACTTCACTCGTAAAAAGCAGACTTTATTCTGCGAGACAAAGACTGATAAAAAAAATTCAACCTGACCTAAATTAGTGAGACAATCATGAGCAATAACGATATTTATGAAAAAATTGATTCCTGGTACGATGGTGAACTGGATCGAAAAGATGAAGCGAATCTCTTTGCCCTTCTCTCGGTTGATGAAAATGCACGGGACTATTTCCAGCAGCTCAGCAAGCTAAAAAACGGACTTGGACAGATAGAGGAGGATTTCCCCGATGCACTCGATGAAAGAATTTTGAGATCAACTCAACCGGCTGACAGAAGCATCCCGGTTACTTATAAAAGCAGTTTTCAACCATACCTGGGATATGCCTTTTCGATAGTATTTGCACTCATTGCTCTCTTTTTCTACATGGAGATTCGCAGTTATCGTACAAATCTCGAGAATATTTCCGTGAAAGTAAAGGAGCAGGATCAGACTATTAAAATGATGTTCAATGCTTACCCCACTATAGTAGTAAAACCGGGTTTAAACAACCCGTCGGAACAATAACCGGACTTTATCATTCAAAAAACAATTTTAACTTAATGGAGAAAAAAATGAAATCACTGATGTTGGCAATGTTCATACTTATTGGAGCAGCTTTAGCCCAAAGCGGAGAAGCCAAATCGATGGCATCTTTCGACAAAAAAGCCCCGAACAAGCTTGATGTCGAATTGAAAGCAGAGAAAAAAGCACCTGCAAAACTCGATATTGATGCCCCCGCAGATTCGATTTATCTTGAAGTCGATAAAATGCCCGAACCGGTCGGCGGCATGGAAGGAATAATGAAACTTGTCGTGTACCCTCCAGAGGCAATGGAAAAACAGATTCAGGGAATGGTTGTGGTCTCGGGTGTTATTGACGAGAAAGGAAATGTAATCAGTCCCAAAGTTGAAAAAGGGATCGGGTACGGTTGCGATGAAGCTGCATTAAAAGCTCTTACTGCAACAAAATGGGTCCCGGGTGTACACAAAGGGAAAAAAGTAAAGGTAAGAGTGGCACTCCCAGTAATGTTCAAACTGCAATAGGCTTTAAACAAACGGCAGTATATAGCAAAACACCGCAAGAATCATCCGGTCTGAACCGGTCGCCTTGCGGTGTTTCATCATAAGGGTTACTTTAATTCCGGGGTAAATTAAAAGAAGAACTGTTCCAGAACTATTTTGCCATCCTTTACCTGATAAACACAGACTTCTTCCATGTTCATGCGGTTGCCGTCCTTCAATGTGCAGTCGACTCCCATCGTCAAACTGAAATGACTGCCTGCAACTATCGGATCACCTACGAATGCACTGTGAATCTCTCCGATCATGGCATTCCATTCTTTTCCCTTCTCAAGGATTGCATCGATTCCCTTCACTTCTCTGTTTGGGGAACCTTCCCCTTCGATGCTGACGCAATCGGGTGAATAAAGTTCTTCGTAGCAAGTGGCGTATGCACCTTCTTTACAAAGCTCCACGAGGCGGTTTGCAATTTCCTGTACTGTCATTTTTCTGACTCTCTGATTGATGATTAAAAGATGAATGATGAAGGTGAAAATTAATACTTTTTTAGTATTATTCCCAATACTCAGTGTTGAATGGTTACATAATTTGATAAAAATTTTAAACTTAACTTGCCTTATATTTGTCAAATAAAAGTATTCTTATATAAAGCACTTATGGAAATCCGATGAAGCATCTCTATTTCATGTCTCTTCTTTTAATCGCACTCTTTCCTTCCGTTTTTGGGCAGTCGTTTACCGTTAAAGGTATTGTGGTTGATTCGCTTGACGGTTCACCTCTCCCGGGAGCCAGCATTTCCCTGATTCCCGCGAGAGCTGATCAGCAGCAAATGAATATGCTCTCCGGTTTAAACGGCGAGTTTGAGTTCAAATTGGCGAATCCCGGACGATATCTCATAAGAATTTCCTTTATGGGTTATTTCGATTTTGCTGACAGTGTGAGAGTCAGAAGAAACGAAACCACAACAGATCTGGGCAAACTCAAACTTAAAAGAACCAGCATTGAGATGAAGGAAGTAGACATCACAGGTGTCGCAATCCCCTCCTCTCAGAGTGAGGACACCCTGAGTTTTGCTGCGAAGGGATACAAAACCAATCCGGATGCAACCGCCGAAGACCTCGTTACAAAGCTTCCGGGTGTGCAGAAGGAAGAAGGCACTCTGAAAGCCCAGGGTGAAGAAGTGAAGCAGGTACTCATAGACGGACAACCGTTTTTCGGTGACGATCCCAATGTGACATTGAAAAATCTTCCTGCAGATCTGATAGAAAAAGTTGAAATATTCGACAAACTTAGCGATCAGGCGAGATTTACGGGATTTGATGACGGACAAACATCCAAAACCATCAACATTGTAACCAAAAGAGACCGGAGAAACGGACAATTCGGGAAATTGTACGGTGGTTACGGTTCAACAGAAAAATTCCAAAGTGGTGGTACCGTAAATTTCTTCACCGAGGGAAGAAGAATAAGTCTGCTTGGACTCGCCAACAATGTAAACCAGCAAAACTTCTCGCAGCAGGACCTTCTCGGTCTAAACCAGGGTGGCGGCAGCGGTGGACACCGTGAAGGGTTCCAGGGCAGAGGTGGCGGACATGGCGGTGGAAACAGGGGTGGTGGTAATGCAGCAAACAATTTCCTCATCGGTGCACTTGAGGGTAACACAAAAACCTGGTCGACAGGTATCAACTACCAGGAAAACTGGGGTAGAACTGCTGTGCTGACCGGAAGCTACTTTTTTAATTTTTCCGATAACAGCAACAACCAGACCATCGGCAGGCAGTATTTTACATCCTCCCCCGGCAGTCAGTTGTATGATGAGATATCTTCCTCCAATTCAAAAAATTATAATCACAGACTGAATTTCAGGCTGGAGTATAATCTTGACACCATGAACACAATCGTCCTCACTCCGAGATTCAGTTTCCAGACCAATGAATCGGCAAGTCTCTACTATGGCATCAGTACATTCGGAAATCAGGGAAGGTCAAACTCGACTGACAGCAAATCAGGAAGTGACGGATCGGGCTTCACATTCAATAATGAGTTGATCTACAGACTCCGATTCGCAACTCCGGGAAGGAGTCTGTCATTCACCATCAATACCGGCGTGAATCGCAGAACTCTCGACCGAAACCAGTTTTCTGACAACAGATTTACCACCGGAAACAACACAGTCACTTTTGACACAATTAATCAGAAGGGAAACGATCTTGTAAAGGGCTACAATTATTCCGGAAATGTGGTTTACACCGAACCGGCGGGTAAAAACGGCCAGTTACAGGCAAGCATCAGTGCCGGCTTGACAAATAATTTTAGCGACAAAAACACTTTCAACTACAATTCTGCCTTAAACCGGTATGACTTGATCGACTCCATCTCCACAAACAAATACGATAACGATTACATGACCTGGAGAGGCGGGCTCGCCTATCGTCTGAGAGATGAGGCTATTTCACTGAATGTTGGACTAAATTATCAGATTGCGCAGTTGACGGGAGACCAGTCGTTCCCGCACAAGATAAAAACTGAAAAGGATTTCTACAATTTCCTCCCCTCCTTGAGGTTTAACTATAAAATTTCGGAGGCACAAAATTTCAGGGTATTCTACAATACGAATGTGAACGCACCCTCGATTACCCAGCTTCAGAATTTTTACGATGTTTCCAATCCCCTCTTTATCAAAGCCGGAAATCCTGACCTGAAAGCGGAATTTTCCCACAGGATGTCTGCCCAATACCTTACCACTGATAAAACAAGCGGAGCCAACTTTTTCACGATGGCATTTTGGCAAATCACAAAGGATTATGTCGGAAGCTCCTCCTTCACTGCACAAAAGGATACTCTCGTTGGTAAAAATGTTCTCGTAAAAAGAGGGTCACAATTTTCATTCTCAAGAAATTTTGATCAGAGTAATATTGGAAGATTTATGTTGAGTGGCGGACTCCCTGTCCCATTCATCAAAAGCAACATTTCGCTGAATGTGGGCATCGGATATCAGACGCTGCCTTCGGAATATCAGTCTTTGACAACGGAATCAAAAATTTACTCTTTCAACCAGGGTATCACGATTGCGAGCAATATCAGTGAAGACATCGATTTCAAGTTCACCTGGTCACCTTCATATTACATCGCGAGAAACGAATTGCTGCCAAACACGAATGATGAGTACTGGGTACATTCGGGTACCGCAAACCTCTTCTTCAATGTTTTCGACCTGTTTTTCATAAGAACCGATTATTCGCTATACAAGACTTCCGGTATTTCCAACGGCGGAGACATCTCGTATTCACTTTGGAACGCAGGAATTGGTGTTAAATTTTTGGAAGGTGACCGTGCAGAGTTGAGACTTGATGTGTTTGATCTGCTCAATGAAAACAAAAGTTTTATCAGAACAGCAACCGATATTTATATCGAGAACAAAACAACCCAGGTTCTGAAACAATATTTCATGCTGACTTTTACATATAACCTGAGAGCTTTTTAATTTAACAGGATGCTGCCTGAAATTTCATATTCAGGCAGCTTCGAATATTTATTTCAGAAGTGTCATTTTACCGGTTTTTGTTCCTGATGGTGAGACCAGTTTATAGAGATACACTCCTGATGGCAGGTCTTTAGCGTTGAATGTCACAGAATGATTCCCGGCTTTGGTGTATCCGTCGAGAAGTGTCGCCACTTCTTTCCCGATAACATTGTAAACCTTAAGTGTGGTTTGTCCATCCGCTTCGAGACTGAAATTAATCTTTGTGGAAGGATTAAACGGATTCGGATAGTTCTGTGATAACGAAAATGCTGAAGGTGTCTCGATATCATCTCCAATACCGGTAATGGTATCGGGTTTGTAATAGAGCCCGTCCAGCCGTCCAGCCCAGATTTTTCCTCCGCTGATATTCATCGAATAAGCAAGAGAACCCGACTGCATATCATTCCTCCACCAGGTAACGCCATTGTCATTCGAGTAGTAGATATAATATCTCGCTGCTTTCGAGAGTACGATCACAATAGTGTTCCCTTTTACGGAAATTTCGCTGCTTTCAACGAGACCGATTCCAAAGGTGTGTTTTGTCCATGTCAATCCGCTGTCGGTGGAAGTGTAAACTCCCTGATGTGCAGATGCTACTATTTTGTTGCCACTCTTCCCGAATGCGAGTATCCCGTTGGCTTCACCATTGAACCAGTCGAAAGAGATTTCAACCCAGTTTGAAGTATTTTTCCGGTTGACATAGAAAAAACCGTTTACACCTCCACCAGCATAAAGATCGCCGTCGATGTTTTTGATACAATAGACAGTCCAGCCGGTATTCCAGGGTATTCCGTCAGAAAAAAGAACCCATTCACCCGGATTGGTCAGGGAGTTTCTGTAAATGCCGCCTCCGATGGTGGAGACATATACATAATCATCCCTGACCGCAAAATCACTGATCTCCTTCGCTCCCAGTCCGGTCAATCCCGCAGATCTTTCTTCCCACGAATTGCCAAGGTTTGAAGAGAAATAGACTCCTTTCAATGAAGTACCAATATATATTCCCCCATTGACCGGTAAAATAGCGTTAATTCCGTACTCAACATCCGGCACCTTGGCTGATTTAGCCCATGTGCTGCCTGAGTCAAAAGAGTAGAACAGGAGACTGTCACCACCGGCAAAAAGTGTATCACCCGAAGACCATAGTGAATAGACAGATCCCGGTGATACCGGCTCGACCTTCAGCCACTGTCCGAAGGTTACTCCCAAAGAGGAAAGCATCAGAAAAGTTATAAGCGCATAAATGCGTTTCATAGTCATAAATTCCAAAATTGTGTAGCCCAATTAAACATCCAAACAGTTGAGATTGAACCGGGAATATGTTTCTGGTGTATTATAATGATAAATGGTTATTATTTTTGAGGATTACTGCTGTCAGGAAAGTGGAAGAGTAAAGTAAAATGTCGTTCCCTTTTCGGCATTTCTGCGTACCTTGATTGTGCCGCCGTTCTGTAATATAAAATCATGGCATAAAATCAACCCGAGACCTGTCCCCTTTTCACCAAGAGTACCAGTGGTTTTGATTGATTCGTCGATCCTGAAAAGCTTTTTTATGTCTTCTTCTGCAATACCCACACCATCATCTGTTACTGAAACAATTGCCATACCGGAAGAGATTTCAGACGAGATGGTTATTTTTCCACCGGGGGCGGTAAACTTGCCCGCATTTGTTATCAGATTTCTGAGTACAGTCTTTATCATATTGGTATCAGCGAACACTTCTAGTGAATGTGGTACCTCAATTTCGAGACTAAGTTTTTTCAGAGTTGCCTGAGAGCGATACGATTCCACTGTCTTCATAATCAGATCGCTCAGGTCGAACTTTACCGGTGCAAATGCAAGGGCACCTGTCTGCTGTCTCGACCATTCGAGCAGGTTCTCGAGAGTCTTGAATGTTTCTTTTGCAGTTTGATTTATTTCATTCAGCAACTTAAGTTTTTCATCATCCGGAAGCTCGGCATAATCTTCTATTACAATGTCAGAAAGACCGATGATCCCAAAAAACGGATTTTTCAAATCGTGAGCAATTATCGAAAGGAGTTTGTCTTTTGCGGAATTCAGTTCCTTGAGCTCATTTCTGTTACGGGTCAACACTGCTTCACTCATTTTAAGATCGGTAACATCGGAAACACTGATTAATCTGCCTTGGGGGTTTCCTTCCTGATCGGAAATATCAATTGATGTGGCACTGAAATTCATTCCATTGAAAATGAAATCGATCTTCGATATCTCTTTTTTGTCACAAATCTCAGCAAGTTCGGGAATATTGGAGAAGAGTATCGAAGGTTTTCCGCCAGTCAGGGCTTTTTTCCCGGTGTATGTAAGAAAGGTCTTGTTTACATCAATTATTCTTCCTTCTCCGTCAAGTACAATAATCCCTTCATTCAGATTATCAAACAAAATGTTTCGGGCGACAGGAATAAGATCGAGAAATGAGTACTTGAAGATTGCAGTGGAAATCAAGACCCCCGTAACTGCAAATGCAACAGGTGTCGGATCGATATAGCCAATGTACTCACCAAAGAAGACATAAACTGCGTTTACTGAGATAGGCAAAATTTGTGCAATCAGCAGGAGCAGGAGTTGCTTTCTGAAAAGACCCGAGAAAGACCAGATTCCCCTTAGAAGATGTAAAATTGTTGCTCCCACTGCAGAGTATGTAACCACTACAACGATGTAGAAGAAGAGACCATGACCGTAGTCTGCCGTTATACCTGCAGCTCCGTTTGAGAGTGTGACTGCGGGCCAGAGAAGCTTGTGATAACTGTTGGTTGCCGCTGCCAGGAAAGCTGTTGCAGGGAAGATAAAAAACAGTATTTTGGTCAGTTTTATATGAAAACCGGAAGATTGTGTAAACCGGAGAACAAATGACAAAAATGCGAATGGAATCAAAGGAATAGCAAGATAGGTGAAGACCGACCAGAATGTTTTCGCTTCCACAGTTGTGACTGCCTGCTCGAATGTTCCCCCTAAACACCAGATGGAAACGGCAACAATCATCAAAAAGAAATAGTCACCCCCCCTGACTGTCCCTTTTCTCTGATAAACTGCGATCGAAACGAAAAAAGATAGTAAAAATGCTATAAAAAGAAGGGCTATATAGAAATTAAATTGCATATATTTGAATTAAAATAATTCTCAATCTACGAAATTGTTTCGTTTAATTTACTGATTAAATAACTCTCTAATTTCTATGTCATTTCTAATAGTTGCGCTTGGTTCTGCTCTTGGTGGAGTGCTCCGCTACTGGCTCTCGAATGTGGTTTACAACTTCCTGCCCGCGACCTTCCCTTTCGGTACGATGCTGGTAAATTTCGCGGGTAGTTTCATTATCGGTGCCACAATCTTCGGGCTAAGCGACCGGGGTTTAATATCTCAGGATTTGAGACTCTTCCTCACTGTCGGATTCTGTGGTGGTTTCACTACTTTTTCAACCTTCTCGTTGGAAACCGTCAATCTCCTGCGAAATTCTGAATATATCCTTGCCGGCGTGAACATTGGTTTATCTCTCATAATCTGCCTGGCAGCAACTTTTCTCGCATTTGTAATTTTTTCACAGGAGCAGTAATATGGTAATCCCAAAAGAAGCCAAACTGTTGAGAATTTTTATCGGTGAGTCTGATAAAATTCACCTGATCCCCGTTTACGAAAAAATCGTATTGTTAGCCCGTGAATCAGGACTTGCGGGTGCCACTGTTTTCAAAGGTATCATGAGTTTTGGGGGAAGAAGCCGGATTCACACAACAAAAATTTTAAGGCTGTCTGAAGATCTGCCATTGATAATCGAAATAGTGGATGACAGCGAAAAAATAGAGAAGTTTTTACCCGTTGTCGATGACCTGTTTTCGAAAGCCGGGTGTGGCGGACTTATTACAATTGAAAGAGCGGAAGTTATCAAGTACACTTCGGGCGGATAAAGGATTTCAAACAAAAAATACCAACATTAAATAAATTTACTTTCAGAACATCTACCGGAAAAGTTCAATGAACACAAACATATCAAAATTCTGTATCGCAATTTTAATTGCTATAATACTATACAGTCCAATACACTCCCAAAATCCTGTTATAGAGAAAAAGATCGACTCCCTTCTTTCCATAATGACCATTGAAGAAAAAGCCGGTCAACTGCATCAGGTTAGTCTTTCATGGAGTACGGGTCCTGCTTCACCCGAAGGAAACAAACTGGACGACATTAAAGCCGGGAGAATGGGTGCCATTCTGAATATTCTCGGAGCAAAAAAGATTCGCGCCCTTCAGGAACTGGCAATGCAGTCCAGACTTAAAATACCGCTTCTCTTCGGACTTGATGTTATTCATGGCTACAAAACCACTTTTCCCATTCCTTTGGCGGAATCGATGAGCTGGGATCTTGCAGCAATTGAAAAAGCGGCGAGAGTTGCTGCATATGAGTCCGCTTCAAGCGGGATCAACTGGACATTCGCCCCAATGGTCGATATTGCAAGAGATCCGAGATGGGGCAGAATAATGGAAGGCGCGGGGGAAGATACATATCTTGGTTCACTTATAGCTGCAGCAAGAGTGATTGGATTTCAGGGAAAGGGTCTTGGAAGTCTCGATGCTGTGATGGCATGTGTGAAGCATTTTGCAGCATACGGTGCAGCAGTCGGGGGAAGGGATTACAATTCAACAGATATGAGTGAAAGAACACTTCGTCAGACTTATCTTCCTCCGTTTAAGGCTGCCACTGATGCCGGTGCCGCCACCTTCATGAACAGTTTTAATGATTTGAACGGAGTTCCCGCAACGGGAAGTGCTTTCCTGCAAAGAAAAATTCTTAAGGGTGAATGGGGATTTAACGGTTTTGTTGTCAGTGACTGGAACTCAATCGGCGAAATGATCCCGCATGGATTTGCTCTCGACAAATACGATGCTGCGAAAAAAGCCATACTCGCCGGAAATGATATGGACATGGAAACTTACTCTTACAGGGATCTCCTGGCAGAACTTGTGAAAAACGGGGATGTACCTCTCTCAATAGTTGACGATGCAGTAAGAAGAGTCTTGCGGAAAAAATTCGAACTCGGTTTGTTTGATGATCCGTACCGTTTTACGAACGAAGAAAGAGAAATCAAAGCCCTTTCTGACCCCGAAAACAGAAAGGCAGCCCGGGATATGGCTAAAAAAAGCATCGTCCTTATGAAAAACGAACATAAAACTCTGCCTCTTTCGAGGAATAAAAAGGTTGCACTTATTGGACCCCTTGCCAAATCTGAAACCGACATGCTCGGTGGATGGTCTGTTGGCTGGGATGACAACAGCGATGTGGTCTCACAATTCGAAGGACTCGAAAATCTTCTAGGAAAAGGAAATGTCCTCCACGCTGAAGGTTGTGGAGTAAAATCACTTGAGAAAAAAGGATTTCGGGAAGCCATCGAAACAGCAAAGAAAGCTGATGTTGTAATTCTTACTCTCGGAGAGAGCCGTGATATGAGCGGGGAGGCTCAAAGCAGATCTGATATCACAATTCCCGGCGTTCAGGAAGAACTCGCTGAAGCTGTTTTTGCACTCGGCAAGCCTGTGGTTGTATTGATTAATGCAGGGCGACCTCTGGTTTTTGAAAAAATAGCGAAAAAGGCTGACGCAATTTTTTATACATGGTTTTTGGGAAGTGAAGCCGGAAACGCAATCGCTGATGTACTCTATGGCGCGTATAATCCTTCCGCAAAACTGACAGTTTCTTTCCCCAGAACTGTCGGTCAGGTACCTATCTACTATGACCACTTCAATACGGGAAGACCCTCAATGACCGACATCCCTTCGAAGGATTACAGAACGGGATACACAGACTTAAAACAAAGCCCTGAATACCCGTTTGGATACGGACTCAGCTACACCACTTTTAAGTATGATGGATTAAATACTTCAAAAGTTGAGATGAAAGCGGATGGTAAAGTTGAATTCACATGTACGGTGACAAATACAGGCGACTATCCAGGTGAGGAAATTGTCCAGCTATACATTCGCGACAGGGTAGCTTCACTGGTAAGACCCGTAAAAGAATTAAAGGACTTCGCAAAAATTTATCTGAAACCCGGTGAATCGAAAAAGGTGAGTTTTGTCATCGATAAGGAAAAGCTCTCCTTTTATAATGAAAATCTGGAATGGGTGGCAGAACCGGGTGCGTTCGATATCATGATTGGAGCATCTTCAGCCGATATCAGGCTTTCAGCAGAACTTAAACTGGTTAAATAATAACTGATGGTTAAACTTCTTTTTTTTGAACATTGTCTATGAGTCAGAAAAAACAGGAATAACTTTGCGAATATTAATTTTTCTGCAGATTCTGTTGCTTGGGATTTCCCAGGCACAGAATCTCTATTTTCCTCCCCTCACCGGAAGTGAGTGGGAGACAGTATCCCCTGCATCTCTTGGCTGGGATTTAACAAAAACCGACTCTTTATACGCTTTCCTCTCTTCCACCAATACAAAGGCATTTTTGGTATTGAAGGACGGGAAAATTGCCATCGAAAAATATTTTGGTTCCTTCACGAAAGACAGTGTATGGTATTGGGCATCTGCGGGAAAATCATTAACTGCAGTTCTGGTCGGAATTGCAAAACAGGAAGGGAAAATTAATCTCGATGACTCCACTTCCAAATATCTTTCACAGGGCTGGTCTTCCCTTTCACCCTCACAAGAGGGCAGAATAAAATTAATCCATCAGTTGACCATGACTACCGGACTTGATGACGGAGTTTCCGATCCCTACTGTACACTTCCCGCCTGCCTCATTTATAAAGCTGAACCGGGCACCAGGTGGGCATATCACAACGCCCCCTACACTCTCCTTGATAATGTGATTGAGAGTGCCACCGGACTGAACATGAACCAGTTTTTCCAGCAAAAACTCCGTCCTTCTACAGGTATTAACGGGCTCTATCTGAAAAACGGCTACAATAATGTCTTCTACAGCAACGCGAGAAGCATGGCACGGTTCGGTCTGTTAATGCTTAACAAGGGGAAGTGGAACTCGACATCAGTGGTCACAGACACAACATATTACAGGGAGATGGTAAACACCTCACAAAACCTTAACCTCTCCTACGGTTATCTGTGGTGGCTGAATGGAAAAGAATCATTTATGTTACCTCAGACTCAGTTTGTCTTTCCCGGTGCTTTTGCACCGGATGCCCCTGCTGACATGATTGCCGCCATAGGCAAAAACGGACAACTTGTAAATGTAGTACCCGGTGACAGGCTTGTAATGATCAGGATGGGAGACGCTCCCGGTTCAGGGGTTGAAGTGCCAACATTTTATAATAACGATATTTGGAAGAGACTGAAAGTGGTGGTTAACCCCGCCACATCGATTAAGGAAAACTCATTTTCAAAAAAAGAAGAAGTCGGGGTATTCCCGGTTCCGACAGGCAGCACACTTTTCATCAAAGGATTGGGTGAGTCGAAGGAACCTGCAGAGGTAAATATCTACTCAGTGACCGGCGAGAAGGTTCTCAGATCATTTTACAACGGTTCTCTCGATATCTCTTCTCTGTCCGATGGAGTCTGGATTGGGGTGATTGTCACGGAGAAAGGAACCGGCACCTTTAAGTTTGTGAAATCATCACAATAACGCATTTAATGCGAAATATGACATCATGATTGCATAGAGAATAGTCGACAGGGAGAAACGAACCAGTCTGCCAACCGATCTATTCTCAGAAGTGAAGAAACGGTATCCGTGAAGGATACCCGCCTGAAAAAGATAGAGAGCATATCCGAGTATCACAACTGCCTGTGCAACCATCCCTCTGTCAGGAAATACGGCGACAAATCCCGCAATTCCAAATGCAAGATTTGCAAATCCAACTTCAAACATCCAGTCCGGACGGTCGGTTTCCCACCCCATCCTTTTTGCATCTGACTTGTGAAAAATTACATGTCGTATGAATGCAAGAACACCGACAATTCCAACTGTGGTAATGGTTACCGTTTTAAGTGCCAAAACGGCATTGTTTGAGGTTATGAAGTAAAATCCGAAAAATATTCCGATAGTGCCGCATAGTGTGCCGGTAATACCGATTATGTTGGCAATCATCTTTCAACTCACTGAATGGTTAATTAAATGCTGTTGTCACGGGCTACAATGATCTTACATTAATTTTCGGATGCAGGGAGAGAAAATCTGAAAGTGGCACCTTTGTCGACCACTCCTTCAGCCTCCACTGTTCCACCATGTTTCATAACGATCCTCTGAACAATCGCCAGTCCGACACCGGTACCCTCAAATTGATTCATCCCGTGAAGCCTCTGAAACACTCCAAAAAGTTTGTCTTTATATTTCATGTCGAATCCTGCTCCATTGTCAGAGATTGAATAAATTATTTTGTTTGCGACAGATTTACAGGAAACAGTTATTTCGGGTTGCGGAACCCTGGAAGAAAACTTCACGGCATTCGAAACGAGGTTGTAAACAACCTGCCGGATCATCGTGGCATCTCCATAACATTTTTCAAGCTCCTGCCTGTTAAATGTGATTTTATCACGATATGATCCGGTTGTAATCTCCATAAAGGTTGCGTCAAATAAAGCGTTCATGTCGATGGGTGACCTGATTATATCTTTTCTTGCGAGTCGGGAGAAACTAAGCAGGTCGTCGATAAGTTGCCCCATCTTTGTGGAATTCTCCTTGATAATCGAGCAAATTCTTCTTCCCTCTTCGTCAAGCTTGTCACCATAGTCCTCTTCAAGCATTGAGGTGAATCCATTTACCGCCCGAAGCGGTGCCCGCAAATCATGTGAGACGGAATAACTGAATGCCTCCAGTTCCTTGTTGGCAGCGAGGAGCTGCTCGGTTCTCTCCTCAACTCTTTTTTCCAGTTCGGTGTTAAGCCTGAGGAGCTCTTCACGGGTTTGCTTTTTTTCAGTAATATCGGTGATTATGATTTGAATCGCCGGCATTTCATTGAATGAAACAGGGGTCTCAATAATTTCCACATCGATTTCGGTTCCGTCAAGCCTGAGATAGACCTCTTCGATTGGAAAATGTTCCAATGAACCCTGGATCAGCCGGTCAGTCCTTTCCTGGGATTGTGTTCTGAAGTCGGGGTGAATAAATCCCTCAATTTCTTTACCAAGCAACTGATAGTAGGAACTGGCACCCAATAAATGAAGAGCCGAGGGATTTAGATAAACAATATTTCCCCATTGTTGAACAATAATACCAACCGGAGCAACATTTAAAATATTTTTGTATCTCTCCTCACTCTCCTTCAGCGCAAGCCCGGCGAGAACTTCCTCCGTAACATCCACAATTGTGGAAATCAGTAAATTGGATTCAGGCAACGGAATACTGGTAGCAGTAATGTACCTCATTATCTCTCCACCTCTCGAGATTGGAACATTCTCCCATCGCATCCTCGATTGTTCACCCGAAGCAATATCCTCCAACACTCTTTTCTTTATATCCGCTCTGAATTCAGGATCTTCATATACTGCCTCCCAAAATGCGTCAGGATCTGTTAATTCCTCCCTGGTAGTGCAATAATATTTTGTGAATAAATCATTCATAAAATGAAATTTCACATCAGGGAATACCGAGTTGACTGAAAGTCCGATTGGGAGATTCTCCATTATAAGTTTAGAAAGCTGCTCTTTTTCCTTAATCTCAAATTCTGCATTTTTCAACTGTGTTATGTCCGCAACCACCCCGAAATACCCGGTTACAACTCCGTCATCATCGAACATGAATTTCGATTTTGAAAGAATCCAGAAAGGGGATCCGTCTTTTCGGAAAGCGCTCAATTCATGACACCATATTTTGTCTCCTGTTGGCTGACCGGTTTCGATGAGATTCGATTGCTCAAGAACGGTCTCCGATATGGCCTGAAGAGATTCCGTGGTCAGAAAATCTTTCTGTCGAAGTTCTGAGAACTCTGCGGTCGTATATCCAAATATCTTTTCAACAGACGGACTTACGAATGTAAGATTCCTGTCGAGGTCTGAGGTCCAGATCATTTCGGAAATGTTTTCTGTTATCCTCCGGTATTTGAGTTCGCTCTCTACCAGGAGTCTTTCCGAGACTTTCTGTTCGGTTATCTCCTGAAAAATAATGGAAATCCCGTTTGGTGAGGGGTAGATTCTGTTGGCGAACCATCTGTCCCATGGGGGGTAATATTCCTCGATGAAAATCGGTTTTTGTGTTTGAAAAGCTTCAATATATGCATCTGCAAACTTCGTCCCTTTTGCCTCAGGGTACTCTTCCCAGTAGTTTTTCCCGACAAGGTATTTGGACTCCCTACCCAACATCGTGCTGGCATGATCATTTACATATATGTAGTTAAACTTCTCGTCGAACGCAACCACTCCGTCACTAATTCGTTCGAGCAATTCCTCCAGCATATTTACTCTTTTTTCAGATTCAGATTTTAATTCAACGGCAGCCATTTTTTTCTCGATTCAAAATATTCTCACAACAACAAGTAACTTATCTAAAAACTTCAAAACAGCAAAAACAGGATTAAAGCAGCATTCCTATTTGCCATTTATTTGGAAACCGTAAAATCGAATCTGGTCCCTCTGCCGGGTTCTGAATCCACTGTAATAACGCCACCCATCCCTTCAACCAGTTTTTTCACCGTGGCGAGTCCGATCCCGTTTCCTCTTCCTCCAAAGCGGTCACGAGTTGATAAAACCGTAAAAATCTCAAAGATTTTATCCTTAAACTGAGGAGAAATACCTCTCCCGTTATCTGAGACAAAAAAGTGGTAAAATCTTTCCGATTCACTGAACCCGATTTCCATCTGAACCCGGTCGCTGTCGTTATATTTTATTCCGTTCGAAATCAGATTTAGCAATACCTGCTGCAATCCGGTTTTGTTAACTACAATCTCCTTTCCGGCTTCGGGCAGAATCAGGTCTGTCTCTTTTGCCGCCGGTATAAGGGCAAGTGTCTCTTTGAGGAAGTGGTCGAGGTTTAGATTTTCCTTTGACATTTTGGCAAACCCCTGAGATCTGCTGTGTTCGAGAATGCCATCTACCAGACTTCGAAGTTTGTCTGCCGACCATCGGATTGCCTGCAGCATCTCTTTGGCATCATTATCCACTCTTTCACTGTATTCCTCGAGTAACATCTGTGAGAGTGCCGACATACTGCCAAGAGGCGATTTTATGTCGTGTGCTGCAACGAATGCGAATTTCTCCAGTTCGGAATTTCTCTCCTCCAGATCGTCAATTGTCAAATCGAGTGCTTTTTTGTTCTTCCGCAGTTCAAAGAGCTTAACAACCTGTTTTGCAAGAATAATAAGAGCCCTGACATTTTGTTCACTTATCACTCTCGGCTCATGGTCGATAACACATAGCGTACCCATTGGCAGCCCGCTCGCTGTAACCAATGGTACTCCTGCATAGAAGAGTATCGGCGGGTTTGCAAGTACATTTGGGTTGTCGTGAAATCTTTCGTCCAGTCTTGCATCAGGTACAATAAAAATCGATCCGGGATGGTTAATCGCGTGGGAACACATCCCCAACTCTCTCGGAGCTTCAGTAAATGGAATTCCGAAATGAGATTTAAACCATTGACGGTTTGAATCTATCAGATTCACCAGAGAAATTGGTGTTCCACAGATGAACGATGCGAGTTCGGTTATATCATCATATTCCACTTCAGGCATCGTATCAAGAATTGAAAATTCTTCAAGTTCTTTTAATCTTTCCGCTTCCCGGGGATGCATCTCAGGTTTTATCATCAATATCGCAGTTTTAAGTTTAAAAATGAAAAACGAAGCAACTGTGTCAGGCAAACTGTCAATATTTTTTTTTGAAGTTTGCCAACTTTCCTGTCCTAAAATAATAAATTAGACAAAGAATTAAGCAGTGATTTTTTTGTTTTTGGTTCCAAATCGGTCCTCGTTATACAAAAAGTTAAACCCCCTTTCTTTTTGAGAATTATTTTTGTATTTTTCATTCTATTTAAAAATTAATAAGTACTCTGTTCATGTTGAAGTCATAATCAATAACGAAAAATGATAACATCCTCTCATTCGCCAGTCAGGAGATCACTTAAATGGTAGATTATAATGACATGTCTAAAAATGATCTGATCAAACTGATCAGTGGACTTAAGGAAGAGGTCGACAGGTTAAAAACCGCCGAAAAAAAGAGATCCGGTGAAGCCGCTTTATCAGGGATAACAGATCTGGAAGAGAATATATATATCACTACTGCCGAGTACTCCGAGATACTTCACCGTATACCGGCGGGAATCTATATTTTCCTTATTACTGCCGCCGGTGAAATGAGTTTCGTGTACGGGAGCAGCAAATACTGCGAAATGCTTCAGATAAGGAAGGAAGAACTTCTTTCGAATCCTGAGGTTGTGATGGACAAAGTACACCCCGATGACCGCCCTTCTCTTGATGAAGCAAACAGACAAGCCTGGCTGAATAAAAAACCTTTCCGCTGGGAGGGGAGGTGTAAGATCGAGGGTGAGATGAAATGGGTCCGAATTGAGTCCATCCCAACCATTTTGCCGAACGGTGATTCATACTGGAACGGTATCATGTTCGATATTTCAGAGCAAAAAAAGTTTGAGTCAGCGCTCATTTCAAGTGAAGAGAAATTCAGGTCACTGTTCGAAAATATGATCGAAGGGTCTGCAGTACATGAATTAATCTATGATGAATCATCAACTCCATACGATTACAGGATACTTGATGTAAATCCTTCTTTCGAGAAAATACTTGGTTTGAAGAAGGAGAGCATCCTGAATAAAACGAGTCGTGAGGCGTATGGCATAGCCGACCCTCCATTCCTGGATATTTACACTAAAACAGTTGCAACAGGTGAGCCGGTTGTCTTCGAAACCTCGTACCCCCCTCTCAATAAATACTTTTCAATTTCTGTATATAAAACAGACTCGAGTGGTTTTGCCACAATATTTCAGGATATTACGGAAAGAAAAAAATGGGAAGACGCTCTCAACAAAAAGAATGAAGAGCTTGAACGGTTTGTGAAAGAGAAAGAAAAGTTTTTCTCGATAATAGCCCATGATCTCAGAAGTCCGTTTCTTGGATTATTGGGATTGACCGAGATACTCGCTGATGACGCAGCGGAGATGGAGAAAGATGTACTCCTCAAGTTCAGCAAAAGTGTCCACAATAATGCGCAAAATATTTTTGAGCTCCTAAAAAATCTGCTCGAATGGTCTCAAATGCAAAAGGGTTCAATGCCTTTCGACCGGACTGTGTTCAGTCTGAACTCGATTATTGAAAGTAATATCGAATCTCTGGCAGAAAGAGCATCACAAAAGGAAGTTCAGATTGTCAACAAATTTACTGATCCTGTGAATGTAATCGCTGATAAAAACATGATTAATTCCGTCATACTGAATCTGCTGACTAATGCAATCAAATTCTCAAAAAGGGGTGGATATATCTGTTTTGACATCGAGGCTCTGGATGATACTATGGTTGAAGTATCTGTGAGAGATACAGGAGTCGGAATGGACAGTGAAAGATTGGCAAAACTTTTCCATCCGGGAGAAAAAACCGGTTCAAAAGGGACAGACGGTGAAGCAGGAACAGGTCTGGGATTGCTCCTTTGTAAGGAATTCGTTGAAAAAAATGGAGGAACTATCCGGGTTGAAAGCAAGGAGGGTGCAGGAAGTAAATTCTCATTCACTTTGAGAAGATCAACCGGCAACTAAACAGCTAAAATATCCTGAAGTTAAAAAAACGGGCTGGAAATAAATTCCAGCCCCCTGAATTATACGAGGTCTCTTCCGTCAGCCATTTTCATGCTGCCGGTGATGATCTGAATAAGATCTATCAGTGACCAAATACCGCAACCACCAAGCGTGATTAACTGCAACCACCAGTTGGAATAGCCCATCATAAGACGATGAATACCAAGTCCTCCGAGAAAAAGACAAACGAGGATCATGGTTACCTTTGATTGAACTGGTTTCTGTTCTGTCATAATTATACCTTTTGTTTCTCCTACTCGTCAGGCTTTTCGGTGACGCCCCGTTTTTTAATGTGGTTTCTGGGCTCCACAGTATATTAAAAAATATTGGTCTTGAAATCAATTGACAATTCAGGTAATTTCAGACAATACATCCCGACGGCAGGCAAAACTCGGTGAGTGACGATAGTCGCTCGCTGTGCCGTCAGCAAATTGTGTATTTTTTTGTTATATCAGAGATTGATATAATTGGGAGGTTTTTGGACCTGAGTCGAAGAAAACTATTATTAAAGTAACGGTCGAAATTAGTTTTTTTTCACATTACTACCAAATAAAATTTTGAAAAATATATTATTTTTTAATAATGGGATTTTATTAAAGTAAACAGGTGGAGTAATGTTTTTCATCACTGCAAAATTTTGATGACTACATTCCCTTTTTTGTGTCCTTTTTCCGCATATTCGTGGGCCGCTGCAGTTTCCTCAAGCGGATAAATTCTGTCGATTACCGGTCGATACTTTCCATTTGCAATCTGTGTTGCCAGAAAGTTTAGATTCTCCGTGGTCTCCTTTACAATACCCCCGGTCACTTTCACCTTTGTTGTCAGGTTCGTCCACAATCCCCTGAAAAAATCCACGGGACTATGATGAACCGCTCGCAAATATCGCCCGCCGTCTTTCAATGATTTTACACATCCCCTAAACGGGCTTTTCCCGACTGTACAATAAATAACATCATATTTTTTACCATTCTTCGTAAAATCCTCTTTTGTATAATCCACTGTGAAGTGTGCTCCCAGCGATCTGACCAGGTCGGAATTGGAACCGCTGCATACAGCCGTCACTTCCGCACCCAAATCGTTCGCTATTTGAACCGCCGCCGTACCAAGACTCCCCGAAGCACCATGGATCAACACTTTATCCCCCTTTTTTATATTTCCTTTTTGCAGGAAGTAAAGACTGGTCAGTCCGCCAAATGCAATGGTTGCAGCCTCTTCAAATGAAATATTCTTTGGTTTATGGGATATAATTGCGTTTTCAGGGAAGCAGCGGTATTCAGCGTAAGTACCGAAATCAAATCCCGCTGATCCGAAAATCTCGTCATCTTTTTTGAACAGAGTAACATTTTTACCCGTCTCCTCAACAATTCCTGAAAACTCAATGCCCAGGATTTGCTTTTTTGGAGCGGAAAGACCATACACTAATCTTGCTACCCACGGGTCTGCTTTTCTGATTCTAATGTCAGCCGTGGCAACCGTTGTAGCCATTATCTTAACTAAAATCTCGTTGTCGTTGGGGGAGGGTTTTTCCTGTTCCTTAAGTTGAAGTACCGAGGGGGGACCATATTTCGAATAAATTATTGTTCGCATGAATTTCCTGAGGAAAGTGACAAATAAAAGGAGATAACTTTTTTCGTTTGTAGTAAAAATCGCAAAGACTTGCCAAATTTTAATGGCGGTAATATAAATTACGATTTCAGTCTGCTAAGTTACAACTATCCAAAGAGCATGAGTCCTGAATAGTTTGAACGGGTGAATTGCCTTTCAGACGGTTCTGTTTATGCCCTCGTCGCTTAATGCCTCATTCAGATAATCTATAAGGGGTTTATTTGCCAGATATGATTCTTCAACCAGATCGATCAGCCCACCTGCCGTAACCTCATTAGTTGAAAGCGTTTTAAGCGAAATAAAACTTTTCATCTTAAGAAATTCGATGTATTCATGATCTTTTGGGAATCCTTTGGGAGCAGTCCTGAGAGTTTCTTCGCTTGAATCGAGGCATCCATAGAAATTGACAAAACGGTTTTCAGTCACAATTTCTTGAAGTTCCTTGCCGTTTTGTGCCACGAATCTTCTCACATTTGCGAGCAGGTCAGCAGGTGGACGGTATAGTCCCCCACCAACAAACGACCTGCCGGGACTGATGGAAAGATGAAATGATGCATGAGCAATCTTCAGATACGGTGTGAAAGTGAAATTGTCTTTATAGACCGGTTTGTCGGGCTGAAATCTCCGGTTGTTGTAGATTCTGTGGACTGTGTCCTTCGGTTGTATCCCGTGCAGTAGCTCGTCGTAAATCGAGAGTCTGTCGAGCATTTCAGCCACCTGATCCATCCAGAAATCTCTGACAGCGAGGTATCTGCTCTTCTCTTTGTCCATCCACTCTTTTGAATTATTCGCTGAAAGGTCTTTCAAAAAAGCCAGTATATCGTTAATATTCACTTTTACCTCCAATGATCGAATGAAACAAAACAAATCAATTACTAAACTCCTGCAAGTCGCATCACGAGAAAAACAAGAATTGCTGCTGTGGAACTCCGGTATATCCATTTAATATACACCCTTCCCTCGTCACCTTCTGATTGAAGAAGCCGGAACACAGAAAGGATTATTACCCCGTCCATAACGAGAAAAGGAATCAGGAAGGGAATCTTAAACCAGCCCAAAACAAACGGGATAACGGTCAGAAGTATAACAAAACCAAATATGTAGCTGCTGATCTTTAATGCCCGGGTTCGTCCGAATTTGATAGCAAGAGATTTGGATTGAATTTTTTTATCGCCTTCCAAATCCATCGCATCGGCAGATATTTCCTCCCCCAAATCCAGCATGGCAGCAAGCAATCCAAAAAATAAAACCGTTTTCTCAAAAGGAAGTCCAACCGAAATTCCGCCAAATACAAAAGTCATCCCGACGGAAAAGCTTACCATAAGATTTCCGGGGAATCCCGTTCGCTTCAGTCTCCAGTTGTATAAAAAACCAGTGATCGCCAGAACAATCCCTGCCGTGAATGCAATAATATTTAAGAGGTAACTCAGGAACAATCCAACAGAAAGCAAAACGATAAAAAGTACAAGAGCTTCTGATTTTGAGATCATCCCTGAAGGGATCGGGCGATGGGGAGCATTAATGATGTCTGACTCGACATCGAAATAGTCGTTGATTGCCAGAATGGCACCTGAGATCAGGGCGACTGCGAAGAACCCGGTAATGGTTTGCAGGAATGATGCAGGGGCTCCAAGAGCAAGAAGTTGACCTGTCACAACACAGATTCCCGCAGCAACAGAGAGGTCGGGTCTAATGAGAGTAAGACTGCCTTCTATCCGGTTCATCGGCTCAGCGATACTGTGAGAAAAAATAAATCATCATTGTCAAAAATAACCGAAGTGGAGCATTTAAAACAAAAAAGCCCAAGAATTTCTTCTCAGGCTTTTTTTCTTGTAGCGGGGGCCGGACTTGAACCGACAACCTTCGGGTTATGAGCCCGACGAGCTACCAATTGCTCCACCCCGCGATCAAAAATCTTATTTATATTTCCTGTACCGTAACTGTTATAATTTAGTCTTCAAATATAAACATTATTTCCCAATCCACCAAATATATAACAGTCCTAATCCTTATCCCCTATTTCAGATCTTCAAAACTGATGTCCATCAGGTCAAAACTCTGCCAGCTTGAATAATCATAATGCCACCATTCACTCTCGAGAGCTTTAAACCCGTGTTTTTCCATGACAGTCCTCAAAAGAGCGCGGTTTATCCTCTGCTGAGGTGATATTTTCATATACTTGTGGCTCGCCTTTTCTGTAAAATCATCGAAAACAGTCGGCATTTCGAGCAGTTCACCCGAAACGATGTCGTATAAACCGATATCAATCGCGCACCCCCTGTTGTGACGACTGCCGGTTTTGGGACTCGCGGCAAAATCCTCATCAAGGACAAATTCCCAGATTTTTTTTGTGATACTGTAGGGTCTGTATGCATCATAAACAACAAGCCCGATACCATTCAAAGCAAGTTCTTCAGCGATCTTTTTTAATGCTTCGGCAGCAGGTTTCCTTAAAAAAACTCCCGGAGTCGTGTAAAGCACCTGTTTTGTGACATTATCTGTAGTTGCGTACTTCACATCTTTGCGAAGATTTGGTGCTAATCCTTCAAGGTTGAGCAATGTGTTCTCAACATTGACGGCGACCTGAGCCAAATAAAGGGATTTGGAATTAACGACCTTTAATCCAAATTCATTTACGGGAACTTCCGGTTGGGAAAATGCAATACCTGAAAGAAACAGGAATACAGGAAGAAACCACTTGAAAGAAATATCAAACTTTTTCATTCGACTACCCTTAAAATTGGATATACACAGTAGTTTTTATCAAAATAAGGTGACTTTTTATAGAAAAACGAAAGTCTTGCATCGGGATCATTCCTGAATTTTTCATCTGATGCAAGTTTTTCTTCGAATTCCTTTTTTAAGCCAGGGTTGGCTGCGAGCATTTCGAGAGCCACTTTTTCCATAACATAATCCTCGAAATACTCCTTCATTTCAAAAATCTGATTAAAAAATCCCCATGATAGAAAGGAATCCTCGGAACGGGGTTCAAGCAGCAGGTTGATAACTTTAAGTGTCCTCTGATCGCAGGAAACAAAAAACGACCCGGAAGGAACCACTTCTTCTGATTTCGAAAGATCATATCCGGAAGTTACCCTGAAACGCCCCTCATAAGGTGATTTGGCAAATGAAAAATCATTGAATTTTAGCCTCTCAACAAGGAATTTCTTTGGAGATTTAAGTTGCTCCACCTTGATTCCGTGAAGCTCCAGTATAGTCACAAGTGACGAATACTCGGCGGGAATTATGTAACCCGTCGGAACCCTTATCGAATCTGAGGCGACCACATTATCGAACACCGGTATTTCCTTTTCAAATTTCCTGCCGGTATAAACGATTTTTTCAGTGCCGGAGACTGTACTCGTTTCAAGAACAGCTTCAATTCCTTTGAATAAAATGCTGCTGCCTGCAGTTTCTGTTGTAGAAAACTTGATTGGAAGCCATTTCGCACCGTTTCCGACGAACTGTTTCATGTTGTTGTCAGCTTTGTTATTTTCTTCTCTGATTATTTTACCATTTAATACAAGAAATTTTGCTGTTGCCTCTAGAACTGATTTCGTGGCGAAAACACGATCCTTGTATGGTTTCATCATATGAGTTTCAACCAGCAGCGAGATCCTGTTTTGTGCTGCAGTATATCCACCGGAGAATCTGGGAGTTGAAGCCCAGTCGAGCATCCCCTTCTCAACATTATTGTCCTTAAAATAAACATAAGGAGCCACAAGCCATCCGGCAGACTCAACATTTTCAATAAGAAACGGCAGGAAGACTTTTTCAGAAAGCTTTGCCAGATTTGGTGCAATATTGCCATGGCGTTCGAGTCCGTAGGTGACAGTATACTGATAGTCGGCTCCGTCGGTTGTATGGTTATCAATCGTGAAATCGGGCATCCATGCCGAGAACAATCTCAGCATCGCACGCATTTCCGGAGCATCAGCTTTCATCCAGTCACGATTCAAGTTTATATTTTGAGCGGTGGTTCGCCATCCCATGTTTGTCGGACCGTTTTGATTTATTCTGTTCCAGGCGGAACTTCTCTCATGGCCGTCCACACTAAATATCGGGATAACCAGTAAAATCACATTTTCGAACACCTCCTGATGCTTTCCCTCAACAAGCATTTCACGAAGGAACAGCATCGAAGCATCTTTTCCCTCTATCTCACCGGAGTGGATACCATTCAGTACCAGCAGCACAGGCTTGCCCGTTTTCTTCGCTGCCTCAGGAGTAAAAGCCTTCTCCTTTGAAACGATAAACACTTTAATTTCCCTTCCCTGGGGTGATGTGCCTATGGTTTCATACCTGACAGCGTCGCTGGTTGTGGCGAGACGGGTGAAAAACCTGTCTGTTTCTTCATAAGTTGAAGTGGCTTTAAAGTCAGATTTTTCAAATTCTGTTTTCCAGTCAGCCTGAGAAAACATGGTAGAGGAGAGAATCAAAAGCAATAAGATGATTCTTGAGAAATATTTTGCCAATTTCGATGATTCCTGGTTAATTTTAAATAAATCAGGTGGATAATTTAATTAAATGAATCGAATAATCAGGCAGCAGAATTGACGAAGTTTTCCGAATTCCCTTGAATTTTATCCCTTATTTAAGTATGTTAGATGACAGTTTTTCCCGAATAATGGGAGATGGGAGATCGAAACATGCTTACACAACTTGACAAAAGCAATTACTTAAAGGGACTGTTAATTGTCGCGAGAATCGACAACAGTTTAATAGACAAGGAAAAAGATATTATTAGAAATGTTGCCACGAAACTTGGATTCAGCAAAGATTTCTATGAAGAAGTAATCAAAAATTTAATGATAAATGAGAATATAAGCGATAATCCGCTTTCGTTCAGTTCTGCCGCGATTACAGAAGTGTTCATCGATGAGGCATTGAATCTTGCATTCTCCGATAACGACCTTTCCCGACCCGAGGTGGACTGGTTAAGAAAAACAGCGGAAATGAACGGGATTTCGAATCACAGATTTTCGGAAATCCTCACAAATTTTACAATTCTTAAACAAAAAGAGATAGCGTCGAAAGTATCGGCTTCTGCATGAACTGATTCACACTTTTGTGGTCTTTAGATACTTGAAACAGTTTGAATGAATTCTGAGGCCTGTTAATTTCGGCATCAGGGGGGAGTTATGCCTTGATTTACAGTTTCTGTAACAGATCTGCCGTTCCCCCCGTTCAATAACCCTCCATCAAAAAACGGTTGAGTTATCAATTTTTTTTGAATAATATTCAAATCCATTTTTCCATTAACAAAAACAGCAAGGTACTATGACTCGAATAATCATGTTTATTTCTCTGCTATTGGCAGTTGTCGAACTGCAGGCACAGGAATCCCGGCTCCTTCGATTTCCAAATATCAACGGTGATCAGATTGTTTTTACTTATGCAGGTGATCTGTATGTTGTGAATGCAACCGGCGGTACTGCCCGGAAGATCACCAATCACACGGGAATTGAAATGTTCGCCAAATACTCCCCGGACGGCAAGCATATAGCTTTCACGGGGCAGTATGATGGAAATACAGAAGTGTATCTGATACCCTCCACAGGTGGCGTCCCAAAAAGGCTGACTTACACGGCAACCCTTGGCAGAGACGATCTGTCTGACAGAATGGGACCAAACAACATTGTGATGGCTTGGCGTGACAACGAAACCGTAATGTTCCGCAGCAGATGGACAGAACCAAACGACTGGAAGGGACAGCTCTATTTCGCAAATGTAAAGGGTGGTCTCGCTGAACAGCTTCCCCTCCCAAGAGGCGGTTTTGGCACATTCTCACCTGATGGAAAAAAACTTGTTTACAACAGAGTCTTCAGGGAGTTCAGAACCTGGAAACGCTATCGTGGCGGACAGGCGGACGATCTCTGGATTTATGATTTTGATTCAAAGAAAACCACCAGAGTTCAGGAGAATCCTGCTCAGGACATTTTCCCGATGTGGGCAGGCAACAAAATATATTTCGCCTCCGACAGAACCGGAACCATGAATCTCTATTCAATCGATCTTGCAACAAAGCAGGAGAAACAGATTACAAATTTTACCGATTTCGATGTAAAATTCCCCTCGATCGGTGGAAATTACATTGTCTTCGAAAATGCAGGATACATCTATAAACTCGATATTTCAAATGACAAATATTCAAAAGTCGATATCCGGATCAGTGATGACTTTGCCACAGGCAGAGACGGAATTGTTGATGTAAGCCGTAGTATTGCTTCATTTGAAATTTCACCCGACGGAAACAGGGCTCTTTTAAGCGCCAGAGGTGATATTTTTACCGTTCCCGCAAAGAACGGCGCCACCAGAAATCTGACCGCCACCTCAGGAATCCATGAACGCTTTCCCAAGTGGTCACCTGACGGTAAATTCATTGCCTTTATCTCCGACAAAAGTGGAGAGGATGAAATTTATATTACTCCTCAGGACGGTAAAGGTGAGGAAATTCAGATTACCAAAGGCGGAAATGCTTATAAATTCTCTATTCAATGGTCACCCGACAGTAAAAAACTGATCTTCGCTGACCAGAATTATACATTAAACTATGTTGATATCGACTCAAAGACGATTACTCAGGTCGACAAATCGGATGTTTCACCTGTGTTTGCCTACGACTGGTCTCATGACAGCCGTTACATTGCCTACAATAAGGCAGAAGACAATGTATCATCCAGAATATATATCTATTCGCTTGATGATAAAAAAGCTTCTCCTGTAACCGACGGATTTTTTGATGTCGGGCAGCCTGTTTTCTCAAAAGATGGCAAATATCTCTTCTTTACATCGGAAAGGACATTCAACCCGACCTATGGCTGGACTGAATGGAACCACATCTATTCTGACATGACAAAGCTGTATCTGATTACACTTCAGAATTCGACCAAATCACCATTCGAACCAAAAAGTGATGAAGTCACTGTAAAAGAAGACAAACCCGCTCCTGAGAAGAAGGAAGAGAAAGATACCAAAGAGTCGAAAGAGACAAAGGACTCAAAAGAAGGATCGAAGAAGCTCGTTATCGATATTGACGGAATCCTGAACAGGGTGGCAGAAATACCGGCACCGGCAGGAAGTTACGGGAACCTCTCGACAACTGCTGATAAAATTTTCTACTACAGGAGAGGAGCAAGAGAGGACAAATTCAACCTCTACTCCTATAGCCTGAAAGACCTTGAAGAGACAAATCTCGGTGAGGTTGCCGGATATGAAATCTCTGCCGACGAGAAAAAGATGCTTGTAAGAGTCGGAAATTCTTATGGAATTATACCTCTTCCCTCTGCTCCTGTAAAAATAAAAGATGCCCTGAATCTTTCCGATCTAAAGGTATCACTCGACAGAAAAGCTGAATGGAAACAGATATTCAATGAGTCATGGCGCCAGATGCGTGACTTTTTCTATGCGAAAAACATGCATGGTGTCGACTGGGCTGCCGTAAAAAAACAATATGAAGTGCTGCTTCCCTATGTAAATCACAGAGTCGACCTGACCTACATCATCGGTGAAATGATCGGTGAACTGAACATCGGGCATGCCTATGTCGGAGGAGGTGACTATCCCAAAGCTGCAAGAATCGCCCTGGGGCTTCTCGGTGCAAAACTCGAAAAAGATGCCTCCGGATATGTGAAGGTAAAGAAAATCCTTTCAGGACAAAACTGGGACAAAGACTTCCGTTCCCCTCTCACAGAAATTGGCGTAAATGTGAAGGAAGGTGATTATATCATCGCCGTGAACGGAAAATCTGTGAAGGATATGGATAACATTTACGAATCGCTCGTCGACCGTGCAGGAAAACAGGTGGTACTTACCGTCAATACAACTGCTGACGAAAAAGGTTCGAGAGATGTTACCGTGGTTCCGGTTGCAGATGAACAGAATCTTTATTATCTCAACTGGGTTGAAGGAAACATTCAAAAAATTACCAAAGCCACCGACGGAAAAGTCGGCTACATCCACATCCCTGACATGGGTGTAAACGGACTGAACTGGTTTGTTAAATATTACTATCCGCAACTAAACAAAGAAGCCCTTATTATTGACGACAGAGGAAACGGCGGCGGAAATGTGTCTCCTCAAATACTTGAGAGACTCGCCAGAATGCCGGTCATGATGAACTACAGAAGAAATTCCATCAATACATTCAATCCAACCGGAATGCATGTAGGACCCAAGATTCTCCTGATGGATGAGTTCTCTGCGTCGGATGGCGACATCTTCCCTTATCGTTTCAGGGCTTCAGGCCTCGGCAAACTTGTTGGGAAAAGATCATGGGGTGGTGTTGTGGGAATTTCCGGTTCACTTCCCTTTGTCGATGGTGGCACTCTGAACAAACCGGAATTTGGTCCTTATGATCTGAAGGAAGCTAAATGGATTATGGAGGGGCATGGTGTCGATCCTGATATAGTTGTCGACAACGACCCTGCACTCGAATTTTCAGGAACTGATGAACAGCTCAACAAGGGAATCGAACTGATACTGAAAGAACTGGAAAAGAATCCGGTTAAAAAGAATCCTGTTCCCGCTTTCCCGGATAAAAGCAAATAAAAGTCGTAACTGAACATAAAAAAAGGCTGCCTGATCGCCCGGGCAGCCTTTTTTTTAATTAATTACTCTACTTTTTATCTGCAGGTACCAGCTTAAGGTTGTCTTTTGCTCCCTGGTTGTTAGGATCGAGAACCAGAATTTTTTCGTAGGAATCTCTGAAATTTTGTTTCCAGGTATCTTTGAATTCAGGTTTATCCTGACTTTGGAAGTAAAAATAACCCATATAATCATATGCATTAATGAGCTGTGTCTTGAATTTCTCCGGAGTTTTACCTGCGATTGCAATAAAACTGTCAAATACAGGTTTTGCAATTCCAAACTTGGTGGAGTCAAGAGTCTCTATCTGAGAGAGGCACAATGCTTTGTAAAAATAACCGAGAGCAAAGTCAGCCTTTTGGCTTAACAGGCTGTCGAACGCCACAATACCGGCATCGTAATTCTTCCCGAAATAGTAAGCCATTCCAAGGTTGTAATATTCTCTCTGTGCCAGTCCGCGTTCGAGCTGTTCTTTCTTTTTATAACTCTTTGCAGCAGATTCCCAGTCTTTCTTCTTGAAATAGTATGCTGCAACATCACCAAGAAGAGTTGATTTGGTGGAATCGAGATCGACAGCTTTGATGTAATTCAGAACTGCAATCGAGTCGTTCCCGATTTTCTTCTGGTTTTTACCATAAAGTTCGTAATCATACGCTTTGATCTTTGGCTGTTCAACGAATGAGAAATATTTATCGAATGATGCGATTGCATTTGTTGAGTCGCCCGTCATATCGTATGCATAAGCCTGAAGAACCCACATGTCGGCATTCTTTCCATCGCTGGCAAGAAACTCTTTGGTGGTTGCAACTGTCCCGACATAATCTTTTCCGTTATACTGGATAATGGCAAATCTTCTGAGATTGGGAAGTGTCTTTTCCGACTTTTGCAGATATTCTTTATAGTTCTGGATTGCCTTTGCATAGTCTTCCATGTCGTAGTTCATTTCTGCAATCTCACGATATGCAGGAGCGTAGTCAGGGTTGAGTTTCAGTGCATCCTGAAATTTAATTTCGGCAGAACCATATTGCTTGATCAGTCTGTAAACCTGTCCATACCCCACATGTGCGGCAGGCTTATTACTCTGGATATCGAGTGCTGATTTGAAGAATTTAAGTGCATTTGTGCCGTCAGGAATGGTATAATAGATCTTTCCGGCTGCGATCAGGAGATCGTAGTTTTTTGGATCTTTTGAGAGATTTTTCAGGATGGCATCAATTCCAAGTTCGCAAATATCCTTGTCGGCACCACCAACATAAATGGCATCAGAGAGGTCAATGAGAAATTCGACATCATAAATCGTTGTCCCTTTTTTCTCAGTGGAAACTTTTGCGAGTGCCTGCGAAATCAGGTCTTTGGCAAGAGCAAAGTTCTTATCTTTGAATGCGAGGGTGGCGGCTCCAAGCATGTAGTAAGGATCGCCGGCAGCAGTCGCAGTAAATTTATCCAACACCATTTTTGCGCTGTCATTTCTTGCAATATGCTGGTAGGCATGTGCTAAAAAATAACCATACTTAATATTGCCAGGTTCTTCAGCCAGCAACTTGTTGTATGTCAGCAGTGCATTTGTGTAGCTTTCGTTTTCCAGATATTTGTGGGCATCTTTAAGATTTTGAGCATTACTTACTGTGAATGCACCAACAACAAAGAGGAGGGAAAGCAAGATTGTCTTTTTCATATATATTCCGGCTTTACTTGATTTGAATATTTTCGTTTGTTATTTGTAAGATTCTGACGGGCATCCGTGCAGGCACCAGACCAAATCTGAGCACTGTCCGCTGTCCCGGTTCGCTTGCCACATAGGCGGTAAATCCCTGTCCTAAACCTGCCCTGCCTTCAAAGTTCACTGAAGTGAGACTTCTGACGAGCGGATAGAGGGGTGGTTCTCTTTCGGTGTTCACAGTGGGATCGTACCTTTGGGCAACATAGTACTGCCACGGACCGACTGCTTTTTGGTCTGATTTAACAGAATCAGCCACTTCGAGATCGAGAACTTTAACATCTTTTATAAAAGTCGTTTTGTTTGTGTCAGCATCATCGTACACATAAATTGAGCTCAGGAAGCCAATTGCATCTGTATTCGTGGAAACATGACTGATAAGGTCTTTTGGAGTTTTAAGGTCATAAACATTTTTTGCAGTACGGAAATCTTCACCATATCTGGCAGCAAAGAAATTTACTGTTCCGGCGAGTGAGTTCTCGAAAACCAGAGAAAACGGTTCTTTTGCCAGACCTTCTTTTATCTCGTCAAATTTTGTAACCTTGCCGGTGAAAATTCTCATAAGATCGTCGTGGGTCAGGACACCAAGCTTGTTATTCTTGTTCACCAGAACTGCAACTCCGTCATAGGCAATTTTTGTGTTGCGTGCAACCACTTCCCTTTTTGCCATAATTGCGGCTTCTTTTGCGTTCAACTCCCGGGCAATAAAAATGATCTGGACGGAATCCTGGAGAAGAAGGTCGACCACCTTTGATTCTGGTGCATAAATGATGTCGAGAAAAGCATTTGGGTAGAGTGTTTCGAACTGTTTTTCAAGTTCTTCAAAGACAGGTTTGAATGTTTCATCAACGGCGATCTTCTTTTTCCCCATCGTGGGTTCATCAGCCTGACCGGTTGAAATTTTATTTTCACAGGAAGTGAAAAGGAAGGCAACTGTTGCCAAAAATAATACTAGAACTCTATTGATCTTCTTCATTTGAGTTTTCCTCGCGGCTCTCCATTATCCTCTTATACGATCTGTATATCCTGAAGGTTCCATAGACGACCAGTCCGCCCGAGATAAGATACAGCTCATAATCCGAGAGATTCTCGAATAACGGGATGTATCCCAAATATACCACAACACCTGCACCAATGTAGAAGAGTGCCATGAACATTTCAAAATATCTGATAACTTGTGAAAACAATTTCGCGCCGGTTAGTGTTGAAAAGGTACCGTTTAACCTTTAATTTGAAGCGGTATCAAAATTCGTAATTTTTTTAAAGGCAAATATTAATATAAGCAGAAGAAAAAAAATAATTTAGATAATAAACTTTTCATGATGCATTTTATAAGGCATTTTTACTTTTTTTCCGGTACAATAACCTTCCTTTTTTGTATTTTTACACACCCCCTTTATTCATTCATTATGAGACAAGAGATGCTTAAAAAGTTGCTCCTGACGCTGGTCTTTTGTGTGACCACAATTTTAACCCAGTCGGTTGATATTAAAGTAAACAGTTTTCTCGTTTACGGACCCCTTAAAACAACCGGACCGGTTATCCAAACAGAAAAGAATGCCGAAATTAAATCGGTATTTTCAGATGGTGACAATATATTGCCCGTAATCGGGTTACTCGCAGATCGGGATAAATGGGATGTGCTGACTCCTTATTTTCTTGAAAATGTTGATAAGAGCAAAAATTCAATCTATTATGCAGCCTTTTATCTCGAGGTTTCCGATTTTACTTCAACCGATATGAAGGTTACCTCCAGAATGCCATACCGGGTTTATTTCGGAAGTGAGGGTAAAAAATCGAATATCGACGCACCAGACCCCGACACTTCCATCACAAAATCTGTCACAATTCCCCTGAACCTCGAAGCAGGGAAACATCTTGTTGTTATTAAAATACTTAGCGTTGGCAATGTACCCGGCGACAGAGACCTGAAAGTTTCTCTTACACAGCCCAAAGAACCCGGTACTCTTATAACTCCAACAACAGATCCGACCCGCTATACTTCGTTCGAAAGACTGCTGGACGATCCAAAGATACAGAGTGTGTCAATTTCGGGGAACGGCGAGTTCTCGGCTGTGGCAATCAGCCAAAGAAACAAATCGAAGGCTTCATTTGACAGGAATATTCTGATTTTTGAGAATGAAACCGGAAGCCAGGTGCGGACTGTTTCAGTGTCCGGATTTGAGTGGGTAAAAGATGACTCTTATGCATACAGTTCGAGCGGAAATAAAACTTCCTCCATCCATCTCGCCTCGATGAAAAACGGAGCCACTCAAACCCTGATTGAGGGAATTGAAAATCTGTCCGGATTTTTCTTCAGCAAAGACGGTTCCAAACTCTTCTATACTGTTTACAAGGAGGTTGATCAGTTCGAGAACGGAGCAAAAAGACACAAGGGAATCCAGGACAGAGCCCCGGGATTCAGGAATAAATATAAAACACTCTCGTATGACATTAAAACAGGGCTTACCTCTGCTATAACCGGGTTCGACGACAATCTGATTGTCTCCTCCCTCTCCGAAGATAATAAAAAACTTATCCTCACCAGGTCCGATTATGATATGACGAGACGCCCCTATTCGTACACCGATCATTTTATTTATGATTTTGAAACAGGCACTCTCGACTCCCTCTTCAGACTTTTTTACAGTGGCGAAGCTCTGCTTAACTCAAACAATTCACAACTTTACATCACCGGCGGACCCGCACTTTTTGGGAATACAGGAGTAACAACCCCGCCCGAACTTATCCCGAACGACTATAACACACTCCTTTTCCGTTATGATCTTAAATCTAAAAATGTGGAATGCCTGACAAAAACATTTGATCCTGCCATTTCATCTTTCAATCTTGATGACAATTCTGGCATTATCTGGCTTCTGACCACAGATAAAAGTTACAAATCACTCTATTCCCTTTCCTCTGACGGAAAATTTAAAAAAATTGAGTTGCCTGTGAAATCGGTAGAAAAACTCGATTTCGACAAAAAATTCAGGTACGCCATAATCAGCGGTTCAAATCCCGACTACCCCGAACGGGTCTGGCTCTATAATACAAAGACTGGAAAATCGACACTTTTATTCAACCCGAATGAAAACACATATAAAGACATTGTTCCCGGAAAATATGAGGAATTTACCTTCACTTCCGGAAAAGGAAGAACAATAGAGGGAGCGGTTTTCTTCCCACCAAATTATGACCCGAATAAAAAGTACCCCTGCATCGTGAATTACTATGGCGGAACCACCCCTGTTTCGAACCTGTTCGAAGGGCGGTATCCTAAGAACATCTGGACTGCAAATGGCTATATTGTTTTCATTGTACAACCCTCGGGGGCAATTGGCTACGGTCAGCAATTTGCAGCATACCATGTAAACGACTGGGGTGAAGTGGTGGCTCAGGAAATCATCGAAGGGACCAAGGAAATGTTGAAAAGGTATTCGGCAGTCGACCCTACCCGACTTGGGTGCATTGGCGCTTCCTACGGCGGATTTATGACAATGTCATTGATAACGAAGACCGATATGTTTGCTGCTGCAATCTCTCATGCCGGTATAAGTTCCCTGTCGAGTTACTGGGGTGAAGGATTCTGGGGACTTGTTTATTCTGCAGTGGCAACGGCGAACAGTTTCCCCTGGAATCGGAAAGATATTTATGTCGATAAAAGTCCTCTCTTTTCTGCCGACAAAGTGAACACTCCCCTTCTGCTTCTTCACGGAAATGATGATACAAATGTACCCCCCGGAGAAAGCATGACATTCTACACCGCACTAAAATTACTGGGGAAAGATGTGGAATTAATTGAAATTGACAAGCAGGACCATCACATCCTTGACTATGATAAAAGGAAACACTGGTCAAAAACAATTCTTGCTTATTTTGATAAATATTTGAAGAAAAATCCCGCATGGTGGAACTTCCTGTATGAGGGCTCTTCAAAATAATTTTTATGTATATTAGCGGCTTGTAAATCTCTTTTTAATCAATCTAAATAAAGCATATGAGTCTTTATAAATCAATCGCCCTGTTTTCCGATAATCCCCGCTCAATTGATATATATCTCGAATTTGCCAGAGAAGGAAGTCACGACCTCCTTCACCTGGCTAAAAACACCCAAAATTTGAGCGAACTTTCTTCAAAAAAGTACGACCTGATTATCGTGGAGATTTCCCAACCCTCAATGTCTGAAATCGAGTTTATTGACGCGGTTCACTCAAGGGGGGAAACGGCACCTGTTATCGTTATTTCCTCCTATTTCTACGATACGAGAGAGATAGTTTTTGGAGGTAAAATAAGCCATTTTATTCAGAATCCATTGACCGTTGCCAAGCTGAAGGACGCTGTCTCTCTCTTCTTCAAGGATGAAGCGGAGCCGATAAGACCCGCCGAGCCTGACAGTGGAGTCGATAAACTGATTCTTGTGAATAAAAGATTGACTGTGCTTCTCGAGTTGTCCCGCTCCCTTACTTCCATCACTGACCTCGACGAGCTTCTCGCCCACATTATTAAGATGACGGCTGAAGTGCTTGCTGTCGAGAGGGCAACCGTCTTCATCTACGATAAGGAAAAAGACCAGCTTTGGTCGAGAACAGGAATAGGACTTAAGGCGTCTGAAATCAGATTCCCATCGAATCAGGGTGTTGCCGGAGAAATATTCACTTCCGGTGAGCCGTTGATTATCCCGGATCCTTACTCACATCCCGCATTTAACAAGGAATTTGATCTAAAATCAGGGTTCAGAACCAAAAATATTCTCGGTTATCCCTTGAAAAACATTAACGGCGAAGTAATCGGTGTGATCCAGTTGTTGAATAAGAAATCGGGTGAATTTGACCACGACGATGAATCGTATCTTGGAGCCCTTGCGTCAGGTGTTGGGATAGTGCTCGAAAATGCACTTTTGAGAGAGAGTTACAGGAACAAACTTGAAGAAATTCAGGTTGCATATAAGGAACTTGACATTGCACAGGATACAATATTGCGTGAAACAAAATTTGCTACAATTTTCGAGATGAGCGGAATTATTCGTGATGCTGTGGCACATAATAATCCGCTGGGGGTTATTGACAATTTGAGGTCCGACTATTTATACGATTCCAAATTGATTCGATCGCTCGATTTGATCGAGGGTTCAATCAGAAAAATAATTAATGATACCGAACAATTCGCAAAAAATAATGGCCATTAAGCTTTTTCTCTTCCTTTTCCTGATGCTTCTTCCTGTTACCGGTTGTCAGAGAAATCCGGAGGAGGAGACAAAAAAATACGGAGATAAAATGACAGTCGACAAATCGAAACTCGATACAGCCACTTTTGGTGCAGGGTGCTTTTGGTGTGTGGAGGCAGTCTTTCAGCGTCTTAAAGGAGTGGAAAAGGTAATCTCCGGTTATTCTGGAGGAAGTGTAAAAAATCCTTCATACAAACAGGTTTGTGACGGAAACACCGGACACGCCGAAGTGTGCAGAATTTTCTACGATCCTTCCGTGGTTTCATTCACCGAACTTTTGGAGGTGTTTTGGAAGACTCACGATCCCACCACTCTGAACCGTCAGGGAAATGATGTCGGAACCCAGTACCGTTCTGTGGTTTTCTACCATAACGAGGAACAAAGGAAACTGGCTGAACACTACAAACAGGAACTCGATTCATCAGGAATTTTTCCTGACAAAATAGTCACGGAAATATCTCCGGCTCAGGAATTTTATGTGGCTGAAGACTATCACCAGAATTATTTTGATGAAAACGGGAACCAGCCCTATTGCTCATTTGTAATAAAACCGAAAATCGAAAAATTTAACAAAATATTTAAAGATAAAATCAAATAACAACACTTTAACCAAACTGGAGTACAAATGAAATCACATGAGATTGATTACACCATTATAGGCGATGATCTGCAAATGGTCGAAGTTGAGCTCGATCCCGGAGAAACTGTTATTGCTGAAGCAGGTGCGATGTGCTATATGGAAAGCGGTATTGAGTTTGAAGCCAAAATGGGAGACGGAAGTGATACAAACAGCGGTTTTTTTGGAAAGCTCGTTTCTGCAGGTAAAAGAGCCCTCGCTGGTGAATCCATTTTTATGACACATTTTACCAACCGCGGTAGTGGTAAAAAAAGACTTGCTTTTGCTTCGGCTGTTCCCGGGAAAATTATTCCGGTGGATCTTGCTGAGTTCGGTGGAAGACTCTTTTGCCAGAGTGATGCTTTCCTCGCTGCAGCATTGGGAACAAAAGTCAGCATTGCTTTTACAAAAAAACTTGGAGCAGGCTTCTTTGGCGGTGAAGGTTTTATTCTTCAGAAGCTCGAAGGTGACGGAAAAGCATTCATCAACTGTGGTGGCAGCATAATCAGAAAAGACCTGAAGAACGACACTCTCAGAATCGATACAGGTTGTCTTGTTGCCTTTACAGAAGGCATTGATTATGATATCGAAAGAGCCGGAAATCTGAAAACGATGTTCCTCGGTGGTGAAGGAATTTTTCTTGCCACATTGAGAGGTACCGGAACGGTTTATATCCAGAGCCTCCCTTTCTCGAGACTTGCTGACAAAATTATTGCGAGAGTTCCAAAACCCAGCACTACTACTTTCAGTAGCTCAGACTAACCTGATCTAAATTGCAGATAAAAAAAAGGCGGCTCTTCACCGCCTTTTTTTTTGTTTTTAGAATTCAACTTTCAATCCAAAAGTCGGTAGTATCTGAAATCCCTTCTTCACTATCGAACCATCACGATTGATAAATCTCTCTTCATTCACATTTAACCGGCTGTAGGCATTCGAGATGTCGAGAAACATTACCAGTGCAAGTTTCCCCAGTTGCAACCTGTGATCAACTCTCAGGTTCAATGTATGAAAATCATCGAATCTTTCAGAGTTGTTTCCGGTTATTTCCTTTGAATATCTCAGATAGCCGGGATTGTTCATTACATCGGAATAAAAAGTATAAGAGTCTTTTGGTCTTCCGGTGGCATACTTCCACTTCAGTGAAACTGCCCATGCTTCGTTGAACTCGTAACCGAGTAAAATATTGAACAGATTTGGCTGACTGAAGTCTGAATTATACCACCCTTCACCGAGGTCATCATTTCGTTTGCTTTGTGACCAGGAATAGTTAATCTGTCCGTACCAGTTGTCAGTCAATCTTTTTACGATTGAGATATCAACACCCGCTGCCCATCCTTTTCCACCGTTGATTCGTGCGGGAGTTGTACGGTCGGGTCTCACGATCAGATCAGAAAATTCTTTATAGTAGGGTTCAACCGTTAATTTATATTCATCGGAGAGATATGCGGTTACACCTCCGATAAAATGAATCGATCGTTCATTCTTCAGCGATTTGTTTCCGTTGAATTCGGTAATGAGCAGAAAATCGGGTGCCTGATAATAAACTCCGGTGGCAAAGTTGATTCTGATGTTTTCGGCAGCAAACCACGCAAGACTTAATCTTGGTGAAAAATTGTCTGACTTGCTGAATCCTGTTCTTTCATATCTTCCTCCAATATTGTAGCTGAATGACTGTCCAAACTTTCCGTTCAATTCGGCAAAGAAACTTCCATTTACTGCATTGTCACTGAAGATATTGTTCACCATTCCGGGAGTGACGATCAAATATTTTTTTGAAGGGTCTGGTCTGAAATCATTCCTGTCGAATGTATAAACGGTATCAGTCCTTGAAAGAATAAAATCGTATGATGCTGAAATTTGGCTGATCTCGAATCCCGAGGATACACCAAGTTGTTTGCTGAACTGGTGATTGAACTCGAATTTCACACCGGCTTCCTCTTCGAATCCGCTGTTACGGTAAAGATCCTGAACTATCCCGGCCTGCTCTTTTGCCGGCCGGATTCCATTAACCGGATCGTTGATTACCCTTCCGAGTGTAACCGCCACATCTTTGTTTTTGTAATAACCCGTCAATGTGAAATAACTGTTACTCCCCAACAGACTTCTCCAATTGATGCCGAAAACTCTTTTTGTCTCTGTTTGACGAATAAGGTCGGTATCAAATGCCTTATCGCTTTCGTAAACATGGTCAATGTTTCGGTCGAACAGTTCCGGTGAGAAGATGCCCACCACTGTTATTTTGTTACCATTTTCGAACCGGGTCGTGCTCTTGAAAAGAATATCCATGAAGGAAGGATCGCCGAGTTCTTTTTGGCCCGTCCACTGAAGAATATTTCTGAAATCCTGTTTTCTTGCAGAAAAGAGAATCGAAGTGTTCTTGTTGATAAACGATGGACCGTCATAATTCACTTCCCATCCAAGAATATCATAGGTACCGTTCACAGTAAATCCGTCAAAATTGCCCTCCTTCAATTTCAGGTCGACAACCGAGGAATTTTTCCCGCCGTACCGCGATGCAAATCCGCCTGCCTGAAATGTTGCCGCATCAATCACTCCCGGTGTGAAGATCGAAAATCTGCCTCCCTGCACTTCCTGATCTTCATTTCCTCTGTCAAAGTGAGCAATCCTGTCAAAAGGGATATTGTCCACGAGTATGATATTGTCCTTTGGACTTCCTCCTCTGACCGAGAATGCTGTAAATTCCCCTCCGGCGCTGCTGACACCGGGAAGAGTCTCAATGGCTCTGAAGATATCTCCACCTGCTCCCGGTGTTCTAAGTATCTCTTCCCTGTTATACCCGAAAGTGTTGATCGTATTGCTCTGGTCATCATTGAACAGTCCTGCCCTGATGGTAACCTCCTTGCCTACAACCGGAGCCGGAACAAGCTCGACCTCACGAACACCCGTCACTTTTTCGCGGATTACCCGTGTGTCCTTTTCGAGATGAGTGCCATAACCAACGAATGAGAATTCCACTCTGTAGATTCCTTCCGGAATCTTATCGACTTTGTATTTTCCGTTGTAATCAGTGACGGCACCAAGCTGAGTGCCGAGAACTCTGACAGTAACCCCGGGCAATGGTTGTTTTGTGTCCTGATCATACACAAATCCTGATATACTGCCTGTGTTCTGACCGAAAACCAGTCCGGTAACAAGTATTAAAAAAACTATTAAACGCATTGCTGCCTCTTTATTTTTGATTAATTATGATTGATTATTTAATTAACACTGTTTAGTTTTATGCCAAAAAAATTTAAGTATGCACTACTTCATTTAACATTGAATCAATTGTGCTGTTAATTAGTGCCTGAAGGTCATCACCTTTAACTTCATTTACTCTTTGCCTGTTTACAAGTGAAACAATGCCGTGAACAAAGGACCAGAGTCCAAAAGCCACCGGCATGGGAGGACCCTTCTTTACCACTCCCTTTTCCATCGCATATTCCACTGCACGGTGAAGCACCATAAAACTCTCGCGACCCTCTGTCCACTCCTTTGTTTCGCCGTATTTTTTCATCGGAGCTCTGGCTATAAACATCAGATCGTAATATTCAGGGTGCTCAAGACCGAACCTGACATACATCCTCCCGAGTTCTTTCACTCTTTCTCTGGGGTCTGTCACAGATTCTGCCTGACGAAGAAAATTGTAAAACTTCACAAAACCTTCCTGCTGAAGATTGCTCAGTATCTCATCCTTGTCCTGAAAATAGAGATAGATGGTAGCGGGAGAATATTCGATTTTGTCCGCAATCTTTCTTATTGAGACATTCTCATACCCTTCATCGATAAACAGTTGTATGGCTGTATCGAGAATCATCCTCCTTTTTTCATGTTTTTCTCTCTCTTTTCGCTCGCTGATTCCCATAAAAGCCTCGTTTACTGAACAGTGTTTATTTTATATGCAAAGTTAAGTATTTTAACATATCCATGTCAAGAACTTTTTTTTATTTTTTCTTGCATCGTAATTTTATCTATCGTATATTTACGATATACAATTAAGGAATTCCATGGCATTTTCTAAAAAAGAACAATTTACCGATGAAGAGATCTGGCTTGCGGATATTGCAAAGTCACTTTCTCATCCGGCACGAATAAATATCCTGAAAATACTCAACCGGATGAACAGTTGCATGGTTGGCAGTCTTGTGGATCAACTCCCCCTTTCGCAATCAACAGTCTCACAACACCTTGGCGAGCTGAAGAGAATCGGACTTATAACGGGAGAGATTGACGGACCTAAAATCTGCTACTGTATCAATAAAGAAACATTAGCCAAAGCCAAGACGGCAATGGACAAACTTTTTACTCACATAGGCTGTTGCTGACAGCCTGATAAAAGGAACAAAACAATGAACAACAACGAAAAAATGAAAAACATAGTTAAAGACAGATATTCCAAAATCGTCATCAATGCAACACAGTCAAGTTGCTGTGGACCGCAGACAAGCTCCTGCTGCTCTGATACAGAGGATTTCACAGTCTTTTCAGATGACTACACAAATCTCCCCGGCTACACTCCGGATGCCGACCTTAACCTCGGGTGCGGCTTACCAACCGAGTTTGCCGGTATAAAAGAGGGTGACACCGTGATTGATCTCGGTTCGGGAGCAGGAAACGATGTTTTTGTTGCAAGAGCACTGGCTGGAGAAAGGGGAAGAATAATAGGACTCGACTTCACAGAAGCGATGATTCAAAAAGCAAACGAAAACAAAACCAAACTCGGTTATGAAAATGTTGAATTTGTCTTCGGAGACATAGAAAAAATGCCAATCGAGGATAATCTGGCAGATGTAATTGTATCAAACTGTGTACTGAATCTCGTACCCGACAAAGAGAAAGCATTCAGCGAAGTTTACAGAACAATGAAACCCGGTGGACATTTCTGCATGTCAGATGTGGTGCTCCAAGGTGAGCTCAGAGACGAGTTGAAAGAATCCGCAACACTCTATGCTGGCTGTGTCGCCGGTGCCCTGCAGCAGGAAGATTATCTTGAGATCATAAAAAATGCGGGATTCAAAAACATCGAAATAAAGAAAAGCAAACGAATTACACTTCCTGACGAATTACTTCAAAAGTATCTGGATGAGGCAGCATTAAAAGCGTTCAGAGAGAGTGGTGCGGGAATATTCAGTATTACTGTAGTCGGCGAGAAATAAGTTCGAAAAAAACTAATAACTAATAAATCAAAACTCATAACTAAAACCCGGTACCCCCGGCAGGAATCGAACCTGCGCACATGGCTCCGGAAACCAATGCTCTATCCACTGAGCTACGGGGGCAATATAATTCGGACTGCAAATTTAACAAATTAAACCGTATTTACCTAAAAAAGCCCCGGTGGTTGCCGGGGCTTTTTAATTTTGTCTCAGATTTTACGGATTAGAGATACTATTGCAACTGGAATCTGATAGGAACAGTTACCTGAACATTCACAGGCTGACCGTTTTGCTTACCGGGATTCCAACGGGGCATCATCATGACCACACGAAGAGCTTCTTCGTCGCAGCCACCACCGATACCACGGGCAACTCTTGGAGAAGATATCTGACCGGTTTTTGATACTGTAAAGGTAACAATAACCTGACCCTCGACGCCTGCTCTCTTGGCAATTTCAGGATAAGCTATATTCTGTCCTAAGAAAGCATACAGCGCACCATCTCCACCAGGGAAGGAAGGCATTTCTTCGGCAAATGTAAAGACTTCATCTTTCGTGTCTTTCTTCACATCTTCCTTGGATACATCGGGTTTTTTGTCATCGAGACCATCGGTAAATTCAACATCAGCATCTCCACGGATATCGCCGTTACCATCAACACCCTGACGGGTAACAGTACCGACATTTTTATCCTTCAGTTCTTCAACTGTTGGAGGAGCTTCCTCTTTTACCTGATCATCCGGCTTGATAACAGGAGGAGTAAATTTGACAGAGGCTCTTTCAGGAGCTTTTTTCTCCTGTTCTTTGAAGACTGTCTCTCTCTTCTCTTTCTCCTTCTGCTTCTTCATGTTCTGGAGTTGAGCTTTCACATCCATCGTTACTGACTTCTGGTCGCTTGCAGTACTTTTCTCGATAGCGTTGATAATCATCGGCATCGAGATTGCAGTACTAAAGAAAAGTGCAGTAATAATGAGAGCTATAGTCACGAACTTGCCGTATAGTTTACGAAAAACATAGGCACCGTATTCCTTGTTTTTCAGAGCAAAAACTATATCAGTTAAATCAACTTTTGCCATTTTACACTCTCACTTTTTACGGTTATTGTAAATACTCAAGTCAGACTCCGCAACGTCAACTATGGCGTATTTCTTCACTTCAGTAAAATTCATCATATCCAGCACATCAACCAGGTTTTGATATGACGACTTATCAGTAGGTTTGATAACAACAAACAAATTTGTTTTCTTTGTTTTCGGGTCATCATCCGTTTCAAGCTCATTTTGCTTTTTGGCAATATCAGCTCTTAATTTTTCGTATGCAGCCTTGTTCCTTGGTTCGAACTGAGGTATCGATACGGTTTTAGCTGTATCCAAACCGAAATAATAGATGAGCGTGTCTTTACCACCAATGATGATGGTCATAGCCTCACTCTGCCTTAACTCGGTCTGATTTATTTTCTGTTCCTCCTGTTGTTCTTTATCTTTAACAGGCATCACAATGTCCATTACTTGCGGCTTGCTGAAGGTTGTGGTAAGCATAAAGAAAGTAACGAGCAAGAAAGCCAGATCCACCATTGGTGTCAAGTCTATACGCGTAGACGCTTTCTTGGGTCCTTTCTTTTTACCTTTACCATGTCCCCCCTTCGCCGAGGTATCCAGTTCAGCCATTTTTCAATATCCTTTTCTAATTCTTAGCTTTCAGCTCTGTTACAAACTTGAACTTGTTAAGGTTTTCCTCCTGAAGAATCGCAATGATTCTCTTGATAACGGGGTAACCTGCATTTTTATGTCCTTTTATGGCAACGCTGGGCACTTTTTTAGTCGTGACTCCCTGCATTATATACCAGGCATCCAAACTGTTTGTAACCCACTTTCCGAGCTCGTTATTAGCTGTGTCGATGGGGATACCACCCATGAACTCCTTGTTCTTTCGCTCGAAAGATTCTGCTTTCAACAACTTTTTGAAGTTACTCAAAGAAGTTCCGAAACTTCCAATCTTTCCGAAAGCATTAATCTCTTCATTTGTCAACCCGAGATCATATGCGTCGTTCATGGCAGCCATTACCGTCTTTTTCAATACTTCGTGGTTATAGATTCCGAAGAATGTCCTTCCGGCTGAATCGATGGTAATAGTAAACACATCCACATCCGGCAACTTCGATTTTGAGATCGACCCCGGAGTCTGAACAGTTACTGCCTCGTCAGGTTTGAACTGGGTTGTCAAAATAAAAAATGTAAGAAGCAAGAATGACACATCACACATAGCCGTCATGTCAACCAGCGTGCTCTTACGAGGTATTTTTACCTTTGGCATTTGTTAACTCACATTTTTATTTGTTTTTTGCAATAAATTGCTGTGTAATGGCAACACCGGCTTCATCGATGCTATAAGTCATTTTGTCGATTTTGGTCGTGAAATAGTTATAGAACACGATAGCGAAAGCTGATGAACCGATACCAAAAGCTGTATTGATGAGCGCCTCAGAAATACCTGTTGCAAGAGCTGATGCATCAGGTGCACCTGCGTTTGCAAGAGCGGCGAACGCTCTGATCATACCCAATACTGTTCCCAAAAGACCAACGAGGGTCGAAAGGTTTGCAAGTGTCGACAGGATTACGAGATTCTGTTCGAGAACAGGAAGCTCAAGTGATGTAGCTTCTTCAAATTCCTGTTTGATTGCAACAACTTTTTGATCCTTTGTAAGTCCGGTTTCATTCAACATTTCTTTGTATTTGAGAAGACCGGCTTTTACAACATTGGCTACTGAACCTCTCTGTTTGTCACATTCATTGATAGCCACTTCAAGATCAGCTTCCTTGCCTGAAAGAAGTGAATAGACTTTAGCTATAAAATTAGCGACATTTCCTTTTCCTCTTGCTTTACGGATTACTATAAATCTCTCTACAGCGAATGTCCATACTGAAAGGAACATGGTCATAAGAATCGGTACAATAAAACCGCCTTTATAAACCATTCCGAGGTAATTTCCAACTTTAGGATCCTTCGAAGGATCATTTCCCTGGAAATTCTCCGGGTTACCCATTACGAACATGTAAATCAAAACTGCAATTACAAAAAGCACAGGAATGGCAACAGCTGCAAATCCCGAAAAGAATGCTTTTAGAGGTGATTGTTTACTCACAGTTAACTCCTATATCTGGTTAATTATACTTGTTTAATTCTGAAAATGTTTCGAATAAAAATGTTTCATTCATACGAGTATAAAATTAACAATTTTTAAGATAACGAAAAAAACATTTATTCGTTAATTCGATTTTTATTCAACTTTTTTTTTTGTATCTTACTTTTCCAAATGGACGGCTAAAATGCCGGATAAACCGAAATGTCGACCCGGAATCTGACAAAATTTTCAGTTTACCGAAAGAAAGTGACTTCGGTCAATTCAAATGTCCCGGGGAATCTTAAATTACATTTTCATATTCAGGATTTTATTTTTTTTAACCGTAATATGCCAAAAACCCGTAAATTATTTTTTATAGTTATCGCTGCATGTATTACAATTGCAGCACAAAAAGGATATATACTCCCTCAACTCGGTCACGCAGGCACGATCAATGCTCTTGCATTTTCCGGTGATGGCAGGTTTATTTTTTCTTCATCAGAAGATAACACGATCATTATGTGGGACGCAGCCACACTCGACCAGTTGAATATCTTTGGCGGTCATGGAAAGGCTGTGGTTTCATTTAATGTTGCCGATGGAAATAAAAGAATCATCAGCAGATCGGAGGATAATTCCTTCTCGGTGTGGGACTGGTTGACTGGTGAACAGCTTTTAAATGCTGAAATTCCCGGTGGTTATAAATCAGACATGTTTCTGGATAAATCTGAAAGTGTCCTCCTCTTCGTAACTCCGGATTCGAAGCTTTTTACATGCGATCTTGAAGAAGACGATAGCCCTGTGGAAAGAGGCACCCTCCCTGTTGCAGATATTGCCGCAATCAATTTTCAAAAAGATGTAGAAATTTTTGCTGTTGCTGATCCATCGGGTGAAGTCTTCCTTATAAACGGTGAAGACCTCTCGGTAATTGGGAAAATGTATCAGAGCTCAAAAAACAGTTTTCATGAGCTCATATTCTCACCCGACGGCAAATACCTGGCTGGAATTACTGACGATTCTGTAATCTATGTCTGGAATGTGAGCAACAAGTCGATTGTTTTCAGCACAAGGGGTGAGACAGGATTGCCCCCAAGAGTTGCATTTTTCAACAATTCAAACTTTTTTGTTTATTTCCTGAGTGATATTAAAATTTCAGGATATGACCTGGTAAATAAATCCGAAGTTTTTTCGCACAAACCGATGGGAGACATAACTGCGATAGCAATCTCAGGTGACGACAAAAAACTCGCAGTCGCTTATTTTGATAAATCAGTAGTGCAGTTTGAAATCCCATCTCAAAAAGTTATTAACTCTCATGAACCTGTTGTTGAAAAGGTTACGCAAATAAAATTCAGCGCTGATAATTCAATACTTTTGATGGCTACCAACAATTCTTCTTTTCACATATGGAATAAATTTAGCAGTGAGCCACGAAAATATCTGCAAACCTGGGACGGCTTAATTTCAGCCATGGACATTTCTCCGTCAGGCACTCATTTTGCATATGGCACAATGGATGAGACGATCAGAATTTACAACACCTCTGATGCAACTGAAATCAATACCATTTCGGGGAAGCCGGGTACATTTATTAATGTGATTAAATGGAGTAAAACGGACCGTCAGCTTGCCGCCGAGTCAGAAAATCATACGATCAAATTCTGGGATATTATGGATGGGAGCAGATTAAAAACTTTTTCCGGTCCACAAAAATCGATAGGTACCATCTCTGTAAGCGATGACGGGAAATTGATGGCAGCAGGTGGAGTAGAAGGTAATATTTACTTGTGGGACATCAATTCTGAAAGCCTTATTAAAAAATTCGGTGATTTCAACTCACCCGTCACAGGTATCAGTTTTATTAAAAAGGGTAAAGAACTTGTTTCCACCTCAGGAAATGGCGACCTCAATTTTTTCAACACAGAAAATTTTTCCAAAAAAGCGGGTCGGTTAAACTATCAGAATTCTTCTTCTCTGGTTGCATTCTCACCGTCAGGTGAATATGTTGCTGTTTCGAGCGAAAACACCAACTATTTCTTTATTCAGAAAGTGTTCGACACCCTGGCACCCAGGATGGTGGACATCGCATTTGGTCCAATTGATGCCCTTGAATTCTCCGGAAATTCTAAGTTGCTTCTCGCCTCCTCTGCAGACAGAGGGCTTTACATATTGGATGTCGCCACCGGAAACCAGCTTGGAACACTCTATTTCTTCGGGTCCGGTGACTGGGCTTTCATCGCAGCGAATGGTGAATTCGAAGCATCTGAAGGAGGATTGGACTTCCTGAAGTACATCGACAACAACCTGGCATACCCGATTGACAAGAGTGTAAAAAGCCAATATAAAGAGGGCCTCCTCAGTTCGATCCTCTTTTAATCGAAGCACTTGTCTATTGACAAACATATTTTTTTTTCGTACATTGTGGTATTAATCGAGTTTTTTCCCAATTAATCAAAAATTTCTCTTCGGAGGCTGAAGCATGGACCAGCTATCATCAGGATTGAATCTGCTTTTGTTGATTGTCTTTGGTATTTCCTTCATGGTCATCCTTGGAGTTATCTTATATCAGCAAATTTCCCGGAACAGAGTTGACCATTCAGTTGAGCAGTCGGCTGCCGGTGTTGTAATGGAAGACCCTGATTCGATTGAGAGAAAAATTCTGCTGGATGACAAAATAGAGCCGATCCTCCCAAGGAGTAAGAAGGATGATCACGAAATAAAATTCCGGTGATTCCACTTACAAGTTTATGAGCCCCCGAGAGGGGCTTTGCTTTTTTAAAGAATTTTTCTTTTATTGGGTTTAATTTTTTGGATTATATTATGCGATACTCGCGAGAAATAAAAGCTCTAATCGATGATAAGCGGTTTGCCATTGCCAAAGAAATTCTTACCGCCCTAAAACAACTTCAGGTACCTGACTACAATCTGCTGTCAAGACTCTATCCTATTGACCTTGCGAAGATTGCGATGAAAGATATCGAGATATACCTTGGCCAAAATCTTATCTCCGGAAAGAATGTAAGGGCTCACATTTATGAAGCTCCCACAGATATCTCGGATGCCCGTTCCAAAGTTGAAAACACAGTATCATATCAGTATCTCCACAGCCAGCTCCTGACTGGACAGACTCCTGATATAAAGTATATCGATGAGTTTTACGGGGAATACTCTGGTTTCGCCTTTAAGGTGTTCGAGCAGTTCAGAAAATACCGCATGTTTAGAAAATGCGGCCTCCCTTCTGCTGCACATGTCAACAGAGTAGGTGCCATAGCTTCGATCATAAACATAAATGATCCGGGTTCAAAATTATATTCCGCCATTGCTGTGGGCCATGATCTCATCGAGGATATCCTCTACAAAGCTGTGGACGATTATGGAATTCATTACGGATTTGACAGGTACGAAGAGTTTATTAAAAAGTTCATCCCTTCGGAACTGAGGGAAGGAATTGCGATACTTACCAACCATTACGATTTGATTATAAAATATGTTTCGGAATTTCTCGACGAGAGAGGAATCGGTATAAACAACGGGTCAATTATATTCGCTTTGGAAAATTTGCAGGAGAAAAATCATCCTGTACTTTCAAAGTATGCTGACAGAACACTCGAGGTGCTGAATTCACTCCCCCCCGAGACCAAAAATCTTGAGGAAATAAGGTGGGTATGCTATAAAGACCTCTACCTGAAAGATATTGCACAACTCTCGGTCAGAGCCGACAACTTCCGCTTCTATGAAATAAAATCGTTCGATCTTTCAGATAATGGACACGGAATCGGGTCTCTGAGCATGGATGCCCGCATAAAAAACCTCCTTAAACAGGAGGCATGGGCGAGAGAAGGTTATCTCTTCAAGACACAATGGGAGCCAATAAACCGCCGTATCATGGAACTGAATGAAGACATTCTCGTCTTTGCCGAAGCATTCGTCATCAAAGACCTGCTTGAGTTCCAGTCAATTCAGGATTTCCTGCTTTCTGCTCTCTACAAAATCAGAAGGCTGAAACAGATATTCTACACAGACTAATTTGTTATTAGTTTGTATCCAATTCCGTGAACTGTCAAAATTATCTTCGGGTGATTCGAGTCCACTTCGATTTTTTGTCGTAGTTTCAGAATAAAATTGTCCACAGTTCTCGTTGTGGGGTTTTCTTCGTAACCCCATATGTCGTTAAGAAGATTGTCCCGACTTACTGTGTTGTTTTTGTTCTGCCACAAGTATTTAAGTATCTCATACTCCTTGTGTGACATCTGAACGGGTTTCCCGTCAACAAATGCGGAATAGGTCTTAAAGTTAACATGGAGAAGTCCGATATCGGCTTCATCCTCGGGCTCGGTTTCACCTGTCCCTCTCCTCAATACCGCTTTTATTCGTGCAAGCAGCTCCCTAAGGCTGAAAGGCTTTGTCACATAATCATCGGCTCCAAGTTCGAGACCAAGAACCTTGTCTATCTCCTCCCCTTTCGCTGTAATCAGAATAATCGGGGTTTTTACTCCTTTTGCCCTCGCCTGTTTGCATATTTCAAACCCGGAAACTTTTGGCAACATCACATCCAGCAGAATCAGGCTGTATTTTTCTGTAGTGGCTTTTTCAAGCCCTTCCTCACCATCCGAGGCGAGATCCACTTCATACCCTTCGAACTCGAGATTGTCCCGCAATCCCATACGCATATTAGGTTCGTCTTCAACTATTAATATCTTTATCATTTTCGATGCCATTATTTAATGATTGTTGCAATTTTTGATTGGCTTTTAGAGGAAAAAGAAGACGAAACATGCTTCCTCTCCCATAAGTGCTGAAAAGTTCAATTTTACCTTTATGATCTTCCATAATGTGCTTTACAAGACTCAGCCCGAGACCTGCTCCTTTTGTGTTGTGAACGGGCCCGGTGTTCTCACGGTAAAATTTCTCAAAAATCTTTTTCTGGTGTTTTTCCTTGATTCCGATCCCTTGGTCTCTTACTTCAATAAAAACACCTGATTCTGAATATCCGGTGTGTAATTCAATATTTTTTTTGTCACGGCTGTATTTTGCCGCATTATCGATAAGGTTGATTACAGTTTCGGAAAGTGCTTCATAATCGGCAATTATAACGGGGATATCCTTCCCCTCGAAATAGCTGAATTTGAATCCGTTATGCTCAAGGTGAAACTTGTAGGTCTCGTAAACTTTTGCACATACATCGTTCACATCTACATAATCGAAGTGGTATTTCCTCTTCCCGGCTTCAGTCTGTGAAAAATTCAGTAGCCTGTTTACAATTTTTGAAAGTCTTTGTGCTTCCTGGCTGATGATTTTGTAATATTCCTCCCGCCGGCTGTCACTCCGAACCCTCCCGAGCTCCAGGGTTTCAGAGAACATCGAAATCAAAGCCAAAGGCGTTCGAAGTTCATGAGATACATTTGAGACAAAATCACTTTTAAGCCTGACAAGCTCAAACGCTTTTTTAATGTTTTTAAACACTACCCATACACCGACAATAATGACCAGGTTTAATATGAAAATCAGAGCATAGCTTCTCCACGCCCGCTCATATACCAGCTCATCGATTGTCTTTCCTTTGGGACTGATGCCAATATAATAGCCGGGTAGAAACCAAAGTTCTTTTCTGATGGTGAACTGAGATGCCAGAAGCGAGTCGGGACCGGCAATAATCGAATCCCTGACACCGTTGATGACCGGGATGGTGAAATCGTTACCTGCAACCTGCTGAACCTTGTTTTTAAGAATGTCCCTTACAAAATTTTCAGGTTGAATCAGAATTCCATAGAGCAGATTACTGCCATTCAGGGTATCGGGTACAAAGTAAAGAGAAACCAAGGGTGTATCTAACGGGACATAGAACGGCTCAAGCTTCGAATATCCCTGTTTAAGGAATACCTTCAACCGGTCGAGCTTGGGCCTTCTGAGTTGAATTACGGAATCCACAAGACGATAGAGGGAGTCACTTCTCGAGGGTGGATAAATGTAATTTGAAGTGCCGGAAATGATGCTGATATATTTTACAGGCGGTTTGTCTTTAAGAAAATCGTTGAGTGTTACATTGACCTCATCTGTCCTTCCGGAAGAAAGAGCATTTCGCAATTTAACTGCCCAACTTGTAAGTACATCCTCGGAATACTGGTTTATTGAGAATAGAACAGCTTCAAGCTGACTGTTGTATATCTGGAGTATCTGCTCCTCGTTCTGATTCAATTTTGTGAATTCATACGCCGAGTACATGATAGAAGGGAGCAGTATCGCAACAAACAAAATTATGGCGAACCGGTTTTCGGGTGTTCTCATTTATCTCGGATACTCTGATATTACAAATTTTCTCTTCATACAACCACAAAAATAGAAATAATTGTCCATTGTAAGGAATTCTCTTGGATAATTGGTGCATTATTTTGGTAAAGTGATTTAGCATTAAAAAAATCCGTGAAATAATTCCCCATTTATCTTGGCCTTTTTCCCAAATTTGATTATTTTGTACTTAATATCTTTTGCATTCCCCATCAAAAAGATTGGAAGTTTTCCGATGGCCCAAAATGTTTCCAATACCGACAATTCTATTCCGGCAGACAGCGGGTTGGGAACAGATGAATCCGCATTTCCCTCAAAAAGTAAAGACTCTCGCACTGTGATGCAGACGGGCGACACAATCATTCAAAGTCTTGAATCTTCCGATCTCATATATGTAATGAAGACTGATGCAAATGGAAATTATACATATGTGAACGACTCATTTTGTCAGGCATTCGGACTCATAAGAGAAGAAATTCTGGGTACACCTTCTTTGATGACTTTGATTGAGGAAGACAGAGCAAAATGTATGGAATCAGTTATAAAATGCTGTACCAATCCGGGAGTCCCGTGTAAAGTAACCTTAAGAAAACCATACAAAAACAACAGATTTAATGCCACTGAATGGGAATTCACTGCATTTTCAGATGGAAAAGGTGGCGTTTCTGAAGTGGTGTGTATCGGTTTTTCAGTGTCGGATAAAGTTAAGGCGGAACGGGATACCGCAGTGATACTCGCAAACATCAGTGATGTAATTATCACAATGAACACTTCGGGTATAATCAAATATGTCTCCCCCAGCGTTACAAAACTCTACGGCTACTTCCCCGAAGAATTAACAGGGAGACACTTCAAATATTTCCTCGACAGAAATGAAGTACCTGCCGTTCTGGAGAAACTCGGACAAATACTTTCAACCGGCATAAGTCAGAGCATGGAACACAGAATCAGGGCTAAGAACGGAGAATTTTACTGGACCAACTCGAAAACTTCCCTTAATCCGGAAAACGGCGAATTTATCGTAATTACGAACGATATAACATATCGAATTGAACATGAAAACGAATTGAAGGCTCAAAAAAACGAGTTGCAGGCGATCTACGACTGCTCACCCTCGATGATTTGCACTGTGGATGCCAATAGAAGGGTTCTCACAGGCAACAGGGCTTTCTGCGAAGCAACCGGTTGGCCCGACCAGTCACTTATTCTTTCGGACAAAGCATGTGGGGTTTTCGGTTGCATCAATGCCCTGGATGATCCGAGGGGCTGCGGTTTTGGAAAGAGATGCGGTGAATGCAGTCTGCGACTCGCACTGAAAAGGACGCTTGAGACAGGAGAAGGTTTGAGGGATATTGAACTGCAAACCACTGTATTGCACGGAGGCGAAACCAAATCCGTCTCTCTTCTCGGCTCCACTTCAAGGATTTCCAGAGGAGAAGATTTTGTTGTTCTCCTTTCGCTGATCGATATCAGTGAGTTAAAGGAACTGCAGACGGGACTCATCAAAGCAAAAGAGAGTGCTGAAGCTGCCAATAAACTTAAAGATGCCTTCATCGAAAACCTTTCACATGAAATCAGAACACCTCTTAACGGGATTCTCGGTTTGACCAGCATCGTTCAGGAACTTGTGGAAAATTCGGACGATCAAGACTATGATTTTGTTTTCAAAGGCCTTGAAAAATCAACTAAAAGACTGATTAATACTGTCGATATGATTCTGAACTTCACCAGGCTTCAGCACGGGGATCAGGAAATCAGACCGACACAATTTAAACTGACCAACATCCTGACAAATATCGAAAAGCAGTACAAACCTCTGGCATCTGCAAAAGGTTTGATCCTCAAGCTTAAATCCTCTACCGCCAAAGACACCATTCTTGCTGATGAAAACAGTGTCCTCGCCATCTTCGTGCACTTGCTCGATAATGCTGTAAAATTTACCCAATTCGGGAAGATAAGCATTGAAATATTTGAAAATTCTTCCGATATCTGCGTTAAAATTGAGGATACAGGGGTTGGAATTTCTGAAACCTACCAAAAGCGGCTCTTCGAACCATACTCTCAGCAGGAATCCGGTCTCGACAGAGGTTACGAAGGACTCGGTTTGGGCCTCCCTATTGTAAAAAAACTCGTCGATTTAAACAATGCCACAATTTCAATCAAAAGCAGTGAAGGCATTGGAACCACCGTAATCGTCTCTTTCAAATCAACGAGAGTAACAAAGATTTCGCCCGATTATTGAGGGATTGAAGAATAAAAAAAAGGTTGCCACTTTCGTGACAACCTTTTTCAATTTTTGTTTGAGATCGATTGGCTATTGTAACTGCCATGTGAAGTCGGGGAGTTCATCCTTGTATGACTTCAGGTTGATCTCTCCCTGCC